>Ga0209606_1003518_pt1 | contig 15632 bp, 12 predicted proteins | sample AD_UKC057_MetaG_FD_184412 | JGI IMG/M metagenome (GOLD analysis project Ga0209606, IMG submission 184412) | Active sludge microbial communities of municipal wastewater-treating anaerobic digesters from USA - AD_UKC057_MetaG (SPAdes) (version 2) | ecosystem: Engineered > Bioreactor > Anaerobic >...
CCTTTTCTGTTGCGCGATGCGGTATTCCGGCCGGGATCAGCCGGCCGCTGCTGACGCCGTCTCTGGCGCCACTTCAACCATGTTGGCGGCCAATACACGGATGATCTTGACCGGCGTGCCGGGCGCGAGCGGAGCGCCGCCCGCCTGGCCGCGGGCCTTGACCAGCGAGATCACCCCGCTGACCGGGACGCGGACCTCGCCCAGCCCATCGGGGGGAATCTGAAGATAGACCGTGCCGACCGCCCCAACGCAGGTGCTGAGCCGGCGCGTGCCGGTCTCGGCCATCTTCCGCATGAAGTGGAAGACCAGGGCAACGCCCAGCAGCCCGCCCAGGCCCCACACCACTCCCAGCAGAGCGGCGGTGGGCAGGCCCGCGCCATTGTCCAGGTACAGAGCGGCGGCCCACGAGAACATCGTGAAGAACGCCATTACGGAGCGGACGCTGAGAAGCTTGAAGGCCAACAGACCTTCGTGGATGTCGGCGGGGGCCTCTCCGGCATGATGGGCGACCGCATCCATACCGTCGGGATGCATGTCGATGTCGTGCCCCGCGTCAAGGTCATGTCCGCCGGCTACATCGTGGTCGGCACTGAGCCCGGAAAAGGCCGCGATCATCTGCCACAGGAACAACAGCGTGAAGAAGAGGGCCGAGGCGTACAGCCACTGGTTGATCGTTGTGAGGTCCTGCCACCATTCAATCATGGCCGAGCTCCTTGCGTGGCGGCCACGGTCCCCCGGAAACGGCAATTCCGCGAGGCCCGTCCAGGCCGGCGGCGTCTAGGGATGCCATTGACGTTTCTACCGTATCGCGGGCGCCCAGGGGAGTCAACCTTCTCGTGGGGCGATTCCAAAGATGGCGTGGTTTTGGAATGCCGCATCCGCCCACGGAGAAGCGGGCACGCCGCACGGGGTCACGCCTTGGCCAACTCGCCCGAGTACGCCTGGATCTTGCGGATGGCCTGGGCGATCTGGTCCATGTCGTCGCGGCCGCCCAGCAGCAGGTTCTGCGTGAACCACACGGCCTGCTGGCACAGGCGATCGTTCTCCGGACACTGGACGCGCTCTTCCCAGCGGTCGAGATCGGCCTTCGAGAACAACCTGCGGTAGCCGCGCAGGGCCAGCGCGTCGCGGATGTGCGGCGCCTTGTTGAGCGGCGAGTACCCGCCGGAGGCGGGGATGCCCTCGGCCGACAACGCGGAGAGGAACCTGGACTTCGACAGGCCGGAAAAGGCCTTGGCGTCGTAGCGGAACATGTAGAGGTGGTAGGCGTTCCGCGTGCAACCGTCGTACATGCGGGCCGGGGCGATGCCCGGCACCTGGCGCAGTTGGGCGGAGAGGTAGTCGGCGTTCTCGGTGCGAATCTTCGCGTTCTGCTCGATCCGCTCCATCTGCGCCACCAGCAGGTTGGCCTGGAACTCGGTCATGCGGAGATTGTTGGCCAGGCCTCCGTGATAGGCCAGGTCCACACCGGGGCGTTTCCGTCCGCAGTTGTGGAAGGCGTGGCAGTTGGCGGCCAGTTGTTCGTTCGACGTGAGGATGGCCCCTCCCTCGCCGGAGGGCAGGTTCTTGGTCACCTGGAAGCTGAAGCAGCCGGTGTCGCCCAAAGAGCCGACGTTGCGGCCTTTCCACTGGGCCAGGTGGGCCTGGCAGGCGTCCTCGACGACGGGCAGTTTGTGCTTCTTTGCGACGGCGAGAATCGAGTCCATGTCGCACGGCGAGCCGCCGATGTGGACAGGGAGGATGGCGGCGGTGCGGTCGGAGATGGCAGGCTCGATCTTCTTGGGGTCCATCAGGAACGTCTCGATATCCGAGTCGACGAATATCGGCAGGGCGTAGTGAAGCATCACCACGCTCAACGTGGCGACAAAGGTGTACGGCGAGAGGATCACCTCGTCGCCCGGACCCACGCCCAGAGCGGCCAGCGACGTGTACAAGGCGCTAGTGCCGCTGGTCGTGGCGGTGCAGTACCTGGCCCCGTTCATCTTGGCCCAGGCGTCCTGAAAGCGGACGACGCCCTTGTCGTAGAACCACTTGCCGCTGCGGAGCACGTTGCCCACGGCCTTCTCGTCGGCCTCGTTCACGACGGGCCAGTGGGGGAAGGGCTTGGTCCGCACGGGCTTGCCGCCCAGGGCGGCGGGCTTGTCGGCGGCCTTGACCGACGTGCCGACCGACAGGGTCACGCCGGCGGCAGCGGCGGCGGCAACGAAATCACGACGATTCATGGATGCGCTCACGGTGCGTCTCCTTTCGCCGGTGCGGGAGCGGGCACAATCGGCTCGTCCGGCCCGGTGGCCTGGCAGCCCACCGCCGCCAGAACGCGGCGGCAGGCGGCGATCATGGTCTCTTCCACAGTGTCGGTGAACGGCCCCGGATGGCCGTAGTAGATCATGCTTTCGATCGGCTCGTACCCGCCCTCGCCCAGCATCCGCCTGGACGGGATGTACGCGGGCACGTCGTTGCTGTAGCCGGCGACGACCAGGTCCGTCCGCGGGAACGCCCGCTTCAGGCGCAGGGCGTATTCCACCACGACCTCGCCTCCCATGGCCGCGATCGCCAGACCCTCGCCCAGCGCCGCCGCCTGCACCGGCACGGTCAGGTGGCGCACCGGCTTGCCCGCGTCCATCGCGGCCAGCACGCTCTCGGCCCGGCGTTTGCGGAAACGATTGGTGCTCTTGGCCTCCTCCTCCAGCCACGCCCGCGTGGGCTGGGTGAACTCCAGATCGACCTCTCCGAAGGCCGAGCGGATCGCGGGGCGGATCGCCTTCAACTCCCCGTCCAGCACCCGCTTGACCTGGCCCGCCAGGGCCTTGCCGTACTGCTCGGCGATCTCGGTCGTGCCGCGTGGACCGGGGTTCTGGTTGCCCCCGCACAGGATCATGAACACAGCCGTCGCTCCCGGCACAAGCTTCTCCAACTCCGTCTGGGCAAAGCCGGCATAGTCGCCGTTGATGCGGTAGTTGTTCCCGCCCTGCGTGGTGTTGTGGCAGGCGTAGCCGAACAACACCGCACGCACCTTTCCATCAGGCGAGGCGATCCGAAGCACGGGCACGTCGTGGTCGACCGGTCCGGCCGGGTTCACGCCGATGCGGAAACCCTTCTCGGTGGGCTGTCGGCGGTTGACGGCGAAGCCGACCTGCCCGTGCCCGACCGCCAGCGTCGCCGCGGCCAGATCGGCCAGGGACTTGTCGATCACCTCGGTCAGGTCGTCGGCCAGGCGTTCCCGGTATCGCACGACCTTCTCTCGCTCCGCCGGCCCGCCCTCCAGGAGGAAGTCGAGATTCCGCCAGACCACCGGTCCGGCGTGAGTGTGTGAGGCGTTGAAGAGGAGTTGGCGGCGTTCCAGGCCGTGCTTCTTCCTGGCTTGATCGGCGACCTGGTTGCAGAGGTCTCGCGGCAGGGCGATCAGATCGGCGGTGACGATCACCAGCCGCTCCCCGCGCTGATCGCGCAGGGCCAGCGCCTTGGCGTGCAGGGCGTGGAGTACCTCGTCGCTGGGCCGGGTGCGGGCGGCGTAGCCCGCCATCCAGATCGGTCCGGGCGGCGTGATGACCTTGCTGGCCACGCCCGCCTGGAACTCGCCCCCCGCGGGGGCCGCGGCTTGGGCGAGAGACTCCAAGTGGCCGGGGACGAGCCAGAAGACCGCAATCAAGATGCACGCACACGTTCGCATTCTGCTTCCCCTTCTCGGCAAGGCGCCGCGTCAGCGTCATTCGGATGCGAATGACGAATCCATTCTGCTGCGGTGCCTGCAGGCGGTCAAGGCAAAACGACAGGTCATCCGCCTTGGCGTCGCTGTCCTATGCTGCGCCGCCTTCCTCGATGACCTTGAATCCCATCAAGGAGGCCAGGTCCTGCATGGCCTTCATGTGATCGCCGTAGAACACCACGCGGTGAAGCAGGGTCATGGTGTCGCCCTGGATCACGTCGCCGCCCCAGTTCAGGAACATCCGCCGGGCGTCACGCACGCGGGTGGTGAACTGCGTGCGGCAGGCGAGCGGGCTGTTGCCGATCTCCGTAATCGTGCCGGGGGAGATCAGCATCGTGTCCAGGTTCACCAGCTTGGCGCACGTGACCGGCTGGCCGACGCGCTGGGCGACGTCGAGCGCGACCCCGCCCTGGCTGTCGGTCTGGCTGCGAATGCGGAAGGGCAGTCGCTGGCCGGCGGGGCCGTCCATCTTCGTCGCGCAGGTGCAATGGAAGTGGATCAGGGCGTTCTTGGAGACGTCGAACACCGGGTCCGTAATGAACCCGGGCACGCCGAACGCGTAGGCGAACAGCAGCATGGTCAACGTGGAGTCGATGTCGCCCTCGCACGCCCCGACCAGGCCCAGGTCGTTGAGCTTGCTGAACGTCAGGCACCCGCGCGGATTGCCCATGCAGTGTACGCTGCAGACGGCCTGGGCCTTCTCCTGGATCATCAGGCCCTTGATCGCCAGGTACAGGCGGGCCGAGGCGATGATCTCGTCCTTGGTCGGCTCGACGATCTCCTTGGCCTGGCCGAGCCAGTAGTCCTGGGCCTCGGCCTCGGCCGCCTTGACATCCACCGCCTGCATGGCCTCCATGATCTTCTGGTGGGGGATGACGACCAGGTCGCTGCCGAAGGCCTTCTTGATGCTTTCGGCCGAGCAGGCGGCGGTCGTGCCGTGCGGGCGGCCCCAGGCGATGATGCGGGTCTGCTTCATCCAGGCGGGGACCCGCAGCAGGCCGACGGCGCGGTCAATGTCGCTCCAGTCGCTGGTGGGGAGCAGGACGACCTTCTTGCCGTCCTTGTGCCACTGGGGGAAGTACATCCACCCGTGCCCTGAGAAGGGCGGGGCGAAGACGACCGTGGGCAGGCCGACGTCCACCAGCTTGCCCAGCGCGGGGGCGCCGCCGCCGTGACCGGACAGGTGGACCATCAGCAACGCGTCGGCTTCGGGGAGCTTCTGGGCCACCTCGTCCGCCTTGGCGGGGGGAATCAGGTCTCCGCCGACGAACTTCACGTTGCCGAGCTTCTGCTCCAGGTCGGCCAGGTACTTGTTCAACCGTTCCAACTCCTCGGTGGGGCGGGAGAGATAGGACCCGCCCGTGCGCCCGGCGAAGAGCTTGTAGATCTTGACGGGGGGCAGCTTGGGGAAGTCGGCGTCTTTGCTCTCGGCGGACGCGGCGGCGAAGTTGGCAGCGAGCATGGCCCCGCCGGCAGCGGCGGCGCCCAGGAATTGGCGTCTCGTGAAGTCGCTCATGGTGTGCTCCTTGCGAAGAGATCAGAGAGAACCGAAGGATGACTGACGGTCATGGGTGCACCGCCTTTTCCGAACCGACTGCGATGGTGAAGGTATTGTCCCCGCGGGCCTGTCGAGCGGTCAAGCACAAAGAGCCCCGCTGTCGTGGGTACACTCGCCTGGTCAGCCGTCCCTGTGGTGTCTTCCCGGAAGCGGGCCTGCGACTGCGCTGCCGCTCGCCGCAAGCGGTCGTCGGGGGGAGAAAAACCGGGCAACTGCCCAGCCGCTGTGATACTCTGCGGGCTGGCCCACAGCCAGAAGGAGAGTGTGCGATGACACATGAGTGTGTCTTTCCCGGGCGATCCCTCGTACTAGGCCGTCTGGTGCTGGCCGCTGCGGCGATCACTGTCTCCAGTGCCTCCACCGCGTGGGGCTGGGGGGCCGGCCACCGGTTCGTCACCGAGGGGGCGATGGCAGCCCTGCCGCAGTGGCAAAAGGACCTGCTGGGCAAGGAACTGGCCCTCCTTGGGAGCCAGCACTGCTTCATCCCCGACCTGGTGTATGCCAAGAAGGAGGTCCGCAAGTATGCCATGATGGACTCCAAGCCGGACAAGTTCTACCTGGTCGAGTTGCACCTGCCGCCGGCGCCGACGGAGTCGTACGAGATCCTCCGGTACTTCATGGCTAAGGCGGTTGAGCAGTTCAAGGCCGCCCGGGTGGACGAAGGCGCCCGCTACCTGGGCACGCTGTCGCACGCGCTGGAGGACTGGGGTGCGCCAGCCCACAGCGTGCCGGGCGACAACATGTTCACGCTCATGAAGCAGTTCGTCCCGCCCACCGACGAGTACCGCTACCTGCCCATGCATTCTCCGATGGAGGGCGGCACGTTCACGGTGGACCTGGGCGACTACAAGCCGCGGCTGCTGGGCGGCACGGTTGAAGAGGCTGCATTCAACCTGCTCCACCGCGTGCAGCAATCGACCATCCACGCCCGCGCCCAGGTCATCCCGATCATGCGGGCCCTGTACGCCAAGGACGACGCCGCCTCCAACGCCGCCCAGCAGAAGGCGGGGCACGTGGACGCCGAGGTCGTAGCCGACGCCGTCTACACCGTGCTCTGCCTGGGCCAGTCGCGGTTCGAGCCACCGGCGATTGAGCCGCTGACGCGGGTAGACCTGTCGCAGCGCATCACGCTGGAGACGCCGACACTGGCTTGGCCGCAGTCCGCGTTCTTCAGCAAGCCGTACTGGGGCCACCCGACCCGCGGCGTGAGTATGCGTGGAGGCAAACAGGCCGTAGCCATCCGCGTGAAGGCGGCCGATGACGCCCTTGGCGACAAGCCGATAGAAGACGCGGTCGCGGTGGGGACCAAGACCACCCTCACGTACCTCGTGCCGCCCGGTGTCTACGACCGCCTGGAAGTCTGGGCGGCCTTGCACGCCGAGCTTGGCGCGGGCGGCAACGTCATCTTTGAGATCAAGGGCGCCGACGGCAAGACGCTTGCCAAGGTGCAGGTCCAGGGCGACCAGCCGGCCCAGCGCATGACGGCCCCGCTGGCGGGCCAGTCGACGGTGCAACTCATCACGACGACCGGCTCGGCCGACAGTACCCACAACTACGCCGTCTGGGCCCGTCCGCAACTGGTCAAGGCCGAGAAGTGAGAAGACGCTCGCTTACTTACCCCCGGGCGGGGCGGCCATGAGGCCCTCGATGATGTCGGCCAGCTCCTTCTTGTCGATCTTCACCCGGGCGCGGATGTGCTTGGGGTTGTCGACCTTGGCATCCCAGAAGACCTTGCCGTCCTTCGTAGGTTCTTGCCGGCCGTGGCGATCGAACGTGAAGTACTGGGGTCGGACGGCCGCGAGCACGGCAATCTGGTCCCAGCTCGATCGCCCGGTCTGGAGGCACTTGCCCCCGCCCCAGTAGCGGTAGCATTCTCGAACGGGGTTGTTGGGCGACGTCTTGGGCAAGAGTCGGTTGCCGGTGATCACGTCCGCCCCGTCGGGGCTGAAGATCGCCTCGGTCGGCCAGTTCGCCAGCAGTTCGCCCAGGTAGCGGTCCATCCCGTTGCGGGTGAAGTTCCAGTCAGAGGCGGGCGTGTCGGCCGAACCGCCCATGGCCACCCAGCGGGCGACCTTGGCACGGACCAGTTCGGCGCCTTCCTTGTCTCGCATCAGGTGGACCAGGCCGTGAGGATGGCCCACGGAGAGGATCGTCACGCTGGATGCCGGCCGGCCGCGTAGCAGTGCCTTGTACGTCGCGACCATTTCCGGGGCATCGTCGATGATGTCGTGTCCAAAGGTCTTGGTGTTCTTTGCGACTCGCGAGCTGTAGGAGTCGCCCGGGTCGCCGACATCGTCCTTCTTGTACTGGCCCAGGGGCAGGTGGCCGCGCCCGTACCAGGTATTGATGGCGTCGCAGGCGCCGGCGCCGAAGCGGTTTCGCCCGCTGCTGAAGATCACGCCCAGAAGGTCCACCTCGCCGCGGTCGGTCAGCGCGTGCAGCACGGCCAACGCCCCCGCGTCGTCGCAGTCGGAGCCGATGTCGGTGTCGAAGATGATCGAGACCGGCTTGTTCGCCTCCGCGGCGGATGCTCCGACGGCGGTCAGGAGCGCGAGGATCGCTGCGGCAAACCAACACTTCATTGTCTGGCCTCCTGCTTGTTGCCGGCGGCGTGCAGGATGATGTTGCGGACGATCTCGTAGGCCGACTCGGGCGCGTAGCCGTCGACCGTGGACGAAGGGTATCCGACCAGGCCGGCGGTGAGGTCTTCGCGGCTGAAGAAGACGGCCGGACGGTCGTTCACGATGATCGAGCGGAGGAGGGGTTCGCGGACGTTGCCCAGCCGCTTGCGGGCGCGATGGGTATAGGCCACGTTCTCGATGGCGTAGCCGTCGAGTTTCAAGGGAGGAGCGGACCGGGCGTGAAGGCGGAGGGATCGCGGCCCGAACATCTCCAGGAGTATCGCCTCGGCCGACGCCGCGAATTCGGCGTCGCCGCCGGCGGCGTCGATCAGCAGCGTTCCACCGGCATTCACAAAAGCCGTGAGGGCTTCGCGGTCCGGCGGAGAGAGCTTGAGGGGGCCAATCCCCGTCAGGGCGGCCAAGGCGGCCCGGCTGGACTCCAGCTTATCGATGGCGACCGGCCCGGCTACGTCGAGTGGGCGTCCGGTCTGGCTGGCGAAGAGGGCGGCCAGTCGCTCGTATGCCAGTGGCTCGGGGTCGTGCGCCCCAGCGTGGGCCAGTCGGACCAAACGGATGGGGGCCCCGGATGGAGGAGGAGCGGGTTGCGGCCAATGGGACGCCCCGCGCGGTCGCAGGGAGCCGATCGTGCCCGACACGCACACGGCCAGATTGGCCGCCGCTTCAAACGCGTAGCGTTGAACGGCCGTGCGATAGCTCTGCCAGGCCAGGGCCAGATCCACGTCCGTGTGATACGCCAGGACCCGCACGCGGTTGGAGACGATCTGAAAGGCGGGTCGCCCGGACAACTTGAAGTATGCGGAGTAGATCGGGTGGTCCGCCGGGGCGGGGGTGAGTTCGTACTGCGGAAAGAGCCTGCGGTAGACGTCGCGCATGGCCTTCGAGAACGCCAGGCCGCCGCACTCGGTGACGCTGAGCAGCGTGCCGCCCTGGAGGACGTATTGGCGGAGCTTGTCGAGGTCGGCGTCGCTGAAGGTCGGCGCTCGCGAGGCGGAAATGTACAGGATGGGAGCGTCGTGCCAGTCGCCGGGCGGCATCTGGAGATTCACCACCTGCCAATGCACCGGCCGCTCAAACGTGGCGCTGGCCCAGCGGGTAAGCGAGGCCAGGTCGCGCGGGCGATTGTTCCAGTCCCCCTCGAACGCCAGCTTGTTCATCAGCACGGCCTGACGCCCCCGAACCAGGAACAGCAGAGAGAAGCACGTGTTCACCAGCGGGTCGCGGAACTGCCCGGTTTCCTCGAACGCGCCGGAAGGCTTGTACAGCTTGGCCAGGACCAGTTCCGCTCCCTCCCGATACCAATCGGTCGTGCCGAAGTACTTGTAGCCGGACGCCAGGGCGGCCCGTTCGATGGCGTAGAGCGAGTAGCTGATCGTTCGCTCGGCCCGCTTGCCGCTCAGCACCGCGCCGAGGTTCTTCTCCATCCATTCCAGCCCCGCGGTGATGGGGCGGCTGAGCGTCTCGCCGGAGCAGCGGAGGAACTTCTCGGCGTTGAGCAGATCGTTGCAGACCAGCAACGTGACCACCCCGCCGGCGGTCATCGAAGCCGACGATTGGCTGCGAGAGGAGAACGCCTTGCGGCTGGCGACGGGCCCGTGCTGGTAGGTCCATCCGCCGTCCTTCAATTGCATGCCCTCCCAGTGTCGCTGGAGAAGCAGCCAGTAGTTGCGGGGGATCTCCAGGTTGGCCATCGCGCCGACCCAACCGCCCAGGGCGCCGAGATGATCGTTGGAGGTGCTGCCGGTGTCTTTGCCGATCTCGTAGTCGTATGCCCCGCCGCGCGTGCCTCGCACCAGCATTTCGACGTCGTTCTTGAGGAGCCGCATGTACTGGCCGGGGGCCTGGCGCTCGGCGGCGGCATAGGCCGACGCCCGACACGCGAGCGTGTAGGTCCGCAGTTCCCGCTGGTCTTTCAGCCAGTCCAGGGCCTTGGTGACCTTGGGGTTCTGAACGCTGACTCCGCTCTCCAGGAGCGTGTAGACCACCAGGGCCGTGGGCCCGACTCGGTTCCCCTTGAGCATACCCGAGTCGACCGCCCAGGCGGGCATCCACGTTCCGTCGCTCTTCTGGCGGGAAAGCAGGTAGGCCACACCTTTGTCAATGGCCCCACCGACGCGCTGGTCGAGCGGCGGCGGGGGGGCGGGCGGCTTGGCCGGCGACGACGGTTTGGCGCCCCCGGCAGCGGCGAGGTCTCCGGGCAGCTTCTCGTAGAGTTCCACCTCGAACAGGCGGGTGATGTTGCCGTGGCTGCGCGTGACCAGCAGGCGGAGGCGAGCCGTGGTAACGGGCGCGAACTCCACCCGTAGATCCGGGGTCTTATTGGCGGTGGCCTGGGCGCCGGGGATGTCCTGCCATTGCTCCCCTTTGGGCGTCTGGAGCACCAGGTCGTCCAGGGGCTGGCTGAGTTTATTCCCCCCGGCGATGCCGCTGACGACCCGCGCGGCGCCGATAGTCACCGGCTGGGCCCACTCGAAGACCACCCAGTTGGGCGCCTTGGCGTCGCTGACCCAGCGGCCCGTGTTCGACAGTTCGATGCGCCCGTCGTGCAGATTGGCGACAGGGTATTTGGCCGGGTCGAGCGAACCGGAAACAGAAACCTTGGCCGCGAGGGCGTGGTTCTTCGCGTCGGCCCGTGCGGTGGCGGATGCCGCGCCCAGGGCCAGGCAGCAGCAGATCCAGGCCGCCAATGGTCCTCCGCTGCGGCGCCGCTGGTCGACCGACAGGCAGAGTGAACGCGCGGTGTTCATTCTGAGACCATAACGGATGGGCGGATGGGGTTCAACCCGCTGGTGGATATCCGCGTTCACGCCACGGAGGCTATTTGATCGGTGAGTAATCGGTCGGCTTGAGGAAGACGGACTCGACCTTCTCCACCAGCTTGCCGTTGACTTCGGAGTCGGCCTTGGCCTTGATCCAGGCGGGGTCGCTTCGGAAGGCCTCGAATGCCTTGTCGCGGGCCTCCTTGTTGGCGAAGGCGAGTATGTAGACCAGCGTGTTCTGGGCCTTTGGGCCTTCGGCGGGGACCCAGAAGCCGACGATCTGCATGCCATGCTTGGCGAAGAGCTTGTTGGTGTGGTCGCGGAAGCGGGCGTGCAGGGCGTCCAGCTTGCCCTCGGCGGCGGTGTAGGTCCGCATCTCGAAGAGGCGGTCCTTGGTCTCGGCCTTGTCCTGGGCGGTGGCGTACAGGGCGAAGCAGAAGGCAACGAGAGCGACGACAATCAGTGTTCGTTTCATGTGCTGTCTCCTGTGACCGTTGGGTCGGAATGGGGGGCGTTGAGTCAGAGCTTTCCGCTGGCGCGGGCATGACGGAACGTGCCGTGGAGATAGTCCAGCAGGCTCCAGGCCGTGACGGTGATGAGGATGACTTCGCAGGAACGGCGAACGATGACGGACGCCGTCAGGGCCGGGTCGAGGGCCCAGGCGGCGCCGAGCACCAGGAAGATTCCGGCCCCCTGCACTACGGCTTTGACCTTTCCGCTCAGGCGCGCGGACGTCTTGCCGCCGGTCATGGCGTTGATGATCCGGGTGTAGGCGACAATGATGTCACGCCCGGCCATCACGAGCGGGACGGCGATGGACAGGCAGCCGGTCAAAGCGAGGCTGAAGTAGATGGCCAGGCGGCTGAGCGAGTCGGAGAGGGGGTCGAACACGCCTCCGATGACGCTGGCCGTGCCCGTGCGCCGGGCGACAATTCCGTCCAGGGCGTCGGTGGCTTCCTCCGCCAGGGCCAGTCCCGCCAGCATCAACGCGCTGGCCAGGCCCAATCGGCCCTGGTGGATCGTCGCGGCGGCGCCGGCGGCAAAACCGCCCGCCAGGACCATTCTCGATGCCGTCAAAAGATGAGCGATCACAGGCTACTCTCTAGCGAAACTGCAGCCCCAGCCGGGGCCGCCCGCAGGGCGGCATCTGATAGCATGACACGGCGGGGGACCTGGACAAACCAAGCATGATCTTACCGTGGAGCCTTCGAAGTCTCAACTCCCCTGCTCCGCGCGGGAGGACGACGCACCTGTCTGTCGGTCGACCGCCCAGTCGGCCGCACGCGCCTCGGCGTCCGTCCGCAGTCCTTCCGCGGCTGTACGGTAGAAGCGGAATACGACCTCGTCGGACGTGTACATGTACTGGCCGTCCCAGGCCAGGTCTTCCACCCCGCGGTCGGGAGCGTCGTACTGCACCACCGTCGACGCCCGGGCGCATCGCGTCCGGGCCAGACGATCAACGTCCATCTGGTTGATGACGTTCACGCCGCGCTTGTTCTCGGACTCGTAAAGGTGCCTCCCGTCCCAGACCAGACCTTGGGAGAACCCTTCGTTGGTGTACGCGAAAACTACCGCGCCGGCCATGGTTCCGTTAGCCACAGCCTGGCGATGGCGGACAAGATACGTCTTCCTCGTCCGCATGAAGTCCGATATGGCCAGGACCTCTTCGCCTCCGTAGCGGAGCAGGGCGCAGGCGCTGGTTCCCTTGAGGCCCGTGGGGAACTTGCCCACCACCCTGGCCTCCCTGGCCCGCAAGGATTCCGCCAGGTCGATCTGATAGCAGCAATTGGAGATGTAATCAACCGCCCACAGGTGCTCGCCGTCCCAGGCCAGCCCGCTGGTGTGGACGGCTTCGGCGGGCATGTCGAACTCGGCCAGCGGCTCCATCTTCGGGGGCTGGTAGCAGTACACGCGTGAGCGGGTGTTCCTCCAACTGTTGGCGAAGATGATTCTGCCGTCGGCAAAGGTCATGCCCTGCGGGGTATAGCGTTTTTCGCCCAGCGGCGTGGGGCCAAGGTCTTGCCACGCCGGGAAGCGGCGCTTGGCGCGAGGCTGGCGCAGCAGCAGGTTGTGCATGCCGGACAGGACCAACGCAGCGAATGCCGCTACCGGCAGGGCTACAAGCAGTCCGATCAACCAAGTCATGGATGAACTCACACCAGAGAGATCGAAAGAACCTCTTTCAGGCCGAGTACTGGCTACTGCCAAACCTAGCGGCCTCTCAGGTGGATTGTAGTCCAATTCGACGCGCCGGACGCAATGAATTCACCGGCGAGCCAGCGGGCTACACGTAGCGTCGACCTGCTCGCCAAACGTGTCGGATCGGGAGCCGATGGATTCTCGCTGACACTCGAAAGTCGCGGTCTTGTGGGCGGCTGGCGACTGAGACAACTTGGGACAAAGACGTGGATCAGCCGAGGAGGGTGAGCCCCTTTCGCCAGAACCGGAGTGAAAAGGCAGGGGCGGGGAAAGCAGAACGGGTCGCTCCGCTGCCAACAGAGGCCCAGCCAAACTAGTAATGCTCCAAAGCAATGAGTCTCTGGCGAAGCCCTGGATGCCAGTAAGTCCTTCCGGTACCGCATGTGTAAAGGGCCAGAAAGCTCCTGAGGTTTTCTATCCAACCCTTAACCAGTCGCCATCTTCCGGATCCACTCGGGGTCGTTGTGGCTATGCCGATGCCGAGCGGGAACAGGGAAGACTCGTGTTGGATCGGGAGGACGTTCTCCAGAATGTGTAGGACGCGTCGAAGGGCTTCCTTGTCGCATTGAAAAAGGGTTATTGCCATTTGGTCCGCCACCAATTCATAGCCCAGGGAGTCTTGAACGCAGCAACTGAAAGTGTCTCCGGCGAAGGTCAAACGTCCAAGGAACTGGAGGCAGCTGAAGGTCCGAACATGATCCGCTTTACAGTGAGACAACTCATGCGCAAGTGCCGCCCTCATCTCGGGACTATTACCCCCAAATTCTCTGGCCATCCCGAGCGTAACTTCAATAATGGGAGCGTGCCGAAGTCCGGAAGGATACGTCTGTATTCCCAGGGTTAACTGAGGGGAGACCAGTACCGTTGGCGGACCCATGGCGGCGCATTGGGCCAATTCATTCACCACCAGCTGCAGATCAAGTCGTTCTGTGGCGGTGTCGGGAGCAGGGGAAAGCAAGCGATTACGCCTCCCTGATCGTTCACGCAGCAGAGACTTCAGTGAGCGCCACCAAAGCCACAGCAACCCGCCGCTAAGACAAACCCATAACACTCGTATCGTAAATGCGGAAGGTCCTTCAGGGTCACGCCCTCTTGCTGCAGAGAGGAGGATGACTGTCGCATCGACTCCCCAAGCAACTCCCCCTGGCCCTGGGCCAGCGTCGGGGACCAGTGCGCGCAAGAACAGAAAAGCCTGGCCCACCATGCCTGCCACTATGATTAACCCTACGAAGAACCATGAACCCGCAAAGACCCAACGAAAGGCTGATAAAAACCCTCTTCCCGAAGCAATAGCAATGCTCTGCGGGTCCTCTCGGTGGCGTTGAATTTCTGCAAGCCGAAGTACCACTCGCGAGCTATCAACAACAGCGTGTGCGGCCAAGCCAGCCCCCAAGAGCAGAAGGGCTACGGACACCCCGCAAGCCACCCAGCCCAACGACCCGAGCCCGCGTTGAACTCCGGGGAGTGCTTGGCGCATCTCCAGAGGAAGTCTCTCAAGAAGACGATAGTCGTGATGTGCGTGCAATGCCCGACGCAACACAGGAAGCTTCTCTCCAATAGACGTTCCCACAAGGATCCAGGGCAACTGCGAAGCGAGAAGAAGGAGAATTGCCAGAAGCGTCTGCAGGCCAGGGATCATTGCCATTCCACGATCACTGTATCCGCGCTTCTTCAGCATTCCGGGAATACAGGAAAGCAGTAGACATGCAGCGAGTAGAAGACCCAATAGGATGAGTGCCAGCCAGAGAGGCGGCCATCTGTTGTTTCCAACAACCAGTGCTGCAGTTCCACAGCTGAGGCAGTAGCAGAGATACCCGAACATCCACCATACGTATCTGCTTCGCCTAGCGAGGTCTTCCCTCAGATAGCAGCCTCTCCGTACAAAGTCTGCATAGAGGCTTTCGCGGAGATCATGCGTCCGTCGTCCCCCAATCGCGCCTAACCAGTAGACCGGCAAAAACAGCAGCCCCACGGCCAGAGTCGGCATCGCAGCCCAGAAAGGTCCTGAAACACCGAGCATACTTGACCGCAACCAAGCCCAGCCGGCCGCAGGCCAAAGCAGACAGGCCGAGAGAATCAAGCAGCAGTACCATCTTCGCATTCGCACATCGACAACAAGCGAAACTTCTTCGTGCTCCTGGCGGAAGACACACGTTGCCGCTTGCGGAAGTGCGTGCAGAACTAGTCGTCTCCAGTCGCTCGTTTGAACGAACCTCACGCTGCAGACGTCGGGTGAGGGCGCACTGGTCTCAATAGCCGCCAAGCCGTGCGACGCCATGAACGCTTCGACGACGCGCTTCGCCTCGGGGATCTCACCGCGAACCGAATAGGCTACTCCCCATTGGCCCATTGTCAACTCCGGGGATCACTCTCACCAGTCAATTCGCGAAGCAATAGGAGAAGATGATTGCATAGCGACAGGCGGAAACGCTCCTCCGGGATCGCTCGTAACTCTTGCCGGAGTTCTTCCAGTCTGGGAATAGCTTTGGTACGGATAACAGCGGAGACGACCCCCCTAGTCAACCAGATATACAGACCAATGAGTGTGAGTTGCGAGACCTCTTCGCCCGTCAACCCCAGGCCGTGTCCTGTGTTGCTGGACCGGCACGAGGCCCCAGGACTGAGCCGCAAATCGAATGCCCGCATCAAGGATGGGAACACTGTGTCAAACTCCGTCACGTCATCGGGATTCACTTCGAGCAGCGCCGCGCGGACTGCTTGTCGAACAGTCTCTGCCTCAGCGTTCATGTGCAGGTCTCCTACGGTTACAG
>Ga0209606_1003523_pt1 | contig 15615 bp, 8 predicted proteins | sample AD_UKC057_MetaG_FD_184412 | JGI IMG/M metagenome (GOLD analysis project Ga0209606, IMG submission 184412) | Active sludge microbial communities of municipal wastewater-treating anaerobic digesters from USA - AD_UKC057_MetaG (SPAdes) (version 2) | ecosystem: Engineered > Bioreactor > Anaerobic >...
AAGACGCAGACTCCGTCTGGCAGGGCGTAGCCGTCGTCGCGGTGGGAGCGGTGGTTGTGGACGCCGATGGTCGTCTGGTACATGCCGGTCATGAAGGCCGACCGGCTGGGCGAACAGACCGGGGCGGTGGTGTAGAACCGGTTGTAGCGGACGCCCTCGGCCGCCAGCTTGTCCAGATTGGGCGACCACACCTCTTTCGTGCCGTAGCAGCCGAGATGGCAGCCGAAGTCCTCGCCGATCAGCCACAGGATGTTGGGGCGTTTCTTGCCGTCGGCGCCCTTGCCCTGGCCGCTCGCAAGCGAGCCGGTCAGCCCGAGCCCCGCCATCACCGCCCCCATCGTCCGCGCCATCATCTCCCGCCGATCCATCTGATTCGCCATGAGCCCAACTCCTCTCGAATTGGCTGTTGACTACTTGTCCCGCTTGACCTGGCTCACTGAAGTGACCAGGCCGTCGCCGGGCGCTGACTACAGATCACTCGCTACTGGCTACTGGCTACTGGCTACTGGCTACTACACCTTGAACGCACCGGGGCAGAGTTTGTTGATCGGGCAGCCGTCGCAGGCGGGCTTGCGGGCGGCGCAGATCGCCCGGCCGTGCAGGACCAGCATGTGCGAGAAGTTCGTCCAGTCCGCCCGCGGGACCAGTTCCATCAGTTCCTGTTCCATCTTCTCGGGCTTGTCGGTCCTGCTCAGGCCCAGGCGAGCGGCCACCCGCAGCACGTGGCGGTCGACGGTGAAGCCCTCGTTCTTGCCGAAGGCGTTGCCCAGGACGACGTTGGCGGTCTTGCGGGCCACGCCGGGAAGGGTGAGCAGCTCGTCCATGGTGTCCGGCACCCGCCCGGCGAAGCGGTCCCGGATCTGCCGGCAGGCCCCCTGGACCGACTTGGCCTTGTTGCGGAAGAAGCCCGTGGGCTTGATCTCCTGCTGGAGGGTCTCGGTGTCGGCATCGGCGTAGTCGGCGGCGGATCGGTACTTCTGGAACAGCTTCCCGGTGACGACGTTGACGCCCTTGTCGGTGGTCTGGGCCGACAGGATGGTGGCCACCAGGAGTTCGAGCGGGTTGGAGAAGTTCAGGGCGCAACGGGCGTCGGGGTAGGCCTTGCGCAGCTTCGCGATGATCTGCCGCGTCCGTTTCTTTCTGTCGGCCTGGCTCTCTGCCGGCATATCAGGCTCCGATCATAATGACCGTGGCACGGGCGTCCGGCCCGTGCCACGATCCTGTCATTCCGATTGTCCGCGGCGGCGGGCCTAGGCGGTATACGTGCCGGCCGTGGTGGTCCCGCCGGTGCCGGTCCAGTTGGTGTGGAAGAACTGCCCGCGCGGCTTGTCCAGGCGCTCGTAGGTGTGCGCGCCGAAGTAGTCGCGCTGGGCCTGGAGCAGGTTGGCGGGCAGGCGCTCGGCGCGGTAGCCGTCGTAGTAGGCCAGGGCCGTGCTGAAGGCCGGCGCGGGCACGCCCAGCTTGGTCGCCTGCTGGATGGTCCGCCGCCAGGCGCCCTGGGCCTTGGACAGGGCCTTCTTGAAGTACGGCGTGAGCATCAGGTTGACCAGCTTGGGCTTCTTGTCGAAGGCTTCCTTGATCTTGCCCAGGAACTGGCTTCGGATGATGCACCCGCCCCGCCACATGAGGGCGATCCCGCCGTAGTTGAGGTTCCACTGGAACTCCTCGGCCGCCGATCGCATGAGTTGGTAGCCCTGGGCGTAGGAGACGATCTTGCTGGCGTAGAGGGCCTGGCGGACGTCGTCGACGAACTTCTCCCGCTTGCCGCGGAACTTGGGCTTGGGCCCGCGGAGCTTGGAGCTGGCGGCCACCCGCTCGTCCTTCATTGCCGACAGGCAGCGGGCGAACACGGCCTCGCCAATCAGCGTGAGCGGCTGGCCCAGGTCCAGGGCGGTGACGGCCGTCCACTTGCCTGTGCCCTTCTGCCCGGCGGTGTCCAGGATCACGTCGACCATGGGCTTGCCCGTCTCGTCGTCGGTCTTGGCCAGGATGTCGCGGGTGATCTCGATGAGGTAGCTGTCGAGGTCGCCCTTGTTCCACTCGGCGAAGACCTCGTGCATCTCGGCGGGCGTCATTCCGATGGCGCTCATGAGCTGGTAGGCCTCGCAGATGAGCTGCATGTCGCCGTACTCGATGCCGTTGTGGACCATCTTGACGAAGTGGCCCGCGCCGTCCTCGCCGACCCAGTCGCAGCAGGGCTCCTGGGTTCCGGTCTTGGGGTCCAGGGCCTTGGCGGACACGGCCTGGAAGATGGGCTTGACGTGCGGCCAGGCGGCCGGGCTGCCGCCGGGCATGATCGACGGGCCGTGGCGGGCGCCTTCCTCGCCGCCGCTGACGCCCGTGCCGATGTACAGCAGGCCCTTGGACTCGACGTACTTGGTGCGGCGGACGGTGTCGTTGAAGTTGCTGTTGCCCCCGTCGATGATGATGTCGCCCGGCTCGAGGTGCGGGATGAGCATCTCGATGAACTGGTCGACCGCCTGCCCGGCCTTGACCAGCAGCATGGCCCGGCGCGGGCGCTTCAGCGCGGCCACGAACTCCTCGATCGAGTGCGTGCCGATGATATTGTCGCGGTCCTTGGCCTCGCCGTTCTTGAAGTCGTCCACCTTCGAAACGGTGCGGTTGAACACCGCCACGGTGAAGCCGTGGTCGCTCATGTTCATGACGAGGTTCTGGCCCATCACGGCCAAGCCGATCAACCCGAGGTCCGCTTGCGCTGCCATATCCGGTCTCCTTGTTGGCAATCTCATTGGATGTAACGACGGGCGGGCCGCTGCCCGCCGCAAAGCCCCACTATCCTAGCGGGCACGCAGGCGGATGCAAGCAAATCGTGGGGGGGGCAAATCACCAAGACCACGAAGACCCCAAAGATCACAAAGAAGAAACAGAGAGATCCCAAAGGGGCTGTCTTTGTGTTCTTCTTTTTTCTATTCTCTGTGGTCTCGGTGGTCTTGGTGATCTTTGTGATTCCGTCGCCGCCGGGGTATGCTGTAGGGCACAACCAGAAAGGACCTTCGCCCATGTCCGCACCGGCAGCGCTCATCACCGGCGCCTCCCGCAGTATCGGGGCCGCCATCGCACTCCAACTCGCTCGCGAGGGCTACGACCTGGCCATCCTGGGCCCCCACCGGGCCGAGGCGACCGTCGCCGCCATCGAAGCCGAGGGCCGGCGGGCCGTCTCGCTGGTCGGCGACGTCGCGTCCGCCGACGACCGGGCCAAGGCCCTGGAGGAAGTGGCTGACCGATTCGGGAGACTGGACGTGCTGGTCAATAACGCCGGCATCACCAACCGCAGTGACCTGCTGGAGGCCACCGAGGACACCTTTGACCGCATCCTCAACACCGACCTCAAGGGCCCGCACTTCCTGACCCAGGCGGCCGCCCGCTACATGATCCAGCAGCGAAAGGACCGTCCCGACGACTGGATGTGCGTCGTCAACATCTCGTCCATCAGCGCCTACACCGTCTCGCCGCTGCGGGGCGAGTACTGCATCGCCAAGGCCGGCATGTCCATGTCCACCAAGCTGTGGGCGACGCGGCTGGCGGAGTTCGGCATCGGCGTCTACGAGATCCGCCCGGGCGTGATCGCCTCGGACATGACCGCGCCGGTCAAGGAGAAGTACGACCGTCTGATCGCCGAGGGCCTCACGCCCATCCGCCGCTGGGGCCAGCCGGCCGACGTGGCCCGGGCGGTGGCGCTCTGCGCGCGGGGCGAGCTGAAATTCGCCACCGGCGCCGTGCTGGACATCGACGGCGGGTTCCACATGAGAATCCTGTAGAAACAGAAGGGCCCCGCGGGCCCTCGACAGCGTTCGCGTCCACCCCCGGCTGACCCGGACCGGACGCGCTGTCGCACGTTCGTTCGAACAGGTCGAGGCGAAACATGCGAAGAACCACCATCAGAATCCTGGGCCGGTCCGTGCCGCTGTACGCGGCCAACACGATCGTCGTGGGGGCTGGGGCGGCGGGGATGAACGCCGCCGTGCAGCTCGTCCGCCAGTGGCGAAGTCGCGGCGTGAACGAACCCCAGAAGCACGTGCTGGTGGTGACCGGGGGGGTGCGCCTGGGCGCTTCGCGCATGAGCGGGTCGGACAAGCAGACGTACTACAAGATGGGCACCAGCCCGCGGGTAAGCGATTCCGCCATCGAGTTCGCGCAAGCCCTGACAGCTTTCGGCTGCTGCCACGGCGACACCGCCCTGGCCGAGGGCATAGGCTCGCTGCGGGCATTCCATCACCTGGTCGAGGCGGGCGTGCCCTTCCCGCACGATCCCAACGGGGCGTTCATCGGCTACAAGACCGACCACGACCCCTGCGAGCGGGCCACCAGCGCCGGGCCCAAGACCTCGCGCTTCATGAGCGAGTGCCTCCAGGCCCAGGCGCAGCGCGAGGGCGTCCGCATCATCGACCACCAGTCGGTGGCTGAGTTCATCACCGCGGGCGAAGGCGCCGGCCGCCGCATCGTCGGCATGCTCTGCCTGGACCAAGTTCGCCGCAGCGGCGACAAGCCGGCGCTGACGCTCTTCGCCGCGGAGAACTGGGTCCTCGCCGCCGGCGGACCCGGCGACATCTACCGCTCCAGCGTGTATCCCAAGGGCCAGTACGGCATCCACGGGGCGGCCTTCCAGGCGGGCCTGGAGGCCTGCAACCTCACCGAAAGCCAGTACGGGCTCGCGTCGGTCGCCTTTCGCTGGAACGTCAGCGGGACGTACATGCAGGTGGTCCCGCGGATCTTCTCCACCAACGCCGCGGGCAAGACCCCGCGCGAGTTCCTCACCGAGTACTTCCCGGACATGGCGTCGATGGCGACGGCGATCTTCCTCAAGGGCTACCAGTGGCCCTTCGACGCCCAGCGGATCGCGGGCCACCAGTCGTCGCTGATCGACATGGCCGTCCACCAGGAGACAGCCCTCCGAGGGCGAAGGGTGTGGATGGACTTCCTCCACAACCCGATCGGCAGAAGCGGCTGGGATGGGTTCCACCTCTCCCGGATCGGCGACGAGGCCCTGGAGTACCTCGAGCGCACCGAGGCCCTGCAGGCATTGCCCATCGAGCGGCTGGCGCACATGAACGCGCCGGCCGTCGACATTTACGCGGAGAACGGCATCGACCTGCGCCGCCAGCCGCTGGAGATCGCCCTCTGCGCCCAGCACCAGAACGGCGGGTTCGCGGTCAACAAGTGGTGGGAGAGCAACCTGCGCCGCACGTTCGTCGTTGGCGAGATGGCCGGCACGCACGGGGTGAAGCGCCCGGGCGGCTCGGCCCTGAATGCCGGGCAGGTCGGCGGGATGCGGGCGGCGGAGTGCATCGCCGCCGTGTACGGCTGGAAGGACCCGAACCTGAAACGCGGCCGCTCGACGTTGCGCGACGGCGCCGCAGCCGCGATGCAGCGCCTGGACGGCCTGTTGAAGAGCGGGCGGCGCGGCAAGGTCACGCCCGAGCAGGCGATGGACGAGGTCCGCACTCGCATGACCCGCTACGGGGCACACCTCCGCAACCTCGAGGCCGCCCGCAGGGCCCTGGCCAGTGCGCGGCGCCAGTACGCCCGGCTCATCGCGGGCGAACTGCGAGTGACGTCGCCGCGCCAGTTGCCCGCGGCGACGCGAGCGATCCAGCAGTGCCTGACGCACCTGGCGATGCTCAAGGCGATCGTCGGCCTGCTGGAACGCGGCTCGGGCAGCCGGGGCAGCCACTGCGTGCTGGCCGAGACGGGCCAACAGATGCATCCGCGCCTGATCAACCCGGCCACCAAACAGCCCTACCGCTTCCGCCCGGAGAACCCGGCCCTGCGAAACCACATTCTCTATGTCACGTACAACCCGGACGCCGGCGACCTGTTCGACCTCCGCGACGAGGTCCCACGCCCGACGGGCGACTACGACGAACCCTTCGAGATCGTGTGGGAGGAGTTCCGCGAAGGGAAGATCTTCGAAATAGAGAATAGGGAATAGGGACGAGGGGATAGGGATTAGGGAATAGGGATTAGGGAAGAGGGACCTGCCGATGCAGGAGGATTCTTCACGAGACGAATATAGCGTGGAATCGCCCGAGTGGCATAAAGCCGTTCTTCGAGATCGTGAAGAAGCTCTCAAGGCTGGCAAGGATACCTTGTCAGATTGGGAAAAGACCAAGGAGAGGATACGGAAGAACGTGCGAGGCTAGCGCGAAACCACTCTGAACCCCACGTTATGCACTCGCTGCCAATCGCCGTACGCCAGGCGGAACCCGCTGGTCGCCCGGTACGGGCGGTCGTAGAACGACCCGCCGCGAACCACGCGCTTGGCGGAGGCCCCGGCGGGGGTCAGCGTCCATTCGGTCGCGTTGCCGTGCATGTCGTACAGGCCCCAGGCGTTGGGTTTGTATCGGCCGACGGGGGCGGTGGCGACGGCGCCGTCGTCGAAGCGCGTCTCGCACGGGATCTCCAGCAGCAGTTCCAAGCCGCCGGTGGCCTTGCCGGGCCTGGCCAGCGACGCGTCGGCCAGGTTGGCGTGCGGGCTGAAATCCGCGTCGCGCGAGCCGAAGGAGAACTCCGTCTTGGCGCCCGCGCGGCAGGCCCACTCCCATTGGTCTTCGGTGGGCAGCGAGAACTGCCTCCCGGTCCGTTCAGACAGCCACTCGCAGAACGCCGTCGCCTGACGCCACGACACCCGCACAGCCGGCTGATCGTCGCCGTCGAGGCGGATGCCAGGGCCGTTGATGTCGTCGTGACGCTTGGTGAACAAGCCGCTGCGGTGCGACGGGTCGAAGCGCCGAAGCTGGGCGTTGGTCACCTCGCACCCGCCCATCCAGAACTCGCTGATATTCGCGGTCATCGTGGTCTGGGCGTCGACCCACGACATATGCCCTGCCGGCACGCGGACGAGTCTTATCGTGACGCCCTCGCCGAGGTCGATCGTCCGCTCGCGGGGCCCGTCGGCTAACGGTGCGACGACGATCTCGCGCGGCGCGAGCCGCCCCGAAACCCACAGAGAGCTTTCCGGAGGCTTTTCTTCGTTTGTAGTGCGCCCGTCAGGGCGTTCCTCGGGTTTTGGAACGTCCAGAGCATCCGCAGAAGACCGCCTTACGGCGGGACTACGAGCGCCAGCGCCCGGGCCCGCGTCCAGTCCGGCGTAGCGGCGGGCGATGTCGCGGCGTTTCCGGTCGGCCTGCTCGGGCGGCTGGGCCACCGACGCCCACGTCCCGTGGCATGGGCCGTTCAGGTCGATCCACGTCACGATCCGATGCCACTCCTGCTCGCTCAATCGCACGCCGCAGTGCCCGGCCTGGAGCATCTGCACCAGCTCGCTGGTGTCGGCGTGGTACTCGCCCGCCGCCGGCAGCGAGACCTGGTCCTCGATGTTGACGCGCCGGATGAACCGGTGCAGCACGTCGTAGGCGGGGCTGTAGAAGGCCCGTTCGCCGCCCCACTGCTGCCTCACCTGCGGGTGCAGCCGCTGCACGCCCAGCCTGGACAGCGGCAGACCCGCGTAGTTCTTCACGACCGCCCGCGCTCGCAGGTCCGGCGGCGAGCCCGTGGAACCAGCGCGTGGCGAGCCTGTCGAACCATCGTGGCAGCGGACGCAGTGGCGGTCCAGCACGGGTTGGACTTCGCGCTCGAAGTCGAAGCCCCGAGGCGGACCCAGCCATGGCTCGATCTCGTCGGGTCCGTCAGCCAGCGCGAGGTCCAGCTTGTTGGCGGCGGCGTCGCGCGTCCGCTCGTGGCAGCCGACGCAGGCCATGACCTCTCCCGGCATGGCTGTCGCCCAGCTCCGCATGAGTTGGACGGCCTTGCCCTCGGCGTCGAGCGGCTGAAAGGTCAGCGGCGTGTTGGCCGGCGCGCGGAAGTACGCCGACCCGTCCGCGCGTACGGGCACGGTGCCGATGATCCGCATGGCCTCCCACGGCCCGGCCCGCCCGATGAGGTCGGGCCCGGCCAGGCCCGGATAGCCGAACTCGTAGCCGGCGACGCGGAGGCGCCGGACGGTGCCTCGCGGCACGCCGGCCAGGCCCGGCCCGGCGTAGACGTCGTGCAGGTGGACCAGGGCGTCGGTGCGGTGCGGCTGGACGCGGTCGGTCGGCGCGGGAGGGCGAGGCGTGCGACGAAGCGGGATGGGCTCGAAGCAGTCGCGGTCCGCCTCCACCCACACCGGCACGAGGTTGCCGAACATGTCGGCCAGGTAGATGCCCCACGGGGCGTTCCCGGCCACCTGGGCCGACACGAGGACGTACCGGGAACTGAGCGGCTGCGGATGGAGGAACTTCGGCCAGGAGTTGTCGACGAGATTGTCGCGGACGTCATCGAGCGAGCTGACGCTCCGCCCGGGGAATCGGTGGAGCAGCCCGGCCGGGACCTTGCCGCTGCCGTCGACGTCCAGCACGACCAGTTCGCCCATGCGGTTGACGCCGTGATAACCGCAGACGACGGCCGCCACGCGTCCCGGCTCGCCCGGCACCTGGCGCGGGAAGTACGCCGCGTTGGGCCAGTACGCGTTGGAGCCGAAGATCGCGCGCTGGCCCGTGCCGTCGGGATTCATGGCCATCAGCGGGCGGAGATACATGTGCATCGTGCCGCTGTAGTCCCAGCGGCTGTAGACGACCTGCCCGTCGGCCAGCACCGAGGGATGCAGATCCAGGTCCTGGTCGAAACAGAGTTGGCGCACCGATCCGTCCGGGCCGATCCGGTACAGGCTGCACGCCTTCTGCTTGCCGTGCCAGCAGGGCACGGCCGTCATGTTGGCCGTCGAGGCGAAGACCAGCCCGCCGTCGCTGGTGTAGCAGGGGTCGAAGTGGTCGGCGTCTTCGATCTGCGGCGTCAGTCGGCGCGCCGGCGCGGCTGGATGCCCTTGCGCGTCGAGCGTCAGTTCGTAGACGTGCCAGCCGGTCTCGTCGGGCATGGTAAAGGCGAGGCGGTCGGCGTCCCAGTGGAGGTCCATCTCGCCGACGAACCGCCCGGCCGGCGGACGGAAGAGCGTTTGCAGGTTCGTAGTGCGCCCGTAAGGGCGTTCTTCCGGACGTTTCTCCTCTTGCGAAGACCGCCTTACGGTCCTCGACCCTGAGGCTCGGACCCGAAGGGCGGCACCACGAACGAGCACGGCCAGCTCGTTGTCGTATCCGTCGCGGGGGAGCCCCGCGTTGCAGATGTGGTTGGGCGGCAGGCCGATCTGCCCGCGCTTGCGACGGAGCAGCAGCAAGCGGTCGAAGCCGCCGGCGGCCATCAGCGGGTTGGCCTGCAGGGCCTCGCTCCGCAGGGCGGCCAGCTTGCGCGGATCGATCCCGTCGCTGCCGGCTGCGCGCTCGAGTTCCTCCAGCCGCTTCACGTACGCCGCCCCGCCGCCGTACCGCGGGCCGAACGTCGCCGCCAGGTCGCCGATCGCCGCCCGCAACGATGCCGCCGTCCCGCAGCCCAGAAACGCCTGGGGATCGTCCGGCCCGCGCCGGCCCGCGCCGGGCGGGGACTTCTTCGCCTGTCTCTGCGCAGCCGGCTGGGCCTGTGCCGACCCCGCCGCCAGCAGCGCCGCCAGGACAAGCCACACGCGAATTGTGCAACGCGCCTTCGGCATGTTGATTCGTCTAACGCACCCGCGCGGGTTCGCATCACCGGCTATTCGTATTGGACTGGGAACTCCGCCGTCAGGCCGATCCGCTGGCGGTCCATGAGGTCCTCGCGGAAGCCCTCTTTCCAGCTCACGTTCTCGGTGCGGGCGGAGTCGCCGTTCTCCGGCTTGTGGCTGCGAAGCTGCTTGCCTTGGGAACGGAGAATCTGCACGCAGCGGAAGACCTGGTCCATCGACATCTTCGGCCAGTCCAGGAAGATGCCGTCGGGCGCAATGTCCTTGACCGAGGCCACGGCCTGCGTGTCGGCCACGATGATCTGCTCGAACGTGTTGACGTTGCCGTCGCCGCCGTTGTTGAGGTTGGCGCAGTGCAGAGCGCCCATGTCCCCGCCGTCCTGGCCGCAGCGGCGGATGTCCAGGTGATGCATGCGGTTGCCCCGCGTGGGCGGCAGGGCCACCGAGACCGGCGGGCCATACTGCCGCCCCGTGTTGCCCCGCAGGGTCACCGCGTAGCGGACCGAGTCGTGCAGCTCGCAGTGGCCGACCTCGTTGTCGCTCACGTTGAACAGGTTCACGCAGGAAGCGTAGGTGTGGATTTCGCCGACCAGGCGGATGCGGCAGTTGAGCACGCGATTGCGCTCGCAGCGGTCGTCGGTGGCCCGCTCGCCGCCGGGGGCCGAGAAGCGGTTGCTCAGCGTCACGCCGTTGACGCCCACGTGCTCGATGAGGCAGCCGGTGACGGTGTTCTCGACGTTGTGGCCGATCATCATGACGCCACTCCGCCCGCTGTTGCGGAGGCGGCAATTGCGGATCTCGATGCGGCTGGCGTTGGTCATCCAGATCAGCGCTCCGTCCGTCCGCCCATAGGCGGTTGCCCACCAGCCGCGGGGAAGGCCGTCGCTCTCCTCGAAGCTCAAGCCGTCGAAGCAGATGTTCTGCGCGCACGCCTCGCGCGACGAGCCGACAACCTCCACCAGTCGCGTCACTCGCGGGACGGAGATGTTCAGCGCGTCCGGGTGGCCCCGGCCGTAGGGCTTGTAGTAGAGCGTGGCGGCCTTGTCGTCGTGGTAGAACTCGCCGGGCGCATCCAGAAAGGCCAGGTCGTCCTCGAGGAAGAAGCGGGCGCCCTGGCCCACGCCGAAGGCCAGGCCGTTCGTCTTGAACACCAGCTTGCGCGCCTCGAGGTCGACCGATTCGACGGGGTGGACCTCGCGCATCCAGTCGCACTTGCCGCCCGTGTAGATCAGCAGCAGGGCCTTGTCGCCTCGAGGGGCGGGCATGTCGACCGGCCGGCCCGCAGCGTCCCTGGCCGGCCAGCGAAGCCACGCCGGCCCGGGCGGCGGCTTCTCGCCCGTCTTGTTGTACCGCTTGGGCGTGCCGTCCTCGCTGACCAGGTATCGCCCGCGGGCCGTCGGGAACCGCTGGTCGTGCTCGTGGTTGGGGAAGCGGGCCTTCCAGGCCCGCCGGCCGTTCTCGTACAGAGTGTGGAAGACCAGGCCCCCGGGCAGCTCGGTCTTCCAGACGCCGTCCTTGTGCTCGCGCCAGCCGGTCAGCGGCATGCTGCCCATCACGCGGGCCTTGCCGGGCCCCGCCTGGCTTTGCCAGACCGCCCGCCGCCCATCACGTGGCGAGTCGGCCCCGGTGAAGCGCAGGGGCTTGTCCTGGCGGTACGCGCCGGCCGCCAGGTGGACCACGACGTCCGCCCCGTCCGTCTTGATCGCCTGTCGCACCGCTTCCTGGGCACGCGCGATCGTTTGAAACGGGCGATCCGCGGTCCCGGGCTGGTCGTCGCGTCCGGCCGGCGAGACGAAGAAGTCCGCCGCCCGCAACACAGCCGACGGCAGCACCAGGGCGAGCACCGCGAGAATGCCCGCGAACTCCAGTTGGCGTTTGGGTCTCATCGCTCGTTTGTCGCTTTCCGGTTCGGGCGTGACGGCTCTACTGTACCCGGCGTGAACAAAAACGCAACCGGGCGAGCTGGTGGGCTCGCCCGGTTGCGGGATCGTCTGCGGTTGTCTCCCGCTTTCCTATTTGTTGCGACGCTTGCGGATGTAGCCGACCAGGCCCATGCCGCCGAGGGCCAGGCTGATCATCGTCACCGGCTCGGGGACAACTTCGCCGAAGAGGCTGGAGTTGTCACTGGAGACCAAGTCCCATCCGTACTTTGTGTTGGTCGTACTGAAGGCGTTCAGGAAGAAATGGGCCTGCATCCCCGGGTAAAGTGAGTAGTTGGGATTGGGGAGGCCGGGGAAGATCATCTTGTTGAGATCGTACGGGAATATCCGCATGAAGTAGGAGTCCTCGTTCTCCGGCCAAGGCTGCCAAGCGTACTCGGGGGAGTTGGTCAGCTCGATAAGATTGCTGACGCGGCCGGTCCCGTATTCCATGTCGAAGTTGACCCTGATGAGGTCCCAGTTGGTGCCGTGCAGAACCAGTTCGGAGACAGTGGGATCGGTGATGGGGGTACCGTCCTCATAGTAGCCGATAGTCTTGTACTGGTTGGGCCCAAAGCGATATTGCCAGCCTTCTTCATTGTCCTCGACGCCGTCGCCGTCCACGTCCGGTCCCGAGGAGAATCCGGGATCCGGGTAGCCTTCGGGCGGCATCATGGTCGTGCCGTTCCCGTTGACGTCCGGGCCCATGCCATTCTGGAAGATCCCGGTGTTCTGGTACCACATCATGTATTCGGCACCGTCGGAGATAATGTTCTGGGACCACGTGAAGGGATTGTCAGGGCTGCCCATCGGGTTGACCGTAAACTGCACGCTGAGATCATGCTGGTTATAATAGATCCCGACAATTTCCTTGCCGCCATCTCCGTGCTCCCAGATCGTGTCGCCCGGCGTCATGCCGTTCTTCCCGGTAGGGGAGCTCTGGTGGACGTTGTAGAAACGGAAGACGCCCCAGCCTGTCTCGCCCGGCAGGCCGCCGTTCATGACGGTAGTCTCGAGGTCCGAGAGGTTGTAGCCGGGAGTGACCCCGTAAGTGACGCCCGTCTCCGCCGGCTCCCATAGGTGCGCATTCTCCCAGCCCGGCAGCGCCACGGGGCCCTTGCCTGCCTTGTAGCCGGTGTAAATCTTGCTGTTTGCCCAAATGTCAAGGCTGGCGGAGAACGGGCCGCCCCAAGGCGGCGCCGTGAGCGCGAAGACTTGAGTGGTCGCAATGAACACCACTGCCAGAATCAGTATCCCTCTAACCGCTTTCATGACGATCTCCTTAGAACTTCCTCTCGCTTTTCCAAGACCTGCCGCATGAGACGGCCCCGGTCCAGAACATGCTTGGTTTATTCTCTACCCAGACCCGGAACCTGTCAAGAGCGATTCCGGTCTTTTTTTTGTTTTCGCCAGGCCCCTCAACGGGCCGAGCGATCGTTCAACTTGGTTACCGTGGCCACCAGGATCCGCAACTCGGTGCCCCAACGGCGGTTCTCGATATACTCCAGGTCGGCCTCCAGCTTGTTGCGGAAGGCCTCGACGGTGGTGTCGTAGCCGTTGCGGACCTGGGCCAGGCCGGTGATGCCCGGTCGGACAGCCAGCCGCTGGCGAATGTTGGGGTACTTCTTCTCGAGCTGCTCGAGGATCTCGGGGCGCTCGGGGCGGGGCCCGACCAGGGACATCTCGCCCTTGATGACGTTGATGAGCTGGGGCAACTCGTCCATGTGGCTGCGCCGCATCCACCGGCAGGCCGGGACGATCCGCGGATCGCCCTCGCCGGCCCAGACCGCGCCGCTGCAATGCTCGGCGTCGGTGTACATCGTCCGCAGCTTGTACATGCGGAAGAGCTTGCCGCCCTTGCCCGCGCGGAGTTGGGTGAAGAAGACCGGACCCTTGCTGCTCAGCTTGATCAGAAGGGCACAGAACAGGAGAATGGGAAGGGAGAACAACAGGGCCACGAAGCCCAACACCACGTCCAGGACTTCCTTGGCGATCTCGAAATACCGGCGGGCCAGGTGGGTCACCAGACCCATCATGCCGCCGCCTACCGTGATCATTGTGATCGGTTCGGGCATCTTGTACTCCTCAGCCTCCAACGGCCGTTACACATCTGCCGTCCCCTGCGGATGGTTCCTCCAGAGAACTCCCGCATCGCTCGTCCCTGAGGGACGAGGCTGCCTGTTTGGGCGGGGGCGTTATGTCCGCATGCAACATACGACTCGCCCCGCCGGGCAGGCAATTTCCATGTGCGATTTTCTCGGTCTTTTCGAGCCTGTCGTCCCAGACAGGAGCCCGTTCCATCATGCAGGCCCTCAACGGCCTGTAGAACAACATCTACAGCGAACTCCCTTTCGCCTGGAATGGGCTGAAACGTTCCTCGCTGACCGATTTGCTGCTGCCGGAGAAGTACATCCATCCAGCCATATATAAGCATACGCGGGACTGGCGTTTTGTCAAGGTCTAAAGCGAAAAAAGCCGTTCTGGGACTCCCTGGGAAGATCAGGGAGGGTCGTCAGAACGGACGGGCCGTCGGGGTCGCCTGAAGCGACCTTGCCGCTAGCTGGATTCGCGTGTGGAAACGTCCGATATGCACAGGTAGACCGCCCTCCAGATGCGTTAGGTTTTGAGGGGGTGAAGTCTTATAGTAGCAGGTGCCTCGACGCACCGGACCAGGCGAGGTCGCGAGCCCCCATCCGCCGGGTCCGGACGGGGCGTAACGCCATGAGCGTCTTGACGTGAGGGTTTTCAGTCGCGATGGACATGAAACTCGATGCCAAGCCCGCCGTACCCGCAGCGCCCGTGTGGGCCCTGCTGATCGCGGCCCTGGCGGCCAGCTTCGCCCACAACTTCGCGGAGATGTGGGTGCGGTGGTTTCCCGCCTGGAGCGACGCCGGGGCGAGCCTGTACGACCGCGTCACGGGGGGCGAGAGCTACTACACGCACGCCCCGCTGGTGCCGATCATCAGCCTGATGATCGCCCTGCTGGTCATCCGCCACACGAGCATCCCGGTCCGCCCGCGCCCGCTGCTGGGAGGGGCCGTCAGCGGGGTGTTCATCTTCATCCACCTGTTCGGGTGTCTGGCCCGGGTGAACTTCGTCAGCGGCTTCGCCATGATCGGGTTGCTGGCCGGGCTGATCCTCATGCTGTGGGGCTGGGTCGCCCTGAGGCGGCTGTGGTTTGCCCTGTTCCTGCTGGCGTTCATGGTTCCGCTGCCGGAGGTCTCGATCGCCCAGCTCAATTTCCGGCTGAAGCTGATGGCCGCCGACATGGGGGTGCGCGGGGCGAACCTGCTGGGGATCATCGTCGAGCGTCCGGGCGACGCGAACACGGTCAAGATCTGGCACGAAGCGGGCATCAAGACGCTGGTGATCGCCAACGTCTGCAACGGGCTGCGAACGCTGATCAGCCTGATCGCGTTCGGGGCCCTGTACGCCTACGTCTGCCGGCTGTCGGGCTGGTGGCGGATCGCCCTGTTCGCGCTTTCGATCCCCATCGCGGTGATCGCCAACGCGGTTCGGATCGTCTCGCTGATCGTGGTGGCCGACATCTGGGACGCCAAGGTCGCCACCGGCTGGTATCACGACACCTCGGGGATCCTGGTCTTCGTGCTGGCGTTCCTGCTGATGTTCGGCCTGGAGAAGCTGGTGCTGAGCGTCCGCAAGTGGATCGGCCGGCCCGCGAAGATCCTGCCGCTGTTTCACGGCGCGCTGCGGAGCGAACAGGACGAGGGCCAGTGGCAACGCCTGGTGAACGTGGCGCGGCGTCCGGTGGCCTGGACAGCGGTGGGCCTGGCCGTCCTGACCGCGGGCGGGTCGTGGTGGCTCAACCGCGTGGTGCCCTACGTCAGTCCCGTGGGCCAGCTCAAACAGGCCGTCCCAGAGACGCTGGAGTTCGACCACGCCACGTGGAGCAGCGTCGAGTTGACCATGGACGAGCAGACGCTGACGATCCTGGAGTGGCCCGACTACTTCTATCGCAGCTACACCAGGGAGGATCAGCCCAAGACCGACCTGTGCGTGATCTTCTCCCGCGACAACCGCAAGGGCACGCATCCGCCGGACCTGTGCATCCAGGGCGGCGGGAGCGACATCGTCCATGCGGCCACGGTGCAGTTGAACGGCGTGCCGGGAAGGCCCGACCTGCCCTGC
>Ga0209606_1003526_pt1 | contig 15607 bp, 13 predicted proteins | sample AD_UKC057_MetaG_FD_184412 | JGI IMG/M metagenome (GOLD analysis project Ga0209606, IMG submission 184412) | Active sludge microbial communities of municipal wastewater-treating anaerobic digesters from USA - AD_UKC057_MetaG (SPAdes) (version 2) | ecosystem: Engineered > Bioreactor > Anaerobic >...
GAAACGATTCCATCGGCACACATCAGGACACACAGAACCTGACCCGCATTCGAGGCTTTGACTTTGTTATCGAGATGTTCGATGCAAACGATCAACTTATTACTTCCCAGAGATTCTATATCTTTCGATTTCCGGTCGGGCATCCGGTGCCGTTTACGGTCCATCTGCTGCATCTCACCTGGGAGCGAGTTGCCAAGGTTGAGGTGAAACGGCAGTTTTAACCCGCATTTCTCATAAGCCTCCTGGAAAAGGATAAAAGCCGTTGGATATCGCGGAAATCAGCGACATGATCGGATCTCTGAAGAGACAAAACCACGCGAATCAAAAAAAACAGAAAAAACAATCCGAAAAATGGGGCGCACAGGAGGAATTGCAGCCATCTACAACCCTGCAACACCGCCCGGCGCATACACCAGGTCCCCGGAACTCAAAAGACCGTTTGACACATTAAACGGGTGAGGATTATAGGCAGGCAGGATATCCTCGACAGCCGTCAACGCCTTACGCTGAATTATGTCATCGACAACAGCCATTGGATGATCGGCTCCGTCTGATGGAGATAATCCCGCGCGATTTTGGCGGATATTCCCCGGGATGTGGCATCCATAATGTCCGGGTATTGCGTCTTTTTGTAACATTCCGAGAGAGACCGCAGGATCTCATCCTGCTTCTCATTCCGCTCAACCCCGGCGCGATCGGCAAGTTCAACGAGATCGGGCAGACACGGCGGCAGTTTCCGCGTTTGGTTCGCGATGATCTCCTTCAACATCTTTTTAACGATCCGATTATGCCCCGATTTCCGGGCGTCCGCAAGCACCAGAGTCGAAGCGGTCTGTCTTAAATCACCCCAATTTCTGTCCGGCTATTGGGGAGGAAGTGTAAATAAGTTACAAGTATGGTTCCCCCCGCTCGCTGCTGCCGTATTTTTTGTTCCTCTTTCTCCGTACCGAATTAAACACTTCACTGCCACATTTTATGATACCCCCCGTTATGTTAGAATGAGGGATCAAAAAGACGTTTTCCTTCTATGATGAGTGAAACCATCACGCGACAAGCCGAGCAGACCGAGAAACTCGTGCTGTATTATCTCCCGCCCCTTCTGTGCATGGGATTGATCTTTTATCTCTCCTCGCGCAGTTGGGTGCCGATTCCCCTGCCGGTCTGGATGATTGTGCGCGATAAGGTGGCGCATGGGATCATGTACGGATTCCTGTGTTACCTGTGGATTCGCGCGTTCCGCACTGGGGAAGAGCGTCCCGTAAGGCCGGTTTGGTTCATCGCGGCGGTCTGCATTTCAGCGCTGTATGGGGCCACGGACGAATATCATCAGTTATTCGTTCCGGGGCGAACGGCAACAGTCGGCGATTTTGTTGCGGATGGTCTTGGTGCGGTAATCGTTGCCGGTGTTCTCTTTTTTCGACAGGGTACTATCCCACTCCGACAACAGAGTTGAGGCGCTCGGTTCTCGTGGGTACATCCGTCGCGGGAATCGTGCTATGGTGATTAAAGCATGATGAGCAAGGCAAGAACTCTGTGAAACAAGGCGCAATCGGGCGCATCCGCCCTCAGGGTTGACGGACAAATGACGGCGAAAACATGGTCGTATGCCGCCGGCTGGAAACTCGGCGACCGGATCGAGGATCAATACGAGATCCGCAAGATCCTCCTGGGGAACATGGGAGCGGTGTTTCTCTGCCGGGATGTCGAAACCGGGATGCCGGTCGCAGTCAAGACTTTCCAGAAAACTCATTTCGAGACAGATCGGTCCCGCGAAGTGTTCCTGCGTGAGGTGGAAACCTGGATTCGCCTGGCCCCTCATCCCAACATCGTCCGCGCCTATTTTGCGCGAATTATCGAAAATAAGCCTTACCTGTTTCTTGAATATGTTTCCTCTTCAAAGACACGCGGGGCCAATCTGAAAGAATATATGACCAATCGCCGGTTCTCTCTTCAGGAGACTCTGGAACTGGCGATGCAGATCTGCGATGGGATGATCCACGCATCCAACTGTGTGCCCGGGATTGTTCATCGCGATCTCAAACCCGAGAACCTGCTGTTGGCCCCGGATGGAACAGTCAAGATCACGGATTTCGGTCTGGCGTATTCCGACGCCGATGCCCCTGCGATAGCTCCCGGCGGAGTTCCCTCGGAAGCGGACATTGAAGCCATGGCGGATCGGTTGCAGGGGACTCCAGCCTATATTTCGCCGGAACAATGCCGGTGTGGAACCGATGTGGATGTCCGCTCGGATGTATATTCATTCGGTTGTGTACTGTATGAATTGATCGCGCGGAAAAAACCCTTCGAGGATGCCGGAACCATACAGGAAAACGTGCGGGCGCACCTGACAAAGATGCCGCCATGTCTTCGCTCGATTGCCCCGGCCGTTCCCGCCGAACTGGACCGCTTTGTTCAGGATTGTCTTGCAAAACGCCCTGCGCACCGTCCGCCGGATTTCTGCGACTGTCGGGCCATTCTGGGGGATTTGTATACCGGCCTGACCGGGAAGATCTTCACGTCCCGTCAGCCGGACGCGGCTACGGTGACCAATCTGGTCAATAAAGGTGTCTCTCTGATGGATATGGGGCTGATGGAGGAAGCGCTGAAAACCCTGAAAGAAGCTTGGGAATTGGACCCATTACGTGCGGAACCGCTCAATTATCTCGGGGTGGTCTATTACCGGCAGCGTCAATACGATCAAGCCGTAGACTCGTTTCGGAAAGCGGTTTTCTGCGACCCGAATAATGCCATGTCTCACTGCAACCTGGGCGCGGCCCTGGAAGCAAAAGGTGTTTTCAATGAGGCGGAGGCCTGCTACAAGAAGGCCCTCAAAACAGATCCCTCATTGCTGGCGGCCGCCTACAATCTGAGTCTGTTGTATCAGACACAGAAGCGGAACCAGGAGGCCCTTCAGATCCTGATGAAACTGCGAGACCTTTCAGTCGGCGGATATCGGATCGAGCAACGACTGGCCGAGCTGCACTGCCGGATGCGGCGATATGACCGCGCCATCCGTCATGCTGAAGCCGCTCTGGAGAAGAACCCGAATAACGCTTCCCTCCACCTGCTTTCCGGCAAAATCCATTTTCTATGGGGACGCGACCGGGAGGCGGAAAAGGACTTCAAGACAGCGCTTGATTTCGATCCCCAAAGCGCCGAAGCCCATTACCGGCTCGGCCTCATCTGCAACAAGCGGAAAGAGCTGGAACAGGCGATCCGACATTGGGAGTCCGCGGTCAATCTCGATCCCAATCATGGTCCGGCCCATTTCAATCTGGCTGTTGCGCTGGCCATGCGCAGACGCTATCCCATCGCCTGGATTCATGTCCATGAGGCCGAGAAAAACGGTGTAGATGTGTCCGATTTTGTCAAAGAGCTCCGTCGCATCAGCCATGAACCCGGCTCCGCGCGCGATGGCCTGTGACCGACTCACCCAGTCGGTAAGATCATCAGGTTCGGTGAGACGACACCGGAACGGAGGCGCGCCAGAGACAGGTTCTTCTGCCTGTCGTGGCGGTCTATCGGCAAAGCGCCGGTATCACAACCTTCACCCCAACACCCTTCCTCCACAACGGTATTAAAAAATAAAATATTTTTGAAAAACACGCTTGATACGCAACGGAGGGGGGATAGATTACGAATCTGTCCAACAAATAGTAGGCAGATAGATTGACTATTGAATTGATTAAGGTAAACTCCGTCACCATGACAAAGCCAGATGCACGTTCCCTGAGTCAGGAAACTTTCGAACCGGATTCGCCCAGGTACAGCCCGACCTGAATCCCGACGAGTTCCTCAATCCCGATGTGAAACAGAACGCGGTGGGCCGTCGGCGCGCCTCCAGCCGGGAGGATAGGATGGCCAATGCGCCCGGCTACCTGTGGAGTACCCAGAAACAACCCGACATTGTTCAGAAGTTCTCTCATGCGCCGTCGGTTCGTTACGCGATGGAGTAAACAACAGTTTCCTGTCTACTATTTAGAGTTCGGAGTAATAATCTGCGGGCGTTCGGGCACACAGACATCATTCTATTTCCGGGCGGTTGGACCGAATGGGCGGCTGCCGGGTATCCCGTTGAAACGTGACATGCGGGCCGTGATAAACGTTTTACGAAATCCCAGGTTGGCGTTGTGCGCGCGGATTTTTGTGGGCGGAGTAATTCCGTACGCCGGTTTCCGTAAAATCGGGGACCTGTCCGGCATGGCGCGGAGTGTTGAAAACGACCGACTGCTCCCTGCAAGCGGCTGATCCGATGGCTACTGTCCTGCCGGGTGTAGAGATTGTGACCGGCGCTTGTTTGATTCCAGGCTTGTTAATGAACGGTTCCCGTTTGATCGCAACGATGCTGATCCTGTTTTTCCTCGCCGGGATCCTGTGGGTATCGCGCCTCCGCTTCTTCCCCATATTTCTGCAATTTGCGGATCAGGGTTCGGCGACCGATCCCGAGGGCCTCCGCGGTTTTGGTGCGATTGCCCTCGTTGCGATGAAGCGCCTCCAGAATCACATGCTTTTCCACATCGGACAGCGGCACATCGCCGGACAAAATGGAAACCGGAGCACGTTCTGTCCGCCCGCCGATCTGTGGCGGTAAATCCTCCACGGTGATTCGATCGTTCCGGCACATCACAACCATTCGTTCCACATACCCCTGCAATTCACGGACATTGCCGGGCCAGTCGTAGACCTGAAATGCCCGAATGACCGCCGGATCGACTGTCGGAACAGGGATCTCATTCTCCGCCGCATATTGTTTCAGAAACACGTCGGTCAGCAGGGGAATGTCCTCTTTCCGTTCGCGGAGCGGCGGAACACGCAGCGTCACAACGCGAAGACGATACAAAAGATCCTCACGGAATTTTCCCTCTTTCACCCGCTCCTCCAGGTCGGCATTTGTGGCGGCGATAATACGGATATCGACTTTGATCGTTTCGGTTCCGCCGACTCGTTCAAAACAACGTTCCTGGAGAACACGGAGCAATTTCACCTGGGTGGTCGGGCTGACCTCGCTGATTTCATCCAGAAACACCGTCCCCCGATCCGCCAGTTCGAAACGACCTTTTTTCTGTCGAATCGCGCCTGTAAAAGATCCGCGCTCGTGTCCGAATAATTCGCTTTCAAGAAGGGTTTCGGAAAAGGCCGCGCAGTGCATCGGCCAGAAGGGGCGATCTTTCCGCGGAGAAAGATCATGAATGGCGCGGGCCACCAGCTCTTTTCCGGAACCGGTTTCGCCGGTAATCAACACAGTGGTTCGGGCAGAGGCCACCTTGCGGATATCCTCGAACAGCTTGTGCATGGCTGCGCTCTCGCCGGTGAGCCGCGCCAGCCCGGAACGCTCACGGTGATCTTTCCACAGCTGTTCGTTCTCCATGGTAAGACGCCGCTGCTCAAACAACCGCTTCACCTTCAATTCCAATTCATCCAGATCGATGGGTTTCTGGAGATAGTCATACGCCCCCACCTTCATGGCCTCCACCGCATTCTTCACTTCACCGTAAGCCGTAACAACTATCACGTCCATCTCCGGCCACTGCTCTCGGGCCCGCCGAAGCAGCTCCATGCCGCCCATCCGTGGCATTCGGATATCGGTCAACATCAGATCGAAACTCCGTTGCTGGAGCTTCTCCATGGCTTCTTTGCCGTCGGGTGCGGTCTCAATGGTCCACTCGGGGCATTCGAGGGCTTTCCGCAGACCATCCCGCGTATTCATTTCATCATCGACGATCAGTATCCGGTTGTTCATGTCGATTCCTCACGGAAAAAGACGCTTATTCCCCTATATCCCCGCCCTATATTCCCCCCGTAAACCGGGGGATTTCTTCTCCCTCCCCGTTTACGGGGAGGGCTGGGGTGGGGTTCCCCCGTATTCCCCCCCCCCTCATTTATTGGACCTTGTTTGTCCAATCTTGATATAGCCCCTCAATTCCAGCTTCGTAGGTATCGCCCTTGTGGATCACACAGCGATATTTCAGGTGCAGCCGCTCCCCCTTCGCCATTTTCAGCCCGGCCTCATCCAGCCAGTTCATTGGAGTCGGTGAAAAGAATCCGTAATTGCGTGTGAACCACTTCGGGGGAAACCATCGGTTTTTCGGATGCACGAAAATCGCCAACCCCTCTTTCACCCCATCCCGGCTTCCCCAGTAATCACACCAGGGAGATTCCTTGCCGAATGTGCCTTCCTCAGCGCTGTCGCCTTGTGCATTCACAAGGGTTCCACCGCCCTCCACGGAAAACGCCGGAATCATCCGGGCCGAGAACAGCGAATGATTGGTCTTCTCGATCTGCACATCGTTCATGGCAGTCAGGGTGATCTCGAAATCAATCATCCGCAGGTCGGGACCGGGAGCGGAGACCAGAATTCGGCGGATATCCATAAACGGGGAGGGACCATCCGGTTTGCGCCATTCGCAGAGGTCCGTGAAGATCACTTCATTGCCTTCCGATTCAAGAATCTGGGTCTGACGGGAAATTATCTGTCCTTCCTTTATAGATTCCTGCCAGTAATTGCCTCCATTCACCTTATCACACCCGAAAAAAAGCGAATGGTGATGCGGATACGGTTCCGAGGATTCCGTGGTGATGCTCAATCCGGTCGCAGGACCATTAACCGGATAAAAATACGGGTATTTCTGGAGCTTTCTGTTGAGGTATGTTGTAAACTCCTTCCCCTCCACAGACACATGAACCCCGTCGATCTTCAGTTTCGCAGACACCCGTTGAGGAGTCTGAGACCCCGCAACATCACTGCCGAAGACAACCGTGCCGAGACATAGCATCCACACACATACGAACCTTGCGATCATGGTTCCCTCCGATTCCTCGGTGATTTCCGATCCGGGTGTCCCATTCATTCTGCCGGTCAATCTGCATGATATCATGTCTCCCATTCTGAGACAGGATCGATCCGGTTCCGGCATAATCGGTCAGGACAACCTTCTGCGCAGATACGGATCGCAGTACACTGAGTAACGACTTTTGAGCAAAAAAAACCAATCATTGCCCGAAAACCAATTCGGGAAAGGAGGACATGATGAGTCTTTTTACCGGATGTCGTGTTCCCAGCCTGTTTCTGGGATCCCTGATGCTGTCGTTCGCGTTTCCAAGTGGGGCCTTTGCCCAGAGCATGTTCCCGCCGGAATGCTGTATCGGTGGAATTGCGCTCGGACCGCAGGCGTACAGTTTCAACCGATTCACCTTCTTTGAGGCCATCGACAAGGCCAAACAGATGGGATGCAATGTGATCGAGGCGTATCCGGGACAGGCCCTCTGCCCGGACGAGAAGGGTGTGCAATTCAGCCATGACGCCCCGCCGAGCGTCTGGTCCAAAGCTTTGCGCAAACTCAATAAAACCGGCGTCCGCCTGGTCGCGTATGGTGTTGTCGGCTTGGGCAAGGATGAGGAAAGCAACCGGAAAGTATTCGATTTTGCCAAGTTGATGGGGATCTCCGTTATCACAACAGAACCGGACGATATCCCGGAAGGTTCCCTCGATGTAATCGAGAAACTTGTCCAGGAATACAACATCAAGATCGCCATCCACAACCATCCAAAAAGCACGGACAACCCAAAGTACAAGTTTTGGGACCCGAATTATGTCCTCGAATGCGTGAAACGTCGCGACCCGCGCATGGGAGCCTGTGCGGATACGGGGCACTGGGCGCGATCCGGCGTCAATCCGATTGAGGCGCTGAAGATTCTCGAAGGCCGTGTCATCAGCGCACATCTGAAAGACCTGAACGAATTCGGCAACCGCGAAGCCCATGATGTGCCCTGGGGAACCGGCGTGTGCGACATGGGAGCGATTCTCGATGAACTCCTCCGTCAGCACTTCTCCGGCCCGGCCTCCATGGAGTACGAATACAACTGGGACAACAGCGTCCCCGATATGATCAAGTGCGTTGAGTTCGCCCGTGAACACGGGAAATGACTGTCGCCTAACGGGATGCCTTTCAGGATTGAAACGCAGGGGCGACTCATGTGCCGCCCCTGCGTTTGCATTCCTCCCTGCCTTTTATCCGGAATCCGGCGGTTATCGTCAAGTCTCCAGGAAAGAACAGCATGAAAAAGAAAAGGCCAAATCGACTCATTCCGAATCCTCCAACCGGCGGACGTGTGCTGTTGACAATTTGAGTACTCTCCTGTTGAAATACCGGTCGTTCATCAGACAGCCGCGAAGGCCGGTTTTTCATCATCCGTCGGTGTGCTATGCTTGGACAACGGATCTTTCCACGGAGACCCTGATGGTGACCACAAAGCGACTCTCTCTCGTTTTCTGTTTCTTCTTTCTCGCCGTTTCTGCTTTTTCGGAGAATCTGACCCTCCCGCTCGACCAACGCCCGACCTGGCTTCAGGACGAGGGAATCATTATGGCAGGAAGCTGGGAGCCGCTGCTTTTCCGTATACGCCGGGACGGAAGCGAAGGCTACACACCCACTCCCGAACAACAGGCCGCTTACCTGCGCGAACACAGCCCGGAGATGGTAGCGAAATTGAAATCTCTCGGCGTCAATTTTGTCATGATGCACGCCTACAAAGGATTCGGATTGGAGCACGAACGCGAAAGCATGGCGGATGCGGCGCAATTCTCGAAATTATGCCACGATGCGGGCCTGCATGTCGGTGTGTACAACTACAGCGGCGCTTTCGGCTGGGAGTTACTGTTCCAGGAAATGCCCGAAGCACGGGACTGGGTTGTTCTCGATGAAAATAAAAAACCCGTCACTTACGGCGAGGCTACCTATCGTTACTACTGGAACCGAAACCACCCCCGGGCGCAGGAGTTCTACAAGAACATAATTCGGTTCGCGATCGAAGAAATCGGGACGGACCTGATTCATTTCGATAACTACAAGATCGGCCCCGGTATGGACAGCTATTCCGTTGAGCGATTCCGAGACTACCTCAAACGCAATTTCAGCCCGACTCAACTCAAGGAAATGGGTGTAGTGGATGTGAACACTGTGTTACCGCCCATGCCGGCAAATTCACAGAACATGTTGCGCGCCGCCTGGCTGAAATTCACGACGGATTCTCTAACGGAATCTTATTGGGATATGTCGAAGTACGCACGCAGTCTCCGCAAGGATATTCTGATGGAGTGTAATCCCGGTGGAGTCCCGGATTCGATTGACCCTCCTGTGGATCACTCAACTCTGTTACAGGGCGGTGAGGCGTTCTGGGATGAAGGGCAACATCCGGGACTGCGCGATGGAACACTCATTACACGAATCCGCACGTACAAATTCGGTAGACGAATGAATAATATCGCGTTCGCATACACCACAAACCCCCTGGAGGCCGCAGAATCCATGGCTTTCAATTTGGACTGCCTGGGATGTATCGGCTGGTTTGAGTACAACAATATCGTCTCCATGCCGGGTTCAGACGTCCCTGTAACTCTGGAACTCAGTCCGTATATTCAATTCTTTAAAAATCAACGCGATCTCCTTCGCGACGCACAGGTTGTTGCAGACATCGCCGTATTGCGCAGCTTTCCATCGCAAGTCTTTTCCGATCCGGCAAACGCACGCCTGACCGGAGCTGTCGAACAACAATTGATTGAGAACCGGATTCCTTTCCAGATCATCGGGGAAAACCTGCTGGGAGAATTGAATCGCTATCGCGGCCTGGTTCTGGCCGGGTGCGCGGCTTTATCGGATTCGGAGATTGCCGCCATAAACAACTACAGAGAATCCGGTGGAAAGCTGTGCATAATCGGCCCGGTTGCCTCACACGATGAATGGATGCACCCCAGGCAATCCTCTCCGTTGAGTGGAATAAATAATCCGAATGTTCTATATCTCACGGATGTAGACGAATGTGTCAAGTCCATTACCGAACTCTGCGGCGATGAATTGTCTATGTCTGTCGATGGGCCGCTTGGGCTGTGCGCCGAAATTACAGAACAGGAGACCCGGCGACTGATCCATCTGGTCAATTATCTGCCGGAGCAACCGATCAACAATGTAACGGTTCGGGTAAAGGTTCCCGCGGGCAGGCGTGTGGGAAAAGTGGTGACCGGCAACCCGTTACGTGAAAAGGACCTCGCCCTGGAATACAGAGAGCAGAATAACCTGGTCGAGTTCACTGTTCCGAGCGTGTATATCTACGAAATTGCCCAGGTTGTCTGGCGATAATGCGCCCTGTTCACGAACCACCGGCGAAAAAGGAACCTGTTTCGGCTTGACCTGTCCGGAAATGCCGGCTTTACCGCCTGCATGCGGCCCATTCGATGGACTGCACGATAATCTTTCGGAATTCAGGCAGGCGGCACGAGTTCTTATCATGGCCCAGCGCAAAATATACGCATCGCGCATTGTGTACATAGTGCGTGCAAAGCATCGGCTCCGCAACTGTGTGCCCGAATCGTTCCTCGTTTGCGGTCATAATGACGTGCATATCCGGACGCATCAGCAGGTTGAAGTAGAGTTCGTCGTTTGTTGTAAACGGCTTGACTCCCTCGATAATCGGGTGGGCTTCATCCTTCACATCCACACGAAATTCATGGTACGGCCCATGGGTAGATTTTCCGTTCACCCACATGGCGCCGAAGAGGTCGATAGAATCCCGCCAGTTCTGGCAATTTGCGACAGCAAAGTGCAGAACCACAAGGCCGCCGCCATCCTTCAGAAACTGAAGAATGCCTTCCTTGGCGTAATCGGGCAGATCCCCGTTCTCCGCCTGAACCTGGGCCGTCAACAGAACATTGAATTTCCGAAGATTCTCTATGCGAAGTGATTCCAGATTCTCTTTGCCCACAGCGGTAATCTTCACCGTGGGATCATTAGCCGCAATATCCTGCAAAGTCTCTTCGTAGATCCCCGCATCCCCGTGCGGTTCCAGCCCGATCATCAGGCAAGTTACCGGCTGCGGCTCGGCGGAAAAAGCGACTCCAAGTGACATGACGATCAGCAAAGTCGGGATTAATAAAACTCTCAGAATAGTCATTTCGCGCATTATTCTTTCTCCTGATGTCTTTGTTTGTATTAAATACCAATCCGATTCCCGGATTGTAGTTGCATTTACGGCCTTGCATATTGGAGCCGGGCTGTCCTTTTCCACGGAGGCTGACCGAGATGATCCGGCCGGCGCGGCAAACGCCATTGCTGGAATCATGGGAAACCCAAGCCCCCTGCAGGGCCGGTCCCTCTCCGTAGACTACATACCCCTGTCCGCTCGACATCCATTCGGAATAGGGACCCGGATTTAACAGGGCAATTTCAGCGGGATTGCCTGTACGGGGTAATATCCGACAAAACTCGCCGCCCCAATTCCCAATACGCCCTGGAAACACATCATACTCCGGTTTCACGATGGTTACAGTCTCATCCCACTACGAGGCAGGTTGATCCTTTGTCCCATGCGGATCGCCCGATCGATACGACCGGATCGCTTCTTCCAATGTGCCGAAATCCCTGAATAGCCGGTCCAGGCGAAATACCTTGAAAACCCGTCGGGTCTGTGCGTTGATGTTCGCAAACCGAAGATCGCCCCCCTTGTCCTGAAATTTTTTTCCCATGTTCGCAAACAGTCCCAGAGCGCTACTGTCGATGAACCCAACCCAGCGCATATCGAGAACAACCCGGATGTTGCCGGAATGGAGATCCTCCATAAGGACATTCTTGAGCCGGCGAACTTCCTCAAGATCCAATTCCCCATCGATCGCATAAACCACTACATCTCCCACAACATCCCGGCTGACGGTGAAGTTGAGTTCCTCATCGAATTCCAGCGTCTTGCCGGCCGGTTCCTCAGAATCGATTTCGGTAGATACGGCATCCCAGGCCTGCTCCGGCGTGGAGTAAATCCGAAACAACCTCCACAAGTCCGATTCCCTCAGCTGTCGTTCAATCCAGGAATTGGGAACAACAACCAGACGCAGAGACGGTTGATCCACCCCCTTGATTAAATCATTCGCCTCTTGAAGGGTTTCCAACCCGGCGGAGTCAATAGAGGTAACCAGGCCGAGATCCACAATCAATGACGTGACACCCTTCTTGACTAACGTCAGGATGGGACGCAAAAGCCGGATCGAGGTCAGCTCATTCAAAGGGCCGCACGGACGGATCAGAACATCCGCGCCATGTCGATAATACTTCACGCGGAAAACATCGCGGGGCATCGAATACTCCCGTACTGCCGGGTGAATAAAAACGGGGGAAAGATCAAACTCTTTCCCCCGTCTTGAGTCGAGTCGCAACCTTACCGGTTACCGATTCCAGAGTTTCTGGGCAATTTCAAAGTCCGTGTAAACATCCACGTCAAGATATGGCCAAGACATACCGATCAGGATGTAGTAATTCCCCTTGCCGTCGGGACGCGCGCCGGGCGTCAGCGGTGTGACATAGCACGGAATAAACCGCGTGGATTGACCGCCGCTGTGCAAGGCCCCGAATCCGTCCATTACCATCGAGCCGATACGCAACCCGGAGGTTTCAAAAGCCGCACCCTTGTCGTCAATCCCCAGAATACCGTCGGTACTGATCTCGACCTCGAAATCACGCGCGATATCAAAGTACAGACCCGGTACGAAATCTTTCTGCTCCGAATCATAGTGCAGAGTGGTGTTCAACGGAGCGATCGTGTCAATGTCGAAGGTTCCGACATCGGCGTTCTTGAACGGCACAAAGGTAATTATGCCGAACCCGTCCATCACACCCAATCCGATATACCTCGTCCCGTCGACGCTCGGAACAAATTCCATATCACGATAGATCCGAATCTCCGGATCGATACTAAGCGCCAGGTTGCTGGTATCCAGCTCAGGAGCATCACCGACACGGACTATGTATCCGAGCTCGGTCAGGACGTACGCGCCCGTTCCGGCTCCAATGGCAGAAGGCAATGTCGCGCTGGACGGATCGATGCGATAATTCTTCACCGCATCACTGCCCCGATAGATTTCCAGATCCGTTGCAAGTCCGGTTTCGGGTTGGAGAACGGATTGCAATCTCTCCAGAGATGCGGTGGCTGTACCTTCCGCATAGATTTTTCCGTCATTGCTCAAAACATAGAATCCGCCGTCTCCTTGGGATTCCACATCCACCAGAACCGGTCCAAAGAACACGTCGCCGGTTGGATGGTTCTGTCCGGACCATGGATTGATCGGCAGAGTCTTGTTGTTGGCAGGATTGTTGTCGGTGTCGATTCCGCCGTAACCCGCACCGCCGGTTGCGCCAAGCAGTGGAATAACAGGCGGCAAAGCGTTGGAATATCCCGGGGCGGCGAAATAGCTCGTCCAAAGTATATAACCGCCTTCCGAACCGTTCAGATTCCCTGCAATCTCTCCTGAAAACTCGAAATCTCGCGCATACGGGAACCCGAGGGTCGGTCCGAGAGCCACCGGATCCGGGAGGTAATCCACAATCAGTTTGCCGAACTTGTCATATTTTTGGACCAGATGGCCCGAACTGTCGGTCACACCGATATCAAAGTTAAACATCGCAATACCGGACGGCTGCAGCGGCCCGAATTGGCTCAACGCAACCACTCCCAAGTTCGGGTTAGCCTGACGTGCGGTCGGGCTTGCGGTCGGCGTTGCCGTTGGAGTTTGGGTTGCCGTCGGCGTATGTGTCGGCGCCGCTGTTGGTGTTTCGGTCGGTCCCACGGTTGGGACTTGGGTTGCCGTCGGCGTATGCGTCGGCGCCGCTGTTGGTGTTTCGGTCGGTCCCGCTGTCGGGGTCTCGGTCGGGACCCCCGACGGAAGAACCGTGATTGATCCGGCTACCGCAATCAGACCCGCCAGATCGTCCTTTACATTTTGAATAGTCAGCGAGGTAACTCCCTCGGGCGCGTCTTGCGCCACAGTAAAGATAAGTTCGACCAAATCACCATCACCGGAAATCGGTTGAGCGGTTCCCGCGATGGCGACCAAAGAGAGGGGTACCTGTGCGTTCACCGCGACCGAATACCATGTTTCCGTAAGGGTTCCGCTCCTGTTCACACCCACAAAGGCGAGAACGTTCGAATCATAAACCACTTCAAACTGGAAGGCATCCGTTGTCGGCATTCCAGTGGCCGAAATGGTGACAGAAACCTGTTCGCCCGGTCGTGCAGAAGCCTGCCCCATGATGATATTCGCTTCCGCAACCGGCGTACTTGTTGGAACAGCGGTTGGGGATTCCGTCGGAGCCGCAGTCGGCGATTCCACCGGAGTGGCGGTCGGGGATTCCGTCGGAGCCGCAGTCGGCGATTCCACCGGAGTGGCGGTCGGGGATTCCGTCGGAGCCGCAGTTGGGGTTTCCGTCGGCGTCTCCGGGATGGCCGTCGGCGTTTCCGTTGGAGCCGCAGTCGGGGTTTCCGTCGGCGTCTCCGGGATGGCCGTCGGCGTTTCCGTCGGAGCCGCGGTCGGAGTTTCGGTCGGCGTTTCCGGGACTACTGTCGGCGTTTCGGGAACGGCAGTGGGAGTTTCGCTCTGTGCCTGGACGGCTCCCGCGAAGAGCAACGGCGCACACAGAACAGTGATCACGAAAACCTTTCGCAGTGTCTGAGATTGAATTATACCGTGCATGAAAACGTGCCTCCCTTGCTTGTTGGCTACCCGTGAATCCTCTCGTTCCGCACGTCCCGGTCGGCCACCACGAATGGTTGATCCCGAACAGGGATGGCTTTTTCTCTTACGACTCTTTATTCAATAGAAAGCTCGACCGATTCATCCGCCGGTTCAAGCATTCCAATGATTTCCTGATTGATAAGGACACCATTCTGCCGAGTAATTACAAGTGCCGATTCCTCGGTGATGGCAGACTTGTCCGCAAACGTCAATGTCGTGGTTCCCTTGAATCCACTGAGGGGCTGAAAAGTAATCTCCGCGACTCGCGCATCGCCGGTAAATCCGAATCCGGCAGGCCCGAAGAACGTCGCCTCGCCTTCCGCCGGCTTGTATTCGGTGGCTTCCGGATGTTCGCGCGGAAGAAGTACGCAGACAACATCATCAATTCGCCCGTTCTGATTGCTGATTGCGGGTTCCTCGAAAATCTCCACACTTTCCCGGATTGTGGTGTCATCCGTGTTGACCGTCCAGAATTTCCCCGGTTTCGCGAAATACTCCGCGATGGCATTCACATCCGCCATATCGAGCACGCCATAAGTCTCGGCCCGATCGTAATAAGCTTCATATAACTCATCGCTGTTCACTCTCGCCCCAACCTCCCGAATATCAAACACATTCGAACGTCCGTCGAAATTGACATCCCCATAACTCTCCTGGATATTGACCACCCTGAGCTGATCCGGGTTGAATATCAAATCACAATTCATCCCAACCAATTTGTCGGCCCCGCTCAGAACGACCGTCACCGTAAACGGCCCATCCGCAGCGCGGATTACAGATGGAGGAGGATCGATGGTAGACTGAAGAATGGAGTCGTTGCCTGAATTGAAATCGAGTTTGAAGACAGGCCCCTGGGGAAACCCGGGGCCGGCCGCAAGTAATATCAATAAAAATGCCGAAATCCAGACATGCTGAATTCGGCCACTCCAAATGCAACTTTTCATTTTTCAACCTCCGAACACTGATCCCAGTCTGGTCACCCAAGACCGTATAATACCTTCTTTTGTCCACCCCCTGGAGTCACTTGACCCGGAGTGGACATCCATTCAACACTAACGG
>Ga0209606_1003529_pt1 | contig 15603 bp, 8 predicted proteins | sample AD_UKC057_MetaG_FD_184412 | JGI IMG/M metagenome (GOLD analysis project Ga0209606, IMG submission 184412) | Active sludge microbial communities of municipal wastewater-treating anaerobic digesters from USA - AD_UKC057_MetaG (SPAdes) (version 2) | ecosystem: Engineered > Bioreactor > Anaerobic >...
AGCGGTTTGCCGAGATGTTTGATCTTTGTAACTTCGGGGAAAAAGCGCGAAACATGAGCGAGGTCAAGATCGGAACCATCCTGAATATTATCAGCAGCGACTATCGCCAACAACTGCTCAACCGCAAGTATTTCAGCATGGAATCCACGCTGATCCAACAGGACATTCTGCACATCGAGTGCGACAACACCAGCATCTTTGAAAGATATGTCAGCCTGAATGACCGGTATGTCCGTTACTTTGTCGGCGATAATAACATTTATAAGAGCACATCCAGTTTGATTCAGCGGGATGTCGGTCTGGTTCAGCTGGATCAGCTCATTATGCCGGAGGAAACAAAAAAGGAGATCGTGTCGCGCGTCGGTAAATACCTTGCCTGTCGAAACAACAAAGAGGTAACAATGCTGGATGCTTTTTACGGCTACGGAACAGGGTTGACACTGCTTTTTCACGGGCCTTCCGGAACGGGAAAAACCATGATGGCCCAGGCCCTGGCCTGTCATTTCAACAGGCCGCTGTATTCGCTCAAGATGAGTGATTTTCGTAATGAGCGTTTTACCATCGCCGATGATGCAATTAAAGAGCTGTTCCTGGAAGCGTCCTTAAATTCTGGGATTGTTTATTTTGATGAAGCCGATGATTTCTTCGTGAAAGACAGCCTGTTTTCACGATCGCTTTTAATCGAAATAGAAAAAGCCCGCTGCGTGGTCATTTTATCAACAAACAAACCTTCAGACCTTGATCCGGCTTTGGATCGCCGTTTATCGCTGAAGGTCTGCTTCAGTATTCCGGATGCCGGACTGCGCTACAAAATGTGGCAGGCCTTGATGCCCGGTTTTGTAACATTATCTGACGATGTTGATTTCAGAAGACTCGCCGAACGTTACAACTTCACCGGCGGTCTTATCAAAAACAGTATCTTCATGGCGCTGGTTTCATCGTTGACGTCCAACAAAAAGGGCAAATCGCTGATCACGATGGACATGATCGAGCAGGCTTGCCGACTGCAACTGCAGCAGATGTACGATATGAAAGACCTGTATCAGATCTATACGCCGCAATGCCGATGCAGTGATGTGCAAAAGTATATCGGTCAAAAAATCGAGATATCCAATGTTGCCAAAGTTTATAAAAGTCTTAAAGAGGAGAAAATGGGGCTGAACATCCTTGTAACATCCAGCGATATACAGACCGGTATTGATGTCGTGGAAGCCCTGGCCAATGAATGTCATCTTAAAATAAAGAAAGTCGATTATGCCAACTTATTAAAAAACAATACATTGGATTATGAAAAAATGTTTGACCCGATTACGCAAACCAAAATAGATCCCATGGAACTGGCTTTTACAGATAGCACAGGGGACGCTACACTGCTGATGTTTGTTGATTATCATAAAAATACGAAATGGGCGGAGGAAAAGGCCTACTGGGGCGGATTTGAGCGCATTATGGCGTATTATGAATTGCGCGATAATATGCGTAAATACAAAGGACTATTCTGCATGGTGACAATGCCTGCTATTCAGAAGATACCGCAGGAAATCAACATCCATATCAATCTGGAATATCCTCCGGCAGAGACACAGGTGCTGCAATGGAAAGAACATTTGACAGAAAATGAATATCGCGAGGACGAATTGATGTCGCTGGTAAAAAACAATCCCATGCATATTGCAGAAATAGATTATTACGCCAAACAGGCCTACATCCAATCCGCCATCGAAGACCGTCCCGGCAAGGTGACAGTAAAGGATATCCAGAATGTCATCGAACGCTGTTGCGACAAGCGCTCAAATCCGCCTTTGTTTGGAGGAACAAACAATCTGTAATGACGATTTATGATAGGATAGAAAAGGATTACAAATGGAATTACAAGAGCATTATGATGCCCTGAAATTGAAAATTAGAAATCGAAAGGAATCTTTTGAACGCTTTATCGCTTTGTTGGAGAATGAGACGACATGGCTTACTTCCCCCGCCAGTACGCGGTATCATCTGGCTGAGGAACGGGGATTACTGAAGCATAGTGTCGGTGTGGCGGAAACGCTGTTAAAATTTCGTGAATTTCTTGCACCGACGATAAGCGAAGAAAGCTGCATCATCGTGGGGCTGTTTCACGATGTTGGCAAGCTGGGCGTGCCGGGACAACCTTACTATTTGCCGAATGACAATGCGTGGATGGTCAAAAACAAGGGGATATGCTACAAAATAAATCCGGATGTCGTCACGATGGGATTGGCCATTCGCAGCCTCTATCTTATTCTGCAATACATTCCTCTTTCGGAGGCTGAAGCCCAGGCCATCACCTATCACGACGGTCAGTATATCGACGACAACAAAATTGTTGCCCAAAAAGAGGAACCGTTAACCCTTCTTCTTCATTGGGCAGACTACTGGACAGCGCATATTTATGAAGAAGGGCGGTATAAAAAATTGCAATAACTGAATACATGTAGAGAAAACAAAGAAACTGCTAGGAGGGAATCATGACAATTGTTGACACTGCCAAACAGGCGCTATGGAAGAAGTCGGGGCTTGCCCCAGATCATAAGGGTTACGTAACAGATATAGAGAGGAATCTTTTACCGGGCGTCACGCCGGAGATGATCAAAGATGATTACCTCAAAGGAAGTGGACATGAATGGAAAGGAAAATTTCGAGCCATTCATTCGTCATCGGCTCTTGCCGCCAACACCTTCGGACGGTGGAAAACCGAACCGGCGCTTTTGACCTTTGCCGGCTATACAGGTTTTGATAAGCTGGAGTTGGAAGCGAAATGTCCGACGGGTTTGGGAGGTACACCGCCAAACCTTGATGTATTGCTTAAATCGACCGATACCTTGATTGGTATCGAATCAAAACTCCTCGAGCCACTCACACCGACTACACCAAAATTTTCGGCCAGCTATTCAAGAGACCGTTTACCACTCTGCGACGATATATGGTGGGCCCTTCTGGAGAAACAAATGCAGCAACCGAGCGCTTCACATCTCGATACAGCGCAGCTCATTAAGCACTACCTCGGCCTACGCAAAAACTTTTCAGACCATAAAAATGTCTTGCTCGTATACATATTTTGGAAGCCTCTCAATGCGGACAAGTTTGAGGAATATTCACGTCACGCAGAGGCTTTGGAGACATTCAGTCGCGCGGTACAGCATTCAGAAACTATACGATTCATTGCGCTGGACTATTTGCAACTCTGGGATGCGTGGGAGAAAGACAGGAACATGGCTGAACATGCAAAACTGCTTAAAGACCGCTATTGTGTTGAGATATAGAAACTGAACAACAAGGAATCAAGTAAAGCATGCTGTGAACTTTAGAAAGAGTTTCAATAAAAAAAGCTACTGTAAGGTAATTGAATAAGTGCAAAATATTTTTAACGAGGTTCTCAATGAATGACTTGAAACGCTTTGCCCAACCGCCGTCCGGCCGTTTAATCGTTAAGCGAGGTGGTCATAGCATTACCAGGCAAATTCCCAAGCCTGTTGTGCTTGTTGACACCCGTGAAAAATATCCTTTTGATTTCAGCAGATTTAAAAACTGGATAGCGGGAGAGAAGCGAACAGCTCTTAAAGCCGGTGACTACAGCATAGAGGGAATGGAATCATTGCTTGTGCTGGAGAGAAAAACACTGACCGATTTGATAACGACAGTAATTCAGCAGAGAGAAAGATTTTTTAAATTATGCGAAAAAATGACGAAGTACCGCTGGCGCGCATTATTAATTGAAGCCACTTATGAAGACATCAAATCTCCATATGATTATAATACATACAACACATTCGCGCATCCAAACGCTGTTTCGGGGACGTTGGATGCGCTGGAAGCACGTTACGGAATTCCCGTCATCTATACATCTCTTCAAAGACCATTAGCAGAAGAGAAAGCTGCCAGTTGGCTATCCAAACATTTTGCATATTGGTATTTGGAAAACAATGGATATGGCCGTATTTTACAAGAAGGTGATCTGTAAAAAATGATTCTTAGAATAATTAATCATTATTTCAGAAGAATGTAGAAAAAACACGAAAAATAATATCATAAAAATTTTCTCCCACTATCGAGGGGGTGTAGAACTAATGGAAATATTTCATATTTATGGTTGCAATGTTTTTAAAAAGTTGTATCATTCGCGACGGCACCCGAAAATAAAGATAATTCTGATTTAATATCAAGATTATCTTTTAAAAAACAGTAGGGTTGCGTTTCAACTAAATCAAACGATAACTTTTTATTTTCAGGAGAGTGACAAGTAAATGAGTTACTCGGCTATACGCGATAATCACAAGCATGGAAACGTTGGCGATTTTCTAAAAGAAGTTATTTCAACAAACTCGGATGTATCTATTGTTTCAGCATATTTTACAATCTATGCTTATCATCATTTAAAAAATAATCTTGATAACATCAATCATCTTAAATTCCTTTTCGGCGAACCGCGATTCATTAAATCTTTAGATCCTGACAAAACAAATACCCGAGAATTTAAAATCGAAGATGAAAAGCTATCCATACCTATTGAAAAAAGACTCTGCCAGAAAAACATAGCGCGAGAATGTTCTGAATGGATAAAAAATAAAACAGAAATTCGATCCATGGTGAAACCAAATTTTCTGCACGGGAAGCTTTATCACGTCAGGCAGGAAAGCGGCATTGAAAAAGCGATTGCCGGCAGTTCTAATTTTACAGTTAATGGCCTCGGCCTTGGTGGAAGTAAAAATATTGAACTGAATCTCATTATTGACAGTGATAGAGATCGACAGGAAATCAAAAACTGGTTTGACGCCATATGGAATGACGATACCGGCCTGGTTGAAGACGTCAAAGAAGATGTCCTGAAATATCTTGAACAATTATATCTTGAGAATGAACCGGAGTTTATTTATTTTAAAACCCTATATCATATCTTCAAAGATTATCTTGATGAGCAGAAAGAAGGCGGTTTACTGGATGAGAAGACCGGCTTTTATGATAGCGAAGTCTGGAATATGCTCTACGATTTCCAAAAAGACGGTGTCAAAGGCGCGATTAACAAGATTTTAAAACACAATGGTTGCATCATTGCCGATAGTGTCGGCCTTGGTAAAACTTTTGAAGCCCTGGCGGTAATCAAGTATTTTGAATTGCGCAATGAACGCGTTCTTGTCGTTTGTCCCAAGAAACTAACCGGCAACTGGACAGTTTATCAGATCAGCCAAAACCACCTGCTCAATCCATTCAAAAAAGACAAATTTAATTATACCGTGATTTACCATACAGATATGGGGCGTGTATCAGGACGGTCTGACGCTAACGGCATTGATCTTGAAAATTTTAATTGGGGCAATTACGATCTTATTGTCATAGACGAGTCGCATAATTTCCGCGGCAATCCGATGGATAAAATGAAGGACGACGGTTCGGTCAAAATGAATCGCGCCAAATGGTTGATGGAAAGAGTTGTTAAAGAAGGTGTGAAAACAAAAGTGCTCATGTTATCCGCAACGCCGGTCAATAACACACTACGTGATTTGCGCAACCAGATCGCCTATATTACAGAAGGTAAAGATGACGCTTTATCGGAAGTCTCTAGTATAAAGAGCATCAGCGCCACACTGGAAAATGCGCAGAGAAATTTTACCCGCTGGGCTGATGTGAAAAACAAGTCTAAAAACCTGAAAGAATTACTTGAGCGGCTTGATTCTTCATTTTTCAAATTACTTGATGAATTAACCATTGCCCGGTCACGAAAACATGTTAAAAATTTCTACCGCATCGAAGCTATTGGAAGTTTCCCGGAAAGAAAAAAACCGCACTCGGTTTATCCTGATATTGATCTTAAAAAAAGGTTTCCGTCCTACGATCAGATAAACAAACAGATTCTGGATTACAAACTTTCCGTCTTCAATCCTTCCACTTATGTCAGGGATGATAAACAACAAAAATACGAAGAAATGGCCGGCGCATCGGTATTTGGTTTCAAGCAGTCCGATCGTGAAAATTACCTCATTGGAATGATGAAGATTAATTATTTGAAGCGTTTGGAAAGCTCAATCGAATCTTTCGAAATATCACTGGATAGAACAATTCAAAAAATTGAAACATTAGAGAATAAAATTATTGAATTTCTTGAAGTCAAAAAAGATCGCCATGAAAGTTTGGATAGCCTGATGCCCGGCGAGGAAGAACTTGAAGAAAATTCCGATGACACGGAAGCTTGGCAGGTCGGCAAGAAATTAAAGTTTGACCTTGCTGATTTAAAACTTGAAGAGTGGCTCGCTGATTTAAAAAAGGACAAAGACGCATTGATCAGTCTGTTTAATAACGCCAAGGCCGTTACTGTCGAACGCGATGCCAAGCTCAAAGAATTAAAAGATTTAATGACGGAAAAGATCAACAATCCCATTAACGACAATAATAAAAAGATAGTTATATTCACCGCGTTTGCGGATACGGCACAGTATCTTTATGACAATCTGGAGGAATGGATTAGAAACGAGTTGAAGTTGTATTGCGCGCTGGTCTGTGGCGATCATACACAAACTACTCTGGGCAGAAACGATTATGACAGCATCCTGGTTAACTTTGCACCGCTTGCCAAAAATCGGGCAAAGCTCAACAACTCAATAACCACAGCAGAAATAGATATTCTTATCGCAACCGATTGTATCAGTGAAGGTCAGAATTTGCAGGATTGTGACTTTTTGATTAACTACGACATCCATTGGAATCCGGTGCGAATCATTCAGCGTTTTGGACGTATTGATCGTCTGGGCAGTAAAAATAAATCCATACAACTGGTAAATTTCTGGCCGACAAAAGATTTGGATAATTACATAAACCTGAAAGAAAGAGTTGAGGCGCGCATGGCGCTGGTGGATGTTACAGCAACCGGCGAGGATAATATTTTGAACACCGAACAACTGCAAGAGCTTATTGCCGACGATTTGAAATACCGCAACAAACAGCTCAAAAAACTCAAGGAAGAAGTTCTGGATTTGGAAGATATGGATGAAACCATATCTCTGACCGATTTTACACTTGATGATTTCCGCATCGAGCTGCTTCACTTTTTAGAGAGCAACCGCAAGCGTCTTCAAGAAAGCCCGTTGGGTCTTTATGCGCTTGTTCCTGCTCCGGGCGGTCAATATGCTGAGATGATTAAAGACCGGGAATTTTCCGCCAGTGAAAAAGATATTATTAAACCGGGCATTATTTTCTGCCTTTCGCAAAAAGGCGCAAGTGATGGCAATGAAGAAATCAATCCGTTAAATCCGTATTTTCTGGTTTACGTCCGTGATGACGGTACAGTCAGATATAACTACACGCACGCCAAACAGATACTGGAAATATATCGCCTGCTTTGCCAGAATCAACAGGCGCCTTATGAAAAATTATGTGCGTTGTTTAATCAGGAAACCGGAAACGGGCACGATATGAAAAAATATACGGAACTTCTGAAAAAAGCGGTGGAGCAGATCGTGCAGGTGTTCAAAAAGAAAGGCTCTAAAAAACTGACATCCGATCGTGGCGCGCTTCTAATACCAAAAGAAAAACAGCTCAAAGAAATGGCTGATTTTGAACTCGTAACCTGGCTGATCGTGAGGTGATAAATGCCGTTTACCCAAAAAGAGCTGGCCATCATTCTGCAGGAGCGCGAGGGATACCGCATTGAATTTAAAGAGCGGCTTGCCAATCTGGATAAAGAAATGGTGGCCTTCGCCAATGCCTCCGGTGGCAGGATTTTTCTGGGAATTACCGACGAAGGTAAAATAGTCGGCACGGTCATTGATAATAAGATTAAAAGCCAGATACAGGACATTGCCAACAATTGCGACCCGCCGATAAAAATCAAACTGGAAGAATACAAAAATATCCTGGTGATCGACGTTCGTGAAGGCATCGATAAACCACATCGGTGTGCGAGTGGTTTTTACACCCGCACGGGACCTAATTCGCAAAAGCTCACGCGCGATCAGATTGTCAATTTTATTCAAGCGGAAGGTAAAGTCCGCTATGACGAACTGATTAAAAGAAACTTTACTCAAAAAGATTTTGATTCAGCCAAGCTCAAAAGATTTCTTGAGTTGTCCCGCATTTCCTCCGTTCTGGACAAACCTCTTTTGTATAAAAATCTGGGTATCGGCGAGCTTCAGGAAGGCAAAGTGCTTTTCAACAATCTGGCCGTGCTCTTTTTCGCGAAAAACCTCAACGAAATATATTATCACACGGTTGTTACTTGCGCTCTTTACAAGGGCAGAGAAAAAGCCACTGTCCTGGATCGTAAGGATTATAATATTGATTTGATATCCAATGTTGACCTGGCCATGAATTTTCTGAAACAATACCTGCCGCTACGGTATGAATTTACCGGTGAATTGGCACGCAAGGAAATACCGGAATTGCCTTATGAAGCCCTGCGTGAAGCGCTGATTAACGCCGTCGTCCATCGCGATTATTTCGAAAAAGGCGCGAATGTGATGATGGAAATATTTGACGACCGCATCGAAATCACCAATCCCGGTGGTTTGGTCAAAGGTCTGACGCCGGAAAATTTCGGCACGGTCAGCATGTTGCGCAATCCGGGAATAGCCAACCTGTTTCAACGCATAGACTACATTGAAAAAATGGGCACGGGCATTGAACGAATCAAACTGGCGCTGAAAGCCGCAAAAGTTCCGCCAGTGCGTTACGAGTTTAACCCGGTTTATATTAAGGCGGTTTTTCTCCGACCCAGGAAATCTGGGGAGAAGGCTACCCAAGAAACCACCCAAGAAACCACCCAGGAAACTGCCCAAGAAACTACCCAGGAAAAAATTTTAAAATTAATGAAGAATAATCCGTCCATAACACGGAAAGATCTGGCTGATAAAATCGGTCTGAGCCCGGACGGGGTTAAGTATCATTTACAGTTGCTCAAAAAACAGGGCATCATCAAACATACCGGCGCAACAAAAAAAGGAAAATGGGAAGTAATAGAAGGACCAAAGAAATGACCGATCAGGACATAAAACGAAATATTGAAACAGCACTCAAATCATTTTCATCAGGAAGCTTTTCCAAAAACGCATTGGCTCTTTTCGGCGCGCTGGGTTACAACACCGCAAGGCAGAATCCTTTCGTTCATAAAACAACCGCCGAATTTGAAGAAAACTTCGGGCACGCCTTTTCCGAAAAGAATTTCAACAAGGAAAAAGCCCGGTTTGACGAATGGAAATCCGTTGATCTTTTATTCCAGCTATCTAGGGAAGAATTATCCGGCCAGCACGGACTGTTTGATTCCCATAAAATAAACTGGGAAGGCGAAGATGAAAGAACCGTTATTGAAACCTATCTTTTCTTCTCCATAGAACTTGCACAACAGGAGTATTCGCGCACCGAGCTTGCGCAGATAACACGGGAAGTAAACAAAATATTCCCCATGCCGGTCATGATTATTTTCCGGCACGGCCAGAGTCTGACGCTTTCCATTATTGACCGCCGCCTGCATAAGCGCGACGCACAAAAGGATGTCCTCAAGAAAGTTACGCTGATTAAAGATATTTCCATTGCCAGTCCGCATCGCGCCCATCTTGAAATTCTTTTTGATTTGTCTCTGGACGAACTCAGGCGTGTTCAAAAATTTACCAACTTTGTCGAACTGCACCAAGCCTGGCAAAAAACGCTCGACACCAAGGAACTCAACAAACGCTTTTACCGCGAACTGGCCAACTGGTATTTCTGGGCTGTCAAAAACGTTTCCTTTCCCAATGATGTGGATAACGATAAAGATGACACCGTCTTTAATTCGGAAAGCGTCATCCGGATGCTTACCCGTCTTATTTTCATCTGGTTTATCAAGGAAAAGCATCTGATCCCGGAAAATATTTTTGACGAAAAAGAATTAAAAGGCATGGTTAAAAATTTCAACACGGCCGGCTCCACGGTTTACTACCGTGCTATTTTACAGAATCTCTTTTTTGCCACTTTAAACAAAAAAATAGAAGAACGCGCCTTTGCCACGGATGGCACGTTTGAACAAAATAAAAAGAATTACGGCATCAAAAATTTATACCGGTATTCGTCCGACTTTAACATTTCCAAAGATGCGGTTATGAAAATGTTTGCCGGTGTGCCTTTTCTCAACGGCGGACTGTTTGACTGTCTTGATTATGAAGATGAAAAAGGCAAGGTTTTGTATCTGGACGGCTTTTCCCGAAACCCTAAAAAACAGTCGCAGGTGCCGGATAAACTGTTCTTCGCCCACGAGCATATCATTGATTTAAGCGATGTCTATGACGACAAAAAGAAAAAGAATGAAAAAGTCAAAGGTCTGTTTGAAATTTTCAATCACTACAAATTCACCATCACTGAAAACACGCCGATTGAAGAAGAAGTCGCACTCGACCCGGAACTTTTAGGCCGTGTTTTTGAAAACTTGCTGGCGAGCTACAATCCTGAAACACAGACTACCGCCCGGAAACAAACTGGCAGTTTTTACACGCCTCGCGAAATTGTCAACTACATGGTTGACGAAAGTCTGAAAGCCTATCTTAAACAGAATCTTGAAACCGAAGCGAAAATGAAGTCGCACGACGCGGATGCCGGTTTGGAAATTCTTTTTACCTACACAGAAAAGGAACATGCTTTTACCGGAAAAGAAACCAAGACGCTGATCGATGCCATTGATAACTGCAAAATTCTTGATCCGGCCTGCGGAAGCGGCGCTTTCCCAATGGGCATATTGCATAAGCTTGTCCATATTCTGCACAAACTCGATCCGCAAAATGAGAAATGGAAAGAGCGGCAGATTACTAAAGCAAGACAGATTGATGATCCGGTCATTCGCGAACAGGCCATTGGCGATATTGAGGCGGCGTTTACCAATAATGAACTGGACTATGGGCGCAAACTCTACCTGATTGAAAACTGCATCTACGGCGTTGATATTCAGCCCATTGCCACACAGATCAGTAAACTGCGTTTTTTCATTTCACTGATTGTGGATCAGAAAGCTAATCAAGATAAAGCAACCAACTATGGTATTCGACCTCTGCCTAACTTAGAAACCAAGTTTGTGGCGGCCAATACGCTGATTGGACTGGACAAGCCCCGAACCGGCGGCCAGTTGAGCATCGAAAATCCGGAAGTCAAAAAATTGGAAGATGAACTCACGGACTTACGACATCAGTATTTCAACGCCCGGAAGCGTACTCAAAAGCGGAACTGTCAGGAAAAAGATAAGGATCTGCGCAGGAAAATTGCTGAGCTGCTGGTGAAAGACGGCTGGAACAAAGACGCGGCGCGATCCGTGGTCGCCTTTGATCCCTACGACCAGAACGCCTCCAGTCCGTTTTTTGATCCGGAATGGATGTTCGGTATTATAGATGGATTTGATGTGGTCATTGGGAATCCACCATATAAAGTTGTTTCTAAGAAAGAACAAATTAATTACAAAAACTATCTAACTATTAATTGTGGTGACCTGTATGCATATTTCTTCGAGAAAAGTATCACAAATCTATTAAAAGAAAATGGCATAATTTCATTTATTACAGCTTCCCTTTTTATAAAAGGATTAAAATTTGAATCACTAAGAACATTTTTAGAAAGTAAAATACATCTAATTTATTTAGAAGTTCAAGGGGATAAAATATTTGAGAATGTTCAGATGCCAACAGCGGTGTTAATAGGCACCAAGGTTAATATAAAAGCGAATAATTGGAGTTTTGAAAACTTTATTCCTAATAACGATCTAATTATAAGGATTTCGCAAAATACAAAGCCTATTTCGAAAATATCTGGGGTTATGCGTGGCTTTGAGATTGGGAGAGATCAAGTATTTGATAACGGAGAAATCAAATTTATCACTGGTTCCAACATTAGCAAGTGGTCGATTAATAAGTTCAGCTACATTTCAAAAAATATTAAAAACCAGTATCAGAAAGATGATTATTACTTTAAAGGTGATAGAATTTTGATTCGTGAAACTGGTAGCGAGTTAACGGCACTATTTTTAGAAAACAAGCTTTATTGTAATAGAAGTTTATATTCTGTTAAGATACATGATGAAAAATATACACCACAATTTGTGACTGCGATTTTGAATAGCAGTCTCATGCAATTCTACTATCAAGCTTTATTCAAAAGCGATACTGAATTATTTCCCAAAATACGAATTGCTCAAGTTAATCTTCTTCCTATAAAATATTCTAGCGATCAAGGTAAGTATCAAAAAATAGTTGATTTATTAATCTGTTCTATTTCTGTTTCATCTGAAAAAGCAGTGTTAATTTTTGAGCAGGTTCTTAATGCAATGGTTTATGAACTGTATTTCCCGGACGAAATCAAAACCGCCAATGCTGAAGTTCTGAAACATCTAACAAAGCTACCTGAACTGAAAGACGAATGGAGCGACAAGAAGAAACAGGAAACCATTGAGAAAGTTTATCAGGAACTGTCAAATGCAAAACATCCCGTTTCCATCGCCATGACCCGGCAAAAAACCATCCCGGAAGTCCGGATCATCGAAGGCCTGGATAAATGAAAATGATCAGTGATGATAAATTGCAATATGCGTAACGTATTTTAGAAAATTGATGTTTTAAAAAATAAAAAAAATAAATAATAGGTGCATTATGAAAGTTGAGAAACTGACACTCGAAAGAGTTTTTGAAAGAACGGAGCGATTGGAAGCCCCTCTCTTTCAGCGTCCGTATGTATGGAAGAAAGAAGAAAATTGGGAACCCCTTTGGGAATCAATTCAATCGATAGCAGATAAAAACTTAAAAGAATTACCTACAAGACCCCACTTTTTAGGAACAATTGTGCTTGATCAGATAAAAACATCTACTGGGAAAATTCATGTTCGTCAAATTATTGATGGTCAACAGCGCTTAACAACGCTGCAACTTGCTATAGCCGCCATTCGCGATCTATGTATAAAAACAAACACAGAACGCTATGCTCAGGCATTCAAAAAACTGCTTATTAATGATGTTCCTCTCAGTGATGAGCCGGATGATGTTTTCAAAGTATGGCCAACCAATGCAGATCGAGATGATTTTCGTAATATTATAAAGGCGGAATCCGCAGCGCCAGTCAGGAAGATGGAACATGCACATCCAGACGATAATTGGTTAATACCTGATGCATATCTTTATTTTTACGATACTTTTGATGAATGGCTGGGACCTTTGGGCACAGATGAGTTCTCAAAGAGATTAACAACACTCTATACGACGATAAAAGATAATTTGCTGCTTGTTGTTATTGACCTTGAAGAAAAGGATGATGCGCAAGAAATATTTGAAACTCTCAATGCGCTTGGCACTCCTCTTTTGCCTGCCGATCTCGTGAAAAACTATCTCTTCAGACTAGCAGGGTCTCAGAACGAAGAACCACGTCAATTATATGAGAAATATTGGGGAAAATTTGATAATGAGCGCAATTATTGGCGGAAAGAAGTTCGTCAGGGGCGGCTTAAAAGACCAAGATTGGATCTTTTTCTTAATCACTACTTGACGTTAATGACTGGTGAAGAAATATTAATAGCACGACTTTTTTCTGATTATCGCAGTTTTGTCGAGGAGACTAATGGCAAAAATGCTGTAAAGCATATGGAACTTTTTACTTCGTATTCCACCGTATATCAAAGCTTCGATCAATTCTCCGAAAAATCACGAGAAGGTATTTTCTTTTATCGGCTTGATCAGTTGGATACGAGTACAGTCTTTCCCCTTCTGCTTGAAGTTGTTAAAAGGTACAATACTCAGGATACAAAAGACGAATTGATTCAGATCATTGAATATCTGGAATCATTCCTCGTAAGACGCGTTGTTTGCGGATTGACGCCTAAAAATTATAACAAACTATTTGTAGAGCTTATAAAAGAATTAAAGAAAAACGATAATTTTTCGGCAAGTGCGATTCGCCAATTCTTGCTTAATCAAACATCTGATATTGGAAGATGGCCTAACGACGAAGAATTCAAGAAATCCTGGTTAGAAATCCAATTCTACAAACAGCTTACAAGAGCAAGGGGCCGCATGATTTTAGAAGCTCTTGAAACAGCTTTATATACTGGTAAAACTGAAGAGATTCATATTGAACGAAAATTGACTATTGAACATTTATTACCCAAAGAATGGGAGCCCCATTGGCCGCTGCAATGTGTAAACGACATTATTGAAGCTAATAAAATGAAAGAACGTAGGAACCAGTTGTTGCATACGATCGGCAATCTTACGTTACTTACAAAAGAGCTAAATCCATCTGTTTCGAATGGCCCTTGGGAAAGAAAACGTAAAGAGATACTCAAGCATAGCGCTCTGAATTTGAATCGTACTTTGCCGGAAGTATGGGATGAAGAAAAAATTCAAAGGCGAGCGCAAGATTTGTTCGAGTTAGCAGTAAAAATATGGCCTTATCCCAAACATTGAAAGAAAGGTAACAGGGATCAATGCTTTGCACTTGATAATTCATTCGCAAATAATGGGCGACTAAAACGGTCAAAGATGCTTATGGTCATGATGCCCTGTGGTGGCAGAATTTAACTGTCAAACAGCAATAGCTAAATTGCTCAAGTAATATATCGCACCGTGTATTTTAGAGTAGAGACAATTACTTTTTCTGCTTTTCAACCCACATTTTGACTTCCTGGACGAATTGCTTTCTGAAGTCCGGCGGACCCAGTATACTGACATGCGGTATCCAGGATTTGAGCAGGTTGCGGATGGCTTCCTCGTGACCCACCCGGAAGGTGATCACCAGCGAGCCGTCCGGTTTTTCTTCTTTGATCTGCTGGGTGGGAAACATTTTCCGGCGTTTGAAGTAATTGCCCGCCTGGGCATCAATGAGGACCTCTATTTCAAGATTCGCCTTTTCGGCAAACCAGATGTTGGCGCTTTCCTGCAGGACGGTATCCAGGTTTTTCGGCATGGATTTGAAACCGGTCTTGAGCAGTTTCAGGTCTTTTATTTTATCCAGGGCGTAGCGCTTCAGTATCCCGGTGGCCGTCTCCTTTCCGATGAGATACCAGAACCCCTCGAAATAAACGACTCTGTAAGGCTCCATCTGGACAGGATGGGCTGCCTTTTTCCTGCTGGTGTATTGGAAACCAAGATGCTTCTTGTCCCGGATGGCTTTGACCATGCGGTTTAAATAGGTGGTGTCCAGCGGCATGGCATCGTCAATCTTCACGAAGACGGGCATGGAGGCCGCTGATTCGTAAAGCCGCTCCAGAACGCGATCAACAGCCTTCTGGAAGGGCTGGCCAAGCTGGGCAACAACATTCTTGAGAGCGACCATCAGGGCCAGTTCCGTATCGTCGAAAACTTCCAGATTTTTGACGATGTCTTTGTGTAACTGATACGTGCCTTTCTGGATTTCATGTATGGGGAACCCTGCTTCTTTGAGTAGCAGCAGATCGCGCTGGATGGTCCGGGGCGTGGTCTGGAATTCCTTGCTCAGCCAACTGCTGGAGATCTTGTCCTTTTCCATGAAGATCCTGAGAATCTGGCCGACGCGGAGCAATTTCGTCTGTGCTTTCTTGTCACGGGGCATGGCTCATCCCTTTCTTTAAAAAAGTGAATAATGCGACGCACCTTTGTCGCCACAACATTGAGATATCAGAAACAA
>Ga0209606_1003540_pt1 | contig 15564 bp, 9 predicted proteins | sample AD_UKC057_MetaG_FD_184412 | JGI IMG/M metagenome (GOLD analysis project Ga0209606, IMG submission 184412) | Active sludge microbial communities of municipal wastewater-treating anaerobic digesters from USA - AD_UKC057_MetaG (SPAdes) (version 2) | ecosystem: Engineered > Bioreactor > Anaerobic >...
AATTCCGCAGCCTCTTCTAAGAAATGGACTTTAAATCTTTCAGTCACTGTTTGCTATTTTGTGCAAATATAATAGTTTCCATATTAGGAAACAATTCTTTTCAAAATTTTCAAAATTGCTGGTAACGCTCTGCGGTAAATGCCGTGCGGCTTAAAAAGATTTGTTTGTTCTTATTTGATGGTTTTGTTAAAAATACAAATTTTCTTTTGTTATAAGTACCGCATGGCATTTACCGCTTGTTAGGGCGTCGTTGTTAGAGCGGGCAGTGTGGGAGGCACTTGCAGATAGCCTTCATGGGCCGGTTTTGCATATTGCCTTCCTGCAAAACCGGGAAGGCTATATGCAAGTGCCGTGAGCGATGGCCGAGCGTAAGCCCTTTTATTTTTCTCGTGTTTTATAAGCTTTCATGATGTTCGATATTAACACTGTCCAGGCAAATTAACCTTGTAAGCTAAAAGGGCGGACAATGCGACCCTAACGGCCCGGCGGTATAATTGGTAAACGGTGCTGAGTCGACTGAAGCCGGTGGGCGGGATTTCTCTTCTACTTGACAATGTATCAGAGGCGTAATGGAGCGAAGCCGGCACGTGTTTTTGCCGTCTGGCAGTAAGTTTTATTAAGAGCTATGAGCGGTCGCGCTACGAAATGTGAATGCGAGCCAGTTCTTATTTCCGGTTACAAAAGTTTGATTTATGCTAGCGGCGCAGTGTCGCGGTACAATGGTAAATGCGAGCTGGTTATTATCCCCGGTTGCTGAAACTTTCTTTTAGCACTGGCGGGAATCTGGGTATAACCACCGGGCAATCATTTATCAAGGTAGTACTGCCCCCGCAAAAACCGTGACGAGTTTATTAATTATACCGTCCGTGTTAGCACAAGTAATTGTTAACCTTCACCTTGCAGAACATATCCAGGTGCAGATATTTTTTATATATCTTAAAAAATAGAATTATTCGAAGATAGTCTCCCAATTGTCCGAATGAAAAGCTTGAAAACATAATTCTATTTGTTCTTTATTGTTCTTTTCTGTTGCAAGCAAAGGCAAGTTATCCAAATCAAAAAAACCTCGTTCTGAAGTTTCTATATTTGGAGCAAACTCTCCGTCAGTAATTTCACATAATACAAAGACCTTACAGATTCCATAAGCATATAAAGGACGATTATGCTTATTCCTGTCTTGGAGTGCAATCAATTTTACAGGAATAGCGTTAAAGCCAGATTCTTCTTTTACTTCTTTAATAATGTTGGATTTTATCGATTCATTTACATCAACCCATCCACCAGGCAAGGACCATTTACCACTAATTTCTTTTACAAGTAATATCTTATCGTTCTGGAAAATTGCTGCTCGTGTATCTAATTTTGGTGTTTGGAAACCTGTTTCATTGCAAAACAAGTCTTGAACAAGTTCCATACTTAAACCTGATTTCATGCTCATAATTTCAGCTGAAATTTCTCTAATCCTTTCAAATCGTTTCAAGTCAAAAGAGTCTTTTGAGTATGTCAATCCAGCTTGAGCTATAAATTGAAGTTCAATTGCCCATTTTAACCAGGGACTTTCTAATAGATTATTCTCTTGATTTTGCATATGTTAAGGTGCAGTTTTTTATTTGTGCTAACGGTCGGCGCTATGGTTAGTTGCCAGTTTCGAAGCACTTCCCTATCAAGCGACACAAAACTTTATTAAGATCTGAAAACTTGAGATATACTCTGAAATGGCAATTAACTATAGCGCTTGTTAGCGGGTCGTTGTTCTTTTTATTTATAATATTTTTAATCGATTTTGTAGTTCACTTGCAGTTATTGTTTTTTCCAGTCGTGATTGTCTTGTTTTTTCTTGTTTGGCACTCATTATCCAATGAGTCATTACTTTTCGATATGATGGAGGTTGCTTTTGGAAAAATTCCCATGCTATTTTATTTTGTTTGAATTGGTGTATAAAGTCAGTTGAAAACTCTATAATTTCTGTCTCATGTGAGTATATTTTAGACTTTTCGTCTTTTCGTAAGACAAATGCTTTTAATCCCTCAGGTTTCATAAGTCCTGCATTTGTCAATGCTTCGACTTTTTTTATGTTGATAGCACTCCAAATGCTATTAGGTTTTCTGGGTGTAAATCGTATGCTGTAACTTTCCTTATTAATCGTGTTTCTAACACCATCTATCCAACCGAAGCATAAAGCTTGGTCTACCGACTCAGACCACGACATTGATGACTTGCCACTATCAACCTTGTAAATACCTACAATTAATTCCGATACTTTATCGTGGTTGTTTTCTAGCCACTCTCTGAATTTATATTGATTTTCAAAGAATATTATATTCATTTGGTTTATTCTATTATGATATTGGGACTGTCTTGTTGGTCGTCCTACAATGCCCGCTAACGGTTTGCGTGTATGTGCAGTAGCGGATTAGAAGCACTTTCCTGTCCGTTTGGCACAAAGTTTTTTAGAAGTACTGACCTTCGATTTACCACTTCACCCGCTATTGCCACATACACGCTGTTACAGGCTGGCGTTCTTGTCGTCCGCGTATTGCAACCATTGTCAGTATTGAGTTTAGCATTCATTGTCAAGGTGCATTTTTGTGGCGGGTCGTGCGGTTGGGGTTTTTAAAATTTTTGGAAGGGGAGATTTAAAAAAATAATTCTTCTTGGGCTGGAGAGTTTCAAGCTCTTTTGCAAACTTTGGTCTGCGGGTGGGCTTGTAGCGGTTTGCAAATGTGCTTGAAACTGTGCGTGGCATTATCTTTTTCGTTTTGGTTTTTGTACTGCTGGCATTCCAACTCCTGTTCTGGTGTAGTAGGTTTCAATTTCGTCTTTGTATGAAAGCATCATAATTCTCTCATTCTCCTTTTCTTCTTTCAACGGAAACTTATTCTCGAAGAAATATCCAAGTATGTCTATCTCATCATGAAACTCAATATCGTTTCTCTCATAAAGTCCCAATCTGTTTTGCAGATACTCTTTAAAGTCCGCTTCGCTTTCAATTAAGTCTGCAAAAATCATCAAGTCATAGAGCGAAACAATCCATGTCCACTTGTAAGCAGCACTTAGTACTCCCGATTCAATCAGATATTTCAGATTCACAGAAACTGTCGAAAGATGTTCGTAGGTAACCGATATTTTTATAGTCTGATAATTCTTGCTCTTGTCTATCGTTAAAGTTTTTCCTTGGTTGTTGTCCGTGTAACGGAATTCAGGAACAGTAGTATCATTGATATACTTTTTCGCACGGTAACATTGATAAGAACCTTCGTTGACCGTTTCTTTCAGACGGTCTTTCAAACCTAGAATTGCACCTCTGCGATGTTTCTTATTCAGTTCACCGGCTTTAACTTCAATGATGTAAAGGGTATCGCTTCCAACTCCCAAAATATCCAATTCAGGTTCTTTTTGAACTCCATCTTCAACAATTTTGTATTTCAGGGAATGGTAAAATTGAACTGTTGGCAAAAACTTTTCAAAAAGTCGTTTCGCTTTTAATTCAATGTAATTGTCTCTTGATGTGGAACTGGTATTGCCTTTAAAACGCTGTTCGTAATAAACGGCATCTGCTGATTGCAATAGGTTTGCTGTGATGTCAAAAATATTTCTGAATGCAAGATTGATTGAGATGCAATAATATTTGTCGCCAACTTTTATCAGTGGTTTTGTTTTGATTGCAGAATCCCCCAACGGGAAACCACCGAACTTGCCTTGAAGAAATGATACATTGTCTCCGAATTGATGGGAGAGTAAATTGAATATTTTCTTTTCTTTCTCTGTTTTTGGGATAACCCAAAACAATCTGTTATAACCATTGATACAGTCAAGAGCTATAAGTGCGCAGCCTTCTGGTGCAGCTTCATCATATAAATCAGGATTGTCTTGAGTGAATTGTTGGATGAAATGTTTACCAGATTTCATCATTTCGTTCATAATGGCTTCTTCTCCCTTTTCGTCATTCCATTCTACAAATCTTTTGTGCGAAAGAGAGCCGCCAAAAGCATTAGCAATTTTTGATGCAACTAAAAGGTCTAAACGTTTTACCACTTCATAAATATCAGCAGAAGTAAAACCGTAATACTGATTCAGAAATCCGTCATGTGCTGCAAATGTTTCTGTGTAAACCTCTGCTATGTGTGTGTGATAACCGTCTCCACGAACATGCAAAGCATCTTCCATCACACGCAACTTTAACCAATGGTCAAACTCAGTTCCTCCTACTGGATTATCTGCTGACATTTCATAAAAGCCAACATTGTATTTGATTTTAGAAAGTTGTTCACGAATTGCATCAATGTTCTCCTGTGTGGGAATTACGCCTGCATTTGTGTTTGCACTCGCTGATGCAATGCTCATTGCATATTCAAGCAACACTTCTATTTCATCGTCTTCAAGAATTTTTTCTTTTTCTGCATGTTCCTTGTCTTCGCCAGTGTATGTTTCCATAAACTGATTGTAAAGATTAGGAGATGATTGCAGCAACCTTGCACCCAAACCACCTAATACATAAATTTTATCGTATCGGTTTATCAGGTCAACTACTATTTTGATTTCATCTTTTATCCAGTTGAAATATCTTTCCCTGTCTGCTCTTGCTTGGTCAAAAGCATAGCGCCATTGCTTTTTAAATTCTTCATCAAAGTAAATTGGCTCACTCATTATTTCCCTCTTTTACAAACTCAACTTTTAATTGGGTCTCCTGTTGTTTGAAAAGCTCCATTCCGGGAATATCATCATACCTGTCGCTGAGTTTCTGCCTCAAGCCAAATAAACGCTTTTCTGCCGTGTCAACGAGTTGGTCGAAAATGCAAATGTTAACTTTTCCTCTGTCACCCACTTTCACAGTCAACTCAACCTTTTCCGAAAACTCCTTTCCAATCACGTAGCAGTCAATACTGGGGTTTCCGATAAGGTTTCCGGCATTTATAAAGTCTTCAACATAACCCATCGCCTGATTTCTTTCGGTTCGGGAGAGTTTTGAACCGCCTTTCTTTAATTCAATCAGCAGAACCCGGTTAACGGTCGAAAGTCCTGAATCGCCTTCAAATGTTTCAGTTCCTGTTACGGAGAGTGTTGAATTGGGCAAAACCACAATATCCGGCCGCTTTCGGTGGTTAATGAAAACGTCTTTCTGAATTTTTGTCTTGAACACGATCTCAACTGCATTCTGCAACTGCCTGTTGGAAGCATATTCTGCGGATTCATATTCGGGCCCGAACAACCACCTTGCCCCGGTTACCAATGGATGCAGAACATGCAACTCATCTACGTTTTCATCTCCTGCCAGTTTTCTGATTGCTTCAATGACAGATATTCGATTGTCGATTTCATCCAGAACGCTCAGCGCATCCCTTACTGACCATTTTTCAAGCAAGCTGTTTAAACCGGAGATGTCATCCTCAGATAATTTAGCCAGCTTGACAAGTAACTCTTTTCCCGTTCTTGACTTTTCAAGATTAATAACAGCTTCTACCGCAATAGAGATAGATTCAGGCTTCGCAGTAGGATGTGCAATTGTAATTGCTTCAATTGCTTCATTAACTTCATACTTGGCTAGAGGTGGCAGTTTAGACAACTCTACGGAAAAGTCACCCTTTATTTGCTGCTTGGTCTCTTCAATTGTGTCCTTGGCTATTTCACCAATCATTCTGTTTACATAATCAGCAACCTCCCGGAACACCTTTTCCATAGGCTCAATCTTCTTAAAGCCTGTCCAGTCTTCAAATATGTAATCGGCAAGGTCATTTGTCTTTACTACAACCGTGTATCGTTTTGCAAATGTTGTCCTGCCGTCAATAACCATTTCATTTCCCAATACCCAGGATGGTTCGCCTACCAAACGGTTGGCCTGCCAGAAGGCAATTCCCTGATAAATGGTTTTTCTTGATGATTTCTGCGAATCAATAAAATGTGCAGTGAGCTTTATTCCTTCTATATTTATTTCTGTAGAGTCCATCAAGCCCGAATGCTGTTCCAACGGCACGGTTTGCTTGTTTATGGAAACCAAAAAGCTTGGGTCATGCAGAAACTTCGCAGAAATAATATCCAGTATCCTCTCCGGGTTCGGAAGGTTTTTGGTTACGATAACTTCAAGCCGAGTTCCAAACGTAGTGGCTTTGTCAAACGAAGCATCCTTAATAACAAAAGGTTGATTTTCGCTTATGGTACTGATTACAAAGATTGATTTTTTTCCGCCTGAGTTGGTAATGACTGTATATTCATTGTTGAAACAAAGCAAACCGTGTCGTCCAACCCCATTGCGACCATAAGCCAATCGTTTGCCATTTACATTGGGTGGAAAAATGACATTTTTCCCCTGATGCTTGATGCGGTTATAGCCCAGTTTCATCCACCGTTGCTCAAACTGTTCTTTGGTTAAACCGGTTCCATTGTCTTCAACTACCAGCTTTTGGTTGTAATCACCCGGGATAGTAATTTTAACCATTGTTGCACCAGCATCCCAGGCATTAGCAACCAATTCGGTTAAAGCTATTTCTGGCGAATGCACCAAAGTACCCAATGTTCTTATGAGGTAATCTTCCTCAAACAAGGAGCCTTGAAATATCGGGGTTGCTTTTTTTGCTGCCATCTTAATTATTTGCTTAACTGATTTGGACTTTTTTATACTCCTCCTCACTCAACCAAAAATCCTTATCAATTATCTTAACTTCATCATAAGTGAGTTCATAGAGCTTGTAAACCAACACGTCTATTTCACGCTCTAAGGCAGTGGTGTCTTGGTTTGCTTTTTTCTTTTTCAGAATTTCATCTACCAACTTTTCAATTTGCTTTTGCTTTAAGTCCGTTGGAAAAGGAAGTTGCTTTATCTCATATCCCATTACATGATTATTGGTAGAAGTTTTTCTAAAGAACCAATCCAGTAATTTTGAATTAAGGACTGCCAAACAAAGTCTATTTAATGATTCATTTTTCAATAAAATCTTATTTGCCGTATGTCCGAAAAGGAATTTTTCATTCTTGTCCGTTAGGCAAGCATGTAAGCGATATTTGTCTGTTGTTCCTGTGATTTCCTGCAATACAATAAAGGTGTGTTCTTGATTCTCCTTAACTTTTTCCTTTCTAAAATTTGTATTTACAAACTCTTCAGTGGTATTAAGAAGTTTATATTTATGAATATTTCTACCACGATAAAGTTTTACTTCAGTTTTTGTTTCTGAATATTCGTCTGAACTTGTTGTTAAATTCAAATCCCCTTGGTTGATTGATTGAATGAGCGTGCTAAACGGAATTGTGTTACTTGAAATTCTTTTGAGAACTTTAGAATCGCCTTCTGAAAGCAGAGGAATATAATATGTGTCAGGATAAAGTTGCAATAATGAAAGTTGATTTACCTTCTCAAATTTTGGATTCGCTATTGTTGAAGTGTCGTTATGAATGGAAATTGACACATTTTGTTCCCTGTCTGGAGGTAGTTTGGTAAAAATATACGTGCATGTTCCTTGCAATACAGAATCAAAAACTTGAGCTTCTGAATTGGAAGCTCTTTTAGGATATTCCAATACTTTTTCAAGTTGTGTTTTTGTTAGCAGAAGTTCTCTTGTGAAGGTAGATGATAAATCACACATCAAACTACTTTGAACAATCATTGTTGCAGTTCCATTTTTTTTCAAATTGTTAAAAGACGCTTCGACAAATACTTTGTAAAGATTTTGTTTACCCTTGTCTTTTCCTTCAGAATAAGGGAAAGTTTCTGAACTATAAATTCCCTTCTGCATCTGCACATAAGGCGGATTCCCAATTACCACATCAAAACCTTTGTCAATGCCGAACATCCATGTTGGGGAAAAGAAGGTGCTGGGCTGGCTGTCGTCAAAGGGATTCCAATGCTTTATTTTTTGTGCTATTTGTTTCAATACGGGGTCGTGAGCGGCCTCTATGTCAGTGATTACTTTGTCTCTTTTCTTAAAAAAGTCTTCTTTCAGTTTTTCCTTCTGGCTTCCGGCAAGGTTAGGGTTAAAAAAGTCAACCCTCAGGGTTTCTAAATCTTTAAGTTCTTTCACTAGCTTGTGTGTGAACCCTTCGTGCAGTGTGCCTTTGCTTTGCTGTATAAAAGCATCCAGCCCTAAATCAATTAAGCTGTTTGCACACACAAATTTGAAATCGAGGTTAGGCAAGGGTTTCACACCAAAATTGTGAACTGGGTCTTTGGGGTTGTAGTTTTCTTCCAATACCAAACTCAGCCATGCCCGCAATCGTGCTATCTCGATTGCCATAGGCATAATGTCCACTCCGTAAATATTCTGGCTCAGTATGTCCTTCTTTAATTCGTAGCTGCTCTTTACTGTTCCCAATACCTCATTCAACTCTACCAGTTTGTGCAAAATTCCCATAGGAAAAGCACCGGAACCGCAAGCGGGGTCAAGAATTTTTATCTTTTCAAGAAAAGAAAGGAGCAAAGTTTTTTCTTCTTTCTTTAATCCGTCAGTATGCGGTTGCGATAAAAATAAAGGAGCAAGGGCTTTTTCAATTTTTTCTTTTTCCTCCTGTTTCAGTTCATAGTTTTTGGTTGCAATGGCAAGCTGTTGTGGCTTTTTATTTCCGAAAATATCGCTAACAGGTTCGGGGTCGTTAATGTGTTTCGTTTTTTCTGCTTCAATATGTTGCTCCCATTGTGTTTGCAAGTATGCCTTGATGCTTTCGTTCACCATATAGTCCACAATTTCCCGTGGGGTGTAAAATGCTCCAAATGCCTTTCGCTGGTTGGCTAATTTTTCGGTCTCTTCATTTTGGCTTGCCAATAAATTTTCAAAAATCCTTCCCAACATTTCGGGGTCAACTGCCACCTGCTGATACTGGCTGCTGCTTTCGTCCACCGTAAAATCGTAGCTTTCTAAAATTTCCACGAAAGACAGAAGCCAGGCATCCAGTTGAAGTTTGGTAAAGAGTTTATCTTCTTCGCTTTCGTCAAACAAGCCACCATTGAGGTAAGGGATTTTTTCAAACAGTTTATTCAGCGCAAGCGGATTCCTGTCCTGAACTTTTGTATTGAGTGTTTCAAAAAATAATTTGAGCAAAGCATTCTGATAATAGTTTTCTGTTTTCTCAATGGCTTCTTTGCTAATCAGAGAATGAGGAATTATTCCTTTCTCTTTTAAGAACCAACAAAAAATATATCTGCCAATTAAACGAACTGTAAATTGCTTTACCTGATTGTCGGTGGCTTTACTATGTTGTGTTTTTACAATGCCAAGCAGTGCATCAAAGCGTTCTTTAATTTGTTTGTAAAACTCTTTGTTTACTTCTTTGATGTCAAGCGATTTCCAAAGCAGGTCGGCAATTTCAGGTTTCGGCTTTGTGCCGATTCCCTGCCACAACTGGATAATTTTATTGTATTGCGTATTGGTTAACCGATTGCGGAATGATACAATTCTTTTCTGTTCGCCCTGATTAAAAACCAAAACCAACTTGTCGTAATCAGGTGTAGTTACAAAGTGAATGAAGTATGGTTGTGTAGGAATAAAACTAGTTCCATTTTGTTGAATTAACCCTTTGCTGAACGATTGATAACTGCTAAGCCCGGGGTCATTGTCAACCAACTGACTGATGTATTCTTTCTTCAACTTTTTAAGCACTGCAAAACGGACACGGATATTTTGATTGTCGGCTGAGATTCTATAAAGTTGTGGTTGCACTGTTTGCGGTGCAGTTACCAGAAAATCTTTCAGCTTTTGTGTTTGCGGTGAAAGCAGTTGTGGTTTATTTCCTGCGTTGGGTTCAATATTCATCCATTGCAGCAAGCCAAAAGAAAAGTCAAGAATATTTTCTCTTGTGGGGTTATCCGCAAGCCGTGAAAGAATTTTATTTATATCATTAATGGTCATGCAAATATTTGTATGATTTCATTCAATGGCGCTTTCTCCGTTTTATCTTCGGGTTTGTATTGGTTTGCCAGTGAAATAAATTGCTTTATAATTTCATCTCCTATGTGTTCCTGTCTGCGGTTCATGCGGTTTATCAATCGCACCAACTTTAAATTTTCTTTATTGATGTAAGCATTTTGAGAATGCAAAACAGAATTGCTCACTTTGTCAATTTCAGAAACTGGATAACCGTATTCCATCATTTTGTTTATGACATAAGCAATGGCTGCCTGCTGCGGTTGGTTGTATCGCACCTGATGTTCTTCTTCCGAAAACTGGTAGCGGTCAATGAAATCTAAAATGTATGCTTCGGTTTCAGGTTTACTTTTGAATTTGTCTGCAAACCGTTCATTTTGTTCGCTTGTTGCTTTGATAGATAAGAGTCCTTCTGCGGTAGTGAACAGTTCTCCGATTTTATCTTTGTTGAAGGCAACAAAATATCCGGCTTCAAAAGTTGCATCTTCACCAGCTGCCAAATGTGCAAGGTGAATGAAGTCATCATCTTCTTTTCGCATTTGAACTTTGCCCCATTTTCCTTTTGGCAGATTTTTTATTTGCTCTTTGTAAGTCGGAGTAAATTTTTCGTTGCGGTCAAATGCTCTCAGGTCATCCATAAATAAATCTTCGGCTGCAAGCAATTCGGAAGTTTCAAATATTTTTTGGAATGCTGCCAGTCGTTTCTTTTCGTCACGGCTGTAAAGGTCTTCAGTAAAATCCTGCGGTGTCGGGTCTTCATCCAAAATGGATTGGTCTGTTCCAACTGTGTAGCGAATCAAATCTATTTTAGCTTGCAGTTTTCTTACCAACTGTAAATAACTTTCCAATTGTTCTTCAGGTCTGAAATTGTAAATAAAAATTTCTTCGTGAACTGTTCCCAAACGGTTTATCCTTCCATTCCGCTGAATCATTCTCACCGGATTCCAGTGTAAATCGTAATTCACAATCATTCCGCAATCCTGCAAGTTCTGTCCCTCTGAAAGTTTGTCAGTGGCAATGAGGAAATCAATTTCCTTTTCTCCGTCTTTGAGTTTGTGTTTTTTTGAAACAGGAGCAAAGCGTTTGGCATAATCTTCAATCTCAGATTTTGAGCCTAATGCAAATTCAATATTTTTTTTCTTCACCAAATACTGAGGAAGATTTTCTTTCAGATATTGAAGTGTATCGGCAAAGTAAGTGAACACTAAAACCTTTCTGTCCTCATTTTGATTCAGATGTTTTGCCAACTCCTGAATTTTATCATCCTTCTTTAACAGCAAAGCAAGTTGTTGTTTTAAAATGCTTACAACAGAGAGGTCTTTCTTAATGTCGGCTTTCAGTTGCTCCACATTAAATATGCCTTCATCAGCAACGATGGTTGCAAATTCTTCTTCCGTCTCTTCAAAACTTTCAATGTCAAAATCCAGTTCATCTTCCTCTGCAATCTGTTCGTTGTAAGCATCAATCGCCTTATTCAAGGCAGAAAGATTTTTTACGGAAATAATTTTATTGAACTTTTCCAACTTGGTTTGAAAGTCTTTTAACTTTCTTTCGTAACTGTCAATTGATTTATTGATTGAGAAAAGCGAAGATTCCAAACGCTTTAAAAATACTGTCCGGAAAATTCCATAAATACCTATTTGTCTGCTCAGTTCACGGTTCTCGTCTGCGTTTAATTCTAATTCTCCCCTCTTTCTTCCGTAATAAGCATGGCGGTAAATATTATATCGGTAGCAGGGAAAACCCAAACTCAACAAAGCGGTGTAAATAATTTCAAGTGATGACTGAATAGGCTTATCCCTTTCGGTGTAATGTTCAAACAGGTCAAGCGGATGGGCTAAGTATTCTAACTCAGCCAGGCTATTTATATCATAGTTGAAAGCCCTTGTCAACTCCGCATTTTGCTCCGCACTTTTCAATAGTTGCGATTTGAATTGATTCGGAACTTCATACTCTAAGTTGTCGGGATACGATTTCGGGAACTTTTGAAGTTTACCGTTTATTTCCAAACCTTCGGGATATTCTTTTTCAATTCCCTGCCTTGTCCGTCTTACTATAAAGCGGTTGAGCAGGGGAGTTAGTTGTTCTTTGATTTGCTGATAATTGATGAAACCGCTTTCACGGATTTGTTTTCTCATGTCGGTTTGTAAAAGTTCCAACCGTTCTTTCAGAGTAAAATATTTTTGTCGGCTACGGTCATAAAATTTACCCAACTTAAAAATGTCGCCACCAGAACCCAACATGATTTGATTTGTCAAATCTGCCAATTGATTATTGATTGGCGTTGCGGTGAGCATTAAAGTTTTTGCGTTTTCATTTTCCTGTCTCCATTTAATGAACACATCAAAACGCTGTCCGCCTGATGCTCTCAGGTTGTGGCTTTCGTCAAACACGAACAAACCGACCGGAATGGATTGTAAATTTTCACGAACGTCCTTTATTCGCTCTGTGTCCTGCAAGCTGTAAATCTCGGGGATATGAATTACTCTGAAATCGTCAAATGCTTTCCTCCATTGTGGTATCAGACCAGCCGGTGCAATCACTACAACACGCTGATTCATGTTGTGTTTGTAATACTCAATCACCTTTATTGCAGTGTAAGTTTTACCCAAACCAACAGAATCAGAAAGCATGGCAACGCCTTGTCGTTCCAATTTCTTTATTAAACTGTTTGCATTTTGAATTTGAAATTTTAAAAGTTGTGGTTTGCCCGAGGTCGGATCGTCAATATCAACTTTGTTTTCTTTCTCATCAAGTAAGTCCTGCCCATAAATACGATACAATGCGTGGATATACATTTCATAAGCACTGAAACAGATGCTCCCGTGCTTGCTTAATTCTAAAATTTCTTCTTTGAAAACTCGGCTCCAATCTTCGCTGTTATTCCATAATTCTTCAAACCATGTTCGGTGCGATGGATGTTGCGTTAGATTTTTGCGAATAAAATTTACAGTTGCATTGTTGTCCTCAAACTGATTCAGTTCAAGATTTCCAAACATTCCCTGCTTGGTGAAATTGGAACTGCCGATAATGCCAACGGCATTTTCTTCATCAGTTCCAAAAATGTAACACTTCGCATGAAGGAAATTTTTCTTGTAAACCTTGATTTGAATTTTTCCAGTATTGTTTTCATTCATGTATTTGCCCAAGAGGTCGGCAACTTTTTGAAACTCCTCTTTCAGTTGTAAATCCTCCAAATCTTTCTTCAAATACTTTTCAGGAAAGTCAGGGTCTTGTTGTGCAGGTTTTTTAACCTGATATGCTTTTACAGAAGGTTCTTCACCAAGCAATAAACGGAATATGATATTTTCTCTTTCTAAAAATTGAGAAAGTTCGGGAAGGATTTCCACCATTCCGGGCAAGTCCCAGTAACCAGTCGCAATGGAAATTTGAGAATAGGAATTGTCTTTAATCAACTCTTTCAGCACACTGCCAAGCTGATATTCGTTTGAAGAATTGTCTATGAGTTTTATTCCCTTCTTCATTTTTTAAGCTTTTTGTTAGCAATTTTCATTGCCTGATAAGCAACTTTTGGTTCTTCTACTATAGTGGATTCAATCTTGTCAGCCAGCCAAAGAGTCAGAAGTTCTTCCTCGTTTGCTTTAAGAAACCTGGCAATTTCTACCACCTGCTGTCTGGATGCCTTTCTTTCCCCTCTTTCAATCTTGCTCATAAGTGCCGTGTCCACTTCAAGATGTGCTGCGACCTGCCGTAACAGAAGGTTTTGCTCCTCTCTTAGTTCTCTGATTTTCTGTCCTAAATTGCTCACGATGTTAGTATTTCGTTTGGCTTGTCAAATTTTGTCAAATGTAAGTATTATTTCCGAAATCAAATAGTGAGGTGGGGAAATTTGGCTCTTTTTGTTTTGCCTTTTGGGTCGACTGGTGCGGTGGCGGCAAAACAAAATGTGCCAAATGCGGGAAGGCTTAGAATTATTTTTTTAAATGTGCGGTGGGAAAAATTTTAAAAACAATGGTGTCGGCTTGAGTGTCGGTCTGTGTCAAAATGCAATGAACTGTCTGCTGTGTCAAAGTCCGGTTACTTTTTTGGTTGCAATGTCGCTCGATTTTTAGTCGGAATTGTCAAGGTTGCACGGTCGTCCTACGCTTGCCTGTAACGTTCGGCGGTATGTGTTGTTGGCGCCGCTTCGGGGTGGCGCGTGTTTTTGCACTCGTGATACGATGTAGTGATGTGATTGTTATTAGTTTATTCTCGCGTTGGCAAAAACCGTGACACCAGGCGGGAGTCCCCGGCGGTAGCCGGGGCAGGCCGCACCGCCAACTACTAGACTGTCCTCTTTAGTTAGAAAATTCTCGCGGTGCGGAGCGCCAATGACATATACCGACCTGTTAGGCACTGGGCATTTTATTCTTTATCTATTGGTTCCTCAAGTGTATCCCAAACCATTGAATGCATTTTATAATCAAACCATTCTTTGAATAATTTGAAGCTTCTGTTCTGTACCCACATTGTTTCATCGGAGTACCAACCATTCATTTGATCACAAAAAAATGCATCATAATTCTCTTTTAGCCACATTTCAAATTCCTCATTATCAAGAAATTTTGGTATTAAATATACATCTTGGTCTTCTTCTAGATCTACATCTTTATCTTGAGGATCGTATTTTATGAGCCAATCCAGAAATGGTTTCTTGGGTTTAAGAATTAGTGCAGCTCGGTCTGTTAGTTCAAAAAATTCTGTTAGAGGGCTCATGGCTTTTTATTTCAAAGATAATAACTTTATTATTCAGCCTTGTGCCTAACGGTTTGCGGTATAAGATCGTGGTGGTTTACGGGGCGATAACTTATCCCGGTACACCAACTTTTGATGCGAGCGGCAACCTTTGCGCCCGGAAAACCCCACCATGACTTATAACGCGGGTTAGCGGTAGTTTTTATTTATTATTATCCTTTTATCCACATTATCTATATCGTGCTTTATTATGTAATTTACTGTAAAATCTTTAGTCCTAAACTTTTCTGCATCTTCGATAATATCTTTCATTTTTAAGTCAAAATAGATATTATAAATTTTCAATGTATCCGTTTTTTTATCAGAGTTCTCCGCAACTGAATAAATATTTTTGCACTGATATGCATAATTTTGATTATAAACCTTAACAAATAAAGTATCTGAAATCTTATTAATATCTAATGAGTCAATGTATCTAAGCGAATCTACTGGAACTAATTCAATATTTTCATCAATTTGTTTCCAGTGTCTTTGGGTGGGAAAATATCCGATTACTCCTAAATCCATATTAGTAAATTCTAACAGTCCATAATGACGAATGTCTTTGTAATTTGTACTAATTATCTCAGCTTGTTTGTCTTTATTGGTCAATGCTGAAATGGTAATAATTGTGATTAGCATTATTAATCCTAAAAATCCAATAGTTTTTATATTTTTCATTTTGGTCAATTTTATAGTTTCGTTTTTAAGTTAATTACAAGAATATGGATTCGCGCACGAAATTACCGCTAACGGTTGACGGTATGGGGCGTGGCGGCTAAATGGCAGTTTCCTGTCGAGGTATACAAAGTTTAATTACGATTGCAAAGCTTCGGTGGATACTGAAAGCAGCCATGCCCTATACCGTTTGTTATGGTGCGTAGTTAATTAAACTAAATGTCGATTGAAATATTAACTTTTCCCCCAAGTCCTTTTTCAACTATATCAAAAAGTGTACTCAAAGTTATGTTACTGCCGTTATTCT
>Ga0209606_1003545_pt1 | contig 15554 bp, 10 predicted proteins | sample AD_UKC057_MetaG_FD_184412 | JGI IMG/M metagenome (GOLD analysis project Ga0209606, IMG submission 184412) | Active sludge microbial communities of municipal wastewater-treating anaerobic digesters from USA - AD_UKC057_MetaG (SPAdes) (version 2) | ecosystem: Engineered > Bioreactor > Anaerobic >...
CAACTGCGCCACCTACGAATATAGCCCCTTCGGCGAACTCCTCCGCGCCACCGGCCCCATGGCCAAGGCCAACCCCTTCCGGTTCTCAACCAAGTACCAAGACGACGAGACAGACCTGCTTTATTACAGCTTTCGTTATTACGGCCCCAGCACCGGACGATGGTTGAGCAGGGATCCCCTTGAGGAAGAAATCGGGGGCGAAAACCTGTACGCGTTTGTGTATAACAACCCGGTTGACTACCTTGACCAGCTTGGTCTGTGCGTTTCGTGCGCATCCAGCCTTTCAGCCGCCGCCGCACCACCACCAATGGCGCCACACCAGTGTCAATCCGGCAAGCTAAAGTTCAAAAGGAAGAGCCCCAAGAAGTATTCCTCAGTTGCGGACATTCAGAAGAAATGTAACAATGCTCCCGCCTGCTCGACCGCCCCCTATCGAGACAGCATGAAGTGCAAGGAATGCGGCACATGCAATTCATGGCGCATCGTTCTGAATATCACCGCAGACTGTGAAATCTACTACCTCGACGACAAAAAGGTAACTACGTTCCAATATGTTCCCAATGCGGCCGGCGCAATCAAACACGAACAGTGCCACTGCGACGATTGGGAGGCTGCATACCAAGCCATAATCAATCAAGTTGGCAGTGTAACATATAGTACCAAATCCGACTGTGAGAAGGCGAAGGCGAACATCAATTTGCAGAATCAGATCTCCCAACAAATCGCGCCATCGATGAGCCACGTTGACAGCAAGTGGCAAGGACCAAGCGGCGCCTGTTACGGCGAATGGACAGGCAAACTCTGACTTGGGAGTGGTCAGACGGCGTACTTCAATTGTGCAGATCAGAGTTTATGAAGCGTTCACACAACCTCTCTCAGATGATGATTGCGGTCCTTCCTGTGCTGCTTTGGTGCGGGTGTGCTCCTCGAAATCAGCCTAAAATTACTCCAACGGTGAATCAATCGGTAGGTCCCGTTTGGCTGCCGCAAGGCCAAAGCAGTGATCCGCGCAATGCTGCCACACTGCTGGCCATTTTTGCCGAACTTCGAATCGGCGCATCAGAACGGGAGGTTGCGGAGGTGCTGGGGAGGGCCTTTCTCAAAACCAAAACGAGCAAATACACCGCCCTATATCCGTTCCGCGATCTGCTTCCCGAGACGGCCCCGGCAGTTGTTTCAGAGTGGGAATCGGAAACAGTCCAGTCTGGAGGGTGGCCCCAAATCGTATTTGCCGTTTTCGCAGACAAGGACAAATCCTCCCTCGTGGATGCAATCTGGTTTAACGCTGGGGATGTGAGACCAATAGTTGATGGTAGGTATAACCAGGCCCTAAGGGCCGTCAAGAAGGGGGATTCGGTGAGGGATGTCTACCGACATCTTGGAAAGCGCCGTTGCGACTATTTCGTTGGCGCAGATGGTAAGTGGGCGGTTAGGTTTGACTACTGGGGGTATCTCGGCAGGAGCTATGTCATTCACGCGGACGCGGCCGAGGGGCGAGTCCTATCTGCAGGCGACGGCACTCTTTAAGCGATCAGAACCTCATACGCCAACCATAGCACCCGTAGTGCCAACGATTTTATGTGCGCTGAAACAGCTTCTCCGTTACGAACCATTCTCAAAGCGAAGGGAAGCTCACGTACATCAAACTGAACAGGCAAACGCCTTGCCCGCCTCGTGGCGCTGTCCTGGCTAACCAAGCGTATTATGGAAGGCTCTTTTCACTCTCAACAACGCGGATCGCCTTCGGTTATGGCTGCGCCCCTTCCAACTATGTTGACCACGGTTGTCCCAGCCCTCGCCGGATTGTCAACGGCAGGTACTGCCGCGGTGTCGCTGGTTCTGTTACTCTGAAGCAACCAGTTGCCTTTAGGGTGGAGTCCTGTGTATCCGCCGCTCTTGCTCTGCCGCCTCTCGCGCCTCCCTACCGCGCCGTCCCTCCACATGCTGCCAAGCCGCTAGCCCTTGGGCCGGGCCAGGCCTCCCGGCCAAGGCGCCTCGTCTCATCCCATTCCGCTTCTCCGCGCCCGCGTCACCCTACAGACTGTCTCTATTTCAGCCGCGCCAGCTTGCGCTCCGCCTCCGCCACCCGTTCCTCGTCTTCCGGTGTGGCCACTGTAGGACACACCCGGACAAACACGCTATTGCTGCACGACCAACCGCTCTTCGACACCTGGTCGTGGTAATGGACTCTGTTCCCCTCGATCTCCTCGATCTCTCGGATAAACAGACCATTGCGATGCAGGTACCGTCTGCCGACAACCAGGTCCCGAGGCTTGATTCTCTGCGCGCTGTCCATTCCCACGACCTTACCCACGCCCCCGCACCGAAGCAACCTCTCGCTTCGGAGCAGAACTGTGCAGCCCCAACCCAGCCATGTCTAAGAGCTCGAACCGTTGGAAAACCTTCAACGAAACCTTCAACGACCGAGTAGAAACCGGGTAGTTACCGGGTTACGAAAGATAGTTGGGGTGTAGAGTGAAATAGTGCTTGCACCCCTGTAAAATAAGGCTAGAATTGCTCTTGAAAATCAGGGTGTGCCGTTGGTTGTCGGAGAAAGCTTCGTTCGATTCCGACCTCCGCCTCCATCTCCAAGCTTCGCTTGGATAAGGAGTTACGCATTTCACAACTCTCAAGTGCCAGCAAGAGTGCCAGCAGATTTGTGACCCGGAACTACTCAATAACAACTCCGCGATCACCACGGCACGACCCGCTGAAACGCAATTGGCTGTGCGTTTGGTGTCATTGAGACACCTGTCCTTCGTCTCCGGCTGACAGGCTCGAACAAAAAATTCGAGCCATGAAAAACCGCTTCCGCCTCTATCGCCGCAAAAAAGGCGGCATGTTCTACGCCCACGATTCAGAGACCGGCAAACAGGAAAGCCTCGGCACCAAGGACCGCGCCGAAGCGACCACCCTGCTCAACGCCCGCAACGAATCGTTCCGCGCCCCGCAACTCAATCTCCACATCGCCAAGGCGTATCTTGCCGGAACAGACTCCGGGGTCTCAACCCGGACCTGGCAGGATGCCTTCAACGCGGTCATCGAAAGCAAGGAGGGCTCGACCAAGGATCGCTGGGTGCGCGCGGCCAAGGAATCCGCCTTCGATTTAATCCGCAGCCACGTCATTCTCGAAACGCAAGCCGAGCAGCTGTTCGCCTGCCTGAAAGCCGGAACCGTCAGCACGAATGTTCACCTGCGGAAGCTGCACAATTTTTGTCTGGCAATGAACTGGCTGCCGTGGCCGATCATTCCCAAGCGCCTCTGGCCGGCGGTGAAGTTCCAGCCCAAACGTGCCATCACCCTTGTGGAGCATCAAAGAATCATCGAGCGGGAGAAGAATCCCGAGCGCCAGAATTTCTATGAACTCTGCTGGCATCTCGGCGGTTCGCAGACCGACATCGCCAACCTCAACGCTGGAGACATTGATTGGTCGAATCGCACCATTGCCTACACCCGGCAAAAGACCGGCAGTCTGGCGATGATTCATTTTGGCGATGAACTTGAAGCTATTCTACGCCGTCTGCCCGTGGTTGGACCGTTGTTCCCGTATCTGCACACCGGTCGCTGCGGCGACCGCGCCACGGAGTTTAAGCAGCGCTGCGAGGGCTTGGGAATCAGAGGCGTTTCTCTCCACTCCTACCGCTACGCCTGGGCCGAACGGGCGAAGCTATGCGGCTACCCGGAACGGTTCGCCCAAGAAGCACTCGGCCATAACAGCAAGGCCGTGCATCGCGCCTACGCGCGCAAAGCCCAAGTCAAACTTCCGTCTCTGGAAAGCTACGAAAAACAGGCGGCGGCGGATCAAATCATTCCACTTCCGCCGATCAATTCCGAGCGAGAGCGGGTTGCCCGCCTTGGACAATCCGTGGGATAACCATCAATTCCCCATCAGTTGCGCCCGCCAGCCGAACGCTCGCGGGCGTCTTCTTTTAGAAATGGAGCGGAAGGTCAATGATTCAAGGCGTGGCTGCGCTTCAGCCAAATCGCGCGATTGTCGTTTGGCAAAATATTTCGCATCATGTTCTTCGCTTGAACCGGGACCATTTCGATTTTTTGGGAAGGACCGCCCTTGTCCCACCCGGTTGATACATTATCAAAGATGATTTCTTTTGCCGAACAACTGTTCCGCGAAGTGAGCCCTGGATTCTTCCGGGTGCTCGCAAGCGGTAACGCGGCGGTTTACCTCGACGTGCTGGATGCCCTGGAGCGAGAAGCATCCGAGCGGCACGAAGGGATGAGCCGCGAGGAGGCTCTAGCCATTGTCAGTGAAGTGTTGGCGCAACATCCGACATTTTTCCCAGATGAAGGCGAAGCTGGAGGCGACATTCGTGAGCACTTCACTGGATTGCCATTGCGTGAGAAAGCTCGCAGCGTGCTGGATCATCTGGCGCAGCCGGAGGTCGGCTGGGTGCTTGATGAGCAACTTCCGAACTGGGAACGCGTCGTGCGTTTTGATGCACACGGCGTCACCTTGCTGGAGGCGTTAAGGAGAATTGCCCGGCCGGATGCGGTGGTCTTCACCGACAAACTTCAGGGTGTGTGCGCGGCTTTGGCGAACCAAGGGGCGTTTGCTGAATCCCCGCTGGCTCATCTGGACAACTGCCTCACGCTCGCCCGGGGCGGACTTGGGGAACTGCGTGGCATTGAAAAATCTTTGAAGCGGCTGGTTGAGCGACAGCGACAGGCCACTACTTTGGGTGAGATTTACGGGGTCGTATTCGACGAATACGCCGAACAAGTTGGCCGCACGTGTTACGCCGAACTTGTTCGCGCCCAACTGCCGGCACGCTTGGATGAAGCGCGTGAACGCATCCGCACATTGCTAACGGACACGGAGCTTTTGCACAAAATGCAGCATGAGGTCATGCGGCGCGATGCCATTGAACCAGAAGTGGCCATGGCTCGCGTTCGCAATCGGCTGGATGAACTGGCTCGGGCGCTTGAATTGGTTCAGCCGCTAGCAGATGAAATCGATCGCCGCACTGCTGAATTTGCCCGGCGTTCGCTGGCTCGTTCCCGTTACTTGCAGGAAGTTGTGGGCGAACGGCGCTCTCAAGTGAAAGAACTGTTCGAGCGCATCAATGCCACGTTTCACGGTTGGCGACTCGGCGATTTGAACGGCGATATTTCGCTACCGCCGCTGCTATTGCCTGATGCCAGGCTGTTGGCGGGCCGCGATTCACTTTATGAACCGCCGCGCCGCCGCACTTTGGAGGAGAATCCTCCCGTTGATGATGAGGTGGACGATAAGCAGCGTGACCGAGCAAAGGCTCAACTCGGCGCGGTTGTTCGCGATTCGTTGACCGTGGCACGGGCGAATCGACTGATTGAAAAACTCGATGGCGGCAAGGGCGCACGGATACCAAGCACAAGTGTCACCATGCGGAATGAAGATGATCTCGCCGACCTGATTGCCTTGTTGCTGCATGCCGAAGCCGGTGAAGCCCGTTATCGCATTGAAGTGCCGCGCGTAAAGGCTGACCTCACTGTGGCCGAGTTTGACCACAAGCTTAACTACCGCCTCGAAAAATTCTTTATCATCAAGAAATGACATCCTCCCCACCCATTCCATCCTCCAACTCACTGCTCCAATTGAAGGACACAGACCGGGCGCGTCTGGCCGAAGTCCTACAGGAATTGTTGGGGCATGGTTCAATTCTGGGCCTCAATCCCGGCCAAGCCGATCTTTACGAGTGGTGCAGACTGAATCCGGATTGGGTGCGCGAGGCAGCGGCGCTCGTTGGCCTTGCAGTTTATAGCGAGCACGAGAGTCGGCTGGTGCAGGCCATCCCGCAAAAGTCCTCGCTGATTCTGAATCTTAAACAGGATGCGACACTTGTGTTGTTGGCACTCTGGTATGAGTTCGATACGCAAGTCCGCGACCACGGCGCAACGGAAGTTCGCCTCTCCGTCGAGCAACTCAACCAATTGCTGAAGGAAAAGCTTTTGCCTGACCTCAAAAGCCAGCCAAGCGCAGGCAGGATGCGGGAAATTCTTTCGCAAGCGCGACGCTTCAATCTTGTAGAGGTGGAGTTTGATGAGCCATTCGAGAAATCAGTAATCGAAGTGTTGCCGACCCTGAAAAAGGTCATCCAGTTCAACGGGATCGAAGAATGGAACAAAACGGCGGAGTTGCACCGCAATCCCAGCCCTGAAGCCAACGGCAGTTCGCCGGAGGAAGGAAGCGATACACCATGAGCCGCGCAATCAAACTCACCCGCATCCATGCCATCAATTGGTATGGCTACAATGACACCTTGGCTATTGACGGGAATCTGCTGCTGGCGGGCGTTACCGGATCGGGCAAGTCCATCTTGATGGATCTCATCATGACGGTGCTGGTTGGCACGGATGTGGCGCACGATCATTTCAACCGTTCGGCAACCGGCAGGCATTCCAAGCGCACCTTGAAGGGCTACTGCCTGCTCGACACCAAGCGCGAGGAGAACGGAGTGCCGGAGTATCAACGCAACAAAGGGGCAATCACCTACATCGCGCTCGAATTCACTTGGCCCGCCAAAGCCGGGGAAACTCCCCGCGTGGAAACCTGGGGATTGCGAATCGAATTTCGCAACACCGCTGAAAACCAAGGACACATTGATTCGTATTATTGCGATGGCCAGTTGTGTCGCGACGATTTTCTCGCTGTGAGTGCCGAAGACGGGAAAAAGCGTCCGCTCGAACTCGCCGCGTTCCGAAACTTCATCGTGAAGGAACGTGACGGCAGGATTTTTGAAACGCAGAAACAATATCTGCGCGACATGGCAAACGAGCAGCACCTGAATTACAACCCTGCCGTGCTCACCGGGCTGTTGCCGCAAGCGATGGCGTTCACCAACCGGGAATCTTTTGACAGCTTCATCCGTGACTAGGTGCTTCCCGGCGACCAGCTCGACGTGGAAAACGTCGTCGCCAGCTACAAAAGCTTTCTTTCGTTTGAAGCTGACCTCAAGGAATTGCGCGACCAAAAGACCCGTCTGGAAGCAATCAACAAACATTTTGTGGCTTACACCAACGCGAAACGCGACCAGATCGTCGCTCGTTGGCTGGCGGCCGATTTAACCCATCAGAATGCGCTCGCGGTAATGCGCGACAAAGAGGCGGAACTGCAAAGGGAACAGAATGCGTATGCTGAGGAAGAAAAAAAGACCAAAGCCTTGGGCGAACGCATTGAAACGCGGAAGGGCGATATTGAGCAACTGAAGAATCTCATTCGCACCATTCCTGGCGGTGAAACTTATTTGTTTATCAAGGAGCGCAACAAAACCCTAGTTGGTGAAATCGAGCGCTTGCGAGCAGTTGGCACGCGCGTGGATGAGGCGCTCCGCAACCGTGTCCGCAAGGCGCGCCAGTGGCGCGAAGAAGCGCTCAACGCACCGTTGACTGAGAAGGTGAATGTTGCCGTGCTGGATAGCGCTATCAAACATCTTGAAGGTTGTGATGCAAATGACAGCGAGGCGGCATTAAAAGCCGTCGCCGATGCAGCTGAAACTGTCAAAGTCGCATTGAATCGAGCAATTGCACCAACACGAAAAACTTTGGACGACGTGCGACCCAAACTGGGCAAGTTGCGCGAGGAAATTGATGCCCTGAAATTGGGGCATTTGCCATTCCCGACATTGCTGTTGGAGGCGTTGAACAAGGCGTTGCCGAGGCAAGGACGACAACCGGCGGCGCTACCGTTGTGCAAACTTTGCGAACTCACCGATGAGAAATGGCGTGCGGCGGCTGAAGTGGCATTCACCCGGAAGTTTTCCGTCGTTGTGAGTGAGGCGAACTACGAGCAAGCGATTAAGATTTATCACGAACTAAAAAGTGATTCGCCCCAAGAGTCACTCGTCCATCCCGGTAAGGCGCTGCGACTCACGAAGCCGGCAAAACCCGGCTCATTGGCTGAAAAAATCCGCGCGGAACACCCCGTTGCACGGGCTGTCGTGAATCAACTTTTCGGTGATTTGATATGCGTGGAAAAGCGCGAGGACCTTGCCAAACACGACTACGCGATTCTGCCCGACGGTTTCATGACGCGCGGCGCGTTTGTTGAACGGCGGCGTCACTATGATAATTTCCCGTTCATTGGTCAGAAGGGACTTGATCAGCAGCTTGCTTTGAAGGAATCGCAGTGGAAAGACCTCGACACTCAGGAGCGTCGGCTTACGCCTATTGTGAATGCCGTTCAAGGCCTCGTCGAGCGGGCTGCACAGTATATCCCAGAACATACGTCGCTGACTGCCGATCTCATTCGCGCACAGGGCTTGTCAAAGCTCGAACAGGAGTTGAAGGGCAACATCACCAAGCTCAATACAATTGACCGTGCCAGCTTTGAGGAAAAGGAACGTGAATTGGAGAAGCTCGGAAAGGATTTGCCGACATGGGAAGACGAGCACCTCACATTGTTGGGTAGTCAGCAAAAAGGAAAAGTCGAAGGACTTGAAAAAGCCCTTAAAATTGCAAAGGGCATCGAAGAGGCTGCTCTAAAAGCATTCGAACGCGTGAAAGATGAAACCGGGGATATTTCTGTTCACGCCAAACGATTAAACGACTGGCGGGTGGAAGTCATAAACCAGTTTCCCGCACTTGATGTCGCGGCGAATGAATTCCGCGAGGCAGAGAGCAACGCGAAAGCAGCAGTTGTCGAAAATTGGGCGAACCTGACGGCAGCGCGGCGTGAACTCGGCTTGGTTCATCGCAAATTCCGAGATGATCCTGCCCCTGAAAGCACCACGAACGAGCCCTGGGACGTATTTCTGAGCCAGATTGAAAAGGCCAAGATTCCCGAATACGAGGAGAAGTCTAAAATTGAGCGCACCCGGTGGGAAAATCTTTTCCGCAATAACGTCCTGCAACGCATTGACCAAGCATTACGGCGGTTGCGTGACGTGATCGTGTTGTTGAATGATTACCTGAAAACGCCGATTGGCAACGATCTCTACGAAATCCAGCCCAAGCCAAATCCAGACTTCAAGCATTTACGCGATTTGGTGAGCCTGAACGCCCAGCATCAGCGTGACGAACTATTCTACGCTGCTGTGGACGGACAAATGCGGGCAACCTTGGATGGATTCCTCCTCACGCTCGTAGAGAAGGAAAACAGCCCAGAGGCCGCGCGCCTACTCGACTACCGGCACTATTTTGACTACGACCTGCTGGTTCGCGACAAACGCGACGAGTCCAGCAAACCAATTAGCGTAGACAAGCAGAGTGGCAAGATGAGCGGCGGCGAAAACCAATCGCCTTACTTTGTCGTAATCTTGGCAAGCTACCTCCGCGCATACAAACGCCATGAATCACGGTGGCGTGATCCTTCGCTGGCACTTGTGCCGATTGACGAAGCCTTCTCGAAGATGGATACGGGACGGATCAAGGACTGTATTGAGGCCATCAAGGAACTGGACCTTCAAGGTGTGTTTTCAATGAGCACCGGCAATGTTCCTGGCGCATTCGGCCTATGCGAGCAGCTCATCATTGTTTCGCGGAATGAAGAAAAGCGCGGCGGACGCCCACATGTCAGAAATGTCCCGGTGAGCATCTTGCGCGATTCTGAGGAAGGTCAAAGATGGATGCAGGAGCACACCTGAACCCCAATGTCTGCTGAATGATCGACCACTCACCAGCATTGAAAGCGTTGGCCCTGCTTTACAGCCGGTCGCTGGCCGGTCGTAAAGGAAGCGGCCAACTCGATTTTCAACCGGAGTTGAAGGCCGTATTACGCGCTGCTGATTGCGAGGATGGCGACGCACGCGCCCAAGCCTTGCATGACCTTAAGGCCGCAGAGGCGGATCGATTGTTGGAACTTGAACGCCATAGGCGCGACCCGGACATCATTATCAAAGTTCGCGTGCCGCTGGCGAACGAGTCGGCTTTGTTTGCGAGAATTGGTGAACCATCACCTACTCAAAAGCGGCAGGAGTTGGCGAATCAGTTCGCAAAAGCAGCGACACGGGACGTGCCTGAAGAATGGCGAGCGGGGTGGGTTTCATTCTGCGAACGCAAGGCACAAGCAGCTTTGTCAGGCGATGAGGTTGCACCATTTGAAAGAGATGATTTGGTCGCAAATGAAGAGATGCTTTTGCTTGCAGCCAAGCTTCTTGCGTGGCGCGGTGAATCGCTGATTCGCTTTGCCAGCTGTGTCCTATGCGGTAATTCCAAACGGTTAGAGGAACTTGCAGGCACGGACAAAGAAGGCGAGTTGCGCGGGAAGCTTCGGGGCAAGCTGGGAAGGCTGTTAGAAGACATCACGAACGGAAAATTCCGCACGCTCGATGATCTGGGAATCATCCCCAATCCTCGTTTTGTTCTCATGTCTGGACCTCTGCAGCTCCGTCTGGGTGGCCAATGGTTAGACTTGGGCAGGCTGCGCGGAGCATTCCGTCTCGCGTTGGAAGACATTGAACGCGCCGAGGAAATTGCGACCGCAGCGCACCGATGCCTGACGGTCGAAAATGAAACCTCCTTCCACGAACTTGCCAAACTTCAGTCTGGCGAACTCTTGATTCAGACCAGTTACCCCGGATCGGGGACGCTGAGACTGCTGAGCAGATTACCCGTTGATTTAGAATTTTGGCATTTCGGAGACAGTGATGAGGCGGGATTCGATATTCTGCGTGTGCTTCGGGAAAAGTCTGGTCGTGAATTTAGACCATTGCACATGGAGGTCGGACGCACTCAATTTGAACAAGAGTCTTTGGGCCGCCCTTCTCTTAATCGCTGGCCCTTTTACGAATAGGATTTTGCCCCGCGCTTGCGGGCGTTCCTAAGCCGCCAGTAGGCCGCGATAGCGTCACTGGCGCGGGCCAGCCACTTCTCGTCGCGACGGAGTTGTTCCAGCGTTTCTGTGGCGAAATACTTGGTGCAGTTGCGGGCGGGTTTGCCGAGCGGCTTCAAGAGATTCGCGGCGATCAGCATGGGGATTTCGTGCGGCTCGAACCCAAGATACCAAGCAGCCTGTGAGGCATCCAAACGCGCCGGAAGAATCTTCCAACTATGGAATTCGTTCTGTTGTGCGGTGGTATTCATACATGGACGGCGGCGCGTTGAACGCCACGCGAGCGCCGATTCTTTTCGCGGTGGCTTTCAGTCGTCTTCTGTTCAAAGGTCTCGCCCGCCTCGGTTTCAACCTGGCTCGGGGCTTGGTTCTTGGTCAGGTCGAGCTGTTCCTCAATCTCGCTCTGGCGACGGCACAATTGTTGGTAATGCTCCTCCTTCTCGAAGGCCGCGCCGACTTTCGTTTCCAACTCCTTGGCCCGTTTATGGGCATCGGTGATGTCGGCCTCCAACTTCGTTGCGCGCTCCTCAAATGCCTGCACGGTGACTTCGAGTGATCGAATCGTTCCCAAAGCCGTATCGGTGACGCGCGCGGCGTAGCTGTTCTTACCACGAACCACAACTTCGGCGGTGTTGTTGAAGCTGGGGCGAAGATACAAATCAAACCCGGCAAAGCGACCGATGCGCACATCATCACCGAAACGGCTTTTCAGCTTTTCGGCCCGGCGGAGAATCAACTCGCCGGCTATGCCCCGGTTGTTCGTTTCCTGCCCGTCCAATTCGATGATAAACTTATCGCCCGTCGTGTCCTGCCGCACGGCGAGGTCTTGGCGAAGATTTACAAGTCGGCTGCTAAACATTTCAGCATCCTCATGCGAGCGCCGGAGATTCGACCGGATACGATATTGTTCCTCGGCGTGGGCGGAGCGCAGACGCGTCAGGCGAATCAACTCGGCGTCCACCTGCGCCTTTTCGATCACCAGCGGATTGCCGGAAGCGATGGCCTTCACCTCGGCGTAGGTCAGTGCGGCTGAGTCGAGGTCTTCGAGACGGCGGATGGTCATATCGCCGCTCATCACCTGAGCGATGAACTTCGCCTTCGTCTCCAACGTCTGCCACATGTAGGCGTCGAAACTGCCCTCCGTGACGTAGCGGAAGATTTGAACGGTGGAATTCTTGTTGCCCTGCCGAAGTATGCGCCCCTCGCGCTGTTCCACATCCGCCGGTCGCCACGGCGCATCGAGATGATGCAAGGCAATCAAACGCTCCTGAACATTCGTCCCTGAACCCATTTTCTGCGTGCTGCCAAACAGAACGCGAACCTTGCCGGCACGCACATCGCGAAACAAAGCCAGCTTGGACGCGTCGGAATCAAATTCCTGGATGAACGCAATCTCGCGCTCGGGAATACCCATGGCCTTCAATTTCTCGGCCATGTCCCGATAGACCGAGAACCCTTTGTCCTTGGGCGTCGAGAGATCGCAAAACACCAACTGCGCGGAACGCTGCGCGCCGGTCGCTTGCCAGATACGGTGAATGTTCTCAACCGCCTGATTCACCTTTCCCTGTGGCTCGTCCGGGGCGGCGGGTTTCATCAGCCGGAGATCCAACGCCGCCTTGCGACCCTCAGACGTAATTTTCAGCATGTTGTCCACGCTTGGGTCAATGCGTCCCCCTTTGAGTTTCTCGGCGCGAGCGGCGAGCGATTGCACGAATTCCTTCAACTCCTCGGTGGCTGGGGCATTGCGGATGGTGGGTTTCTCGCCCTCAAGATTGGGACGAGGAAGATTCAACATCGCGGCAGTCTGCACGTCGGCGGACTGGCGGAACATCTGCATCAGCTCTGGCACATTGATAAAGCGCGCGAACCGCGTGTTGACCCGATAACCAGCACCGTCCGGCGAAAGCTCCATCGCGGTGACCGGTTCGCCGAACGTGGCCGCCCAGGAATCGAAGTGATGGAGGTTGTGTTGTTTCAACGCCTCGGGCTGAAGATACCGCTGCATGGTGAACATCTCGGCCATGCTATTGGCGATGGGTGTGCCCGTCGCGAATACCACACCGCCGCCGCCGTTGAGCGACTGGACGTGCCGCACCTTCAGATACATGTCGAAGGCCCGCTCGCTCGCCGTCTGCGGCAACCCGGCAATGCGCGTCATCTTGGTGACGTAAAACAGGTTTTTGAAATAGTGCGCCTCGTCCACGAAGATTCGGTCTTCCTCGAGTTCCTCGAACGTGAGCGTGTTGTCCTTTTTATGCTCGGCGGCAAGGGCTTGCAGTTTGGCTTCCAGCCGCTTCTTCGCTTTCTCGATTTCCTTCACAAGGCGGCGATTCGAGGAATCCGCGTGCTGCCGCTTGATCATCTCCAACTCGTGAAGCTGTTCTTCAAAGAACCGTTCCTGCGTTTCGCGCGCCAGCGGAATGCGCTCGAATCCTGAGTGCGTGACAATGACGGCGTCCCAATTCCCCGTGGCGATGCGGCTGAACAGCTTCTTTCGGTTCTGTGACTCGAAATCCTCCTTGCCCGCTACCAGGATGTTTGCACCAGGATAAAGCGTCAGCAGCTCAGTTGAGAACTGACCGAGCATGTGGTTTGGGACGGAGAACATCGGCTTCCGGGCGAGGCCAAGCCGTTTCAGTTCCATCGCCGCCGCGACCATCGTGAAAGTCTTGCCCGCGCCGACAACGTGGGCGAGCAGCGTGTTCGGCGTTTGCAGTATGCGCCATACCCCGGCCTTCTGGTGTCCGTGCAACTGGATTGCCCCACTCGCGCCGGGCAATGTCAGGTGGTCGCCGTTGAAAGTGCGGACACGCGTGTGATTGAACGTGTCGTTGTAGAGGCGGCAGAGGCGTTCGCGACGCTCGTCATCCGACCAAACCCACTCCTTGAATCGCTCTTTGATGCGCTCCTGCTTTTCGCGGGCGGCTTCGGTTGCCTGCGCGTTGACCACGGGTTTGTCGTCAATCGTGTCATAGACCGTAGGCGTTTTGAGATTCAGTGCGTCTTCGATGAGTTCGAGCGCTGTGTAGCGGTCCGTGCCCCAATCGGTCGTGTTGGCGGTTGCACCCTTGGCTTCCCAATTCGCGTTAATGTGCCATGTGCCCAGCGCTTGGACGTGGCCGACCTGAACGCCAGATGGAACGTTCAGGAGCTGATGCGTGAAATCCTTTACGTCCTCGGACGGCAACCAAGCTGACCCCAGGCGCACGTCAATCTCGGTCGCCGCCAAGTCTGCTGGCTGCACGGATTTCAGTGCCTCGACATTTTCGGCGAAGCGCGGATCAGTCAGCGCGGCAGCGTCTGCGACCGCGAGCTTTTCCCGCACGTTGCCGGAAAGGTATTGGTCGTCGGTCTCCCACTCGTTTGTTTGTGGGTTGCGGAAGATCAGCCCCTTCAAGTCGGGCAGGAATTCTTCGACCGGCTTGTTCAGCAAGCCCGCCATGCGGTCGAGGTCAACGCCACCGCACTCATTCAAGCTTACGAGCAGCGCTTCCTTGGGCGTGCCAACGGATTCCACCGGCTGCCGATGATGAATCGTCCGCTCCGTGAAGATAGTCGCCTTGGTCGCCCGCTTCGTTTCGTCGTTATAGTTCTCCAGCGAGAGCAGCAACGGCAAATCCGGGTCGCCATCAAAGGCTCGCTGGTTGGCGCGGAGATTTACCGGGCCATAGCGGGCGGCGAACCGGTCGTAAGCGGCATTGAGTTGCTGGCGCGTCTCGACCACGCGATCTTCCGGGCTGCCGTCTACCTGCGCGCGCAGGCAATCGCGCACCGCGTCCCGCACCTGGACCATGCCGCGAATTCGCGAGCGAGTCTCGGATGGCAAATCGTTCAGCGGACGAAGAACGTTTTCTTCGCGGATGCAAACGACTCCATCGTGAACACAGAACGCATTGGGTTTGACGAAATCCGGCGCAGGGATGGTTTCTTCGATGGTCGGCTCGGCAATATGGTGGGAATGAGCCTGATAAATGCCCTGCGGTAGGCGCTCAACGGCTTGCGCCAACGCTTCAGCCAGACTGCGACCGTCAGGTTCAAGCGTCGGTTCGTTGTCGCGATACATCCGCCCGGTCAATCGAAGCTGTCCGAGCATCATCTCGGGTCGGGCGGCAAAGTATTCGTTGATGGTGAATGCTTCGCCGATGTCGTTGGTATAGCTCGCGGTCTCCTTCCAAACCGGACCAGTAGGCGACTCGCCGGGCCGAAGCTTGCGCAGCATCACGATGTCGGTCGTGACCTCCGTGCCAGCGTTGCGCTTGAAGGCATCGTTCGGGAGACGGATTGCGCCGAGCAGTTCCGTGCGTTGGGAAAGCAGCTCTCGGAGCGTAGAATCCAGCTTGTCCATTGTGCCACGCGACGTGATGAACATCACCAGACCGCCCGGACGCACTTTCTCCAGCGCGGAGGCAAAGAAGTAATCATGGATGGGGAGCTTGAAACTGTTCCAACGCGGATCGTGAACCGTGTAATCGCCAAACGGGACGTTGGAAACGGCGAGGTCGTAGAACCCGTCTGCAAGTCTCGTCTGCTCGAACGGTTGGGCGCGGATGTCGGCATCGGGGTAAAGGGCTTTCGCGATACGCGCAGTCAGCGGATCAATCTCTATTGCCGTGACGGTGGAGCGCCGCAGCATGTCTTCGGGCATGTTGCCGATGAAATGCCCGATGTGGCAAGCCCCCATTTATTGATCCAGTTGCTATGAGAGTTTTGGTTCATGGTTTCAGGGTTTCCGCGCTGGCGGGCGCAGGGAGGGGCGTAGCCCCGACCGAAGCGCGCCAGCGCGCCGCGA
>Ga0209606_1003549_pt1 | contig 15549 bp, 14 predicted proteins | sample AD_UKC057_MetaG_FD_184412 | JGI IMG/M metagenome (GOLD analysis project Ga0209606, IMG submission 184412) | Active sludge microbial communities of municipal wastewater-treating anaerobic digesters from USA - AD_UKC057_MetaG (SPAdes) (version 2) | ecosystem: Engineered > Bioreactor > Anaerobic >...
ATGAATATCTTTGTCCCGCTTAAACGGTAGGAGCCGTCGGGCTGCCGCACCGCCCTGGTCTTCAGGCTGCCCACGTCGGAGCCCGCCTCGGGTTCGGTCAGCGCCATGGAGCCGCCCCAGAGGCCGGCGTACATCTTCTCCATGTATCTCTTCTTCTGCTCCGCGGTGCCGTATTGCTCGATCAGGTGCGCGGCGCCCACGGCCAGGAAGGGGTAGCTCAGGAAGGCGAAGTTGTGGATGAAGCCTTCCGCCGCCGCCAGGTACAGGGTATACGGGAAGCCCTGGCCGCCCGCCTCGGCGGAGGTCGATATCGTTGACCAGCCCCCTTCCCTGAAAAGCTTCATGAGCCGGTGGTAGCACTTCGGAACAATCACGCTGCCGTTCTCCAGCCGGCATCCCTCGCGGTCCGCCTCGGCGTTCGCGGGATAGACCTCCTCGATGGCGAGCTTGCGAGCCGTTTCGAGGGTCATGTCGAACACGTCCCGGGAAAAATCCTTGTACTTTTCGCTCGCGCAGAGTTCTTCCACATTCAGCATCTCGTAGAGAACAAAATTTTGATCACGATCGTCATATACCTGGTTGGCCATAATGAACTCCTGATCGGATGTTTTTTGGGATGAGAGGGAAACACGAGCCCTGTTTGCGGGAGAAAACAGGGTGAGACACGGGCCAGTGCCGGCCCCGCATGGGCGGCACCAGAATCTGACATTATCCGATGAAAGCTATTTTGTCAACCAAAAGTGGCGCACCGGTCCGCGGGGATTATCTCCACCGCCATTTATTCTTGACAGCGGCCGGCCGGACCGCCATGGTTTGCCGGTCAAATTCGCGCGAGAGACAGGCCACATGAAAACAAAAAAACAGAATGCTGACAAAAACCCGGCGGTGCTCATCACGGGCGGATCCGGCTTCCTTGGCGCCGCGCTGCTGCGCGAGCTTCTGAAAAAGCCGGGCCGGGAGACCCTCTCCCCCGGCGAGATCCGCATCTTTGACACCCGCCCGCCGGATAACGCGTCCGACCCGCGCATACGCTACATATCCGGGGACATACGCTCCCCGGAAGCGCTTGACGAAGCGTGCGCCGGCGCCAGCCTCGTCTTTCACTGCGCCGCGATCGTCGACTGGGGCCAGGCCCCCCGCTCGCGCGTCCACGACATCAACGTGAACGGCACCCGGAACGTGATCGGAGCGGCCCGGCGCGCGGGCGCCAGGGCGCTGGTCCATACCAGTACCATGGACGTGATATACGACGGCCGGCCCATCACGCGGGGCGATGAAATGAAGCCCTACCCGAAAAAGTTCACCATGGCCTACGCCGAGACCAAGGCCCTGGCCGAGCGCGCGGTCCTCGAAGCGGACGGGACCCGGGAACACGGCACGCCGGCGAACGCCGCGCCCCTGCGGACCTGCGTGATCCGCCCCTGCGGCATGTTCGGCGAAGGCGATCCCTACCATGTCAGCTCGTTTCTAAAAATGGCCCGCGGAGGCAGGCTTTCGTTCCGCATCGGCAGTGGCAGGTCGCTGTTTCAGCACGTGTACGTCGGGAACGTCGCGCACGCGCATGTTCTGGCCGCGCGCTCGCTCCTGGAGCCGGAGCCCGCGGCCGCGGGAAGGGCCTACATCATCACCGATTTCGAGGCGAAAAATTTTTTCGATTACATGGCGCCGATACTCGAAGGGATCGGGTACCGGATGCCGCCGAAGCGGCGGAGCATCCCGATGCCGGTCATGTACGCGCTGGGCGGCATCATGGAGTTCGCGTCCTTCCTCTGCCGGCCCATTGTCCGGCTCCAGCCGCTCGTCAGCAGGACGAGCGTCGCCATGGTCTGCAAGGATATGACGTTTTGCGGCGACCGGGCATGCCGCGAGCTGGGATACCGCCCCCTCTACTCCGAAGAGGAGGCCATCGCCCGCACCATCGAATACTTCAGGGCGAAGGAAGAAGCGTAGCGAAGCCGGGGCGCATCAGCAAAGCCCGTCAGGTATGCCCGCCTCGCAGGGCACCCCGACCGAACAAAGGCCGCACCCGTATATGAAGATGTGGTACCGCTTATTGCAGTGCCGGAGAGAGCGCGCGACCCGCCGGTAGCACGCTTCCTTGTCATGGGCGCCCCCCGCGGTGATCGCTCCCACGGGACAGCGCGCCGCGCATTTAAGGCACTTCCTTCCCTGGTAGTGCAGGCAGTACGCGTGTATGTCGTCGAACCGTTTGCGGAGCTGCTCCAGGGGCAGGTGCACCACGAAGCTGCCGCACCGGTGCGCGCACCCTTTCTCCGTGATGAAAAAGTCGTGCATGCCAAACGTGCCCAGCCCGGCGGCATACGCGACATGGCGGTGCGACCAGGGCGAGGCCCAGCCGACGCCCGGGTACCGCTTTTTGTTGAACATCGGGGTGACGTCCGGCGCCACGGCAAGCACGCCACGTTCCATGAGGCGCGTCACGATCCCGCGGACCATGACCTGGCTGAAGATCTCGCCGTTCAGCCTGGTCTGGGCCCAGCGCTCCGACGCCCATTCCTTCGCTGCCGCGTTCTCGCGGCGCGTTTCCCCGGTAATGGGAAGTATGAACGATACCACTGACAGCTCGGACGCGGGGGGCGGCGCAACGCCGTTTTGCCGCGCCTGCCAGGCCATGATCTCTTCCGGGGTGAAATGGTGCGGGCCGATGATCGTTTTGAATTCGGCAAAAAGCGGGTCGTCGCCCCTGACGAACCCCACGAGCGGTGCATCGAAGAGCCTCTCGCCGGAGAAGGGATACTCCATTGAATTGCCGGGATGCAAGGCGACCGCGCCGGATATTGTGTCGACGAACCACCGCGCATCGAACATGGCAGCTTCCGGCGCTGCGGTTTTATTGAAGCGCGGCTGGGCAGGGAAGCCCAGTCCCCGCATCTCGCCGAGCGCGTTCATGATGCCGCCGAGGTCGGTGATCATCGACAGGCCCCGGTAGCGGTCCTTCATTTTACGGTGTTCCATGGCCACAGCCTCCGCGGCGATCCGGCCCGGCCCGGCGCCTCACGGCGCGGTGCCGACAGTCAACACCTACACCGGAAACCAGGCCCTGTCAATACTTTCGCGGGCGCGGCGTGAGCGGCGGGGCTAAATAACGATCAGGAACCGCCCGCAGTGGTTGCAGACCGCTATGTTTTTCGACTCGCGCACCTGGGCCAGGTAATAGGGGGCCAGGTCCATGTGGCAGCCCGCGCAGGCGTTCCGGTCGAGTATCGCGAACGGGTTCAGGGATCGCTTCCTCATCTTCTCGTAATAGGCGAGGGATTTGCGGTCAATGATCTTCCTCAGGTCGTTTATCTTGTTCTGGATCGTCTCGGACTGATCGCCCTCGTCGAAGAGCTGGTTCAGCCGGTCGAGCCGGATCAGAAGGTCCAGGTTGACGGAGGGCACGTTCGCCAGGTTGTCGTTCGGGTCGGCGCCCGGCCTGTTCTTGTCAGTCAGCCCCGCGAAATAGAGCTCGCTGAATTTCTTGAGCAGCGAATAGGCCGAGGGCCTGGTTTTTGCCGCGTCAAACGCGGCACGCCGCTCTTCGTCGGAAAATATCCACGCCATCATCCCCACCAGGTAGAGGTACTTGGTGCTCTGCTCCGTGGGCACGATGTTGAGAAGCAGGTACCGGACCGGAAGCCCGTCGTGCGAGTGGTAATCGATGCCCTTCCGCGCGATCGCAAAAATCGACTTCAGCTCTTTAACTGAATCCGTCCTGATATGGGGGATCGCGAGCCCCTTGCCGATCCCGGTATTGTCAAGCGACTCGCGGTGCATGATCTGCGCGTAGAGCCGCGTGGCGTCCTCTATCTCCTTCATCTCCTCAAGCTGGGTAAGAAGCTCCTTTATCACGAGCTGTTTCTCGCCGGATTCAGCGTACACCACGTGATCTTTGGGAATAAAATGTTCAATTTGCATGCTACTTCCTCTCGTGTAAAAAAACTTTTTCGCGGCGCCGCAATTTCAACTCCCGGGCGGCCCGGAATGTCCGGGCAATCGCCTTGCATGCTACCGCTGCTTCCATCATCGTCCGCCGCACGAACGATGATGCACCAGGTCTCCCGCGCCGGACATGCAACACGCCGGCCCGGGAACCGGGACACGGTTACAAAACGAACCTATTCCTAAATATGTCAATGAACATGCGGAAATCCCCAAAAAAATTTACTTGAAAAAGGTGACAATCCGTGAATAATGACTTGTCAAACGGGATATACAGCACTGAATATACCGGAACGGCGCGCGAATCGCCAATTTCATTATCACGGACCCGGCAGAGAAGACAAGAAACGACCATGGCACGAAACGGAAAACTTGCAGAAGACAATATCGTTAACAGCATCATCGGCGAAGGGTCCGATTTCAAGGGAGAATTCAAGATAAACGGGCTCCTTCGAATCGACGGCCACTTCCAGGGGACCATCGAGACCGACGGCAAGGTGCTCGTCGGCCAGACCGGCGAGGCGGTCACCGATATCAAGGCGCGGCTCGTGGTCGTCGGCGGGAACGTTCGCGGTAACATTTTCGCCACTGAAAGGGTCATATTCCTGTCGACGGGAGTCATAAACGGGAACATCATAACGCCCAGCCTTATCATGGAGGAGGGCGTTCGGTTTGAGGGCAACTGTACCATCAACAAGCGACCGGATGAAACGTCATGATAGAGATAACCGGGGCCAGGGCACGCAAGGACGAACAGGAAAAGATCACCAAGAAGGGTAAGCTCGCCGCGGTCAAACACGGCGGAAAGACCTTCTCCTCCGAGCTGCAAAAAACACTGGCCGAGGAGTTCGAGGGCCCCATCGACAAGCTGATGCAGGACCTCAAGGACCAGGAAAAGCGCTTCCTTGACCAGCAGTCCGAACACGAGATGAACCGGTACAAGGCGCTCGTGCAGAAGATCCTTAAATCCATCCTCGCCGAGCAGGGCGTGCAGGAGCGCACCCTCAAACGCAAAAAAAAGAACTGGGGCGATTTCATCGTAATCGACAGGATAAACGAGAAGCTGCTGGAACTCACCAACGCCATAACCAGGCAGAACAAGGCCTTCAATCTCCTGAAAACAATGGAAGAAATCCGCGGGCTCATACTCGACCTGGTGTATTGACAGGTCTTGCGTCTCCTCCCCATAATTCCGGAAGCAACATGTTTTATCGAAAGGTTTTGCAATGCCAAGCGGTACGCGTACGCTCGCGACAATACCGGCTGCTATGACATCCACGGCACAGCCGGCGGTGCAACATCCATGTCGGCAGCGTCCTTTCCGTTATGCCCTCGCTATGCCTGTCCCGGGTCTTCCGAAAGGCCGCGCTTCAATGTGTGGCGGCCGGCCCGTCCTTTTTTGATGTTCCGGACCGATCCTATTTTATTCTTGCCGTTTCATCGCGCTCCTGTACAGTAGCACACCGGAAGGTAGAGCCATGAAAAAATATGAAACGATTATCTACGAGAAACCCGAGCCGGGGCTCGGCATCCTCACGCTGAACAGGCCCGCGTCGTATAACGCGATCAACCAGGCCATGGTATCGGAGCTGCACTCCTTCTGGGGCGAGCGGCTGTACGATCTCGAAACCAGGGTCATCGTGCTCCGCGGAAGCGGCGAGAAGGGCTTCTGCACCGGCCTTGACGTCAAGGAGACCGGGGAGATCACGCAGAAGATGGGCCTGGAGGAATTCTACATATTCCAGGCGGGCCTGGCGCGGCTGAACCTGGCGATGCGGCGCGCGCCGCAGCCGATCATCTGCTGCGTGCACGGGGCGGCGGCGGGACTGGGCCTGAGCTTCGCGCTGGCCTCCGACATCAGGATCGTGAGCCCGGACGCGCGCTTCAGCGCGGCGTACATCAATATCGGCCTTGGCGGCGCCGACATGTCCTGCAGCTATTTCCTCCCGCGGATGATCGGCGCGGGGCGCGCGTACGAGTACATGTACACCGGCGAATTCTTTTCCGCGGAGGACGCCTGCCGCCTCGGCATGGTGAGCAGGATCGTCGAGCGCGAAGCACTTCTCGATACGGCCCTGGAATACGCGGCCACCCTTCTGAAGAAGAACCCGTTCGGCCTCCGCCTCACCAAGGAAGCCGTGAACATGAATATAGACGCGCCGGGGCTGGAACACGCCCTGAATATGGAAGACCGGAACCAGACCCTTCTCGCTGTCGGGACGTTCCTGAAAAACCTGACATAGAATAACCATGAACACAACCGGCATAATCGGGCATGAGCGCCAGCTCCGTGTGCTATCGCTCCTTTTAAGGAACGGCAACACCCCCCACTCCATGCTTTTTTCCGGCAAGAGCGGGATCGGTAAAAAGCTGATCGCCCGGCGGTTCCTGGCCGCGCTCTCCTGCGGCGCCGGCGACCCGCCCTGCGGCGCCTGCCCCTCCTGCCTGCAGGCGGCGGGCGGCTCGCACCCGGACATTATAGAGCTCCTGCCGGACGATAAGGGGAGCATCCCCATCGGCGACGCGGACCGGAGCGAGCCGGGCACGGTCCGCTGGCTCATCGAGCGCCTGTCGAAGAAATCGGTCTCGGGCCGCTATGGCGTGCTGATCGACGGCGCGGACACGATCAGGGTGGAAGGCCAGAACGCGCTGCTCAAGACCATCGAGGAGCCGCAGGCAGGCACCCACATCATCATCATAACCTCGAACAAGTCGCTCATACTGCCGACTATTCTCTCCCGCTCGCTTGACCTGTCCTTCAGCCCGCTGGGCGCGGATGAGGTGCGGGAAGTGCTGGCCGCCGCGGGGACCGCCGTCGAGCCGGGCCTCGCCGCGGCGCTCTCGGGCGGCTCGCTGGAGACCGCGCTCGCGCTCTCGGACGAGGCGGTGCTCGCCGGGGTCAGGGAGGTCTGCGGCGAGATAACCTCGTACCTCACCCGCGGCGAGAACCTGCGCCTGGACCTGGCCGCGCTCCAGAAAAAGATAGGCATGGACCAGCTTCTCTCGGTCCTCCTGACCGTGTACCGCTCGCTCCTCCTGCCCGGCATGGGCGGCGAGCCCGCCCACCCTTTCCTTGCGGAATACGACGTTCCGGACCGTCAAAAGTTGAAGCAATTAATAAAAATTCTGCTTGCCCTCAGAAAAGGACTCGCGAATAATCTAAATATCCGTAATGCCCTGAAAGGCATGCTTTACGCTATAGACGGCATGGACGGGTACGGTCTCCCCGCGCCCGACAGCGCCGATTGAGGAATATACAATGGAAATTTCAGCAATCAGGCTGCGAAACAGCTACCAGATAAATTACGTCGACACCAACAACCTCTTCGTAACGCAGAACTCGTTCTGCGTCGTCGAGACCGAGCACGGGCTGGACATCGGCCACGTGTTCAAGTGCCGCAAGTGCGCGGGCGGGACACCGTCCGAGGTAAAGGGGAAGCTCCTCCGGCTGGCGACGGAGGAGGACCTGAAGCACATCCCGGAGATCGAGGCCATCGAGAAAAACGCGTTCGCGAAGTGCCGGGAGAAGGCGAAGGCCAGGAACCTGGACATGAAGCTCATCTCTGTCAAGTGCCTCTTCGACCGGACCAAGATCATCTTCTACTTCGTCGCCGAGAACCGTATCGACTTCCGCGAGCTGGTGCGCGAGCTCGCCTCGATCTTCCGCACCAGGATCGAGATGCGGCAGATCGGCGTGCGGGACGAGGCGCGGCTCGTCGGCGGGTACGGCCCCTGCGGCAAGCAGCTCTGCTGCGTCCACCAGAGCGACGACTTCGAGCCGGTCTCCATCAAGATGGCGAAGGAGCAGAGCCTCAACCTGAACTCGCTGAAGATATCGGGCATGTGCGGCCGCCTCCTCTGCTGCCTGGGTTACGAGTACAAGCTCTACAAGGAGATAAACGACGACATGCCCGACATGGGCGCCGAGGTCCGCGCGGGCGAAATAACCTACTTCGTCGCCGGCATGGACACCCTCAAGGAGACCATACGGCTCCGGAACAAGGAGCGGAGCATCGAGATCAAGAAGGACGACCTCGAGATGAAGGACGGCAAGTACTTCCTGAACAAGGACGTCGTGGCCCGCATCGAGAAAGCGGAGGACGAGACGGCCGAAGAGGATTCGTATACATTATGAAAGAAACGTTTTACGTTACAACTCCCATATACTACGTGAACGCCGAGCCGCACATCGGCCACGCATACACCACGATACTCGCCGACTTCATGAGCCGCTTCCATGCCATGCTCGGGTACGACTCCTATTTCCTGACCGGCACGGACGAGCACGGCGACAAGATCGACCAGGCCGCGACGGCCAACGGCACCACGCCCCAGGAGTACGCCGACCGCATCAGCGGCATATTCCGGAAGACCTGGACAGACCTGGGGATCGGCTTCAACGACTTCATCCGCACCACGGAAAAGCGGCACGTCGCGGTCGTGCAGAAGATCCTCCAGAAGGTGTACGACGCCGGCGACATCTATTTCGGGAGCTACGGCGGCTTCTACTGCGTCGGGTGCGAGCGCTTTTTCACCGAGAAGGAGATGGTGGACGGAAAGTGCCCGGACCATGACCGGAAGCTCGACTACATTGAGGAAAAAAACTATTTCTTCAAGATGAGTAAATACCAGGACTGGCTCATCGGGCATATCGAGAAAAACCCGGACTTCATACGGCCCGAGCGGTACCGCAACGAGGTCATGGCGCTCCTGAAAGGCGAGGTGCTGGAAGACCTCTGCATCTCGCGGCCCAAGTCGCGGCTCCAGTGGGGAATCACCCTCCCCTTTGACGAGAACTACGTCACCTATGTCTGGTTCGACGCGCTGATAAACTACATCAGCGCGATCGGCTGGCCCGAAGGAGAGAAATTCGCCGCGTACTGGCCCGCGGTGCAGCACATCATCGCCAAGGACATCGTGAAGCCGCACGGGATATTCTGGCCTACCATGCTCAGGGCCGCCGGCATTGAACCGTACCGGAACCTGAACGTACACGGGTACTGGAACATGCAGGACGCCAAGATGTCCAAGAGCCTGGGCAACGTGGTGACCCCGAAGGACCTGGCCGACCGGTACGGGAACGACCAGATGCGCTATTTTTTCCTGAGGGAGATGAGCTTCGGGAACGACGCGAAATTCAGCGAGGACGTCATCATCGACCGGATCAATTTCGACCTGGCCAACGACTGGGGCAACCTGGTCAACCGCACCGTCAACATGCTGGGCAAGTTCTTCGGTGGCGCCCTGCCGCCCTTCAGCGCGTCCGAGCCCGCCGACCGGGACGATCTTGTTTCCCGGTTCAGGAGCTCTTCCGCCGACTACATCGCGTTCGCGCGCAAGTTCCAGACCAGCGCGGGCCTGGAAAAGCTCTGGGAATTCATACGGTACCTGAACAAGTATATCGATACGAACAAGCCCTGGCAGCTCGCCAAAGAGGGCGGCACGGCCCGCCTTTCCTCCGTCATGAGGAACATACTTGAAGCGATCTACGGCATAGCCGTGCTCCTGTCGCCGGCGCTTATCGGGTCGAGCGCGGCAATCATAGCGGCGCTCGGGGCTGAAAACAAGCCGCGCGATATCGAGAGCCTGGGCTCCTTCACCCTCCTGGACGACGGGCGCACGATCGGGCAGCTGGGCATACTCTTCCCGCGCCTGGAAAAAGTTGCGGCCGAGGCGGGCGGGAAGCCCCGCGCGGCGGAACCGAAAAAATCTGAAAAAAGAAAGGGAGAGCCGGCCATGACGGAACAGCACGAAGGCCTTGTCGATATAGCGGATTTTTCAAAAATTGACATCCGGGTGGCGAAGGTCCTGACCGCCGCGCGGATCGAGGGCTCGGAGAAGCTCCTTGAGCTCCGGGTCGACTCCGGCCTGGACGAGCGGACCATCATAGCGGGCATCGCGAAGTGGTACGAACCGGAGACCCTCCCCGGGAAAAAGATCCTGCTCGTGGCGAACCTGAAGCCCGCGACACTGTTCAAGCGCACTTCGAACGGCATGCTCCTCGCCGCGAAAGCGCCCGGCTCGGACCAGCCGGTGCTGATCGTGGTGGACGACTCCATTCCCGCGGGGGCCCGGCTGGGCTAGCATATGAAGATCGGCATCGTTTCCGACACTCACAATAATATCGAGCTCGCGCAGAAGGCGATTAAAATTTTCAGCCAGAACAGGGTGGACCTGGTGGTGCACGCCGGGGACATCACCTCCTCCAAGATGCTCCGCCTGTTCAAGGACTTCCGGTGCAAATTCGTGCTCGGCAACGGCGATATCGACGACGATGCCCTGAACGCGGAGGCCGCGAAGCTCGGCTTCGGGAAGATCGAGGCGTCGAGCACCTTCGAGGCGGGCGGCAAGAAGATCATCGTGTTCCACGGCAACGACGTGCCGCTGTTCCGGGCGGCCATGGCCTCCGGCGAATACGACTACGTGATCAAGGGACACACCCACATGTTCGAGAACTACCTGTCAGGGAACACGCGGGTTATCAACCCGGGCGCCCTCTACGGCGCGGACGTGTTCACCGTCGCGATCCTCGACCCCGAGACCGGGAAAGTCGAGCGTATCCTGATCGATGCCGAGTAGAGCCCTGCGTCACTAATACCGCTCACCCCCGCTCAATGATTCCCTTTTATCACTTGCCTTTCCATTCACGATTGATTATATTTCTTTCATCTCGTTCCCGTTTGCCGGTTTATAACCCTGACATTCAATGTTCTAATGTTTACTTAATTTTTAAATAAATAAAGGAGCAGTCCCTTACTGTTTTTCTAAAATCAACTTATTATTCCCCGCTTGACCTGGGTCAATGCGCGCATTTTGCGGACATGATACAGGGGGGAACCGCTGCGGCGTGCGGCTTATTACGGCGTATTTCAGAATTCAAGGATCAGTAATAACCAATAATTTCAAAAAGGAGGAGATATGATTGTTGATACAAGCTTGGTCCTGTGGGGACAGACCCTTGCATACACCCTCTACGCGCTGGCCATAATGTCGGTGATAGGGTGGTTCGGCTACCGGGTCACAAAAAAAGGAACGGGCAAAGAGTTCAAACCCGCCCTCTTCTACGTATTCGTCGGCTTCCTGGTGGTCGCGGGGGTTTCCCTGCACCTCGTCACCCACGCAACGATCCCGTGGAAACCGATGGACCTTGACCGGTCGGGCGTTACGGCCGATAAAACGTTTACCATCAATATCGCCAACCACACGTTCGCGCTCCCCGCGGAAAAGATGGTGATCAAAAAAGGAGAGATCGCGCGGTTCAACGTCACGTCGGACGACCTGACCTACGGGTTCGGCCTGTTCCGGGCGGACAACTCGATGCTCTTCCAGATGCAGGTACTGCCGGGCTACGTGAACGACATTGTCTGGAAATTCGAAAGTCCCGGCGTATATTCGATCCGGTCCACCGAGTATTCGGGCCCGAAAGGCGCGAACATGTTCGTGAAGGACGCTGTTGAAGTCACGGAATAACGTCAATAAATCCATCACACGAGGAAATCACTTATGAACTTGATACACACACTGGTAAACGGAGAGCAGGGCCTGTTCAAGCCCGCGACCCTGACTCCAATGCAGAAAATGACATTGAGGTTCGTCGTACTGGGGCTGCTCTGGTACGGGGTCGTGCTGATCGAGGGCATGATCATGAGGCTGTACCTGGTGAAACCGGTCGTCTCGCTCGTCCCGACAGACCAGTACTACGGCATCCTGACCGCGCACCCGCTGATCGGCATATTCGGGTCCACGTACTCGCTCGTGCTCGGCGCCTTTCTCTTCCTGGTGCCGTTCTTGATGAAAAAGCCGCTCTGGAGCATCAAGCTGGCAAACTGGACCTGCGGGCTGGTCGCCGGCGGCACGCTCGTCTTCTGGCTCGCCGGCTTCATCACCCACTATGCGCCGATGTACACCCTGTACTGGCCCCTGCCCGCCGACTTCACGCAGTTCAGCGTGTGGGGCGGGACCTTCTTCATAGTCGGCATAGCCATCGTCATGGCCGGGGCCGCGTTCTTTGTCCTGAACATATTCGCGACCATCATGTACACTCCTGAAGGCACGCCCAAGCAGCCGGCGGGCGCGCTCATCTCGTCCGCGCTGGGTCTCAGCGGCATCAGGAACTTATTCAGGAAAGACAAGAAAGAGCACCTGGTCTCTCTTCCGGTCGCCGCAATAGCCCGCGGCACCGTCGACATGGCCTTAAACACCGGCGTCATTCTTTTCACGGGCGTGCTCATACTGGTCTACATGGTCGCCGCCATACTCGGCTACGACCTGAAGCATTCGGCGATCGACGCCCTGCTCTACAAGAACTGGTTCTGGTGGGGGCTTGACCTGATCGCGGACGGCCTGGTCCTGATCTTCGTGGCCGGGACCTGGTACCTGCTGGCCACGCTGATAACCGGGAAAAAGCTCTTCATGGAGAACATCGCGCGCGCCGCCCTCTTCGTGGAGCTGGTCGTGTCCTGGACCGTGTGGTCGCACCACCTGATGTCGGACCAGGCCCAGCCGGGCATCCTGAAAGTAGTATCGGGCGAAATGGTCACGGCGTTCGAGCTGATCACCCAGGGCCTGGCGTTCTTCATCACGCTGGTCACGCTCTGGAGCGCGCGGCCGCTGAAGATGACGAACCCTCTCAAGTTCCTGCTCGGCGGGCTTCTGGGGTTCGCCCTCGCGGTGCCGGCCGGCATCATCCAGGCGGACCTGGGCCTGAACCGCATCCTGCATAACACGCAGTGGATCGTGGGCCCGCACGTGCACGTGGCCGTGCTGGTCGGCCTGACCATGACGCTCTATGCCGCGGTCTACTACCTGTTCCCGGTGCTGACCAATGGCGCGAAGCTCTGGAGCGAGAAGCTCGCGAACTTCCACTTCTGGTGCCACCTGCTCGGCGGCATCGGGATGGGAGCTTTCATGGGCATGGCAGGCCTGCAGGGAATGCTGCGCCGCACGGTCTATTTCAACGGCGAGTTCTTCCCGTTCATGCTACTTGCCGCTCTTACCGGCGCGCTGCTGCTCCTGGGATTTGCCGCGTTCTTCTTCAACATCGTGATGAGCGTGGGGATCAACGGGGTTATCGGCATATTCCTTCCTTCAAAGCTGAAAACGAAAGACCTGCTGCCGAAGTAAAACAGGCAGCGGCCGGAAACATATGCCAGGAGGCGGCATCATGCATGCCGCCTCCTTTATTAAATATGAACACAACCTCGATAAAAAAGAGTGAATGTATATATTAATTGACAAAAACCCCCGTCCGTGAAGAGTGGCACGATATTCGATAGTACCCCGCTGTTTCAACTACCACACTGTCTCAGCCGGCTTATCTACAAGGAGAAAACATTAGATGTCATTTGAAAGTCTCAGTCTCATTGCGCCTATTTTAAAGGCGCTGAAATCGGAAGGTTACTCAACGCCTACCCCGATACAGGAGCGCGCCATCCCCATCATTCTTGCGAAGAAAGACCTGCTCGGCTGCGCCCAGACAGGCACGGGGAAAACCGCCGCGTTCGCCATACCCATGCTGCAGTTATTGCACGAGGAGCGGCCTGCCGCCGGCGCGCCGCGGACCATCAGCGCCCTTATATTGACGCCCACCCGGGAGCTCGCGATCCAGATCGGCGAGAGCTTTACCGCGTACGGGAGGCATACAGGCATACGGCATGCCGTAATTTTCGGCGGCGTGTCGCAAAAATCCCAGACCGAAGCGCTGCGCGCCGGCGTCCGGGTCCTGATCGCAACCCCCGGAAGGCTCCTGGACCTCATGAACCAGGGATTTGTGGACCTCCGTCACATCCGGCAGTTCGTCCTCGACGAGGCGGACAGGATGCTGGACATGGGTTTCATCCACGACGTTAAGAAAGTTATCGCGAAGCTGCCCGCGCGGCGGCAGACGCTGTTCTTTTCGGCGACCATGCCTCCCGCGATATCAAAGCTTGCCGACACCATACTGGTGAACCCCGAAAAGGTAGCGGTCACCCCGGTCTCCTCCACGGTCGATAGTATCGATCAATCCATTTATTACGTCGGGAAAAAAGAGAAAAAACGGCTGCTTGCGCACATTCTGAAAGACCCGTCCGTGGTCACGGCGCTGGTGTTCACGCGCACCAAGCACGGCGCCAACAACGTTGCCCGCGACCTGACAGAGGCGGGAATCGGGGCCGAGGCCATTCACGGCAACAAGTCGCAGGGCGCACGCCAGCGGGCCCTGGGCAACTTCAAGGCGCGGCGCACAAGGGTGCTGGTCGCCACGGACATAGCGGCGCGGGGGCTCGACATCGACGAGATATCACATGTCATCAACTACGAGCTGCCGAATATCCCGGAGACTTACGTCCACCGCATCGGACGCACCGGCAGGGCGGGACTCTCCGGCTCGGCCATCTCGTTCTGCGACGACGAGGAGCGCGAGTATCTCGCCGACATACACAAGCTGATCAGGAAAAAGATCACGGTGGTCGAGAACCATCCGTTTACAGCGCGCGGCGCCGCTGCGGAAGAGCGGCAGGAGCCGGCGCGGAGCTCCCCCGCTGCGAGACCGGCCCGTTCTCATGCCGCCGGCCATTCGGGCGGCACCAGGCGGTTCGGAAGGCAGCGGTACGGCAGGTAAACAGCCGGCTTGGTAAAAAACAAAAAGCGGCGTTCCTGAACGCCGCTTTTTTATTTCCCGTCTTCATCCATGAAAAACTGGATGAGCCGCTCCCTGAGCGGTTCCAGTTCATCTTCCGGAACATCCTCCGGCCTCTCGTACTGTGCGCATAAATCCTGGAGAGTTTCGATATCATTTATGAGGAGGCCGTAGTAGTACCAGTCGGCCATGAGCCTGGCCGCAAAACGTACCTCGCGGTCGGTAAGCTCGGTCCAGGCGGGACAGCGGAAGGTCTTGCAGGTGCTCTCCCAGAACGACTCGAACTCCTCCCCCCGGTCGTGGTCGGTGTAGACCAGGCAGCAGAGAAGGCCGGGCTCTGACCCCTGCATCCCCACATTGGGGCACTGGAGCTCGTCAGGGAAGAGTTTTTCTTCGAGGGAGGATTCCTGAAGCAGTATCTCGCGCCCGGGGCCGGATCGCTCCCGGTCCATGAACATCTCCTCGATCTTCTCCCGCTGCATGGCATAGTTATGGCTGCCGCAGCAGAAGGAGCATGAGGCGCCGTACCCCGGCTGGCACCGGTTTATCCTGTTTCCGTCGTTACTGTACATGGCCGCACCAATGATGCAGGTTCTACTTCATCCGTCGGGCAGTCAAGAGAAAATACCTGAAGGCACGCTTTTAAGAGATGAAGCGTTATTCAAAGCATGAAACCAGGTTGGTATTCCGGATTGGGTTAAGCCATCTGTTGGCATATTACATCATCTCATCCGTACCTTCGACTTGACACTGCACATATTTGGTTTATAGTCAGTTGACTCATGATGTAATCCATCTGCAGGCTCTGACCCTCCATTAAAATACACCGCTAACCTCTTAAGATAGGCATCCTCATAGGACAAGAACCTTTTTACACATTCCTCAAAGGTGTTCCCGAGCTTCCAGAAGAATTCATGCAGGGTAATCCTTACAGGTGCCACATGATTTTTGTCCAGATAACAGTTTATAAATCCGATATCGTTCTTGCG
>Ga0209606_1003554_pt1 | contig 15528 bp, 13 predicted proteins | sample AD_UKC057_MetaG_FD_184412 | JGI IMG/M metagenome (GOLD analysis project Ga0209606, IMG submission 184412) | Active sludge microbial communities of municipal wastewater-treating anaerobic digesters from USA - AD_UKC057_MetaG (SPAdes) (version 2) | ecosystem: Engineered > Bioreactor > Anaerobic >...
GTTTAACTTTTTGCATGATATAAAAACTTATTCTTAAACCGTGTATTTTCTTTCCATCAAACCAGCTAATGGCTTACCAAATGCGTACTACTTGTGGGAAGCAATTCGCATAACACTCTGGGGCATACGAATCAGCAGAGCAAACTTGATACATAAAGGGGGATTCAGCCTCTAGCCTAATGGCAGTTGGCGCAATTTTTGCTGTTGCAAATTTACTTAAGTTGAAATAATTTTTCTAGGCAAAAGTAGCTATCGGCGATAATATGGTAGGGATGGCTTAAACCCTATAACCGTCATAATATCGAAATTGAACAATACGTCAATTGCTGAGTTTAATTATAGGTGTATGCCGAAAAACCTAAGAGTAGGCCTAACATTAAATATGAATCGTAATGAAAATCATCAGGAGTTTTTTTGTATTAATTGCATTAACCACGATCGCAGGCGTAGTAAATGCGCAAATGTTTGTTAGCGGTAGCATCAACCTTTCAACCTCAATGCCAAAAACTACAACCGGGTCGGTTACAACCGAGGGAGCACGATACACCTATTTTCGTGTTGCCCCTGCAGTCGGGTATTTTTTAAACGACAAGTTGGCAGTAGGTGCAGGTGTTAGCTATAGCCTTCAAAAGCAAAAGCAAAACGATGTGGCCAATCTTACCAGCATGTTTGGAATTACTCCGTTTGTCAGGTACTACGCTGTAAGCCTGGGTGATGTGAATATTTTTGCACAAGGTAATGTCGGAATAGAGTTTGGCGCCAACAAAACGAAGAATGATGGGAATACTACTGATGGGCCTAAATACCTAAATTTTGGTATTAGCGTTATGCCTGCCATCTCCTACAGCTTGGGCGAAAAGCTGGCTATTGAAGCCTTCCTGGGTAGTGTGTACTATTCTTTTAACAGGGAAAAGGATGAGATTGCCGGAGAAACTCACACTTTAAAAACTAACGGTTTTGGCTTGAATTTCGACATGTCTAGCATATCGCTAGGCGTTATTTACAAGTTTTAATAAGCATTAAGGGGATTTCCACCTTTAGGAGTTAATCCCACTGGAGGTTTTATTCATCTGGCGGCAACCCCAAACGATTTAAAGTTGGGGGTTGCCGCCGATAATTTTTATAGATTGTTATGCAGAAGTTGATGAATCAGCTGGTTCGTGCTTTAGTATCGTGTATGCAGCATACCCAACACATTAGTATTTAATAGAATGTCAAGCTTTGAATTGTTCATAATTTCCAAAAGTTGAACACGGGCACACCATCTTGCTCCAAAAGGGTATCTTTGCGAAAAATCAGCAGCTATGTCAACCTTTCTGTTCGATAGCATTGTGTTTGGCCCGGTGCGTAGCCGGAGGCTTGGTGCCTCGCTGGGAATGAACCTGCTTCCGCCCGACCGAAAAGTTTGCTCGTTCAACTGCGTGTACTGCGAGTGTGGCTGGACCGACTCCATTGATTCGGATAAGCTCCCTTCACGGGGGCAGGTTCAGGCAGCCCTTGAGTATAAGCTAAAGAAAATGATTAGCGGGGGTGAAGGCCTTGATGTAATTACCTTTGCTGGCAATGGTGAGCCTACACTTCATCCTGATTTTTCCGGAATTATAGACGATACTATTGAGTTGAGGAATACATACTTCCCTAATGCCGACATTGCTGTACTCTCTAATGCCACCATGCTGCATCGTCCCGATGTGGTTGCAGCCCTTAAAAGAGTGGATAAGAACATTTTAAAACTCGATTCTGCCTTCGAGGCAACCATCAACGCTCTCAACCAACCCCTCATCCGTTTTGATTTAAAAAATCTTGTTGACCGCTTGATGGCTTTTGAAGGGAAATTGATAATCCAGTCGTTATTCGTAAGGGGCAGCATCAACGGAATACCGGTTGACAACACCACACCTGCCGAAATCTCGGCATGGCTCAAGCTGGTTGATCAGATTCGACCTAGCGAGGTGATGATTTACACCATTGCCCGCGATACCCCAGCCAATGACCTCAAAAAGCTATCTGAGGAGGAGCTCAACGGCATTGCCCAAAAGGTGGAGATGTTGGGTATTGCAACGCAGGTTTCAGCCTAAATAATGAGCACCCCTCGGCAGCTGAACATTTTAGTATGCCCTCTTGGATGGGGGCTCGGCCATGCAAGCAGGGTTGTCCCTATTGTTCGCTTACTGCTGGAAAGCGGACATCGGGTGGTGGTTGCAGCCGATGCGAATTCGCTGGCTCTGGTAAAAAGCTCATGCCCTTACTTAGAAACCAAATTTTTTCCGTCGTACAAGGTACAATTTAAGCGGGGCTCCAGCCAGCTTCTGCCTATGCTTTGGGTTGCCATCAGGCTTCCCTTCATCAACCTAAGGGAACATAGAAAGCTGAAAAAGCTGGTTTTGGAAAACCACATTGACCTGGTGATATCCGACAACCGCTACGGGTTGTGGCTGCGTGGAATTATGTCGGTGATGGTAACCCACCAGCTTAGGGTAATTCCGCCCAGACCTTTCAAATTCCTTACTAAAGCGTCGGAAATACTAATAAGACATTGGTTGAAACGCTTCAACCATGTTTGGATTCCCGATAATGAGGGTGCTGGCAGTATTGCCGGAGTGCTGTCCAGCCCTAACGGATTGACCAACATTCAATACATCGGAATACTATCACGTTTTTCAGGGATAGCGCCAGCATCCAATTTTAAAACCTGGGAAATGGTAGTTATGGTTTCGGGTCCCGAGCCCCAGCGTGCCCTTCTGGTTGAGCTGGCAGCAAACCTGGCCCACCGTTACTCCATTGGTTGCCTGGTGGTGGAGGGGAAACCTCAAAATGGTAGTGAACTTAGAGTGGTTGACGGAATATGGTATGCCGGTCATTTACCCGACGAGCAGCTGGCATTCGTGTTACGTAGCTGTAGGTACCTGCTGGTCAGGGGTGGTTATAGCACCATAATGGATCTTGTTACCCTAGGCATTTCAGGATTGCTTATTCCCACTCCCGGCCAAACCGAGCAGGAATACCTGGCGCACTACCTGTCGGTAAAGGGTCTATTCCGGTCGGTTCCGCAGCAATGCCTGCCTCAACTCGACTTGAAAGAAGCAGAACGACGGAGCATACCCCTGCATTCAGAATACTCTGGTAGCCAAAGGTTAAAGAGCTGCGTTGATGGGGTTGTTTTCAGACTCTAGAATCACTTTTGCCAAAAAAAAATAACAGGCCGAAACAATGCCATGATTTAGGCTAAGACAACTCTAGTAAATTCAATAAAATCTTAAATTGAAGGTATTCATATTTCCACCTCAGCAAGAACAGGAAGATGGTCGGAGATTAAAAGACCATTTTCCCTTCGGTCGGTAAGATGGCTGTAGGTGAGCACTCGCACTTTCAGAACAAATATATAGTCAATCCTTTCATCAGGTAGGTATTCAGGGTTAAACCCGTTAAAGGTACCAACCGGTCCATTCAACGGCTTTTGAGAGCAAGTTAACCCATCGGCAAGCGTTGAGGCTAATATCTTCACCGGTTCGTCAGCCGGATTGCTGTTGAAGTCACCCATTGCTATTACCGGCAAATTATCGCCATTCAGCTCATTTATCCTGTTGACTATCAACTCTGCGGAATTTTTACGGGCAACCTTACCCACATGGTCGAAGTGGGTGTTGAAAACCCAAAATTTTTTATGGGAAAGCATGTCCTCAAAAAGCCCGTATGTGCAAACTCTTCTGCAGGCTGCGTCCCAGCCTAATGAAACGCTATCGGGGTGCTCCGATAGCCAGAAGGTGGAGTGGGCAATCACCCTAAGCCTGGTGTTGTCGAAGAAAATAGCGCTGAATTCGCCGGCCTTCTTCCCATCGTCTCTGCCAACGCCAATGTAGGTGTATTTTTTTAAGGCACTATCAAGGTAGCAGATCTGATGGTACAGCGCTTCCTGAACTCCAAATATGGCGGGGCTGTAACGGTTGACTAGCTCGACCATTGATTCTTTCCTATTATCCCATCGATTTACCCCATCCTGCTCGGTATCGAGGCGAATGTTGTAGGTTAGCACGCCGAATGGTTGACCAAAGCTTAGCGTGGCGCTCATTGCAAGTACTGCCAGCATTAAAGGTTTTCGAAAAGGTTGTGCGGTTCTTTTTTTGATTTGCATTGTTGAAGCGGTTTTAGCTCAAAGGAGCATGGTTTGTTCAGTTCGTCATGCTACCAATCAGGGGGTATTCATATATAAAACAAAATCCGCATGATTTGCGGATTTTGATAAAATTACTGCTGTAATTACTCGGGATGAATGGCCTCTACCGGGCAAACATCGGCACATGAACCACAGTCGGTGCAAATATCGGGGTTAATCTTATAGATATCGCCCTCGGATATTGCCTCAACAGGACATTCATCAATGCAAGTACCACAAGCGGTGCAATCGTCGGAAATTTTGTATGCCATTTCTGCAAGTTTTAGTTAAACTGAATTCATCACAAAAATAGCTTTTTAATGTATTACCAAAAAATATGATGTGAAATTTTAATTAATTCTTGTAGGAGAGATTTCGAGATTCACAGTCGAGTATCACTAAACGGCGATATTCCCCTTGATATGGGGATGCGGGTTGTAGTTCTCCAGGCTAAAGTCATCATAGCTGAAATCGAAAATAGATTTCACCTGCGGGTTAATGTGCATGGTGGGTAACGGGCGCGGGTCGCGCGTCAGCTGCAGCTTAACCTGTTCAACATGATTGAGGTAGATGTGGGCATCACCCAGCGTATGGATAAATTCACCGGGTTCTAATCCGGTAACACGGGCTACCATAGTGGTTAGGAGAGCATACGAAGCAATGTTGAAGGGAACGCCAAGAAAAACATCGGCGCTGCGCTGGTAAAGCTGGCAGGAGAGCTTACCGCCAGCAACGTAGAATTGGAATAGCACATGGCAAGGAGGAAGTGCCATTTTACCTATATCGCCTACATTCCACGAGCAAACCAAATGCCTGCGCGAATCGGGATTTTGGGTTATTGAGCCGATAACTTGTGCTATCTGGTCAATATGCCGGCCATCTGAAGCTGGCCACGAGCGCCACTGGTAGCCGTATATTGGCCCCAACTCCCCTTCGCGGTTGGCCCACTCGTCCCAAATGGTTACGCCGTTTTGGTTTAGATACTTAATATTGGTATCTCCTCTTAAAAACCACAGCAGCTCGTAAATGATCGACTTCAGGTGTAGTTTTTTTGTGGTGAGCAGAGGAAACCCTCTGCTAAGATCAAAGCGCATCTGGTACCCAAAAACACTGATTGTTCCTGTGCCCGTCCTGTCGGTCTTCTGCACTCCGTTCTTCAATATATGTTCTAGTAGTTCAAGATATTGGGTCATGGTGTAAGTTCTATTTGAGGTAATAAAATTCAACTATGCCAAATGGGCTACCTCAGGTTTTGCTGCGAAGTTAGCTTTTTCTCTCAAGCTTTTCTTCTTTTAAAAACAGAACAACAAACAGCTGCTGTAACCCGGGCATACTTTTTGAAATATTTTATCAACAAATACGTATGTGTCTGTATAATAGCACTATATGATTATTGGAAAGTAATTTTTGAAGTGCTGTTTAACCAAAATTTTTACTACTTTTGATGGCTTTTAAAAATTAGCTTATTAATTACAATACTAAAGTGTGCAACTGATTCCAAATATTTATAAGTAGTATGAGCAGCGAAGGTTTGAAGGGAGAAGAGTTGAGTTCCAACGGTTATAGCGCCGATAGCATACAGGTTCTTGAGGGGCTGGAGGCCGTTCGCATGAGACCATCAATGTACATTGGCGACACCAGCATCAGGGGATTACACCACCTTGTTTACGAGGTAGTTGATAATTCCATTGACGAAGCCCTAGCCGGTTTCTGCAATAGGATTGATGTTACCATCAACGAGGATGGATCAATCACCGTAGTGGATAATGGGAGGGGAATTCCGGTTGACTACCATGAAAAGGAGAAGAAATCGGCACTTGAGGTGGTGCTAACCGTTCTACATGCTGGCGGAAAGTTTGACAAGGGCAGCTATAAAGTATCAGGAGGGCTGCATGGGGTTGGAGTTTCTTGTGTTAACGCCCTCTCCATAAAGCTTGTTGCCGAGGTTATGCGCGATGGAAAGCTATACCGTCAGGAATTTTCAATGGGAAAGCCTGTTACTTCGCTCGAGGTGGTTGGAGAGTCACCCAGCACAGGCACCATCATTACCTTCATGCCCGATTCGCAGATATTCACCCAATCCATTAGCTTCAACTTTGAAATTATTGCCTCGCGTTTACGCGAGTTGGCATTCCTCAATAAGGGCATTCGCCTAACACTCACTGACAAGCGAGAATTGGTTGAAAACGGCGAAGCCCACTACCGCCACGAGGAATTTTACTCGGTTGAGGGGTTAAAGGAGTTTATCAAGTTCCTCGATGGTAACCGGGAGAGCCTGACCGAGAAAATCATTTACATCGAGTCCGATAAAGGGGATGTTCCGGTTGAGGTGGCCATGCAGTACAACACCTCGTTTTCCGAAAATGTCCACTCCTACGTAAACGATATCAATACCGTTGAGGGGGGCACACACCTAACTGGTTTTCGAAGAGCGCTTACCCGGACGCTGAAAAAGTATGCCGATGATTCAGGGATGCTTTCCAAGCTGAAATTCGACATCAATGGTGATGACTTCCGGGAGGGATTAACGGCTGTTATATCCGTTAAGGTGGCCGAACCCCAGTTTGAGGGTCAAACCAAAACCAAGCTTGGCAACCCCGAGGTTAGCCTGGCTGTTGATCAGGCAGTAAGCGAAGCGCTGGCAAACTACCTGGAAGAAAACCCCCGCGACGCCCGCAACATTGTTCAAAAGGTCATACTTGCCGCACAGGCACGACATGCTGCCCGCAAGGCAAGGGAACTGGTGCAAAGAAAAACAGTGCTTTCCGGCTCAGGACTTCCAGGTAAGCTAGCCGATTGCTCCGATAAGGATCCCCTGAAAACAGAACTTTTTCTGGTAGAGGGTGATTCGGCTGGCGGCACTGCCAAGCAGGGACGCGACAGGAGCTTCCAGGCCATCCTGCCCTTGAGGGGAAAAATTTTGAACGTCGAAAAGGCCATGCAGCACAAAATATTTGAGAACGAGGAAATTCGGAATATTTTTACTGCACTCGGTGTAAGTATTGGCACAGAAGAGGATAGCAAGGCCTTAAACCTGTCGGGCCTTCGTTACAATAAAGTAATCATTATGACCGATGCCGACGTGGACGGAAGCCACATTTCAACACTTATCATGACTTTCTTCTTCCGCTACATGACCGATCTTATTAACGAGGGACACCTCTACATTGCAACTCCCCCGCTTTACCTGGTTAAAAAAGGTAAGGAGGATCGCTACTGCTGGAATGAGGAGGAGAGGCTAAAGGCAGTTCAGGAGCTCGGGAAGGGACGTGATAGCTCTGTTCACGTTCAGCGCTACAAAGGGCTTGGTGAGATGAATGCCGAACAGCTTTGGATTACCACCATGTGTCCCGATACCCGATTCCTCCGCCAGGTTACCATCGAAAGTGCAGCTGAGGCCGACAGGATATTCTCCATGCTGATGGGCGATGAGGTTCCGCCTAGGCGCGAGTTTATTGAAGCACATGCCAAGTACGCCAACATTGATGCCTAAAATGCCTGTTGGAGTATAAACGTTATATAACAAATAAGAGGCTGACATTCAGCCTCTTATTTGTTATTGTGGGGTTGAGTTGAAGAACCTAAAGCTGTCCGCCTCTCTTCTCCATTGATCCATTTTGCTGGTAAACCCATCTTATTCCAGCAGGTTTGTTGTTTACAAAAAGTATTCTGCCAGCTACCGAACCATTTGGGTAAAAGGTAGTCCAAATGTCATTTTGTAAATCATCGACGTAAACTCCGCACAAAATTAAATTTCCTTGAGGGTTGAAGTACTGCCATAAGCCACAAGCCTTACCATTGCAGTAGCTTCCACGTTGCTTGAGGTTTCCGTTATCATGAAAAAATATCCATTCGCCGATAAGGCTACCCTGTTTAAAATTTCCCTTTCCATGAAGCTGCCCGTTAGGGTAAAAGCTCATCCACATGCCCTCCTTTTGGTTCTCTTTGTACATTCCCCTTTCCCTAACATAGCCGTTGGGGTAGTACTCAACAAACTCGCCTGTTTGCTTTCCCATTGAGAAGTGCGAGGTTACCTGAGGCTTACCGTTTTCATAGTACGAAACTACCTCGCCGTCCAGAACCCCATCGTGGTATCGTGCAGCGCGCTGAAGCGATCCATTTTTATGGTAAGCCAGCAGCACGTTGTCGTACTTACCTTTACTTTTGCTTCCGCTATAGTTTAGCTCTCCCGATTCATAGTAGGTCTGCCACACTCCGTTTAGGGTATCGTTTAGGTACTCCGAGCGAAGCTTTATTTTTCCATCTTCGGCAAATACCTCGGTTAATCCGTTTAGCCTGCCATTGCGGTACACCGACCGGGTGTCAACATTGCCATTCCTATGGTAGGTGGTAACCTCTCCGTGAAGTAGGTTGTTTTTGTAAGTCCCCTTCTGGTAAACGCTTCCTTCCTGGTTCCAAAAGATAAACTCACCATCCTTAACGCCGTTTTTATATCGGAAAAGGCTCATCCTTGCTCCCGACGGAAAGTATGTTAACCAGATGCTGTCAGGCTTACCGGCGTTGTAGTAACCCTCCTGTATTAGTATGCCGTTATCGCTATAGTACACGTAAGGTCCCTGACGAATGGTATCACCATCACTTACAACCCCCTGGTATTTTTCTTTAAGCAGCCCATTTTGCCCTGTTTTTTCAACAAACACTATAGTTTTCTGTGCTGCTGCTGGAGCCAGCATGAAGGAAAGGCAAACTGCCAAAATAAATTTAATGCTGCCAGGCAATTCGGTGATTTTTTATTTTGAAAGCGACGTGGTGTCGGGGGGTAACGGGTTAATACTTCGATTTTCACCCTTCACCTCAATTATAATTTGAGTTCCCTCAAGGGGGAATTTTGGGCCGTAATCAACAATTGCTGCCAGGGCGTATGTTCCGGCCACCAGGTCGTTGGGAAGCTCCAGCTCTATGTTACGGCTCATCTTTGGGAATACTTCAATATTCTGAGCGGCAAACTGTCTCTCTTCGGCAGTTACCATGTTCGAAGCCAGCAGAAAAATCTTACACATCGTTACCTTGTCGCCCAGGTTCTCGACTGAAGCAGAAAATCGGCGCAGCTTATCGCCTGGTTGGGTTATCTCCTGTAAGTTGCTAATTTTTACCGAGCTGAACTGGTTCGACTTAGGCGATTGGTAAACCTGGACACCAATTCTACCCGTTACGGTGATACCCGTGCTTAGCTGCTTGTCGGCAGTCCATGATGTTTGCTCTGTAGTAGGCTGGATGTATAGCATACACCATGTTGAGCCATACTCTTCGCCAGGAACCAGCATGGTTACCTGTACTTGAATATCTTCTCCTGGATTAAGGTCGAAGAACGACGGGTTGATGTTAAGCCAGTTGGCGCAGGAGCGCTTGGTGGAGTTGGGAGGTAGTGTTTTTTTTTCACCCGTGTTTGATGGCAAAAAATCGGCCACTGCAACTGTGTATGAAACCCTTCTGCTGCTGTGGTTCTTAACGCTGATTGTTTTGGTTTGGCTGGTAGCAGGCTCGGCATCAAACATCAATTTTACCGGGGCTACCTCAAAATCCTGTGCAATCAACTTTTCTGATGCCATCGCTAATCCGGCTACACAAAACGCTGCTACAACTTGTTTTCTCATGGTTGTTGGTCAATGCTTAAGCTAACAAAATTATTAAATATCATGCTTTTTTGAAGAACTACTAATCAATTCTGCAAAGGTAAATGAATTTATTTGATAGCAGGCAAAATTTGATATGTAAATGATGATTAATCAATGACTAAGGTGTTGAGATATTATTTTATTTTTCTTGCTCGGGTTGTTTCGATGGCGATTTAACCGTATCCCTGCATTATGGTGATTGTAGCTAGCCTCTTGCTTAAAACATGGCTGGTAATCCTTGTAAGGTGGAGCTTCATAGCTCTCTATTTTACCTTTAGAGACTACATACACATGCTTGTCATCATAATTTCCATTCTTATAAAAAAAGTAGGTTTATTTTGTATCGTATTGAAAAAATATTGTACGTTTGATTTAAAATCAACTGGGTATAAATTGAAAAGGATTTTGGTGGGGTCAACTCTGGTGTTTGCACTGGTTTTGATATGTCCCTTTATAGCGCTTTCGCAGGAAATTAACGTGCTCCCCAAGCAAAAGCAGGATGACGTTGACAGGTATAGGGAGCTGGTTGAGCGGTACAACCAAGCCGATAATCCTCAGCAGGCTGCTTTTTACCTTAATAAGATAGCCTTTATTTACTGGGAGAACGGAAATGTAAACGAGGCTATAAAGTATTTTCTCGAAACGGTTCCCCTGAACGAAAAAATTGGCAACTATACCGATGTAAAGGCGGTTTACAGCAACGTTGCTCTTATATACGCCGACATGGACCGGCTCGACCTGACTCTGGAGTACTTCAACAAGAGCCTGGATGCTCGGCGAAAGCTTAACGATAAGGGCGAACTAGCTGCAGGTTTGATAGATGTTGCATATATCCACACAGCCTTGAATCAAAACGAAAAGGCCGTGCAGCTGCTTGATGAAGCCTTGGCCCTTTCGAAGGAAGTTAACAACCCCCGGTTAATTCTGAACTGTTTGAGGCTGCTTTCGCAGAACTACGATAAGATGGGGAATACCGCTAAGGCAAACGAGTATGCCGGAATGTTTGCCGTGTATGAGCAGCAGCTATCCACCCAACAGCTTAAAACCGAGTATGAAACCAAGGTGGTTAAGTCCGAAGCCGATGCCGAACGTGAGAGAATGCAGCGAACCCAGCAGGCGCTCCTCATGAGCTTGCGTGAGCTTCAGGCCAAGTCAACCCAGGATTCACTTAGCTATATGCTTTTACAGCGTCAGGACAGCCTGAAGAAAGCTGAGGAGCAAGCACGCCAGCGCCAAACCGAGATAGATCTGCTGAACACCGACCGCAAGCTTAAAGAAGCTCAGATTAGCGAGCAGAAAGCTCAGTCGCGCATCCAGCGAATCATCATATTTTTTACATTGGTCTTTCTTGTCGTGGTGATTGTTTCCACAATCTTTATCTACAGGAATTACAGGGACAAGAAAAAGGCCAACGAGCTTCTCAACCTGCAGAATGTTGAAATTCAGAAACAGCGCGATCAGATTCAGAAGCAGAACGAGAACATTAGCAAAAGCATCAACTATGCGCAGGGAATCCAGAAAGCCCTGTTACCGCCACAGGAAAACCTGCAGGCGATTTTCCCCGAGTCGTTCATATTTTTCCGTCCCCGCGATGTGGTGAGCGGCGACTACTACTGGTTCAGGGAGCTATCCACCTCACCCGGCTCTTCACAGAAAAATGGGAAAGTAGCCGTTTCGGCTATTGACTGCACCGGGCACGGTGTACCGGGTGCTTTTCTTTCCATGATTGGCTACAACCTTCTCGACGATATTGTTGAGCGTGGGGTTCACAAGCCTGGGGCTATTCTTCGTGACCTGAACAACGGTATCAGGCGTGCCTTGCGACAGGATGAAACAGACAACCGCGATGGTATGGACATGGCCTTGTGTGTGGTAGATTTTAACAACAAGGTGGTTGAGTTTTCGGGAGCAAAAAACCCGCTTGTTTATGTGGCAAACAACGAGGTGTTCAGGCTTCGGGGCGACAAGGAGTCCATTGGTGGTGGTTTGGGCTACATGGAGAGGGAGTTTACCACCCATTCCATCAAAATCGAGGGGCCAACCTGGTTCTACCAATTTTCGGATGGATTCATTGACCAGTTTGGGGGTCCTGATGGTCGTAAGTTTATGATTAAAAACTTTACCGACCTGCTGGCGGGCATTTCCATCCTTCCCTCCGGTCAGCAGCGCGATATTCTGAAGAGTACGTTTAAAGAATGGCTGGGGTCAAAGTATCCTCAGGTTGATGATATTCTGGTAGTTGGGTTCAAGGTTGATTTGTAGCATGTAGATTATTTTTTCAATTTAAGCTCTTCAGCTTTCAAATTTCAGCCCCAACGGGGGAAAGCCATTCTCCGCAGTGCTCGTAAAGGAGAAAAACGTTAAACGTTGCAGGTATTAGAAAAACGGCATAAAAGCATGAACCGCAAATGGGTCGGGGGTGGAACGTAGCGCGGGAATGCCCAAGCGGCACTGTTTGAGCCGCGCCGTAGGCGGGGCGAGTTGTGCCGCGTGGCAGTTTCGCCCCCGGGGCACCCATCGGGTCGGGCTTTTCAGCCTTGATTTTCTTTGGTTCTTTCTTGTATCAAGACAAGAAAGAACACATAGTTGGCTCTAAACCACCACTTTGCCAAGGCGATGCAACGTTTCTGAACAGCTCTTTGGTAAAGCCGCTACTTGCATCGCCAACCACCCTCTCCAGGCACATCGTTTCAAAACTATACCGCCCCTTCAGGGCTTGTAAAAATCGTTCGCTCCATACAAGGGGCTGCGCCCCTTGCTACTTATTGCGCCCCTTCGGGGCTTTTGTTTACACGCTCTCCAGGCACATCGTTTCAAAACTATTCCGCCCCTTCAGGGCTTGTAAAATCATTCGCTCCATACAAGGGGCTGCGCCCCTTGCTACTTATTTCGCCCCTTTGGGGCTATTGTTTACACGCTCTCCAGGCACATCGTTTCAAAACTATTCCGCCCCTTCGGGGCTTAAAACATCGGACAAGTTCTTTAATCCGTAAGCCACTGTAAGGTGGACAAGTCTGAACCCTGAGCCTGTCGAAGGGTGAATCCGCAAGCAGAAGGACAAGTTTATCCTTTATCCTTTATCCTTTACCCTTGTCTTCAGCTCCAACTGGGGAAAGGCATTTACAGCTGTGCTCGTAAAGTTGGGAATCGTTGAACGTTGCAGGTATTAGAGAAACGGCATAAAAGCCAGACCCGCAAATGGGTCGGGGGTGGAACGTAGCGCGGGAATGCCCAAGCGGCACTGTTTGAGCCGCGCCGCAGGCGGGGCGAGTTGTGCCGCGTGGCAGTTTCGCCCCCGGGGCACCCATCGGGTCGGGCTTTTCAGCCTTGATTTTCTTTGGTTTTTTCTTGTATCAAGACAAGAAAGAACATAAAAAATGACTCTTTGCCAAAATTCTGCTCCAGGCTCATCGTTTCAAAACTATTCCGCCCCTTCAGGGCTTGTAAAAATCGTTCGCTCCAAACAAGGGGCTGCGCCCCTTGCTACTTATTCCGCCCCTTCGGGGCTTTTGTTTACACGCTCTCCAGGCACATCGTTTCAAAACTATTCCGCCCCTTCAGGGCTTGTAAAAATCGTTCGCTCCGTACAAGAGGCTGCGCCCCTTGCTACTTATTCCGCCCCTTCGGGGCTTTTGTTTACACGCTCTCCAGGCACATCATTTCAAAATTATTCCGCCCCTTCGGGGCTTAAAGCACCGGACAAGTTCTGAAATCCGCCAGCAGGCGGACAAGTTCTGGAATCCGCCGGTAGGCGGACAAGTTCTTGAATCCTGCTTGAATTTTTTTATCCTTTCCCCTTTATCCTTTATCCTTGCCTTTATCCTTGTTTTTTCTTCTCCTTGTTTCAAAACTTAATTTGCCCCGTTCATCGCCTGATTGGTTGTTTCTATCAACTAATCCTTTTGAATTGTTGCATTTTTCGTTATCTTTACCATACCTTTACATGGAAAAACATTTAAACACCCTGTAAAGGGGTTATTTGGCTACTAACTAAACTAAAACTTAAAAAGCCATGAGAAAATTATTCTTCACCCTGGCGTTAGCCGTGCTGAGCCAGGTTAGTTTTGGTCAGGCGGTAAACGACCAGGCCATCATCCCCGTTTCGGTTACACTCAACTCCATTTTGAGGCTAACCGTGGTTTCGGGTGGCAACATTGACTTTGTGGTGAACACCATTGACCAGTACACCAATGGCATTAACAGTGGAGGTGCAGATGCCCGCTGGCAGACCAACTTCACCGTTTCCTCCTCGCAGGACTTTGATGTTACCCTGGCAGCTGAGGATGCAACCCTGATGGGGCAGGATGACCCTGCTAATACCATGCCGTTGGACAACATTGGGTTTGACCTGACTGGATCGGGAGGTGGTCCTGCAAACTGGGCTTTACCTTTAGCAGTGCTTGCACTTACCCAGCCTTCACAGAATATTGTTACAGGTGTAGCTGGGTTTTCAGCTGGCGATGCCACTCAGAACAACTTCACCATTCAGTGGAGGCTGGGAACCAGAGAGGATGCAATGAACGTCTCATCCCTGTTAGCGCAGAGCTTAACCCCCGACCGCTACATCACCAACGTGTTCCTGGAGCTGGTGCCTAAATAGCCGGTTCCCGCATGGGCCATTGGCCCTGGTATAATCCGTACGGTTTGGCAGCCGGGCTGTTTATATGCGGCCCGGAGTGTTACGTATGGAGGTTGGTTTGTAACTTTTACTGCTACATGGTTGTCAACTCAACGGGTATGGATGATGGGCCGGTATAGGGTAGGGGTATGCAGGTTATTACTGCTTACTGTTGCAGGGGTTTTACTCTCTGCATACTTCTCCGGCGCCCAGAATGTAACCAAGAATATACGGGTGGTGTCGGGCGGCTACGTTTCGTTCTCGTTCAGCTCACTGAAGAACTACAAGGACGGTAAGGCACTGAACGGTTGGACACGCCTCAAGGTTCAGTTTGCCGACACCACAGATGGCGGAGGCGATGGGGCCAGCACAGGCTATCGTGTTATGGTTCGAGCCGGTGCGGCAACCATCCAGGCCGACGGGGCTAGCCCCGATCTGGCGCTGAGCTACATCCGCATAAACCCTTCGGCCACCACGCTTCCCGGTCCACCAATCCTAACCCATAATATAACCCTTACCGACGTTGACCAGACCATTGTGCAGGGTGGCGACCCCGGGGTTGCAACCATATCCGGCGATATTACTTTGGATATTGATTGCGGGGTTACCTCCCCTCTACTGGGTAAAAGCCCTGACTTCTACTTTGTTGACCTGATTTTCACCCTGGTGGAAATCCCTTAAACGATTGATGCGAAAACGAATTGCCCTCATAGCCGTTTACACCCTTCTTTTTTCCGCAGCTGGGCGGGGGCAGTACTTTTTGTTCGACAACGAGCCACCCAAAATTGACCTTACCTTTGCCCGGCATAGCCTGGAAGCAGAACCGGGTAAAACAATATTCAACGTTGTTAAGGTGGCCAACCGCTCGTCGCAGACGCAAACATTCACCCTTCAGCTGACCGCACCTGCCGGTTGGCAGATAATTGGGCAGGACAAGTTTGAGCTGACCATTCCCCCCCTCGACTCCACGCTGGTTCCGGTGAGGGTAGCCATTGGTCAAAAGGTGCGTGGCGACATTGGTTACTCCGTAATTGCCAACGTTACCGATAGCCGCGGCAGCTCCATTAAAACAGAGTACAGCTTCATAAAGATACCCCGCGAGGTTGACCTGCGGGTGAAGG
>Ga0209606_1003556_pt1 | contig 15527 bp, 23 predicted proteins | sample AD_UKC057_MetaG_FD_184412 | JGI IMG/M metagenome (GOLD analysis project Ga0209606, IMG submission 184412) | Active sludge microbial communities of municipal wastewater-treating anaerobic digesters from USA - AD_UKC057_MetaG (SPAdes) (version 2) | ecosystem: Engineered > Bioreactor > Anaerobic >...
CCCTTCGGGGCAATCCTGAGTGAAGCGTCAAAAATGGCCGAAGAAAGGCGGCCTTCCATTCTTGCTGTGATTTAGGCAGGTTTGGTAAACCAGGGTCGTCGGCGGGCACCAGAGGCTTAAGGTCATGAAGGACCTGGGGTTCGAGACGGTGAAGGTCTCCGTCGTGGATCTGCCGGACGAGAAGGAGAAGCTCCTCAACCTGGCGCTCAACCGGATTCAGGGGGAGTGGGATTACGCGAAGCTGAAGGAAGTCCTCCTCGAGATAGATACCGGGGCGTTCGACATCGCCTTGACGGGATTTGACACGAGCGAGATCGAGGCCCTCATCGGGAAGGAAGGCGTGGCTCCTCCGGGGAACAGGGAGATCGACGAGGAAGCATTCGCCGACACGAAATTCGAATGCCCGAAATGCGGGTTCAGGTGGTGATGGGGAAACACACGGTCATATCGACCTTCGCCGGATGCGGGGGATCCTCCCTCGGCTACAAGCTGGCCGGATACAGGGAGCTCCTCGCCGTGGAGTGGGACGACAACGCCGTCGCCACTTTCAAGGCGAACTTCCCCGAGGTGCCGGTCTGGCACGGGGACATCGCGAATCTTTCGGGCGCCGAGTGCATGGAGCTGGCCGGGGTGAAGAAGGGTGAGCTGGACGTCTTTGACGGCTCTCCTCCCTGCCAGGGGTTTTCGACTGCCGGGAAAAGGAAATTCACCGATCCGCGCAATTCGCTTTTCAGGGAATTCGCGAGGCTCCTCGAGGAGCTCCAGCCGAAGGCCTTCGTCATGGAGAACGTGACGGGTCTCGTGAAGGGGCACATGAAACAGGCCTACCTCCAGATCGTCCTGACACTCCGGGAGTGCGGATACAGGGTCAAGGGGGAGGTCCTGAACGCGGCCCACTTCGATGTCCCGCAGGCCAGGCAGAGGGTCATCATTATCGGCGTCCGGGAGGACCTGGGCATTGAACCCTCGCACCCGAAACCGAAAACGTCCCCGGTCCCCTCGGTCCAGGGGCTCATGCTGGCCCCGGATCCCGGGCCCTTCAAGCCGATCAAGGCCAGGATCACGGAGCTCGTCATGCACATAAAGCCCGGGGAGAACGGGGCGGATGTCCATGAAGCCAGGGGGGAGAAAGGACACCACTTCTCACTTTCGCGCCTTGCCCTGGACAAGCCGGCGCCCACGATCCTGAAGTCCGTCCGGGGAGATCACGGGGCGGGGCTCCTCCATCCGGAGCACAACCGGCTCCTGGGAATAAACGAGGTCAAGGCCCTCTTTTCGTTCCCCTCCGAATTCCAGTTTTTCGGGAAATTCGAGGAACAGTGGGGAAGGATCGGCAACTGTGTCCCGCCGAACCTCATGAGGGCTATCGCGGAACACCTGAGGGATGAAGTCCTGGAGAAGGTGAAGGCACGATGAGCGCTTACCAGATCAATATTGACATGGACAAGAAATGCTCCCGGTGCGGCAAGGGTGGCGCGACGGACGGGGGCCTTTGCATGACCTGTGTCGTCAAGGCCATGAAAAAAGGGGAATTCGACGGACTGATAAAAAAGGACCGTCATATATTTGAAAACATGGAGGCCATCCACAAGACTTCTCCCGGCAAGGACAGGGAATGATTGACAAGTCGAAAATAGATAATCTTCTGATCACCCTTGAAGGGCAGGCGTCCCAAAACAGGCTGAAGCTCCTCTGGAATACCTATATCGCCATCCAGTCGAACCTCAACACCTCTCCATCCGCGAGATATATTAAGGAGTTACAGGTCGCGGAGAATGCCCTCGAGGACTTTTTCACTGAATTCGAGCCGAAACCGGCGGAAGAAACAGGCGAAGCTCCTCCGTTTCCGGCGCCGGGAATACCGGGACAGGATGATTTCCGGCTCCCGGGGAAGCAGGAGAGGTTCTGCCAGGAATATTTGAAAGACCTAAACGCGACGCAGTCTTATATCAGGGCCGGGTATAAAAACAAAATAAATTCGGCGAGGGTGATGGCCCATCGCCTGTTACAGAAACCTAACATCCAGAAACGGATCGCTTTTCTCCAGGCCGAGAGGGCGAGGGAGGTCAAGGTCTCCCAGGAGGATGTCCTTCGGCTCCTGGTCGAGGCGGTCAGCAAGGACCCGGACAAGGCTTCGACGACGATGAAGTGGTCGGACAAGATCCGGGCGATTGAGCTCCTGGGGAAGCATGTCGGGATGTTCCAGGAGGGGGGCCGGGCCATGGACCCGCAGGAGCTGTGGGCTGAGCTCAGGAAGTTTGAGGAGGAGGCGGATGCCACCATCGGGAGGCCTCCGAAAACGGCCCAGGACCAGAGCAAGGCGTCCCCCGGGGGTGAGTATGGGGGGGAGGGGGAAAGCCCTCACGTGGCTCAAGAGGAGAAGCCGAGGGTGCTTAATTAGGATATGGCCCTGACACCGAGATGGACACCCATGTTTTATCACCCGGAGCAGTTGAGGCTCTGGGAGTCTCCGGTGAGGTTCCGGACGGTCCCGGCGGGGAGGCGATCCGGAAAGACGGAGCTGGCGAAAAGGAAGCTGGTCCGGGCGGCCATCAACCGGAGGCAGAATTTCCCGGATGCCAGGTATTTCGCTTCGGCCCCGACCAGGGACCAGGCGAAGCGGATTTTCTGGGAGGACCTCAAGCGGATGGTTCCGAACTACCTCATGGCCCGGAAGCCGAGCGAGACGGACATGACGATTCACATGGTTCATGGCCCCGTCATCACCGTCCTGGGGATGGATGTCCCGGAGCGCATCGAGGGTGTCGGGTGGGACGGGGGGATTGTCGATGAATTCGGGAACATCAAGGAGACCGCCTGGCTCCAGAATATCCGGCCGGCGCTTTCCGACCGGAAGGGGTGGGCGTGGCTCATCGGGGTCCCGGAGGGGAGAAATCACTATTACATCGCCGACAAGAACGCGCAGGCCGACACCACCGGGGAGTGGGATTCGTTCCATTGGAAGTCTGCCGACATCCTTCCCCCTGAGGAGATCGCCGCGGCGAAGCGCGACCTGGACGAGCTCACTTACCTCCAGGAATATGAGGCCTCGTTCATCTACTTCGAGGGGCGGGCCTATTACCCTTTTGAGGACCGGGTCCATGCGAGGTTTTCCCTGCCGTATGTCCCGGCCTGGCCCCTTGTGTTCTGTTTCGATTTCAACGTGGCTCCGGGGGTTGCCGTCGTCTGCCAGGAGCTGCCGAGGCCGGACGAGGCGGGCCTTCCCATTGTGGGGGACTACATGACCGGGTGCATCGGGGAGGTTTTCATCCCCACGAATTCAAACACGCCGATGGTCTGCCGGAGGCTGATCCAGGACTGGGGCGACCACGAAGGCGAGGTCTGGTGTTACGGGGACGCCACCGGAGGGGCGAAGGGATCCGCGAAGGTCCTCGGCTCCGACTGGGAGCTCATCAGGCAGATCCTGGGGAAGCACTTCGGGGACCGCTTGAGGTTCCGGGTGCCGAGGGACAACCCGAGGGAGAGGGACCGGGTCAATGCCGTCAACTCCAGGCTGAAGGCCATGGACGGGACGGTGAGGATGATGGTCGACCCGGGGAAATGTCCCGAGCTTGTGCGGGACCTCGAGGGCGTCGTCCTGGTCAAAGGGGGATCCGGGGAGATCGACAAGAAGAAGGACCCTGCCAGGACGCACCTTACCGACGGCCTGGGATACTACATCGCGAAGGAATTCCCGACCCGGAAGGTTGAGGGCGGCATGACGAGCGTGGAGGGGTTGTGATGAGGATCACCATCGAGGATGACGACCTGAAGGTGAAGGCCATCGTTGAAAGTCCTGCGGCTGAGTTTGATGAAGTCGTGGAGCTGTTCAAGCAGGCTGCCATGGCTTTCGGGTTCCATCCGAACAATGTGACGGAATACTTCGAGGAGCTTGATGAAAAATAAAATCTATTTCGACCTTGACGGCGTCCTGAGATCCCTTGCCGACGGGATCGGCGGGATGAAACTAAAGACCTGGGACGACCTGGCCCCGAACGGGCAGACTTTCTGCGGATACATCGACGACCGGCTGGAGGTCCTGCTCGAGGCCCCCAGGACAAAATACTTCGACGTCATCACCGGCAACGGGCCCATCGACATCGTTACCTATCAGGCGCCTTACTGGAGGCCGAATACTGTCGAGTGGGTCGCGAGAAACATTCCCGGGAAATACACGCTGACCTTTGTCGATTCCATGGAGGGGAAGCTCAAATACCTCGAGCGCGGATTCCTGGTCGAGGACTATCCGAAATTCCCGAGGGAGGCCTATGACCGGATCGTCCTGATTGATTACCCTTACAACCGGGGCATAGACGCTCTTGCCCGGGTGAAAAGGCCGTGGGAGCTGGAAACCATTCTGCAGGTTTTAAGACAATCGCACATAGTATGTCGATGATCCGTCGATCTTCTGTGCATGTCTCGACAATTTTGAGGAGGAGAAAAATGAGAAAGATACTGATTGCGGCTGTCCTGGTCCTGATCCTTCCTGTCCTGGCTTCTTCCGCGTGGGCCGTGAACTGGGTCGAGATCGGAGGGAATATACAGATCGACAAGGATACTATCAGGAGATCCGGGGACGGGTCCGTCTGGGCCGTCTGGGTCAGATACCAGAGTGACGGCGGTTATTCGATGGCGAGGCTCGGCATTTATCCGGGCAGTGACAAGGTGTGGGTCGAGTCCGTTGTCTCTTTCGATGGCAATAATAATTTCATCAACCAGGTTGACCTGAAGGAGTGGATGAACCCGATTCCGGGGTCGAGGCTCGAGCACATCCGGAGGTTCGTCACGGAAGTCGAGAAGGAAGTCCGGAAGAACTCCGAGACCTCTGCTCCGGAGCCCGAACTCAGGGGGGAGGTGGAGCAGTGACGGATGAGGTCGAGGTTAAGTTGATGGATGCCCTTGAGGACAGGGCGGCATTTCACAATCTGCCCGAACGGAAAGAGATGTTCACGAAGGAGGACTGGGCATATTCCTTTTTTGTGGTCCTTTCCGAGCACATGGTCGCTGCCGTCTATCAGAAGTCGAAGGATGGCAGGCCGATGAAGCAGGCCCTTGCCCTCGTGAAATACAATCCGGCGAGGTGGAACAAGAAAACGAAAGATCATGGACTTTGGGAGGTCGAATTCCCGACGGACCAGCATTTCGCGGGGTATGCCTGGATGGCAAAACTCCTTGAGCTCCGGGACGCTGTCGAGCAGTGGAACATCGCTATTGCTATGAAAAAGAAAAAGCAGCGGGAAAAGGAGGAGGCTGAAAGGCTGGAGGTGATCAATGGCTGATTTCGACCTTGCCGTGAAAAAGACCCTGGGTGTGGAGGGTGTCTTTTCCGACCACCCGAAGGACACGGGCGGGAAAACGAAATACGGGATCACGGAGAGGAGGTTCCGGCAGGCCCTCGCCCTGGGGGTTATCAGGGGGGTTGAGAGGATTGAGGATCTCGCGGTCCAGCAGGCCAGGGATATTTATTATCACTTCGAATGGGTGACCATGAGGCTTGACTGTGTCCTGGACCAGGAGATTGCCGAGGAGGTGTTTGACACGGCCGTCAACTGCGGGGTGGGGATCGCCGCGAGGATCCTCCAGGAAACCCTCCGGGTCTATGACCGGGGCATTGTGGTCGACGGGGTTGTCGGGCCGGTGACGATCGGGACCGTGAACCGGCTCAGCAGGACGAGGCACCGCAACGCGGTCCTCAAGACTTTGAACATCCTTCAGGGATACAGGTATTTCAGGCTGGCGACGGATAACCCGGATCAATACCTCTGGGCCTTCGACGGGTGGGTCAATAACCGGGTCAGAATGTGAGAGGAGGGTGTCATGAAGAAGTTTGACAAGGACCTTTACACGGAGCTTTCCAGGGCGAGGCGGTATGTCCCGGGAGGGGTTCCGAGAGGCCGGTTCTGGTATTCGAGAAAACAGAGACAGCTCCTCGACAAGATGGGCAGGGACCGCTTTTATTTCAAGCGCAAGGACGGCCAGATCCTCGAATACACGGAGATGATCGAGGAGAGGGACCTTGCGGAATACCCCGCGCTTTGTCCGGTGGACTTTCCTGATGCGGTCCTCGTGGGGGATGGGGTTTATTTCGGCAGGGTGGCGATCTGATGTCAATTTCGCCGGGGTGTTTTTGACATGGAGAAGGACAGGGTCAGGGAGCTGGAGAAGGAGGGAAGGGGTTGAAGGCATTGCTTGCGGGATACGGGGAGGTTGGCCAGGCGATTTACCGCCTCGTGGCGCCTCATCATCAGGTCGTGGTCGTGGATCCGGGGCAGGGCCATCCCCTGAAGAAGTGTCCCGACAAAAAGGATCTTGTCCTCGTCGCTTTTCCCTGGAGCGAGAAATTCAGGCAGGCGGTCAGGGGATACAAGGACATGGCGAAAACAGACAGAGTCCTCATTTTCTCCACTGTGCCGATCGGGACGTGCGGGGTCCTCGGGGCCTCGCATTTCCCGGTTGAGGGAAGGCACCCGGGGATCGACGGGGACATGAAGTGCAATCCGGACAATGTCCTGGGCGGGCCGGATCCGGTCATCGAGCAGTTTCTCCGGGAGTGCGGCCTGAGGTTTGATGTCCTGGAGAAACCGGACTGGACGGAATTCCTGAAGCTGAGATCCCTTGCCTATTACGGGCTCTGCATCGAATTCGCCCGGACGTCGAAGGAGACCGCCGACGAGATCGGCCTTCCCTGGAAGGAGGTCATGGCATACGACCACGGATACAACGGGATCAACCTGAGGAGGGGGACCGCGGAATACTGCCGGCCGGTCCTCGAGCCTCCGGAGGGGAAGATCGGCGGCCATTGCATCCTTCCGGGTATCCGGATGCTTTACTGCCAGACCTGGGACGGGCTTCTGAAAACAATCCTCGTGCGAAACGGGGTGAAGCGGTTCAAGGAGGCCGGGAAATGACCTGGCCTGAGGCCCTGTTTTACATCACCTGTGTCTGTTGCGGCTCGATGATTGTCCTGGGGATCCTGGATGTCGTCGTTGCCCTGCTGAAGAAAGGAGCGAAATGAATCCGTTTGAAAAGGAGATCAGGCCGGGGTCGGCGCCGAAGGACGGGATGAACATTGCGATCATTTCCGATTTCAACATCGCCGGTCAGCCGACGCACTTGATGAGGGCGATCAATAAGTATTCCCCTCACAGGGCAAGGTGCATCATCGGCCATGGAGACTACATGGAATATGACCGGGACGTCCTCCTCACGAGGGAGAGGGGCGCCCTGCTGGATCAGGAAGCCGTCGAGGAGGCTATGGCTATCGTCAGGGCCGCTGACTTCTTCCACTTTGGAAGGGCTATCCTGGAATGGCCCGGGGTCGAGTGGAACGGAGTCCTCACTCAGAGGAACTGCGTCATCAAGTATTACGGCTCCGAGCTGCGGATGAACGGGCCGGTAATCCGGAAGTGGCACGAGCAGACCGGGGTCAAGGCCATCACCTCGACGGACTGGACGATGTGTTCGCAGCTTTCCGGCTTCTTCCACCTGGGGTCCTACTTCACGCGGTTCGGGGATATGGCCCCGGATGAGATCCCTTGGGCGAAGCAGAACGTGGAGGAGGTCGTGGTCACGTGCGGATCCGGGACTTCCGGGATCAAGAGATACGATGTCCTTATGAACGCGCTGAAGGTCATCCAGGCCGAGGGGATCATGGTGAAGCCCCTTGTCATCCAGGGCAAGCCGAATGCCGAGGCCGTTGCGGAGAAGTCGAAGGGCCAGATCTGTTTCACCTCCCTTCACCAGGGGTGGGGCATTTCGGGGATCGAGTCGATGTGGATGGGGCAGCCGGTTCTCTGCGCCCTGGATCCTTTTATCCTGTCCCTTTACCCTTCACAGCCGGCGGTTATCGTTGACGAGCAGACCCTCAAGGCGAGGCTCAGGACCCTTGTCCTTTCCCCGGGACTCAGGGATCACATTGCCATGGCCGGGAGGGATTTCGTCGAAACCCATTTCAGAACAACGGACATTTTGCGGAGGTATCTTTACATCATCGACCTCATCATGAAAGCCGACCTCTATGCCGGGGGAAACTGCGCGGTGCCTCGACTCTATCAGTTTCCGGAGGTGTGGGATGGTCGACAAGACTTGCCGAATCGGTGAGGGGACGAAGATCTGGCACCCGGAGCTCGTGAACCTTTACGGCTGCCGGGTCGGCAATAACTGCAACATAGGCGCTTTCGTGGAGATCGGCCCGGGCGTGGTCATCGGGAATAATGTCCGGATCGCCGCGCACTGCTTTATCCCCGAGGGCGTCATCATTGAGGATGACTGTTTCATCGGTCCGAGGGCGACTTTCTGCAACGACAAGAATCCGCCTTCAAGCAAGGACCAATGGGAGGGGATCCTCGTCAAGAGGGGTGCCTCTGTCGGCGCCCATTCCGTCATCCTTCCGGGTGTGACAATCGGAGAGAAGGCCAGGGTCGGGGCCGGGAGTGTCGTGACCCGTGACGTCCCTGCCGGGGAGACCGTCTGCGGGCAGCCGGCGAAGGGGGATCTCTACCGGAGGCTCAAGGGGATCCCGGCGAAGGCAGTGGTCTGATGGAATACAACCACCGCATTATCGGATTTTGTCCTTTGCGTCCGACGATGAAAACCGGAGAGGAGCTGGACCGGCATATCATGTCCGGGGTGCTCATGATGCTCTACGGTTTTGAGAAACGCGGTTTCAAGGTGGACCGGAGGACCCTCCGGACCAGCGAGATCCGCTGCTATCCGACGTTCGGCGTTGAGGTGTTTTTCCTTTACCGCGCCCTCGGGTCTTGGGCGGGCGTTTACGGAGTTTGAAAATGGAGGGGGAAATGAAGGTTCCTTTATCTTTTCCATACTTTGATCGGGAGGAGCTCCAGGAGGTCGCCTCGGTGCTCGGCTCCGGCTGGGTCTCCAGGGGGCCTAAGTGCCGGGAGCTGGAGGGGGTGGTCGCGGGATACCTCGAGGATCCGGACGACGGGCCGATGGGGAAACTGCATTGTGTCACCCTGGCGAACTGCACCGCGGCCCTGCACCTCGCGCTTCTCGCCCTGGACGTCGGGCGGGGGGACGAGGTCATCGTGCCGGACTTCACCTTCCCGGCGACGGCGATGGCCGTCTTGTATGCCGGGGCGAGGCCGGTGTTTGTGGATGTCCTGGAGGACACCTACTGCATGGACCCGCGCGAGCTTGCGAAGGCCGTCACCCCGAGGACAAAGGCCGTCATCCCGGTCCACCTTTTCGGACATCCCGCCGACATGGACCCGATCCTGGAGGTGGCGAAGGACAATCACCTCTACGTGGTCGAGGACGCTGCCTGTGCCCTGGGCGCGGAATACCGGGGCCGGAAGGTGGGGGACCTGGGGGACATTGCCTGTTTCTCCCTGCATGGCCGGAAGGTGATCACGACCGGGGAAGGGGGGCTTCTCGTGACCAGGAACATGGGGATCGCCAACCGGGTGAGGGACCTTTCCCAATTCGGGATTTCCGGGGCCTGGGAGAGGTCGAACGGGGGGTTCGAGGTCCCTCAATTCATCAGCCTCGGATACAACTTCAAGATGTCCGACATCCAGGCTGCCGTCGGGGTCGCGCAGATGAGGAAAATTGACGCCTTCATCTCCCACCGGACGAGGCTGGCCTCAGAGTGGGGGAGGACCCTTGGGGACTTCCCGGGCCGGCTGCCGGGGGCTGTCGGGGACGTGCGCCATGCCTGGCAGAATTACATGGCCGTCGTCGAGGGCCATGACCGTAATGAAATCATCCTGGGGCTGAGGGATAAGGGGGTTGAGGCCGGGATCGGGACGTATTCCTGTCTCGAGCAGCCCCTTTTCCGGGCCCACGAGCGCCGGGGTTGTCCCGTGAGCAGAGATTTATTCTACCGGGGGGTGTCCATGCCGATGCCGTGGGGTGTGACCGTAGAACGGATTTAAACGAGGAGGAGGGGATGTCAAAAAGGTCAAGCGCATTTTCATTGAGGGGCTCCGGGAGCCTGAGGGGGAAGAAGGTCATGGTCGTCGGGGGTGCGGGATTCATCGGATCCCACCTCTGCGAGGCCGTCCTGGAGGAGGCGCCGGAGAAGCTCGTCGTCGTGGACAACCTTTTCCTGGGGACCCTGGAGAACCTGAAGGACGTCCTGGGGGATCCGCGGGCGGACTTTGTCCGGGCGAACGCGAACCAGTATCTCGAGCTCAAGGAAGCCTGGGCCTGGGACAAGAGCTTTGACGTCTGTTTCAACCTGGCCGTCTGCCCCCTGGGTCATTCCCTGGAGGCGCCGGAGCACAACGTCATAAACAACATCTCCATCATCACGAACCTCTGCGAATACCAGAAGGCCGGGGCCATCGACCGGCTGATCCAGTTTTCGAGTTCTGAGGCCTACGGGTCGAAGGCCAGGGAGGTGCCGATGGACGAGAAGCATCCCCTGGGGCCGTCCACCCCATACGCGGCGAGCAAGGCGGCCGGGGACCTCGTCGCCCTTTCCTACGCCGCGACCTTCGGCCTGAACACCGCCGTCCTTCGCCCTTTCAACGCCTATGGCGAGCGCCAGAACGCGGGATCCTATGCCGGGATCATTCCGCTGACCATCAAGCGGGTCCTGGAGGGGAGGGAGCTTGTCATTTACGGCGACGGGGCGCAGACCAGGGATTACACCTATGTCCGGGACGTGGCGGAGGCGGCCTGTCAGATGTTCCGGTGCTTCAATGCCGTGAAGGGGAAGGTTGTCAATATGGGGTCCGGGCGGGAGACGGCTGTCATCGTTCTTGTCATGCTGATCAACCAGCTGATGGAGGAGATGGGGTTTGAGCAGATGAAGATCCGCAGGGATCCCGCGAGGCCCGGGGATGTCCGGAGGCACATCGCGAATATCTACCTTGCCGAGGACCTCCTGGGATACGACCCTTCCCTCGCCACGCCTCTCACCCGGGGGCTGAAGGACACGGTCAGGTGGTATGTCGATAAATACGGGGCGAAACCGAAAAGGAGGAAATGATGCTCAACGTCATTGTCGTAAACGGCTTTGGGAACGAGGAGCTCGTGAAGGAGTATGAAAACTTTTACTTGAAAAACCCGCAATCTCTGGTATATGGATCCTTGAACTATCTTCGATTCCTTGAAGATGTCACAGGATCCGATCCTCTTCTTTTTATCTGCCGGGACAAGGATCGAATAGTCGGGACATTGCCGGTATTTGTCAAGCGCGACGCAATGGGTCCGGTTATGAACACCTTGCCCTGGTATGGATCGAATCCTGGGATCATCACGGATGCCGACGGATCGCCCGAGCCGGTTTATCATGCCCTGCTCGAGCGATTTTCTGTTTTCTGCCGGGATGCCGGCGCCCTTTCCTCGACGGTCATCACCCGTCCTTTCGAGATTGCCTCCCCTTATGAGCGTCACTTCGGCGCCCGGGCCTACCAGGACTACCGGGTCGGCATGGTGAACGAGCTGCCGGATCCCGGGCCGAAGGCCGTCGACCTCATCATCAACCAGGCCCATTCGAAAACCCGCAACCAGATCCGAAAGGGCATGAAGGGCGGTTTTGCCGTGGCCGGCGGGATCGAATTCATGGAGGACGTCGTCCGTCTGCATCAGCAGAACATGAAGGCCATCGGCGCGGCGCCGAAGTCCGACGATGTCTTCGAGGCCCTGAGAAGGCATTTTGAATATGGCAGGGACTATGATGTCATCGTCGCCCGGGAGGGGACCAGGACGGTCGCCGGGGCCGTTACCCTCTACCACAACCGGACCGCCGAGTATTTTGTCCCGGGGCTGGAGGCCGAAAGCCGGGACCGCTGCCCCCTTCACCTTGTCATCCTCGAGGCCATGCTGAGCGCCGTCGAGAAGGGGATGAAATGGTGGAACTGGGGAGGCACGAAGCCGGTCAGCCAGCACGGGGTCTATCACTTCAAGCAGAGGTGGGGCGCGAGGGAGGTGCTCTACTATTATTTCAACAAGGTCTATCGGGAAGATTTACTCAATGAGCTGAGCAACCGGGAGATCCTCGAGAGGTTCAGGTATTTTTACGTGATGCCTTTCGAGGGGAGGGAAAATGCCTGATCTCAAGATTGTCAAATTCGACGGGGTCACGAAGCTCGGCGTTTCGGTCGAGGACGTGCTTGACGGCAACAAGGACCTCGAGAAGGTCTATCTCGTCGGCTTCAAGGACGGGGAGCTGGTCATGGCGACGAGCGAGGCCGGCACCTGGGGGGATTTCCTTCTTGTCCTGGAGCTGGCGAGGAACTGCGTCATCAGGGAGGCGCTGTCTGTGATGGAGGAAGGGGGAGGTTAAAGCATGATGATACTCGTCACCGGGGCAAGCGGGTTTGTCGCCTCTTACGTCATTGAGGAGCTCCTGAGGCAGGGCCATGACCTTGTGCTCACGGGCCGGAGCCTTGCGTGGAAGAAGGAATGGGAGAAACGGGGGATCCCTTATGAGCGAGTCGACATCAGGACGAGGCGCGAGGTGAGTTTTCTGGACAGATACCGGGTCAATGCTGTCGTCCATTGCGCGGCGGCCTTGATGATCGATAAAAAGCATCACGCGGATTATTATTTCACGAACGCCCTGGGGACTTTCAACATCCTGGACTGGTCGAGGCAGAACAACGTCCAGAAATTCATCTTCCTTCATACACACTCGGACATGAACGCTTACCCGGAAGTCTTTCTGCCGGACGATGCCGAGCCCTGTTTCAGGCCGGCGGATTTCGGGGACGGGAATTCCCTTCCTTTCATCACTTCGAAGATCGCGGCGGCGCAGATGGTGAGGAGCTACATCGACAATGCCGTTTTCGACGGTCACATCCTCAGGCTTGCGAACATCCGGGGGGTGGGCAGCCGGGATGAGAGATACGACTGCGTCTTCCATCAATTCGTCCGGAAGGCGATCGCGGGCGAGCCGATCGAGCTCTGGGGCGAGCGCAGGACCTTCCGGGATCTTATCTATGTGAGGGATGTCGCCCGGGCCGCGGCCATGGCCGTCAAGGCTCCCGGGGGGCAGGGTGTGATCAATATCGGATCCGGGATCGGGCTGACGATCGAGGACGAGGCGACGGCCATTATCGAGGTTTTTTCGGATCCGCAAAGGAGGTCTCCGATTGTCCTTCGCCCGGACATCCCGGAGGTGCGGAAGCATTCTCTCATCTTCGCCGTGAACAAGGCGAAAAAGATACTCGGGTGGGAGCCGGTCTATTCATACAGGGAGGGCCTGGAGGACATGAAAAATCTGATGAGGGAGGTCTGACGCCATGCCCGTTGACACGAAGCACAAGCAATATCTCGAGAGGGAGTCCGACTGGTCGATGATCGCGGATCTTCTCGAGGGGGAAAATGCCATAAAAGCAGCCGGGACAACCTACTGCCCGAAGCTCACGGGGCAGACGACGCCGGAATTCGAGGACTATATCGGGAGGGGGAGTTTTTACAACGCCTTCGCGAGAACGGTCTCCGGCATGACGGGGGCGGCGACCAGGAAGGAGCCGAACGTGGAGGTCGACGCCGAGATCAAGGGCCTTTTCGAGGACATCACCCTGGGTGGCAAGAGCTTTGTCGAGGTCGTGAAGCAGACGATCCGGGAGGTGATGTCCTTCGCGGGGTTCGGCGTTTACGTCGACTTCTCCGAGGAGGAGCAGAGGCCCTACTGGGCGCTCTATCCGGTGAACTCGATCATCAACTGGAAGTATGAGAGCGCCGGGGGATCGCAGAGGCTCTCGCTGCTTGTCCTCAAGGAGACCTATGACGAGCAGGTGGACGAATTCGAGACGAAGTCCATCGACCAGCTGCGGGTCGTGCGCCTGGAGGAGGAGGGGGTCGTCGTCGAGCTCTGGAGGAAAGGGGAGAAGGACAAGGAATACCGGAAGGTCGAGGAGAACGAGGCCAGGATCTACGGGCGGAGGCTTGATGAGATCCCCTTTGTCTTTTTCGGGGAGTCGGCGAAGGCTATCGTTGCCGGCAAGCCGCCCCTTTTGGATCTGGCGATGCTCAATGTGAAGCACTGGCAGGTGAGCGTCGATTATTTCCACGGTCTCCACTACTGTGCCCTTCCGACGCCGTGGGCTGCCGGATGGCCGAAGGATGCGAAGCTCTACATCGGGCCGAAGAAGGCCTGGGTCACGGAGCAGCCGGAGGCGAAATGCGGGTTCCTGGAATTCTCGGGCCAGGGCCTGGGGCCTGTCAAGGATGCCCTCGACAAGCTCGAAAAACAGATGGCCGTCATGGGCGCGAGGCTCCTGGAGGAGCAGAAGGCCGGGGTCGAGACCGCTGAGGCCATCGAGCTGAGACAGTCCGGGGACCTCTCCACCCTCTCGTCCATCGTGACGGTGGTCGAGGAGGGGATGATCAAGGCCCTCAATTTCACGGCGGCCTGGCTGAATAAGGCCGGGAATTTCAAGGTCGAGCTCAACAGGGACTTCATCTCCGACCGTCTCTCCGCGCAGGACATCACCGCGCTTCTGCAGGCTGTCCAGGCCGGGAGAATATCGAATGACACGTTCCTTTACAACCTCCGGGTCGGCGAGATCCTGCCTCCGGGCAGGACGATCGAGGATGAGAAAAAGCTCATCCAGTCGGAGGAGCCTTCCAGGGAGACGCCTCCCCCGGGAGGGTTCGAGGGGTTCATGCAGTAAAAATATTTTCACGGGGGGGCTAATTTTCGGGACCTTGCCTCGGATAATATAGATAGAGAGGAGGTGAGGTCATGCCCTGTTACTCGAAAAGAGTCAAGGTCACGGTCGAGCTTGATCTGCCGAGGAACTGGAAAAGCGTCCTGGCATACCGGGAGGACCGGAAGGCGAAGGAGCTCCGGAAGGTGGACCTGAAGCGGGAGGTCGAAAGTGTCTTCGAGGCCGTGTTTGACGATTTCATCTTAGAGCACATGATGAGGAAGGGCTGATGCCGAACAGAGCAGCCAGGCTGCCGGAGGTCGAGATCCCGAAGGAATACCGGGTCAAGCTGCCGAAGGCGACCACGGGGGGATCCCTGGTCCAGACCGAATTCGTCAACCTCGGGATCAAAAACCAGATTTACCTCGAGCAGTATGCCGAGCACCTCCGCGGGAAGGTCGTCAAGATCCTGGAGAGGGCGCAGACGGAGATCTGCAAGACCCTCCTGGATAACGACCCGACGGTTGTGCCTCTGACGGAGTGGAAGAAGAAAAGGCTCCAGAACTTGAAGGCGCAGATCGGGGAGATCCTGGAGGACCATTACCAGAAGGTCGGGGATGTCACGAAGGCGGAGATGCTCAAGCTGGCCTCCTTCCAGAAGGACTATACGGTGGCGAGCGCGAACCGGGCGTTCGGTGTCAATTTGTTTGATGTGAATTTGACACCGGAGAACCTCGAGGCCATCGCCACGCAGACGATGATCCAGGGCCAGGTGATCGGGAAATGGTGGGCGGAGAAGCCCCTTGCCTACCAGCAGAAGATGGAGAAGGCCATCAACCAGGGCATGGAGCAGATCGAGCTCGGCCTGGTCCGCGGGGAGGCCGTGGGGGATCTCATCCGGAGGATCCGGGGATACAAGAGCGCGACCGGGGCCTACCATCCGGGGGTGATGAATGTCGC
>Ga0209606_1003557_pt1 | contig 15527 bp, 14 predicted proteins | sample AD_UKC057_MetaG_FD_184412 | JGI IMG/M metagenome (GOLD analysis project Ga0209606, IMG submission 184412) | Active sludge microbial communities of municipal wastewater-treating anaerobic digesters from USA - AD_UKC057_MetaG (SPAdes) (version 2) | ecosystem: Engineered > Bioreactor > Anaerobic >...
AGAAGGTGTACTACTATCCGGATTTGCCGAAGGGCTACCAGCTATCGCAGGCCCACCGGCCGCTCGCGCGAGGCGGCGGCATCGATATTACCGATGAAGACGGCAGGCCGAAAAGACTGCGCATTCACCACATCCACATGGAAGAAGACGTCGCCAAACTGGTGCACGAGATGGAAGGGCGTCTGCCGATCAGTCTGGTGGACTTCAACCGCGCCGGCTCTCCGCTCGTGGAAATCGTCACCGAACCGGATTTCCGCACGCCGCACCACGCCATGGAATTTCTCAAGGCGCTGCGCACGCAGGTGCGCTATGTCGGGTCTTCCGAATGCAGCATGGAAAACGGCACAATGCGCGTGGACGCCAATATTTCCGTGCGCCCCAAAGGCACCAGCCAGATGAACACGAAGGTGGAAGTCAAAAACATGAATTCCGTCCGCCACGTGGGCGACGCCATCGCGCACGAGATCGGCCGTCAGAGCCAGGCGGTGCAGACGGGAGAGGCGGTGGTCCTGCACACCCGTCTGTGGGACCCGGACAAGAAAGTCACGCTTCCGATGCGGGGCAAATTCGAAGGCCCGTGCGTGCCGGACCCGATGGTGCCGGTCATCGAATTGACGCCGGAATGGATTGAAAAGATGCGCACGCGCCTTCCGGAAATGCCTGCCGCGCGCGCCGGCCGCTTCGTGAAGCAGCACGGCCTCACCGGCGAGGAAGCCGCTTTTCTGAGCGAAGATCCGGAGGTCGCGGTTTATTTCGAAGCGCTGGTCGGCAGGGGAATCGCGCCGCGCACAGCCATGCACTGGCTTGCCACGCAGCTGATTCCGGCCGTGAAAGAACGCAAATTGGAGCTGGCCGCGCAGCCCGTCACGCCGGAGCGCTTCGCGGCGCTGCTGAAGATGCTGGCAGGCGATGAAATCAACGCCAACGCGGCGCGTGAAGTCCTGACGCATTTGTTTGAAAGCGGCGAGTCGCCGGAGGAAATCGTGAAGACGCGCGGCTTCAAACAGGTTTCCGACACGGGCGCGCTTGAAGCCATGATTGATCAAGTGCTTGCGGCGCAGGCCTCGGCCGTGGCCGATTTCCGCGCCGGCCAGGGAAAAGCGCTGGGCTTTCTGATCGGCCAGGTGATGCAGGCTTCCGGCGGCAAAGCCAATCCGAAAATCATTCGGGAGCTGCTCGCCAAAAAGCTGAACGCGGCTTCATAAAAAAGCGGGGAACGGTCGCGACCGTTCCCCGCAGTCATTAGCGGGTCTAATAACCTGAAGGTCACAAGCGACCCGCCCTGCGTCTATTTTGTCATCGCGAGGAGCGTAAGCGACGTGGCGATCTCTTTCAATATCAATAGCCTATGAGATTGCTTCGTCCCGATATGTCGGGACTCGCAATGACGGATGTGTATTATACAAACCTTTTCGCTTGAAAGCTTTGCCTTGATTCTATTTTCGCGGGAATGACGGGAAAAAGGTCCGTCAGGCTTTTTTCAAGCCGCCGGCGATTTTGGCCCAGGAATCCCGCAGGGGAACAACGCGATTGAAAACGGGCCTGCCTGCGGCCGAATCCGGATCAGCGCAGAAATAGCCCAGCCGTTCAAACTGGTACTTAGCCCCGGGACGCGCGTTCTTGAGGCTTGCCTCCGCATAACAGGCCGAAAGCGTTTCCAGGGAATTCGAATTCAGATACTTCAGAAATTCCTCTTCGCCGCCCGGATCTTCAATCGTAAAGAGGCGGTCGTAGAGACGGACCTCGGCGGGTACGGCATGAGCCGCCGACACCCAGTGAATCACGCCCTGCACTTTGCGCCCGTCCGCGGGCGGCGCGCTGCGGGTGGCCGGATCGCAGGAGCAGTGGATTTCCGTCACCTCGCCGGTTTTTTCGTCCTTGACCATGCTTTCATATTTAATGATGTAGGCGTTGCGCAGACGGACCTCCCGCCCGGGGCCGAGGCGATTGTACTTTTTGGGGGGATCTTCCATGAAGTCGTCGCGCTCGATGTAAATCTCCCGGGAAAAAGGAACTTTCCTCGTTCCCATTTCCGGATGCTGCGGATGGTTGGCGCAATCGAATTCTTCCGTTTGCTTTTCCGGATAATTGTCGATGACGACTTTGAGCGGACGCAGGATGCACATGGCCCGGGGCGCCTTATCGTTGAGGTCTTCGCGGACGCAGTGCTCCAAGAGCGAAACGTCGATCAGGTTGTCGTTTTTGGCCACGCCGATTTCAGCGCAGAATTTCCGGATGGCTTCGGGCGTATAGCCTCTGCGCCGCATTCCCGTCACAGTGGGCATGCGCGGATCATCCCAGCCTTTCACATTCCTGTTTCTCACCAGATCGATGAGCCTGCGCTTGCTCAGCACCGTGTAGCTCAGGTTGAGCCTGGCGAATTCAATCTGCCGCGGCCGGCCGCCGGAAATCAGCTTTTCGACAATCCAGTCGTAGAGGGGGCGGTTGTTTTCGAACTCCAGCGTGCAGATGGAATGCGTGATGCCCTCCAGGGCGTCGGAGAGGCAGTGGGCAAAGTCATACATCGGATAGATCACCCACCGGTCCCCCGTCCGGTAGTGAGGTTCGCGCTTGATCCGGTATAAAACCGGGTCCCGCATGACGATGTTGGGCGACGCCATGTCGATTCTGGCTCGGAGCGTATGAGCGCCGTCCGGAAATTCGCCGGCCCTCATTCGGGCGAACAGATCCAGGTTTTCTTCCACGGAGCGGTTTCGGTAGGGGCTTTCCTTTCCAGGCTCGGTAAAGGTGCCGCGGTTTTCCCGCACTTCGTCGGCGTTCAAACTGCAGACGTAGGCGTTGCCGGTTCGGATGAGCTCCGCGGCAAAAGCATAGAGCTTTTCAAAATAGTCGGAGGCGTAAAACAGACGGTCGCCCCAGTCAAACCCCAGCCAGCGGACATCGCGGATGATCGATTCCACATATTCCATGGACTCGCCCGCCGGGTCCGTGTCGTCGAGCCTCAGGTTGCAGGTTCCCGAATACTGAAGCGCGATGCCGAAATTGAGGCACACCGATTTGGCGTGCCCGATGTGAATGTAGCCGTTGGGTTCGGGCGGAAAGCGGGTCGCCACGCGCCCTTCGTGTTTGCCGGCGCGAAGGCCTTCTTCGATGATGTCCCGAATAAAGTCGCTCGGGGCGGGGTTTGACGGTTCAGACATAAAACAGAAAACTCCTTTAAAAATTAACAGCCGATGGCTTTTCTCAAATTGTCCATTTTCAGGTTGCCGCCGGACATGATCATGACCACTTTTTTGCCCGCCAGCTTCTCCCGGATTTTGTAGGCGGCCATCAAAGAAACGGCGCCCGCGGCTTCGGCCACGTTGTGGGTGGCCGTCAGCGCCATTTTGATCCCTTCCAGAATCTCGTCCTCGGTCAGCAGCACCACATCGTTGATGGTGTTTTTAAGAATGACATAGGGAAGATGGAACACGCTGCGGGCGGCAAGGCCGTCGGCCACCGTATGGGCGTCATCCAGCGTGACGACCTCTCCCTTCTTCCAGGACGCGTAAAAGGAAGGCGCGTTCTGTGGCTCCACGCCGATGATCTCGATGGCGGGATTGACGGCGCGGACGGTTTTCAGCAGCGACGCGCACCCCGCGCCTCCGCCGATGGGGCAAATGATCACATCGACCTGCGGCAGGTCCTCCAGAATCTCCAGCCCCATGGTGGCCAGGCCGTTTAGAATTTCCGGCTCGTTGCCCTGCTGAACATAGTAATATCCGGCGCTGTCCACCAGCTCCTCGCAGTAGGACTGCGCGTCGTAGAAGTCTTCTCCGTGGACAATCACTTCCGCGCCATAGCTTTCGATGATGCGGTTGATTTCCGGGTTGTTGTTTTCCGGCACGACCACCGTGCAGGGCACGTGGAACCACTGGCCCGCCCAGGCCATCGCCAGACCGTGGTTGCCCCGGGTGGCGACCAGAATGCCGGTTTCCAGCTCCTCGCGGGACATGTGATGGAAAAAGTTCAGGGCGCCCCGAATCTTGAAAGACCCGGTCGGATTATGGTTTTCATGCTTGACGAAGGCCTCGCAGCCGAGAAGCCTGGAGAGCTCCGAATAGCAGATCAGATTCGTCCGGTTGAGGTACTTGTAGATCACCGACCTCGCCATCAGGGTTTTTGTCAGATTAACCTGTTCGCTTAGCGCTTCGTATTTTTTCTGCATACACAACCTCCCCGGCCGTAGCAGCCGATCTCTTTTAAACCACTTTTTCGCCCGGCGTCAAGTGAACTTCACTTTTATTCCCTTCAGCCTTCAGCCTTCGGTCTCGTGTGCCCAAAGGGGTATCAGTCTTCAGCCTATATACCTGGCAACCATCTCCGTATAGCGTTTTGCGGCGCCCCGGTTGGCCAGGACAACCGCCCGTCCCCGCTCACCCCGCTTTTGTGCGTCCTGCGGATCGGCAAGCGTTTGCAGAATCTTCTCCATCAACTCTCCGGCGTTGTGAATGCGAATGCCGGCGCCCGCCGATTCCAGAAGCGCGGCTTCCGAGCTGAAGTCGTCCATGGACGGGCCGTAAAAAATCACTTTCCCCCAGGCGGCAGCTTCCAGGATGTTCTGGCCGCCTCTCGGCACGAGCGAGCCGCCGCAGTAAACCACCGTCGCCAGCGAATACGCCTTGAAAAGCTCTCCGATCACATCGACGACGATCACTTTTTCATCCCGGCGCCGTTGCCCGCTCCCCATCTGTGTCGCGGTGATGACGTCAGAAAAGCCCGCCTCCCGCAGAAGCCGCACCACGTCGCCGGAGCGTTCAATGTGCCGCGGCACAATGATCATGCGAAAATCCGGATCACGCGCCAGAAGCTCCCGATATACCCCGACCACAGCCTCCTCTTCACCGGGATGCGTGCTTCCCGCTACCAGGAATTTTTCGTTTTCGCGCACATGAAACCGGCGGGCAATATCCTCATGCAGCTCAGGCGATGCCATTGCCGCAAGCGCGTCGTACTTGGCATTGCCCAGAACACTGATCTTTCCCTGGTCCATGCCCATGGCGGCAATCCGGGCGGCGTCCACATCGGAAATCATCCCGGCGGCGTCCACATTTTGCAGGACCCGACGCCAGAAAAAACGAGTCCGGCGGTATTTGGAAAAAGAGCGGGGAGAAAGACGGCCGTTCACCATCACAACGGAAACATTTCGCTTCCGGCAGGCGGCCAGAAAATTGGGCCAGAGCTCCGTCTCCACCAGGACAAACGCGTCCGGACGGACAACATCCAGCATGTGATGAACGCTCAGGGAAATATCCAGCGGAAAATAGATAAAAGCGTCCGCGCCCTTCACCAGTCTTTGCGCCATGCCCTGCCCTGTTTCCGTCGATGTGGAAAATATGATTCGCGCTTCCGGTTGTTTCGCTTTCAGGGCGGCGACAACCGGCGCGGCCGCCGTCACCTCCCCCACGGAAACCGCGTGAATCCAAACACGGGGACCCGGTCCGATACCCGTCGTCAAATAATCCTGACGCATGCCCAGTTTCTGGAGAAAACTATGGCGGTACTTGCCCGTGAATGCCATTTTGAAAAGAAAAAAAAGCAGTCCCGGAACCGCCGCAATCCACAGAAGAATGTTATAGACCACCCTCATGCGCGCATCTTTGATTTTTTCAGCTTTGGTGTCAAGGGGAAAGGAGTGGATAGTGAATGGTTGATAGTTGAACTTTAACCTTTCGCCATCCACTATCCACTATCCGCTATCCACCATTCACCATCGCGGCGGTTGACAGGAATAATGCTTTAGTATATTGAATTTACCGACAAAAGGAGACCTCTTCGATGAAACTGATTGCTCCTTCGATTCTTTCCGCCGACGGCGGAAGGCTGGCCGAAGAAATCGCCGCGGTGGAAAAAGCCGGCGCGGACTGGATCCACGTGGACGTAATGGACGGGCATTTTGTCCCCAACATCACGATGGGGCCGGCCGTCATCAAGGCTTTGCGAAAAGCCACCCGGCTGCCTTTTGACGTGCACCTGATGATTCAAAATCCGGATGACTACATCGAATCCTTCGCGGACGCAGGCGCGGATTATATTACCGTCCACGTGGAGGCGGCCACGCACCTGCACCGTACGCTCGGGCAGATCAAAAAAGCCGGGAAAAAAGCCGGCGTGTCACTGAATCCGTCCACGCCGCTTTCTTCCGTGGAGGAAATCCTCCCCGACCTCGACCTGCTTTTGATCATGTCGGTCAATCCCGGATTCGGCGGACAGAAGTTCATTCAAAGCTCGCTTGCCAAAATCAAACGGGCCGCCCAAATGCTTGCCGGTCTGCCGCAAAAGCCTCTGCTGGAAGTGGACGGAGGGGTGAATCTGCAAAATATCGCAGCCATTGCGGGCGCGGGCGCGGATGTCCTGGTCGCGGGCGCGGCGGTTTTCCAAACGCCCGACTACGCTCAAACCATCGCCGCCCTCAAAGCCGAGGCCAACCGGGCCTGATCTTTTTTACAGACGACCCTTAACAGGCTGTCGAGATATCCCTTTGAGCGGCCATTGCTTGTGACCTTTAGGTTAAGAGGGTTTTGTCCATATAATTGAAGGCCTGCGGCCTTCCCGGAAAGGAATAAATTTCAATTATTTGTTGCGCTCCGCAGATGCTGCGCGCTCCCGGTCTTGGCGAAGCGTAAGATCAGCAATGACAACTGTTTGAGCCGAAGGCGAGTTTTGTCAAAGCCTTCCGCGAGCCTTAGATTTATACAAAACACTCTCAGGCAAGCGAAAAGGGTATTTGGGCAGCAGCATGGCAGGGATTGACGGATTTTTTCCTAAGCGCGGTCATAGCAGGGACGGGCCAAGACCCGTCCCTGCTTTTTTTATCCTTCACCATGAGCCGTCATGACCGGACAGCCCGGCACATTCCGTTATTTTTTGGCATAGTCATACACGCCGAGGCCGGATTTGCGCCCCAGGTTGCCGGCGCGGACCAGCTTGCGCAAAAGCGGCGACGGGCGGTATTTGTCGCCCAGTTCGCGGTGCATGCCCTCGCAGATTCGAAGCTGCGTGTCCAGACCGATCAGGTCGCCCAGCGCCAGCGGGCCGATGGGATGATTGCAGCCCAGCTGCATCGCCTTGTCGATGTCCTCCGCCGTCGCCAGGCCTTCATCGAGCACAAAAAAGGCCTCGTTGATCATCGAGCATAAAATGCGGTTGACGACAAAGGCGGGGGCTTCGTTGACCATGACGACTTCCTTGCCCAGCTTCTTTCCCCAAGCTTTGGCGATTTCCACCGTCTCATCGGAGGTCTGCCGGCCGCGGATGACTTCCAGGAGCTTCATCACCGGAACCGGATTGAAGAAATGCGTGCCGATGAAGCGCTCCGGCCTTTTCGTGATGGCCGCCATTTCCGTGATGCTCAAGCCCGAGGTATTGGTGAAAAACAGGCAGTGCGGCGGAACGACCGCTTCGAGCTCCGCGTACACTTTTTTCTTCAGGTCCATCAGCTCGATGACCACTTCCACGACAATGTCCGCGTCTTTGGCAGCCTCAGCGACATCCAGCGTCGGCTTGATCCGGCTTAAAATCGCCTCCATCTGGTCTTTGGTGATTTTTCCTTTTTCGGCGTCGCGGCCCAGGTTCTTTTTGATGTTGTTCATCCCGTTGTCGATGAAACGCTGTTCAATGTCCCTGAGGGTCACCTCATAGCCTGCCGCCGCGCAAACCTGCGCGATGCCGTTGCCCATCAACCCCGCGCCCAACACGCATATTTTTTTAATGTCCATAACAACCTCCGATTGATTTATTGTGATGCGGTTCCCCGCTTTTTCACGTGTTCCCTGAAGCTACGCGACGCTAACAGACGGACAAGCCTTCCGTCAAGAAAAATACCCTCTTTTTTCATTGAATCCGCCGCTTCAATGTGCAAAAATCCCGCCATGCATATTTACATCGACGGCTATAATCTGATCCGGCAGTCCGTCCGCCTGCGTCGCTTCGAGCGCCACAGTCTGGAGGCCGGCCGCGACGCGCTCATCGACTGGCTGGTTCTGTACAAAAGCCGGAAAGACCACCGGATCACCGTCGTCTTTGACGGCTGGGTAAGCGGCTCCGCCCGGGAAGAGCGGGACTGCCGGGCCGGCATTTTCATGGTTTACTCGCCCAAAGGCGTCAAGGCCGACGAGGTGCTCAAAAGAATCATCGCCTCTTCGGACGAGGAAATTCTGGTGGTTTCATCCGACCGTGAAATCGCCTCCTATGCCATCCGCCGGGGCAAGGCCGCCCTGTCCTCGCCGGAGTTTGAATCCATCGTGGACCGGCAGATTGCGGCGCCGGGCGATGAATTCATGGATGGAAAAGAGGAAGAGGATGACGCAGACGGTCGTCCGACCCCCAAGAAGGGCCCGTCCCGCAGGATGTCCCGGGCACAGAAGCAGACCCTGTCCAAAATCAAAAAACTTTAGGCGCAGGCCTTGATTAAAAACCGCTCCAGCAGGATTCGCGGGTCGGTGGCCGACGATTTCATGCTCCGGTCCATCTCCACCAGATCCTCAAGATAGCCCAGCAGCACCGGATAGGAAAACCGGCGGCAGTTGCCGAGGGCCTTGTAAATCACGTAGGGATTCTTGCCGGGCAGAAAATCTTTGCCGGGCAGGCTCTCGGCCATCGCCGACACGGCGGGATAGATTTTTTTCTGAAACACGGGAAATTCCATGCCCGGCGTCGCGGGGGGCAGTTTGCCGGATTGCACCAGGATGGACGCCTGCAAAAGCATTCGAATCTCAATGCTGACCATGGACAGGATCATCAAAGGAGGCTCGCCCTGATCCAGCAGGCCCTGCAGCGCCAGAAGCGCCGCGGGCGCGTTTTTTTCGCCGAGGGCGTTGGTCAGATCAAAAATCCTGTCTTCCCTGGTTTTTTCAACGACGGCTTCAACGTCCTCTTCGCCGATCACGGGTTTTTCCCCCGCAAAGACAATGAGTTTCTCCAGTTCATTCAGGGAAGGACGAAGCTGGAATCCCGTCTTTTTCCCCAGCGCGGCCCAGGCGCCCGACGTCAGACTTTTTCCGCAGGCCTGAAGCAGCCTCCTCGCTTCGCTTTTGAGCGTTTCGCGCGTGGCGGCTTCCCCCTTGATGGCGCCGAAATGCAGGATCACGCCCTTTTTGTCGATGACCTTGAAGATCTTTTTTCTTCGGTCCACCGCTTCCGCGGTCAGAATCAGGCAATTCCCGGCGGGAAGCCCGTCAGCAAGAAGCTTTTCAAACGAGTCGGAGATGTCCGCGTCGCCGCCGGACGTCATGCCACGGCCGGCGCAGATTTCAACAATCCGGGGCAGCCACTTGTGCCGGTCCTCTCCCGGGTCATCCTCCACGGCCCTGCGCCACTGCTCGTCTGTGATTTTTTGCCAGCCCCCGCCCTGCAGATCCTCCCAGGCAAACCCCGACAGCTTTAAAAACGACTGGAAAGACCGGACGGCTTTATCCGGGTGCTCGCCTAAGTTCTCGCGGATTTTTTGAATCAGATTTCCCAGATTTTCTTTGGATTGAAATATTTCCGTGTTTTTGACCACAACCACTTTGGCCCCGCCCAGAAGCGATGGGGTTGAAAGACGGTCCCGAAGAAGATCGAAATCCGCCTCGCTTCCGTCTATAAAAAAAAGTCCAAAATCCCGGTCGGACGCGGGCACGAGAAGGTCCAGAATATCGCCAAGCGCTTCCTGAATCAGGTATTCCTCCTCCCCGTAAAGAAGATAACAGGGAGCAACTTTACCTTTTTTGAGATCCAGCAGGACTTTTTCCAGGGACATCAACGGCTCTCCCGGCGGGAAAACGTGCGGCGTCTATACAATGACGTATTTCTGGATGTGTTTGACAACCTCTTCCGGCTCATCCATGATTTGAATCATTTCGACATCAAAGGGCAGGATCATGTTTTTGTGCAGCATGACGCTTTTCAGCCAGTCCAGAAGACCCTGCCAGTACTCGCGGCCCATCACGATGACGGGAAAGCTTTTCACTCTCTTGGTCTGAATCAGCGTGAGGGCTTCAAAAAACTCGTCCATCGTGCCATAGCCGCCCGGCATGATGATATAGGCAACGGCATACTTGACAAACATCACCTTGCGGATGAAGAAATATTTATAATCGATTTGCAGATTGGCGTAGGGATTGGGCTTTTGTTCAAAGGGCAGCTTGATGTTCATCCCCACGGACTGGCCGCCGGCCTCGGCCGCGCCCTTGTTCGCCGCTTCCATGATGCCGGGACCGCCGCCGGTGATCACGGAGAATCCGTTTTGCACCAGAAGCCTTCCCAGTTTTTCCGCCATTTGATAATAGGGGTCTTCCGGCTTGACGCGGGCCGAACCGAAAACGGTCACGCCGTTGTGAATCCGGGAAAGGTCCTCGATCGAATCCACGAATTCCGCCATGATGCGAAAAATCCGCCAGGACTCTTCCTTGGACAATTCGTCGATGAGGTATTGCTTTTCCACGCTGCCTGCTCCTTCAGGATGCCGCCCGTCCCGAATAACCATTCGTCTGCACGCCGGGGCGCCGAACGCCGGACTCAATGGGATCGGACCGTCAGCCTGTTTAAGGAAGAGCGGATTGAAGAATCCGCGGTTTTTTTAATTGTTGCGGCGGCGCTGTACCTTTGCCAGTCTGCGGCGCGCTTCAATGGTTTTTCTTTTCTTCTTGACCGATGGCTTTTCATAAGCCCGGCGGACCTTCAGCTCCTTGAACAATCCGCTTTTCGACAGCTTGTTTTTGAGAATCTTAAGCGCTTTCTCCACGTCGTTGTCAATCACTTTTACTTCCAATGCTTTACCTCCTCATAAATATTGAATGTCATCCTTAAATGGGTGTGTCATCTTGAGATAGATGCTGGTCATCCCGAGCTGAGTGTCGTGTCATCCTGAGCTTGTCGAAGGATGACACCCCTTCGCCTTTTAAACGCAAAAAAAGGGCAGTCCGGCACACGGTCTGTGCCGACAACCACCCTCAATTTTCCAATCGGTTTTAAATCACGCTCCCTGCCCGAAAAGCCCTTTTAAAAAGCTTTCCCGCGGTTGTTGCCCGCGTCAAATATGCCCCGCGGCACGGCTTTTTTATTTTTTGCCCGCCTCAGGAAGTATGCGTATATTCGATCCCCGTGAAAATTGCAACAAAAATAACGGCCTCTTTAACCGGCCGGAAAGCCTTCCTTTTTGCGCTCGAGCGTCCAGGCGGCGCTTTCGTATTTTTTGGCGAGCCGCGCGCCAAGCGCCCATTCCTCCTGCGTCAGTTCCCCCGGGGCAAAATCGACGCCCAGCCCGTCGCAAAAACCCTTTCGCAGGGCCTCGCAGAGCCTCTCCGCGCTTACGGGAACGGGAATCAGCTCGTTTAAGCCGACCACGCGGTCTCTCAATTGCTCCGGCGGCGAAGGCGACCGGATCAGAGAGGCGGTCGCGGCCGGATCAAACGTCATCAGGAGCGATCCGTGCTGCAGAAAGCCACCGTGCGACCGGATTTGCGCGCTGCCGCAGATTTTGCGGCCGTCCACCACCAGCTCCTTGCCTGCCGGCTCGGAAAAGCAGCAGGGCGCCCTTCCGGCTTTCCGGCCGGTTTCGGCCAGACTCGCGCAAATGCCCAGTTCGGCGAGGCCTCGCGCCAGACAGGAACTGATCATTTCATACGTCCGGACAATGTCGTCGGGAAACAGACCCTCCCGGCTTCCGGCCGCCAGCGAATAGGTGACTTCATCGCGGTGATAAACGGCTTTTCCGCCGGTGATTCTGCGGACCAGATCCACTCCGGCCGACCGGCACCCGTCTGCATGGATTTCTTTTTGCGCGTCCTGGAAATAGCCGATGGAAACCGCCGCCGGACGCCAGCCGAAAAAACGCAGTGTCGGCGTTCTCTTGTTCCTCAGGGTTTCCCGGAATATGGCCTCGTCGATGGCCATGTTCTGAAAGGCGTTATAGGATCGGTACGGGATCAGCCGCCAGGTCATAGGAGGGCTTCAGTCCGCTTCCTGCTGCAGAATGTAATCATGATAGCCTGCGGCATCCAGAAGATCATCGAGCTGCTCCATGTCGTCCATCTCGATCACCACCAGCCATCCCGTGTCGTGGGGATCGCTGTTGACGATGCCGATGTCGTCGTTGATGTCTTCGTTCACGCCGACAATGGTTCCGCTGACCGAAGCGATCAGGTCCACCACCGCCTTGGTGGATTCAATGGAGCCGAAGGCTTCGTCGCGCTCCACATACGTGTCGATTTCAGGAAATTCCACCGAGAGAATTTCCCCCAGACTCTCCTGGGCGTAATCCGTAATCCCGAGGGTCGCCATGTCTCCGTCAACCCGCACCCATACATGTTCGCGGCTGTACAGCAGGTCTTCTGGAAATACCTTCATAACAGGTCAACCTCAATGCTATTCAATGGTGATGAGGTCTTTGCTCATCGCGGTAAGAATTTCACAACCGTTTTTTTTCACAACCACCGTGTCTTCAATCCGAATTCCCCACAGGCCGGGGTAATAGAGGCCGGGTTCGACCGTCACCACCATGCCGCTTTGCAAAATATCGCGCGAGGTGGGCGCCAGGCGCGGCGCTTCGTGAACCTCCAGCCCGACGCCGTGGCCTGTCCCGTGGACAAAATAACGGCTGTATTTTTTCCCCAGCGTCCGGCGCGCCAGCGCGTCGATCTGCGCGGCGTCCGCGTCCGCCCGAATGGCTGCGATGGCTTCATCGTGAGCCCGCTTGACGGCACGATAAGCATTTTTTTGAGCCCGTGTCAATTCCCCAATTGCAAAAGTGCAGGTTTCATCGGAACAGTATCCCCGGCAGCGGACGCCGAAATCCACCACGACGAAATCCCCGTGCCGAATCTTCCGGCGGGAAGGCTGCGCGTGGGGAAACGCCCCGTTTTCTCCGGAGGCGATAATCGTCTCAAAGGCAATCTGTTCGGCGCCCGCGCGCCGCGCCTGCGTTTCCAGGTACAGGGCCGCTTCTCTCTCCGTCCAGCCGGGACGCAGAGCCTGCGCAAGCTCACTCACCGCCTTTGCCGCAATCGCCGCCGCTTTTTTCATCAGGGCGATTTCCGACGCGTCCTTGCGGGCGCGCAGCATTCTCAGCTCTTCGTCGAGCGGAATCAGATTTGCATTTTTCAGCCGGGCCGAAAGTCGGTTATAGTCGCCCACGCTCATGCGCGACGGCTCGAAACCGATTTTTGAAAGGCCCATTTTTGCGGCGGCCTGTTCAATGCCCTGCAGCTTGTCGGAAAATTCGAAAACGGGAATTCCGCAAACCTCCGTGCGGGCCTGCGCCGTGTAGCGTCCGTCCACCAGCAGCCGGGCTTCATCCCGGCCCGCCATCAGAAGGCCTTCACCGCCGGTAAATCCCGTGAGGTAGCGAATGTTGCAAATATCCGTAAAAAGAATTCCGTCCGCTTTCCAGCGGGAAATTTTTTTCTGTAAAGAAGACAGTCTTCGGGTCCATATGTTGGTGGGGGGTTGCTGCATGAAGGGTGTTCCTGTGAATCAGCCGGCTGTCCCGGCGGTTACGGCAACGTTTTTAAATACTCCCGGGATTTTTGTCCCAAAGCCGACTTAGGCGCAAGCTTGACCACCTGCTCAAAGGATTTTTTGGCCTTCGCTTTGTCCCGCAGGTTCAGGAAAATCTCTCCTAGGTAAAAATGCGCCTCATAAAGAGAGGGGTTAAGCGCCGCCGCTTTTTCCAGATGCTCACGCGCCTGAACCGAATCCGATTTTTGCAGATAGGCGAGCCCGATATTCAGTTCGATCTGCGGCTGCCAGGCGGCCATTCCGTCCTGACTCAGAGCCTGTTGGTAACGCGACAGAGCCCTGTCATAATTTTTAAGGTTGTAGTAGGCTACACCGGAGTTGTAAAGTGCAAACGCGGGCGTCGGATAGAGATAATTCTTCAGCGCCCGGTCAAAGGACTCGATGGCCTTTTGCCACTCACCCGCATCCATGTACATAACGCCGATGTAGTTATGGGCTTCGGAATAATCTTCCTTGAGGGACACGGCCTTTTGAAACTGCTCCATCGCCTGATCTTTCAAGCCGCGGCCAAGATAGGCAATGCCCAGATAATAATGGATTTCCGGATCATCGGGCGCGTTTTTTTCCGCCTCCAGAAGCTCTTTGAGCGCGCCGATATACTTTCCGGCCTGAATGAAAGCAATGCCTTTTTGCAAATGAATGTCCGCCTGGTCCCGGTGATAAGGCGTGCTGGTGCAGGACATAAAAAACAGCAGGCAGGTAATGAGGACAACAATGAGAGCGGTTTTCAGTTTCATGATCGCATCATTTCCAATGATTTCTTCGAACGAAACCTCATTCGTATGGATTCACAAAAATCCCTCCGCGGAACGGCACGCGGAGGGAAAAATGTTGAAGCAAATAAAAATTTATTTCCGGCGGCAGCGATCCAGATTGTCCACTTTCGTCGTGTCGCATTCATCTTCAAGATATCCGGATTCCGTCAGAATTTTCGGCGTAATAAAGACCAGCAACTGCCGCTTCTTGAGTGTAATCTCTTCCGTTTTAAACAGCCATCCCAGAACGGGAATCTTGTAAAACCAGGGAACGCCGGCAGTTACCCTAGAATCATCAATTTTGGCAACACCGCCGATGACGACCGTATCTCCGTCCTTTACGACCACTTTGGATTCCACCTCGTTTTTGATGATTGGCGGCTGCTGGCCAACCGGCGCAGAACCCGCCCAGTCGTTCGTCGCCTTGATGTCCATGGAAATCCGGTTGTCGTCGGTAATTTTCGGCTTGACCTCCAGTTTCAGAAGAGCGTCTTTAAAGGCGATCGTGGCGGGAGACGTCGTCGTGGCCGGCGTCACGTAGGGAATCTCCTCGCCCTGTTTGATCACGGCTTTGACGTCGTCCATCGTCACAACGCGGGGCGAGGAAATGATCTTGCCCTGCGTGGTCTTTTCCAGCGCCTGCAACTGCGCTTCGATAAATCCGTGGGCGCCGCCGAATACCAGGCCCAGCGTCGGCCCCGCGAGGAAGGTCGGCATATTGACCGCCGCCATGCCTCCAGTTGGTAGCGGCGCCGTGGCAATTTCAGGCGGGAATGGATATTGGTATGTTCTGGGTGTGGCTGCGGCCAGCGGATTGGTAGCGCCTGTGATCCCCAGACCGTAGGCGCCAGCGATATTCTGGCTGTTACCGCCTCCCCACTGGACGCCCAGGTTCCGGATAAAATCATCCGACGCTTCGACGATTTTTGCCTCGATCATGATCTGGCGCAGTTTCCCTTTCTCGACTAAAAGTTTTTGGTCTCTCGCCTTACGAGTCTCTTCCGCTGCGACCTGATCTGCTTCAGCCGCTTTTTTGTCACTTTCATCTTTTTTCTTTCTCTCAAGGGTCATGACACTTATGACATCACCCATTTGTTTTTTCGTAAGACCCTTCACATCAAGGATAGAATCTAAAGCCTGAGTCCAAGGTCAGTGAGCAACCGCTATGATTACAACGCTGTAATTGCTCAATCCATAAAGCATTTCACAGTTTTTCGCAACACACCGGAAATCGCACCGATATAGAGAGATATTCTTAATAATTCTGAAGTCATA
>Ga0209606_1003558_pt1 | contig 15527 bp, 16 predicted proteins | sample AD_UKC057_MetaG_FD_184412 | JGI IMG/M metagenome (GOLD analysis project Ga0209606, IMG submission 184412) | Active sludge microbial communities of municipal wastewater-treating anaerobic digesters from USA - AD_UKC057_MetaG (SPAdes) (version 2) | ecosystem: Engineered > Bioreactor > Anaerobic >...
CCCCTCTGCTCGGATGTCCGAGGCGTAGAGGTTCCCGGCTACGCGGAGATTATCATATATGTGTGCTCCAGACCCTCCACCAACAAGGCTTTCAGTATGAGTATATCGACCGACCGATGAACCGATTTCCAACTGTGCGCCCCAAACCTCAATGTCCTGTGTCGACCACTCAACACGAACATATTTCGTGGTGTGGGCAGTCGATAAATTGTTTGTAACGCTGAACCTCTGCCAGGTGCTTGTGACTGTTACGGAAATGCCGGAGTGGCTCTGTGCGTTTGAATAGACTTTAAGAATTACCGTTTCATTTCCACCGCTGCTACGGAGCCAGATTGAAAATGTGTGATTTCCCGTTTTTGTGTTGCCTACCGCCTGTTGGAACGATGGATTGGATGAATCCACCATCATAAAACATCCCTTTACGGTTGACCCTGAGAATGGGGAATCCACGGAATTATCTGTTGCGGTGCAATTTGATTTTGTCCAAAGTGCGCTTTCAAACTCGGAAGAATACCGCAGGATGTTAGCCCCATAACCCGTCTGAAGGATGCCGTCAATGATTTCCCCTACCTCCAAATCCTCAACATCCACGGAATTGAAATGGACATCATCATCAGTTGCCAAATCCTGATTTATGGCGTCAAGGTTCGCCCCGTTGGCAGCCATCCCCCAGGTATTTTTTGCGGTGCGTTTGAGAAATCCCGTACCGGTCTGACCGGCTATTGCCGTCAGGTCAGCATCCAATGGCTGATATACCCCACTATGATTATGCGATGCAAGGGCGTAACTATTGGTATCAAATGCCCATGCCGTTCCATTCCAATACAACAACCCCAAAGATTTCGTGATGGCAGGTTCATAAACACCGCTATGGTTGTGGCTTGTTATCGTTCCGATCAGCACCGCCTCAACCAATGCCTTCGTGATTGCCGTAAGGTAGGTCTCGTTTTTAAATTCCCATGTCGACCCGGTCCACCGGAGATACCCCGTGGATTTGGTGAGTTTCGGCTCATAAAGGCTATCGTGATTGTGGGACGAAAGGGCGTAGGTCTCATTCTTCCATGCCCATGCCGTTCCGTTCCAAGTGAGGTAACCGGTGGTTTTGGATATGCTCCCCTCGTAATCATGGGTGTGGCTTGTTATTGCACCGGTCAATACCGCCTCAATCATATCTTTTGTGATAGCTGTCAGATATGTGGATGAATCCAAAGCCCATGTATTTACACCTGTGCGCTTTGCAATCCCTGTACCCGTTAATGCTGCTATCGCGGTTAAGTCCGAATCGGAAGGCTGATATACCCCGCTGTGGTTATGGCTTGTTATCGTTCCCGTTAGAACAGCCTCAACCATTTGCTTTGTTATAGCAGTTAAATATGTTGTTGGTGACAGTTCAACCAATACCCCCGATGATGTTACCCCTAATATTTGCGCTACTGTTCCGGTGAAATTCCCTGTCCCGAAATAATTTAAGACTATACCATCAACTGAATCCAACCCTAACCGTGTTCCATTGGTGGAAATATTAAAATCCGTTCCGTTTTTAATGGTTACTATTTTAGACCCATTGCGGAAATAGAGTTCATTTAGGGTAAGGTAAGTATCAAGTGTTGTATTAACAATCCCGCAATATAACCTTGTAACATATAAAATGCCATCAAGATTAAGCCTGTTCGTGAAAGTCGGGTTTGATGTTCCGCCGTATAAATAGGCATATCCGGGATCAGGTGTAATTTTCGCAGGGTATGGTGATACAGATAAAACACCTGTTGTTACTGCCAAATCCAATATCCCATCTACAACATCAATGGTTCCCGTAGTGCTTCCCGTTCCGGTTGCTGATAATACCCCTAATTCTGTTATCGCTAACCCGCTCCCGATGATCACCCCGCCCAATGTGCCGGTTGTGGCCACGGGCATGGCATCCCACATATTTGATCCGGTGGTGTCGCTGGCATTATACGCGGTGATCTCCCCCGTACTTGCGAAATCCCGTAATGCACGGATGTATTCTCCCGTTGTTCCCCCGTTTACCAACTCAAAATAAGAATCCAACCACGAACCACCACCGACGGAATAATTCCCGCCGCCACCACTGAAAATCGTCTCCGATGAACTGCTCCCATTTGTCGTATTGTTCGACCATTCCGCCGCCGTGGCGAAATCCGTGGTTCCCATCACCCATGTGGACCCACTGACCGTGCCGGGAATCTCCAATAAATTCAGATTGAACTTGTCATTCAATATCTCCCAGGCACCGGATTCCACGACATATTTACGCCCCCCCGTGGCCGCGCAACTGATCACCGAGTTTAGCGATAACCCCGCACCCCGGAAATATCCCTGCAATAACTGACGGGTCGCACCGTGCAGGAACACCATCGAATTGAGGATCAGATTTGCAAAGGTATAGGTATTCCCACCCGAGACAAAGGCATCAACACGCGTTCCCCCATGCGTCTGCCCATTGTAAAACATCCGGTCATAATTGGCGATGTCAGGGGCTGAGGTTGGCAGGATCGTTACCGCCTGCCGCTCGGTGGCTCCCGATTTCATCGAAACATCATAACGGTAGGAATCGGGATAATCACTCCATGCGATCGGGTGAATAACGACATCGGTGAACATTACGCCCTCCAGGGTTTTATAATCCTCCTCTATCAACCCGTACAGATAGACGGTCATCGTACCGGAAGAAAGCGGCGGGCGGTCGGCATAAATTTTGAAATCCGTCCATGTCAACCCCGCAAGTGTCCCTAACTGCTTGTGTTCAAAATTTTTATTTGTAGTTGACCAACCGTCTTTTTCATCGAGATACCACGTTGTCCCACCGTTGGTAAATTCAATCCTCCCCTTTATCGTGACATTCGTGGCCTTCTTCCCGGTCAACCCGCCACCCAAAAGGAGAACGACATAACCGATTGCACAATATTTAAATTCAAGTAAAAACCCCTCGCCATCAACGGCGGTATAAGGGAATGATTGTTTTACCCATACATCCGTAACATCTTCCGCATTGACGGCGTGTTCCCCGGCAATTTTAACATAACTGCCCTGATCTGCATTCCAAACCGTCACATTCCCCGTGGGCGTGGATTCCTCCCAATGATTTAACCCATCTGAAAAATCATGGTTGTAACAGAATGAAGGTCGTTTCCCGTGTTCGGAAAACAATTCCATCGACGACCACGCGTGTTGCATATTCAACTCTGGCTGCCCGATCGGGTAGACATCCCCCGCGCCCATAGGAGCCAGGGCGAGGGGCGTTTCTGCATCATCGGTCACGATATAACCCAACCCCTCCACATAATCGTAAATCTTCGGCGCGGTTTCGGAATCCTGCTCATTTCGGCGGATCAACCACATTCCCCCGTGTTGTGTGATGGTGGCATCCGGTGGAATCATTTTCTCCAACACCTCGTAACAAGTCCACCCCTGGTAATAATCATCGGAAAACGAAACCTCGAAAAGGTGGGTTCCCCCCGTGGTGGTGGCATTGTACGCCACACTGATCTGTAATTCAAGCCCGGTGTTTTTCAATACCTCCCTGATCACATCGATGCGCGTGGTCTTTGTTGTGGGGGTGCTGACAACCGTGTAAGGGTAATTCTTCAGCAACCCTAACCCATCGGTCGCGACAACGGCCACATCGTAAGGCGGGTCACGGAATGCCTCCCTGTATTCATCGCCGATCAGATACCCCTGCCATACCACTGATTCATTGATGAGCAGTTGAACTAAATATTTGCGCGGGTCCGATTCAAAGAATGAAAGGTATTCAAAATCTGAATCCGCCTGGATGGAAAATGACAACGATGTTCCGCAAATGACCCCCGCATTATCTTTGGTCATGGTGACACCGCCGCCACCGAGGAATTTATCTTCTTCAGTTCCGATGAAATCCTCCTCAAGGATGTAGATTTTGACATCATCCTTATATTTCACCGTTTCGGCGTGAAGGCGATATTTGAGACCGTATGCCATTTATGTATTCTGTTTGCGGGAACTCTCCGCGTTTTTGTAGGCGATGAAAATATCTTTATTCCGGATCACGGTTTCACCAACAACCTCTACTTTAATTGCCGATGCGTTCAATCCTTTCAGTTGCGGTGTGTTGCCCGCGGATCTCAGGTCGTATGTTCCAGTGCTGGCGCCGGAATAACCACCGCCACCGCTTCCCAATTTTGCCACCCCGGCTTTCGCTGCCGTACCCAAAGCGATCAGGGCAATACCGGCGATGGTGGCAATAGGCCCGGAGATCGTCGCCAGCGATGCCTTTAATGCCTCTATCCCTTTGCCGACCCCCAGAAGGATCACCCCCAATTCAATCGCCAAGTTTGCGATTGGGTTCATAAGGGCCTGCGCTACCTGCGCCATTGATCCGCTACCGGCGGCAAGGTTCCCGAAAGCCTCAGCGGCACCGCGGGCCATATCTTCAAAGGCAAAGCGGATCATGTCGGCCACCCTCTCCCCGGAAGCCTGGATCTGGGCAAAGTAACTTTCAACCTCCGCCGTGTTTTCGGCGATCATACCACTCATGTCGCCGAGGGTTTTGGTGTCAAGTCCTGCCGATCCCGTTACACTCGCCCCCTGCCCGGTAATCGATGAGGCGGGGGAATAGGTGCCGCCATATTTTAGATTCCACGTTGCGCTTTCTTTTTGCTTTTCGATCAGTTCATCGATGGAGGCGATTTGTAAATCAATGGCGGCGATCCGGGCCGTTATATCGGAAGTGTCTTTATTTTCTGCCGCAAGCGCCTGCGCCTGTTTCGTAAGTTCGGCGACCTTATTGCTTAATTCTTCATATTTCGTCGGGACTTCCGGAGCGGGGGCCTTTAATTGTTCCGACAGTTCCCCCGCAAAATTACTCAGATCCTGAACGTCCGAAAGCAAATTTCTCATACTGACCATCAAGGGATCATCCTGAGAAATAGAATCCTGCGACATATCATAAAACCCCTGTTGCACATCTTTCGTGCGCTCCTCAATGACTTTTAATGCCCGCGCGTAGGTCTTTGATTGACTTTCAAACGGAGAGATAAGCCGTTCCCAGAATGAAAAATCACCCCTTGCGGAGAGGATGGTGAGCGTTTTGTTCGTTTCAGAAAGAACCCCTTTTACAAATTTGCTGGTTGCAAGGAAATTCTGCCATGTGATAATTAACGCCCCTACCTGTTCATTCAGGTCGTCGACAGCGTTTTTTAATTGGGTGACTGCCCCCGTTCCGGTTTTTGCCGCCGCCTCCGCCTGTCCTTCAAACTTACTCGTTAATGCCGCGATTGCAGATTCAGCCCTCTCGGCGCTCCCGGCCGCCCCTTCGACACTAATCCCATAACGAGCAAGCGCATTTGTTGACGCGCCGATGGATTTCCCAACCAACGCAGCCGCAGAAACAAGATCCATCCGCATAGCCGTTGCCATGTCCTGAATGGCAGGCAAAAGCCTCTTTATCTGCTCTTCGTTTTTTACGAAAGCGGCAAGTTGCGCTGCGGCCTCGATTGTAACCTCATCCCCGAAAAGCGTCTTTTTTTGCAGTTCCGAAGCGACGGACCCTATCTCACGCATGACATCCACGCGCCCTTTCAGCGCTGTCGTCAGTTTCGCCTCCGCCTGTTGCTGTACGTTTGCGGCCTGTACTGCAACCTTTGCGTAATTGATGACGGCGGTTACTGAAAACGCGGCAATGGCGGCCTTTTGGATTCCAGAAAACATTGACTGGCTTTTTTTCTGAAATCCAGAAAGCGATTTATTGGCATCATTCAGTCCCTCTTTGAACTTTTTAGCATCCGCCCAAAGCATCCATTTCAGCCTTCTTTCCTTATCCGCCATTTGAAAACCGTTTCATAATTTCCTCGTTGTGCTTTCGTATCTCATCATCCGTCATCGGCTTTTTGTCGGCCTCATCGTCATCGTCCCATGGGAAGCGCCATAATTCGCCGGGTTTAAGGCGCTGCGATTTTTTGATCTGGATATTGAGCAGGTCGGTGGTCTGCATCCGGAAAAGTTCGGCGATGAATCGCTGATCGCTGCGCTTCTCCCGGTAGTAGATTGTAAGGGCGTCGAAGTATTGGCCGGGGAGCATATCCCAAAACTCCGCAGGGGAGAGGCGCAGACAGGCGATCCCCATTGCCAGATATTCGGATATTTTTTTAGGCCCCCCATCATCTTCACCCTCTATTTTTTTTTAACCTTCACCGCCCCGACCGATGAACTTATTTGCCGGTAGAAAACTTCGAGGATGGGGGCAATATCGGTAGGGCCGATTAAAGCACCCAAGTCGTCAACCGTAAAGGGCAGATCCCGTTTCTCTATCCGCGCTCCCTCGGCAAGCCCGCAATGGATCAGGGAGGTCAGGACCTTTGCGTTTTTACCGGCGATTTTATCCAGCTCCGCAAATTCAACACCCTCCACCTGCTGAAACCTTCCGATTGCGTTCCAGTTAAATCGGATCAGGTAATCAACTCCGTCGATCTCTAAATAGTCGTTCATGGTCAGTTCTTTTTAAAATTATTAGGAAGCAACCCAGACACTCCCCTGTGTCTGCAATTCGATCGAGCATTCCGCGTAATTCTCGGAATCGCTGTTAAGGGTGAAATTCCGGAAGATCGCAAACCCGGAGGCCACGGGAGTACCCCCAAAAGTCATAACAAAGGATGACCCGGATGATCCGGCGCAACAACTCACCACATCGGCGAAATTCAGCGACCCAGCCTCGGTGCCTTTCATCACAAAGGCGTTTACAGAAAAAGTCCCGTCATGTCCGATATTGTCTATCTGTTTCACGCCGTTGTCGGACTTCATAATCGTTTCTTCACCTTTACCGGCCAGGGTGAAGGTGTCGGAGGTGGTTCCGGCTATTTTCTTCCCGCCCAGGGCCACCAAAACATTATAACCTAAAACTTTTGCAAGTGCCATATCTCTCTTATTTAAACGGTTGTAACTGTGGGGGCGGAGGTGATCTGCAATTCCACCGAACAATCAGCGTAATCCTCTGAGTTGCTGTTGACTGTGCAACTCAGGTAAGTGCAAGTCCCAGTAATCAGGGGATCCCCTGGATTAGAACCCAATGCCAGGGCATAGGTTCCGGTCGTGTTATCCCGGCAGGCCGCCAAGACCGACGCGAGGCCGAGTTCATTAGCTCCTTCGGATCCAGTATAAACAAACGCGTTAACGCTGTGGGTACCTTCGTAGCCCGCATTCAGGTACTGCGTTTGCCCCTGATCAGATTTTTGGATCGCCTCTTTGATTACCCCGCCACCGGCGAACGTGTCGGAGGTCGTGCCTACAATCGATTTCGTACCGATTTTCAAAGCCACCTGATAACCTTTTACTTTTGAGTGTGCCATTTTATTCGTTTTCTGTTACTATTCTGAACTTTAAATCATTCACATGAACCGATGCCACCGCATCATATCTCTGTTCCGCCCCCTGGAAGTGGGCGAAATCTATCGATGTCCCCTCGCGCATGTTATCTTCCAACGCCAGCACCCCCGATATAATACCGGAGGACATATTTACAACCGTGTCGAGATCGGGTGAAACGAGGGAAACCGTAACGTCGTAATCATACCCAACGATTCCGGATTTGTCCCGTAGAGGCGTAGGGGAGGCGTTATATACGGCAAAGGGGGTTTCGGCCTCTATGTCACCTATCAGGGCGTATGCCTCGCAAACCCCGCTTATTGCGCTATGTATAGCTTCTAAGATCATGCGACTTTTGTCTGTTTGAACATTTTGTTACTCTGCTGGTCCAGGAACTTTTCAGCGTCTTTCAGCAGATTGGCTTCCGCGTATTCGACCACCTCCCGAAAAACATTGTCGTAGGACTTCTGAACGAACCTCTGCGGACGGATCCCCGCCAGCAAATGCCGGGTTCTTCTGACCGGCTTCTGGAATTGGTGCGTAGGATCGCGCCTTTCCAATGTTCCGTAATTAAGCCAGTATAGGGGATAATAAGCGTCGTAATTACGCCCATCCCGGAGTTGTACCATCACCCGCTTTGTGTAGATACCGGTTTTCACGGCAGGGAGGGACCTCATGTTTTTCGTGGTGATGGCCTTTTTTAGCTCTGAAACTTTCTGGGGGAGGTTCTGCTGCACTTCCCGTTCCAAAGGTTTTGCGGCGTTGCGCAGGGTTTTCTGAATGGGCCGTTTCGCAACCTTCGCCGGGAGCTTGCTCAGTATCTCCATCGTTTCGGCGACCCCCTCAGATTTTACATTGATATGTATTCCGTTTGGTTCCATCACCCCACCACTTTATTAACGCGCAGCCTCATCCAACGGCGCCGATTCAACGGTTCAATGTCCACGATGGCCCAATAGTCGGAATCGATTTTTACGCGGAATGTTATGTCCACGGTGCTGATGTAATGCCCAAGGATAGTAAAAGTCCCGTCCCACGCGATCCGATCAGCCCCGGCACTCTCCCCACCGGCATAGCGCTCAATGCCAACCATCGCCTTTTGATGCAAGGCATAGGTTTCCTTAACATGGCCGTGGCTATCCTTCACCCGTGTGGGCTTGTGATACTCCGCGTATGTGTCAAAAACCTTTTGCTTTTCCATCTTCGTTTTTCAAAAAAGCCCCGCCCGGTGTGGACGGGGCCAAAACCAACTAAAACCAACCGCTATGAAAACCTAATGAACTTTGTAATTTCTGAGTAAATATTCCGATACCGTGGGGAGCTGGCGAACCGTGTCACCCGGATTTTCGTATAGGTGCTGCGTGATCAGAAGAATGGCCGCCCGGACATCGGCGGGGACCGTCGCAGGGGAGGCGTAACCGGCCACGTACCGGACTAACCCGGCCTTCTCCGTGGATCCCGTTGCGACCGGAACCGTGGAAAATTCGACCTTCTGGGGGGTGGTGTAGTCCAGGAATGTGTAATTGCCGGTGGCCAGCGTTTGATATTCCGACCCGTCGAAATAGCTGACCGACGCTACACCCGTTGCCGGGGAGTAATCCAGATCAATGACCGGGGTGAATTTTTCAATGGCCTGTTCAATCGTATCACCGCCGATCCGGAAGATCTGACCCGTGAACTGCTCCGCCGCATTACAGGCGGCCTCCATCAGGATTTTAAGATTCTCGTCCTTCTCCGAGTGGTAGATGCCCAAATGTTCCTTAACCCCGGAGATCGTGACCGGGAGGACTGTGCTGCGTGATATGAACCGGCTTGTTTTCATTTCGTTTTCCTGGTGCGAACCGTTTTCTTTTTCGTGGTTTCCTCTTCCCTTACATAGGCTTTAATAACCGGGATCTCCTGCATGGTTTCCGGAACCGGGATGGCGTTACCGCGTGCGATCAGTTCCGCAGCCCTTTCGTCTGGAATCTCCGTGGTTTCTCCCCCGAAATACGCCCACCCCGGAATCGGCCTCAAGATCTTTACTTTCATCGCTTGTTTTGTTGTTCTTTAAATAGGGGGGCGGAGTTGCCCCCGCCCCCTGGGGAATATGAAAGGATTTTGGGACCGCGTTAAGTGGTCAAGGCGTCGAGCATCGCGGCAAAGGACTGAGCGTGACGCACGGCGACATCCCACCATGAATGTATAAAGACATTCACCTGTGCCTTTTTGGCGGCGGTGTAGGGATCCACGATGATGTCAAGCCCGTTCCACTGGCCGATCATAAGGTCAGCGAAATTCCCGAAGATAATGGCCGAGCATACGCCGGTGGTGGTGGATTTGTCAAGGGTAGAAGGAACCTGCGTGGTAACATAGGCGGGATAACCCATCAGGGTGTTTCCGTTTTCAGCCCACACCATCCGCTGATCAGTCCCCACGGCGGTGCTTTTCAGTTTTGCCCGCACTTTGGGATTGGTCAAAAAGGCCAGGGATCCAACGTCTGCATTATCCACAGCGACTTCTCTTTCCAGCGCCACGATGTTCGCCCAGGTGGGGGCGGCTCCGGTGGCTCCGCCGATCACGCTACCGATCCCGGAGGTGGCCAGGATCCCGGTCGGTGTGCTGGCTGATCCCCCGTAAATAGCGGCGGAATCCACACCCAGGGCCACGGCATTGATCATGTCATTGCGGAGAATGGCCTCCACGTCGTAGCTGGACTGGATCAGGAGCTGTTTGCTCATGGTCTGGTAGGCGGTCAGCCTCTTCGGGGACATTTCCACGTTGTCGAACGAGGCCGCGAAATCTCCGGCGTCGGCCACTTCAGATGCCCAACCGACGGCCCCGGAGGACAGACGTGGAATCGAGAGATTCCCCTTCAGACCGGTCATCACGCGGGCGCCAGCCTGCACGACCACCAACCGGGCCTTCAGCGAGTCAATGAAGTCTTTCGTGTCGGTGGCCACAAGTTTGGAACTGGTAGCGGCCAGGTCGGCGCGGGAGTTGATCACGAAATCGGGAACCCCGATCCCCTGCACTCCTTCGTTCTGACGAACGGCCTCTTCGTGCATTTCCTTTTCAAGGCCGGTCAGGCCGCCACGGTAGGCAGTTTCAAAAATCGCCTTCCGGAAACTGTAATCCTTAAAGCTCTTTTTTTCGGTGATGATGTTCGGAGCTTCGATCACGTGCCGGATCGCCATCTTTTCGATGCGCTCTTCACGGGCGATGTCGAGATCCAGCGCGTCAATATCGCGCGCCATTTGGTCAAACGCGGAGTTGTCCTCCGCGGTACGTTCAGCCTTCGAGGTCAGTTCTGCCATCTTCGCCTCAAGGGCCGTCCGCTTCTGTTTCAATTCTTCGGACTTTTTCATTTTCTGAACTTTTGTTTAATTGTTAATAATTAGCCTCTCCGGCTTTTTTGATAATATTTCATTGCTTTCTCTGTAAACTCCAGCTTCGATTTAAGCGTTTCAATCTCTGCCTGCTGGGCGATGATCTGTCCCCCGAGGCGCTGAATTTCTTCTTTATCCTGCCGCGCGGTGGTTTCCTCTTCGATGGTCCGGCGCAGGGCGTTAGGGTTTGAGGGGATGTTCACGATTGAAAATTCCATCAGTTCCACGGCACTGAAATAGTAAGTAGGATTCTTCCCATTGACCGCCTGTTCGCCTTCACCCCATTTGCCGGGGGCCGTTTCGCGGAAACCTACCGATGTGGCTTTCAGTGTCCCGTTTAGGACTTTGCGAAAGATTTTTTCTGCAAGCGGGTTAATATCTTTCGGCTCAAACGTCACGCGCCCGATCAGCTTCCCGTCTTCGGCAAATGCTTCACCCGGCCCCAGAACTTTATCGGGGTCTGGATCGAAGGACCCGTAAACGTCGTGTTGGTAACCAACAATCCCGTTGCGATTGAAATTGTCCAGGTTCCATGCCGATATTGGGATGACAGTTCCGTGCCGGTCGCGGGTTTCGTCGCTGATCACAAATTCCACGGTCCGCGTTTCTTCGGCCTGTTTGCGGTCAAAGGCGCGGATCTCTCCGGTTATGTATTTCCTATTTTCCATTTTTTGGCGTGTTAAGATTTCCAAGTAGTTCGGGGAGGGTCATATTTGAGGGGACCAGATATTCATCGAGGCCGTCCACGGGATTCAGGTTTTCCAACTCGCGGACCTCGTTGCGGGACATCCATCCATCGAGAACAGCCTTGTGATACCAGTCGGACTGCGCGGCCAAGTCACCCCGGAGCAGCCCTTTCAGGTCGAATTTTACATCAATGCGCTCCGCTTCACCTTCAGGGAATAGCTTGCGCTCAATCTCGGTTTCAAAGCGTTTGCACTCCGGGCGAAGTCCGTATTTAACGAACTGAATGTCCTGCTGTTCCGTGTTGGTGAATGTCGAGTGCGTATGTTCGGCCAAAAGGGAAACAGGGACTTTCCAAATCCGGGATGCGTCCTGTATAGAAAATAATCGGGTTTGTATAGCCTGCGCCGCGTCGGGGCTGATGCCGATGGTTTTGTACTTTAGTCCGTGTTCGAGAATAGGAGTCCCGTGGTCCCCGGCTTCCGCTATCCGTTTGGCCACCCTTAAATAGCTGGCGTCGGAGAGTTCCCCGTCAGTTTCGATAACCCCCCTTAATGCCCCCTTTTTATTGAAATATTCAGCGGCGAATTGCTGACCGGCCAGTCCGATACCGATACTTTGGGCGTGGTATGTCACGGGGTCAATGCCTACAATCCCGTCTTTTGAGAATAACTTGACGTGGAGGATGTCGTCTGCGAGGTAAGTCCCTGCGGTTTTCCCTTCCGTCACTTTGTAAACGACGTCATACCCGCGGGTCATCACCATTACGGAACCGGGATGAACCGGGTGCAGGGCCTTTGGGAAGCCATTACCTGCCCATTCGATGACGGCGTAGGCGTTGCCCCACCCGGCGACACAGGATTCCATGTACTCCCAAAACACGAAATCGGTCATGTAGGAGTTTGGCCGGTGGTGAATAAGGGAATAAACGGGGTGCCTGGTCAATTCTTTCTTTCCCGTGGAGGTGCGCTCATATACGGCTTTTGGAAGGGAGGCCAGATTTTCGGCTTTGATGGAAATAGCGGCAAAGGCGCCGGTAAACGTAAGGGCCGTGTCGTGGTCAACCATTTGCCCGGCAGCGGTCATGCCACCATTGCGCGGAATGTACGAAGAAGCAGGCATTACCAGCAATCCGCGCGTTTTCGCGTAATCTATCAGGCGTTTTTCAATGAAAGCGGGTAACCTCATTGCGATATATTGGACCAATTATCGCAAAGGTAAAGATTATTTTGACGCCTGTCAATTTGTTAATAACAAACTTTTATGCAAAAGTCGAAAATAACTTTACTTTACCTGTCCCGATTATCTCTGAAACTCCTAAAACTCGCGTACCTCCGTTGTCCGAACTCCCGCTGATATTCAGACTCAAGCATCTCATATACCTGTTCATGGGTAATTCCGGGGTCCCTGATCCGCATATCCGCCAGGGTGGACCAAAACAGGGAAATGAATCCCTGCTTTGTCGTCATCTGGATAATTCGCGGCGGAACCATCAGGCATTCTCCATCAGTTCGTTCACAACATCGACCCGGAGCCTGTTGACGTGCTTCAGGTCGTAGTATTCCCGGATATAGTCGAGCGCCTGATTACGGTATTTGTTGTAGCTGATCTGCTCCCGGAGCAGGAAGTCCAATTTCTCGCCGTAGTCCTGCGGATCCTTATATTTGATCGTCCCCGGTATAACATTCCATTCTTCCCAATCCGGCACAAGGCAAACCGCCCCGGAGAATGTCCCCTCTAAAGCCGCTATGTTGCTCTTGCAATGATTGAAAAAGTCGTTATATAGGGGGACCTGCATCACCCGCGGGCGGTATTCCTTCAGCCATTTGAAATACAAAACCGGATCTTCCGGCTTCCGGTATTTTTTATTGGGCAGATAAAACTCCCATGGGTTGTACCCGGCATAGACAAAGTTCCAATCTTTGTATTTGTCCTGCGCCTGAAGTATCTGGATTTCGTGAACCCTCAGATCCATACGGTGAGAGTCCCCACCACGCCACAAAACCGTTTTCTGCGTAGTGCCCTGCGCTGGTTCACCGATAAAATCAAATGGCAGGGCATTGGGTACAACCCGGACATTTTTGTTAAGCGGGCCATATAGCGTTTTTAAGGCCGCGGTGGACACCGTGATCACGTCGGCAAGTTTGGCTATCTCTGCGAGGTTCTGATGCACCTTCTCGTCGGAAAACGTGTCAAAAGCCCGGTTATTAGCCTGCGGAATCTCAAACAAATTATCGTCGTAGTCGATCCAAACCGGAATGTGCAGGTCTTTCAGAAATCTGGTCAACGGAAGCGAGGCATATGGCCTCTGCTGGAATACGATGTCGTACTGCGTAAGCGTAGACCACGTGAGGTTTCCGATCTTGCTTATGTCGTGGGTGTCGATGGTCAGGCCCGGGATTTTCCGCATCATATCCCGGAATACACCGGCGGCCCTGTACCATGATGTTGTGTCGTCTTTCGAGATGGTTAATGCTAAAATTCTCATATTGATATATTTAGTTATTGTTTAATTGTTAATTCTTCCCCGGTGAGCACGAAGTATAGGTTTTGCAGTTGGTGAACGTATTGGGGGAGTGGGATATTTATGTCGCCGTCATATCCTCCAAAGGGTATGTCGCATTTAATAAAAAACACCCACAATTTGCTTAGTTTTTCTGTACACCAGCTTGAATCGGCTCCTTTAAAAAAACCAAATTTCAGCAGCCATTCTTCTGTTAGCGGGATTGGGTGCAGTCCCTCTTCATTTGGGATGACCACCAGTCTTATTTCTTCTTTTGCAAACTCGACTAATAAATCATCCTCAGATATTTTCGAAACCTTCATCAGCAGACTGTTGTATCCAATGAGGTTCCCTATTCTTAATTCACTTGCTTTCATATTCGTGTGGTTTTAAAAATTAAGGATTTTCAAATCTGAATCTTTGTATGGCTCCGGCTTCGCCCCGCTCATATATCCGCCGATGGCGTTGATAATCGCTGTCAAACCGTCTATTTTGTTCATTGATTTCGCCTTGTGCAGTTTGATATTGTCGTTTGCATCCGTCACAGCTACCGCGTTGCGGAACATCCACCGGAGTACAGGGTCATCCATCAGATCGACCTCCGCACTCTCCACAAGCCGCTGAAGTTCCCGCGTCGGCTCGCTCATGGTCTTAATCGACTGATTGAACTCATCCAAAATGTTATTCAACCCCGCCTTCTGAAGCCCCTGCACCGTCCCGTGGTATGCTTTTGCCGGGTCATAAGCAATATTCCGGCAGTTCACACCCCGTATAATCTCGGTGATCTTCTCCACCTGCGCGTCTATGTCGATAACATTCCCATCCGTCACGAAGATCCTGCCTTCCGCAGCCCATGTTTTATAATCCACTCGGTCGGCATTTTCCTCCATCTTCGCCTCTGGAATCCAATAGTACAGTTTAATCGCCTTTAACTCCGGAAAATACAGGGCTAGCGCGTTTATATCAACATGACTTGCAAGGTCCAACCCGGCATAACATGTTTGTCCAACCAGATCGGCGTCTGTGGTCCCGTTGCTACACTTTCTTACCTTCTCGTCTTGAATCCAGACGGTCGGCGCGTCCACCCATTGATTCAGGTTCTTCGTTTTGAAATTTACCTCTTCCGACCCGCCCCGATTGAGTGCAGACTTAAATTCCTCTTCCAGATATTCGGCAGATATGCTTATGCCCATGTTTGGATTGGACTTAGCCCATGTTTTCGGATCCTTCCAATCGTCCCCCTCGTCGGCGGAATAGATCATCACAAACGTATTTTCTTGCTTTTTGATCCCCAGAAGCACGTCGATATAAATCCTTCGCATCAGAAAACAGGGCGATGTTTTGTCAAACCCAGCAGTCGTAATCGTAAAGATCATAGGCTGTCGCCGCGCCCCGGTCGCAGACTTTAAGACGTTGTAAAGCATATCAGTTTTATGCGCGTGGTACTCATCCACGACGGCAAAGTGCGGGTTTAATCCGTCCAGTTTGTCGCTGTCAGCCGCCAGGGGTTCCATTTTTGACAGTGTGCTTTCCATCGTCAACGCCGACTGAAACCGCGCGATCTTATTCGATAGCGCAGGGCTTTTGCCTACCATGTTCCGGGCCTCCGTCCA
>Ga0209606_1003568_pt1 | contig 15503 bp, 10 predicted proteins | sample AD_UKC057_MetaG_FD_184412 | JGI IMG/M metagenome (GOLD analysis project Ga0209606, IMG submission 184412) | Active sludge microbial communities of municipal wastewater-treating anaerobic digesters from USA - AD_UKC057_MetaG (SPAdes) (version 2) | ecosystem: Engineered > Bioreactor > Anaerobic >...
TAGGTATGGATAAGGAAGATAAAGCCCAAAAGCAACCAATGGAGTTTTATAATATGTCAGATTTTCTTAGAGGACAATCCTCGAAATTGATCACAGGTTTATCAGATGAAGATAAAACTGCTTTTGTTTTGAAAAACGGAAAGCCTGTAGCAGTGCTTATTTCTCACGAGAGATACGAAAGGTTATTAAAAGCAGGAATAGATATAACTGAATACTAAATATAAAACAATTAAGAGATGAGAGAGGTTAAATGAATGGCCGTGAAAAAATCAGAATTGTATTCCCTATTATGGGAGGCTTGTAATAAATTAAGAGGTGGAGTAGAACCTTCAAGGTATAAAGATTATGTGCTTGTTTTGTTATTCTTCAAGTATGTATCGGACAGATATAAGGGGCAACGTTTTGCTGAATTTACAGTAAATGAAGGTGCCTCATTTGACGACTTGATTGCTGCAAAAGGTAAACCGGATGTTGGCGAAAGAGTAGATGTAATTCTTCAAAAGTTTCTAGAAGATAATAAGCTAGTAGGAGCGCTTCCTGATGTAAGCTTTAATAATCCGGATGAACTAGGTTCTGGCAAAGAACTAGTTGATAAAGTTTCTGGTCTTATTGCTATTTTCCAAAATCCTGCGATCGACTTTAAAAGCAACAGAGCTAGTGGCGATGACATCATTGGGGATGCATATGAATACTTTATGATGAAATTTGCTCAAGAGTCTGGTAAGAGTAAGGGACAGTTTTATACACCTAGTGAAGTGTCACGTATTATTGCTAAGCTTATTGGCATTGGCGATATTAAACAAGAGACAGGAAAGAAATGGACTCTTCATGATCCTGCGGCGGGGAGTGGATCATTACTTATTCGTTCAGCAGATGAAGCACCAACTGATGATAATGGTGATTCCATAGTTACAATATTTGGACAAGAAAAATATCCTGATACTGCTGGTTTAGCAAAGATGAACTTCATCCTACATAACAAAGGTACAGGAGAAATCAAAAGTGGGAATACATTAGCAAATCCACAATATACTGATGATTTTGGTGGACTTAGAAAATTTGATTTTATTGTCATGAACCCACCATTTTCTGATAAAGACTGGACTGATGGAATTAAACCATCTGAAGATAAATACAAGAGGTTTGATGGTTATGGCATTCCACCAGAAAAGAATGGTGACTATGCTTGGTTTCTACATGTTCTAAAAGCGTTGGAAAGCAATGGCAAGGCGGGGATTATTCTGCCACACGGTGTACTATCTAGACCTAATGCAGAAAAGACTATTAGAAAAGCGGTACTTGATAAGAAATATATAAAAGGTATTGTTGGATTGCCTACAAACTTATTTTATGGCACAGGAATTCCTGCCAGTATTATCATAATCGATAAAGAAAACGCTGATAAGCGTGAAGGTATCTTTATGATCGATGCGAGCGCTGGGTTTAAGAAAGACGGAAATAAGAACCGCCTACGTGAACAGGATATTGAGAAAATTGTACAAACCTTTATTCACCAAGAAAAGGTTGAGGGGTACTCTCGCTTTATTACGTATAAAGAGATTTTAGAAGAGAACGAAGGAAACCTTAATGTGCCTCGTTATATCCAAAAAATAGATGGCACATTACCTCAAAACATTGCATCTCATCTTAAGGGTGGTATTCCAGAAGTCGATATTAACTCTTTAGAGAGACTCTGGAAAATATCGCCACAGTTAAGACAAGAGATATTCACTTGTGTTGATGAAGAACATAATATCTATAATCTTGCTATAAAACCAAATGAAATTGAAACAGTCATTTCTGAAGATGAAAATATAAAGGTTGAAAAGGAGACTGAATACGGTTCTCTATTCGAGACGTGGAAAAATAAAGTAAAAGATTCATTATTCAATATTAATACAGATACAAATCCAAAAGAATTAATTCGAAGCTTGGGTATTGAAATTTTGAGAGATTTTGAATCGGCAAAACTTCTAGACAATTACGATGTTTACGACTTCTTGCTTAACTATTGGAATGAGAAAATGCAAGATGATGTATATGTAATAAAAGCGAGCGGATATGATGCGGGACGTGAGATTGAATATGTATACGCTCAAAAGAAAGCTAAAGATGAAAATGGAGAAGAAATAAAAGTCGATGATACTTCAAAAATGAAGTCTTTTGAAGGTGCTTTAATTTCGAGAGACATTATTGAACAGGAGTATTTTGAAACTGAGTTAATGGCTCTTAATGAGCTAATCGAAAAATCTGCATTGCTTGAATCTGAACTGGATGAAATGAGAGAAGAAGAATCAGGTGACGAAGGTTTGCTTATAAATGCTTTGAATGAAAAAGGTGACGGTATACCTAAAGCAAATCTGAATAAACAAATAAAAGAACTTGAAAGTAAAAAGACTTCTGAAGTAATAGATGACATTACAAAGCTTATTGAATTATTTGATGCAGGCAGTACTTCGGAGATGGAGAAAATCGTCAAAGCAAATAGTGAGCTGAAGATATATGAGCTTAGAAATAAGAACGGCTCATTCGGAAAGGCTAAGTTAAGAAATGCATTAAAAGAAGCAAATGACAATGCAGTAATTCCAGAAACATATGTTGAAGAATATAATGCTCTTCTCTCTTATCAAGCTAAGTTAACAGAGAAAGAAGAAGCTGATAAAGCGATCAAAGAGGCTCAAAAGGAACTGGATGATGTAGTCCTTTCTAAATACGCAGAACTAACGATTGATGAAGTAAAGCATTTACTCTTTGACAAAAAGTGGATGGCAAGGCTTGAAAAAGATATTACTGATGCGATTGATCAGGTGATGAATAGTCTCGCCTCAAAGGTTGTCTTAATTGCCAAACGCTATGAGCACACTTTAGGAGAGATTGAAGAAAAGACAGTTCAGTCGAAGGCTAAGGTTAAATCTGCATTAGAAAGGATGGGATACACATGGTAACTCATTCTAAAGATACAATTGAGTATAACGAAATAAAAAAAATATATAAGCGTGTTAGAGGAACTCCTATAACTGCAGAAAGAATGAGTAAAATAAAATCTGCTACTGGAGCGATAAGAGTTTTTGCCGGAGGAGCAACAGAGATTAGAGCAAATGTATCGGATTTGCCTAATGCAAATATTATTAGTGATCCTGTAGTAATTGTTCAATCAAGAGGGGTAATAGACTTTATATATTGCAATGTCCCTTGTACATTTAAAAATGAGATGTGGGGCTATACGTCATCTGATATATATGCAGTAAAATTTCTTTTTTATTATCTGAAACATAATGTCGATTATTTTAGAAATGCTGGAGATGGAAGAAGTTCTTTTTCACAAATTTCATTACCAGTTACTGAAGAGTATAAAATCCCGCTTCTTTCTTCTAAAGAACAACAAGCTATAGCTTCAGTATTATCAGATTTTGATGAGCATATAGACAATCTGTCTGAACTAATTGAAAAGAAAAAAGCAATTCGTGAAGGTGCTTTGGATGATTTGATCAGTGGGAGAACAAGAGTTGACGGGTTTGACGGTGATTGGATAGAATCAACAATTGAAAGTTCAACAAGTGCAATTATTACAGGAGGTACTCCTTCAACCACGATAGACAAATACTGGGGCGGGACAATTCCATGGCTTGCTTCTACAGAAGTTCATCAAAAAATAATTACCAAAGCAACCAGAAACATTACAGAAATTGGTTTGAATAATTCATCCGCTAAAATAGCACCAAAAGATTCGGTATTAATTGCACTAGCAGGACAAGGAAAGACCAGGGGAACAGCAGCGTTTCTAGCCTATCCAATGGCATTAAACCAATCTCTAGCTGCATTAGTCCCATCAGATAAAACAAATCCTAAGTTCTTATATTACTTAATTGAAAATATGTATCTTGATTTAAGAGAACATTCATCAGGTGACGGTGGACGTGGTGGATTGAATAAAACTCTAATAAAGAATATAAATATACGACTTCCGAGGGAAATAAAAGAACAACAAGCAATTGCCGAAGTTCTGACAGCAATGGACGAAGAAATAGAATCTCTCGAAACAGAAAAAGAAAAAATGATACAAATTAAAGAAGGTGCAATGGACGACCTCTTAACAGGCCGTGTGCGCCTTAAAGTATGAGGAGGTAAAGGCTATGTCTGTTGATTTAGAAAGAAAATTGCAAAACAAGGTCCTTCACTGGTTAATAGATAAAGAGGAAGAAGGAGGTCTAGGTTATACGTATCTCGGAAATCTAGAGGATCAGAATAACAAACCTATTAGAGAAGATTTGCTGAAGAAGAATCTTGAAAAACGTGGTTATTCGAAAGACCAGATTTCCAAAGCTGTAACTGAGCTTGTTTCAAAAGCGAGCAATCAAGTGGATAGCCTTTACCAAATCAATAAAGAGGTCTATTCCCTACTTCGCTATGGCAAGCAAGGTGTTAAAGACGAGAATAAAAATCGTCAAACAGTCCATTATATCGACTGGAACAATGTCGAGAACAATGATTTTTATGCTGCTGAAGAAGTAAGTGTTCTCTGCTTTAATCAAATAGAGAGAAAACGCCCTGATGTGGTGCTGTATATAAACGGTATCGCTTTTGGCATATTTGAGTTAAAGCGTTCATGTGTGAGTATTGGTGAGGGAATTCGTCAGAATCTCACAAACCAAAAAAAAGAGTATATTCAGAACTACTTTAGCACTGCTCAGTTTCTCTTTGCTGGTAACGAAGCAGAAGGGCTGAAGTATGGAACAATCGAAACTCCAGAAAAGTATTATCTGAATTGGAAAGAAGATATTAAAGCTAGTGATGAACTTTCTGCGAGTATTAAAGGTATCCAATCCAGAGAAAGAAATAAACTAAGGGATGGTGTAATTTCTCTTTGTCATAAAGAGAGGTTTCTTTCACTAATCCACGACTTTATTATTTTTGATGCTGGAGTGAAAAAGATTGCAAGACATAATCAGTATTTTGCTAATATTGCTGCTAGGAAAAGAATCCTTTCGGGTGAAGGTGGAATAATCTGGAATACGCAAGGTTCAGGAAAATCCCTAATTATGGTATGGCTTACTAAGTGGGTTATTGAGAATGTAGCAGATAGCCGAGTGGTAATCATTACCGATCGAGATGAACTTGATGACCAAATTGAAAGTTTGTTTATTGATGTAAATGAAAAAGTACGAAGAACAAAGAGTAGTGCTGATTTAAGAGAGGTTCTAAATAAAAATGATGATTCTATTATCTGCTCTTTGATTCATAAATACGGACATAATGCAGGTAAACAATCCGATGTGGATCAATATCAGTGTTGCATCTATTCTACTCATAAGCATACTCCAGAAAATCCAAGATTAAGGCTGATTATTCCTCTCTTCCGTGATGTTGGAGAGGAGGAGTATGCAGCCGTTAGTCGCATGGTCGCAAAAGAAATCGGCATCGACCTTTTTGATGATACGACCTATGAACCAGAACGATTAATGTATTGGCCGTCTACTTCAAGAAACGGCATTTTTGTGTATGAGGAAAAAGATGGTTCTCTCCTTGATCCTGATGTATTTCTAAATAAATATGATGATTGGCACGACACAAGCACTTGGCCAGTATCCTCTAGGCAATCAGAAGTACTTGATCGCTCATTAAAAGAACAAGCCGATCCACTTTCTAAAGAAGGTGTCATCGGTACTTTTTGCCGTACCTACTCAGTTAGCCGAGCGATTGATACGTTTTTAAAGGATATATACGAGCCTTCAGTAATGGTTGGTCGATATGGTTATATCCCGGCTGACTCCAGTGCAGGGGTTATCCTCTATGATGATAAGTTTGCCTACTTTGAAACAATAAATTTGACAATTTTTCATTAAAAAAGCCCAGTCGATACTGGACTTATCAAAGCTCATATTATTTTTAGGTGTCAAACTCCCGATTGACTAGAGTCAATTTTTGAGTTATAATATAGCTGCTTGCTCGATAGCAAGCGGTTTATAGATGTATAATTGCAAAATTACAACGTTAATATTCTTTGAACAGATAAGTAGTAGCTGTTCAAACTAAAACAAGAGAAAAAACTATAGATAAAAAGAGAGATAAAATGAGGAAAGGGACAATATGAAAATACATGCAGGATTGGATGTAGGATCAACGACTGTTAAAGTTGTTGCCCTCGACGAGAATGAAAATGTAATTTTCTCCGTTTACCGCAGGCACAAAAGCGATGTAAAATTGACCGTGAAACAGGTTCTCATCGAGCTTTACGAACAGGTCGGAAACGCCACTGTTCGTATGAATGTTACTGGTTCAGGCGGTATGTTTGTTGAGAAGAACCTAGGCATTACCTTTATTCAAGAAGTAATCGCAGGTACGAAAGCAATCAGAGAGTTCCTGCCTCACACCGATGTAGTTATTGAATTAGGTGGAGAGGACTCGAAAATTACTTACTTATCAGGCAATGTAGAGCAGAGGATGAATTCCATATGTGCAGGTGGAACAGGGGCTTTTATCGACCAGATGGCCAACCTATTAGATACGGATGCCGCTGGATTGAATAAGCTCGCTTATGCTTATGAGAAACTCTATCCAGTTGCCTCTCGTTGTGGTGTGTTTGCTAAGACCGATATTCAAGCACTAATGAACGATGGAGCATCAAACGAAGACATCGCAATGAGTGTCTTCCAATCTGTTGTTAATCAGACCATCTCCAACCTTGCCTGTGGTCGCCCTATCGAAGGCAACATCACCTTCCTTGGCGGTCCTCTCCACTTTTTGGAGAACTTAAGAGAGAGATTTATCGAAACCTTAGGGGACGAAGGAAATACGTTCACTACCCCAGAAAGTGGCCAACTCTATGTAGCCATGGGCGCTGCTTTGGAAGCGCGAGACAACGCGGATAACCTCTCCTTACAAGAGTTAATTGACCGCATCAATAGTGGGGTCATCCTAGAAGAGGAAGAAGAGGAAGTAAAAAGCTTAGAGCCGCTTTTCGACTCAGAGGATGACTACCGAGCTTTTGTCGAGGAACATCAGACAGATAAAGAAGTTTATGGCGACTTAAGTACATATAAGGGCCCTGTTTATCTTGGCGTCGATGCCGGTTCAACAACCTCCAAGATGGTCTTGATCGGCGAAGACAATCAGACTCTATTTACGCACTATTCCAATAATAAAGGCAAGCCCTTGGAGCATGTTCTGGAAAATCTCCTCCTTATCTATGAAAAGATGAACAAGGAGACCTACATTGCTAGTTCTGGTATTACAGGCTACGGTGAGGATTTTATCAAGTCGGCTTTGCATATCGATAATGGTGAGGTAGAGACAATTGCCCATTATACTGCTGCCCACTACTTTAACCCAGAGGTCGACTTTATCCTAGATATTGGCGGCCAAGATATGAAGGCAATGCACATTTCCAATGGGGTTATCGATTCTATTCAGTTAAATGAAGCCTGTTCTTCGGGTTGTGGGTCCTTCCTATCCACCTTTGCTGCCTCCGTTGGGATGACAGTAGAAGAGTTTCAGCAAGTCGCCCTATATGCAAGAAACCCTGCTGATTTAGGAAGTCGCTGTACGGTCTTCATGAACTCCAAGGTTAAACAGGCACAAAAGGAGGGCGCTGAGGTTGGTGATATTGCAGCGGGACTTTGCTATTCGGTCATCAAGAATGCTATCCAAAAAGTCATCAAGGTTAGAGACCCCGAAAGTTTAGGCGAAAATCTTGTTGTTCAAGGTGGCACCTTCTATGGCGACGCTATTTTACGAACCTTCGAACGTATCACGGGCAGAAAAACGACCCGTCCTTCTATTGCGGGCTTGATGGGTGCAATGGGGATGGCCCTAATCGCTAAGGAACGGTCGACAGGAGCATCAAGAATTAAAACACCGGATGAATTGCGAGAATTTAGTTACAGCCAAAGAAGTGCTCGCTGTGGCATCTGTTCCAACAACTGTGCCTTAACGATCAACATCTTCAGCGATGGTGGCCGCTACATTTCCGGGAACCGCTGTGAGAGAGGTGCAGGGATTAAGCGTGTCGATAACGGCTTGCCTAACCTATTCCAGTATAAATACGACCGCATGTTCAACCATTACGATAATATCGACGAGGACAAGGCAAAATATCCTGCAGTAGGTATTCCCCGGGTACTGAACATGTATGAAAATTATCCCTTCTGGCACACCTTCTTTAACAAACTAGGTTTCCCTGTTACCCTGTCTAGCGAGAGCGACAGAGAAATCTATGAAAAGGGCATTGGTTACATTTCCTCGGAGACGGTTTGCTACCCAGCGAAGATTACCCATGGTCATATTGAAGACCTAGTCCAAAAGGATGTTAAGTTTATCTTCTATCCAAGTGTCTTTTATGAGCATAAAGAATTTGAGAAATCAGACCACCAAATCAATTGTCCAGTCGTTATTGGCTTCCCTGAAGTTATTCACAACAATGTTTCCTCCTTGGAGAAAAATCAGGTAACTTTCATGTATCCTTTTGTTTCCTTTAAAGATCAAAAGACAATAAGCAAACGCCTAGTCGAAGTTTTTGATCAGTTCTCTATTGGTGGAAAAGACTACCACATCGACAAGAAACATATTCAAAATGCTGTCGAAGTCGCTTGGCTGGAACAAAAAGAATTCCATGATGATATTCGTAGGGAAGGAAGAAGGGCCCTTGACTGGGTAAATGCCAAAGAAGGCAGGAAGGGAATCGTCCTTGCTGGTCGTCCTTATCATATTGACGGCGAGGTTAATCATGGAATACCTGATTTGATTAACGGTATGGGCATTGCTGTTTTATCTGAAGATGCAGTGGCTTTCAACATCGATGATGTGACAAGAGACCTTCGGGTTCTTGACCAGTGGGTCTACCATTCTAGGCTCTATCGAGCAGCGGAATTTTTGGCAGACCAGCCTAACTTAGAGCTTGTTCAATTGAATTCTTTCGGCTGTGGCTTGGATGCCGTTACAACGGATCAAGTGCAGGAAATCTTGGAAGCTAAGGGAAGAATCTATACCGTCCTAAAAATCGATGAGGTGTCTAACCTAGGCGCTGCTAAGATTCGCATTCGCTCCCTCGTACAAGCATCGACGAAAGAAGATAAAGGATTTGCCCTAGCGGACCGTAGCGCAGTCCAAACACCAAAGAGAGCGGTCTATACAAAAGAAATGAAGGAAAAGGGCTACACGATTTTGGTTCCCGCTATGGCCCCAGACCACTTCACCATTCTGGCAGGCGCCTTGAGCTCAGAAGGATACAACTTTGAATTCCTTGAGAAAGTTGATAGTAAGGTGATTGATGCTGGCTTAAAATATGTCAACAACGATTCTTGCTATCCTTCGATTACTGTCGTCGGTCAGATGATGGAGGCCTTGGAGTCGGGCAAATACGATCCTGAGCGAACAGCCCTTTTAATGACGCAAACCGGTGGAGCCTGCCGTGCTTCCAACTATGTGGGCTACATCCGCAAGGCCTTAGAAGATATGGGCTACCCAGAGATTCCTGTTATTGCCCTATCCGCTCAAGGCATTGAAACATCACCAGGTTTAGATATTAATCTCGGTTTGCTTAATAAGGGAGCCTACTCCATTGTCGCAGGAGACCTGATTATGAGGGTATCCAATGCAACTCGTCCTTACGAGGCCAATGAAGGACAAACGGAGAGAACCAAGGAAAAGTGGATATCTAAATTCACCGAGTGGGTAAAGCACCCCAAGAAACGTGAATTTAAGAAGCTAACTCGACAATGTGTCGAAGAATTCGACCGGATCCCGAGGAAAGATATTGTTGTTCCTAAGGCAGGTATTGTTGGTGAGATCTTGGTTAAGTATTTACCTGAAGCCAATAATTATCTCCAGGAGCTATTAGAAGAAGAAGGTGCAGAAGTTAGATATGACAGACTTCTTTATGTATTGTTTCCGTAATGCTGTTCATAAAGCAGACCTCTTGAAGACAAGTAAGCGAGTCGCCTTAATCTGCAATATTGCCGTGAAGATCCTAGAAAGCTACCGAACACCTGTGCGTAAGGCTTTAAAGGATTCTGTGCACTTCGAAGAACCCCTTTATATCGAGGAGATTGAAGCTTACGCAGAAGAAATTGTTGAATTGGGCCACCATTATGGCGAAGGTTGGTTATTAACGGGAGAAATGATTGAGCTTATTCACCAAGATGCACCGAATATCGTCTGTATTCAACCCTTTGGTTGCTTGCCTAACCACATTACGGGAAAGGGCGTCATGAAGGCAATCCGCGATCAGTATGATGAGGCAAATATTATAGCGATTGACTATGATCCCGGTGCCAGCGAAGTCAACCAAGTTAACCGTGTCAAGCTGATGATGTCTAGCGCCTGGGAAGCCCTTAGTCGCAAGGACCCTAGTATTGTCCGTCCCAAGAAAGCCAAGAAGGCAAAAGAACCATTAAACGAGGATAAGGACGTCACTAGGACAACAAATGAGGAAATTCAAATAATAAAATAGGGAAAATACTTTCCCCTTATTAAAGAGGAGGCCTTAGCCGAGAGATTGGTTGGGCATCCTCTTTTTTTCTTCATGCAAACGAGTGCCTATGTTACAATGTTTGATAGAAATAAGGAGGAGCGAATGAAATTCCGCATATTACGGTTTATCGCTATTTTAGGTTTTGCCTTGCTTTTTTTCATCGTGATGAATGCTTACCTTAATCAAGTCTATGTACAGGAACAAGAAGCATCAGGAACGGGAGCGAGCTTAATAACAGAAGATGGTTGGCTGGACGTCGAGAAACTTTCCCATCAGAACGCAGAAGGTCGTGTCGTCGATTCTGAGCTGTTTTTTCTCTTACTTGGGGTAGATCAAAATGATGGCGAGTCTAGCAGTTTTACTAGGACCGATACCATGATGTTAGTAAAGGTAGATTTTGAAAAAAACACAATAGATTTACTTTCTTTGCCTCGAGATTCACGGGTAAAGGTGGAAGGCGTATATACAAAACTTAATCATGCCCATTCCATTGGCGGTATTCGCTTGACCATGGATAGCATTAGGGACTGGTTAAATATTGATTTGGACTACTTTGTTGAGGTCGACTTTGAAGCGGTTGTCAATATGGTCGACGCGATTGGTGGTATCCATTACGATGTGCCGGATATTGGCATGGACTACCAATATGAAAGGCAGGATTCGCAAGTGGATTACATAAGTCCTGGACCCCAGAAATTAGATGGGGAGCAAGCGTTGGGTTACCTGCGCTACCGTAAGGGCTATGTCCAAGGAGATATCGGGCGAGTCGAGGCCCAACAGCAGTTCTTGAAATCGGTTGTCGAACAGATTTTTAAGGGGGCAGGAATCCAGCAACTTCCGGCCTATATTAAAACGGTGATGGGCGATGTCAGGACCAACATTCCTTGGGATGAAATGATTGGCTTAGCAGGACGGGTGAATGAACTCAGGGGTGTAGAGATGACTACCCACACAGTACCTGGTGAAGGTGTTTATATCGATGGTATCTCGTATTATGAGGTAGATGCTCACAAGACAGAAAGACTTATTGAAGACCTGCTCCCCAATTATGTGCTGCTTGACTTGCAGTAGGTTACTCCGTTAAGAGTAGCTCAAAGTGTTAGGGAATGCCCTTAGAAAGAGTGGTTTAATGGAAGACAATATGCGTAAGCAGAGAAAAGATGAGCACATTGAGCGCTTTCTACAGACAGAATATCAAGGAAATAATTTGCTGAGCGATGTCTACGTGGAGACAAATTCTCTGCCTGGTTTAGCGGATAAAGATGTCGACACTTCGACCATCTTCCTTGGACAAAAGGTTGACTTCCCTCTATATATTAATGCCATGACTGGTGGCACCGACCTTTCGGAAGAAATAAATAGCGACTTGGCTTATATCGCTAGGACCTTTAATTTGCCTATGGCCGTAGGTTCCCAGAAGATTGCCTTAGAAGATGAGGCGGCGAGGAAATCTTTCCATGTCGTCCGGGAAGTTTTGGGTAGACCCCATACCGTTATCGATAATCTCGGTGCAGAAGCAGACGAGGAAATGGTAAGAGAAGCTATGGCCATGATAGAAGCCGATGCTATCGGTATCCATATCAATGTATCGCAAGAACTAGCTATGGCTGAAGGAGACAAGGACTTTTCTCGGTTTGAAGAGAATATTCGCCGTATCTGCCAAGCTTTTCCAGGCAAGGTTATTGCAAAGGAAGTTGGCTTCGGTTTATCTGAAGTGGTGGGAAAGAAGTTAGTCGAAGCTGGTGTTGCGGCTATCGATGTTTCTGGCTACGGAGGCACCAATTTTGTGGAAATTGAAGACTTACGGGCTTTTGATTTTGATTACAGTGAGTTTTATTCCTGGGGAATCCCTACAGCGAAAGCTATCCTCAATGTCAGAAGAGCTTCGGAAGAAGTCTGCCTAATCGCTTCAGGGGGGATTAAAACAGCCTCCGATATCGTGAAGGCAATTATCCTTGGCGCCGATATGACCGCTATTAGTGGTGAGCTCCTCCGCTTCCTGCTCTTCGGAGGTAGGGATTAAGGGAACGAATTCTTCGCTTTCTTTTAGGGAGTAAACAGCGTGTAACGATTGTGATCCCTGGAGATAGCATCGAGGAACTATCTATCTGTGAAATGACGAAAGGAGGAACTGGCCTTGAGCAAAATAAAATTACTGCTTGAAGTGGTCAATGATATGCGAAGTCTTGCTGACGGCATACAGGCAGTTTGCGATGCGATGACAGAAGGAGATCCTGCTCCAAGTGCAAAAGCTGCCACTGAACAAGAACCAGTAAAAGAGCCGGATATCCCACTTGAAAAAGTGCGTATGGTACTTGCTGAAAAGAGCCAGATTGGGTTTACTGCCGAAGTGCGAGGACTCATTCAGAAGTATGGTGCAGACAAGTTAAGTGCTGTTGATAAGGCGTATTATTCTGACATCTTGAAAGATGCGGAGGCTCTTGGAAATGGGTAATCATGCAATATTATCTGCATCCTCATCCCACAGGTGGCTTAACTGCCTACCCTCTGCAAGACTTGAACTGGAGTTTGAAGACCAAAGTGGTGAGGCAGCAAAAGAAGGCACAGCGGCTCATGACCTGTGTGAACACAAACTAAAAAAGGCACTTCATATGAGAAGTCAGCGACCTATCTCTGAGTATAACTCTGATGAGATGGAGGAATGTACAGATGCTTACGTTGACTTCGTTATGGAGCAGGTGGAACTTGCAAAAACAAAATGCAAGGATCCAATCGTCCTTATCGAACAGCATCTTGATTTTTCATGCTATGTGCCAGACGGCTTTGGAACAGGAGATTGCGTGATTATCGCGGATGACAGACTTCACATCGTAGACTTTAAATATGGACTGGGTGTGCTAGTTGATACAGTGGACAATCCACAGATGAAACTGTATGCCCTAGGAGCACTTGGAATCTATGATCACCTGTACGACATTAAAGAAGTGTCCATGACGATCTTTCAGCCAAGAAGAGAAAATGTCAGCACCTGGACAATACCGGTGGAAGAACTAAAAGGCTGGGCGGAAGAGGAACTAAAGCCCAGAGCTGACAAAGCCTTCAACGGTGAGGGTGAATACATCCCCGGTCCATGGTGTACCTTCTGTAAAGCGGCAAACAGATGTCGGGCCAGAGCCGAAGAAAAGCTAAAACTTGCAGAGAAAGAATTCAAGATGCCACCTCTGCTGACGGATGCTGAGATAGAAGAAATCTTACTTATTCTTCCCGACCTTACCAAGTGGGCGAATGAAATAACAGCCTATGCCACTGATGCAGCAGTCAATCACGGTAAAGAGTGGAACGGTTTTAAAGTTGTGGAAGGTCGCTCGGTTCGCAAGTACAAAGATGAAGGAGCCATTGCAGAAAAAGCCGTGGCAGGTGGATATAAGGATATTTACAGAAAGAGCCTTATTCCGCTGACAGAGATGCAAAAACTGATGGGTAAATCCAAATTTGAGGAACTCCTCGGTGACCTCATTTACAAACCACCGGGTAAGCCGACTCTTGTTCCAAACTCAGATAAAAGACCGGCAATGAACGTAGCAGATGCTAAAAACGAATTTAACGAAATTATGGAGGATTAAATATTATGGCAAATATGCAAAACAAAACAAAAGTTATCACAGGTGTAAACTCAAGATTTTCTTACTTCCACGGATGGGAGCCTGTATCTATTAATGGTGGTGCAGAAAAGTACAGCGTATCCGTCCTTATTCCAAAGGATGACAAGGAAACCATTAATGCCATCCATGCAGCAGTTGATGCTGCCATTGAGGAAGGTATCGCAAAGTTTGGTGGTAAGAAACCAAATAAGGCAGCCATTAAACTACCGCTGCGTGATGGTGATGTAGAGCGTGATGATGAGGCTTATAAAGGCCATTACTTCATCAATGCAAATAGCAAGACAGCGCCACAGATTGTAGACAAAAGTGTTAAGCCGATACTGGATCGTAGTGAGGTGTACAGCGGTTGTTATGGCAGGGTTTCACTTAACTTCTATGCCTTCAACTCAAATGGTAATAAAGGTGTAGCTTGTGGCCTTGGTAACATTCAAAAAATTAGAGACGGAGAACCTCTAGGCGGTAAGTCTTCTGCAGTAGATGATTTTACGACTCTTGTCGATGATGACTTCCTTGCCTAATAGAAACAATAAACTTGACGGTGGTGGAGGTCTTCCCTCTGCCACCTTTTTTCATTTAGGAAAGGTGGTAGCTATGAAGAACTTAGAAATTGATATCGAAACCTATTCATCTACCAATCTACAAAAGAGTGGTGTTTATCGTTATGTAGAAGCAGAGGACTTTGAGGTGATGCTGTTTGGTTATGCGGTTGATGGTGGTGAAGTTAAGGTCGTTGATTTGATGGATGGAGAAAAGATTCCAAAAGAAATCCTAGATGCTTTAACCGATGAAACCATTACGAAGTGGGCATTTAATGCTCAGTTTGAGCGAGTATGCCTTTCACGTTATTTGGGCTATCCCACTGGGACTTATCTAAATCCTTCCTCATGGAAATGCTCCATGGTTTGGTCTGCCTATATGGGGTTACCACTTTCTTTAGAAGGTGTAGGTGCAGTGCTAGGACTTGAAAAGCAAAAGCTGACGGAGGGTAAAGACCTGATACGCTATTTTTGTGTTCCATGTACTCCAACAAAAACAAATGGCGGTAGATCTCGTAATTTGCCAACCGATGAAAGAGATAAATGGCAGCAGTTTAAAGCATATAACAAGCGTGATGTGGAGACAGAAATACAGATACAACAAAGATTGATCAAGTTTCCAGTGCCAGAGGACATCTGGGATGAGTATCATCTCGACCAAGAAATCAACGATCGAGGCATAAAGGTGGATATGGATTTTGTTAAGCAGGCCATTGCCATGGATGACATCTCTCATGAAAAACTACTAACTGCCATGCAGCAGATAACAAATCTGGATAACCCAAACTCTGTACAACAGATGAAAGGCTGGCTTTCTGAAAACGGTCTAGAGATGGAGACACTCGGCAAAAAGGCGGTTGCAGAGAAACTAAAGGA
>Ga0209606_1003571_pt1 | contig 15499 bp, 5 predicted proteins | sample AD_UKC057_MetaG_FD_184412 | JGI IMG/M metagenome (GOLD analysis project Ga0209606, IMG submission 184412) | Active sludge microbial communities of municipal wastewater-treating anaerobic digesters from USA - AD_UKC057_MetaG (SPAdes) (version 2) | ecosystem: Engineered > Bioreactor > Anaerobic >...
CTGAATAGTTGGCAATAGCATTGATGATTTCAGCAAATAGAGTATTTTTATCCTGGAAATGATAATAAAGGGCAGGTTTGGTTAATTCGCATAATTCGGCAATTTCGCGCATTGAGGTTGCTTCGAATCCTTTATCAGCGAATAATTTTGCGGCGGTTTTTATAATTTTATCTCTTGTAATATTTTCACATTTCATTTTGTCAATCCTTACTTACCGGTAAGTAAGTAAATTACAAAAAACTACTCTAATTATCCAAATATTTTCTAAATATTTTTTAATAAAAATTCGTTTTCCATTCGATTCTAAATAAAAACGCCGACATCTTAAACGTCGTTTTCTAATAATTTTTAACGAATAATATCGGTTTTTATTTTATCAATGATTTGATTTAGCAATCATAGTAAAGATAAAACTCATAAGGATGTGGTCTTAGAGACAATTCGTGTAATTCTTTTTCTCTTTTCCAATTGATCCAGGTCTGAATTAAATCGGTCGTAAAAACATCACCTACGAGTAGAAATTCATAATCCTTTTCTAAGGCATCAATCGCCTCTGCCAGGTTTTTCGGTGTCTTGGGATACTTCTCCAGCTCTTGCGGTGTCATCTCGTAAATATCACGATCAAGGGGTTCTCCTGGATCAATTTTATTTTTAATTCCATCAATCGCCGCCATAAGCATAGCAGTCCAGGTTAAATAACCGTTGGCAGTTGGGTCAGGGCAACGGAATTCTAAACGTTTGGCTTTAGGATTATTGGAGTACATTGGAATACGGACTGCGGCTGAACGATTTCTGGCACTCATCACCAGATTGACCGGAGCTTCAAAACCGGGAACGAGCCGCCGATAGGAATTAGTCGTTGGGGCGGCAAAAGCTAAAATCGCTGGAGCATGTTTCAGGATACCGCCAATTGAATATAAACCGATTTGGCTCAATCCAGCATAGCCATTATCTGCAAATAGCGGTTTTCCATTTTTCCAAAATGAAAAATGGGTGTGCATTCCGCTACCGTTGTCTTGAAAAATCGGCTTGGGCATAAAGGTTACAGTTTTATTATGACGTTTTGCCACATTTTTTACGATATATTTAAACCACATAAACTGATCAGCCATTTTAGTCAAAGGCATATATAGCATATCTATTTCACTTTGTCCAGCAGTGGCTACCTCATGATGGTGCACCTCGACAGCAATACCCACCTTTTGCAATTCGAGAGCCATTTCGGTCCGTAGATCATGATACGTATCGGTTGGACTGACCGGGAAATAACCACCTTTAAAACTTGGTTTATATCCCAGATTAGGTTCCTCAAACCGTCCGGTATTCCAGGCACCCTCGATGGAATTGATCAGATACATACTGGTATGTTGATTTTGTTCATACATTACTTCATCAAAAATAAAGAATTCCGGCTCCGGTCCAATATAGCAGGTATCGGCAATGCCAGTTTTTTTCAAATATGCCTCGCCTTTCCGGGCTACAAACCGTGGATCGCGGCTATAATTCTCTCGAGTAATTGGGTCAATGATATCAGCTATAACACTAACAGTTGGTTCTTTAAAAAAACGATCCATCACAGCTGTATCTGGATCAGGAATAGCCAGCATATCTGACAAATGAATCCCCTGCCAACCACGAATCGAAGAACCGTCAAATCCAACGCCTTCGACAAAAGTATTTTCACCCCAAGAATTGATCGGAAAAGTACAATGTTGCCACGTGCCAAGCAGGTCAGTAAACTTCAAATCCACCATTTTAGCATCATTTTGTTTGGCAAATTTAAAAAATTCTTTTGATGTCATATAAGATTCCTTTTTAATGTTGTTATACTTATAAATTAACCCAAAAAATGTGACTCTATATTAAGTATTCAAGTAAATTCATACAAATTATTTTATTAATTAATAGAAAATACATATATATTATGCCAATTTTAAATTTATCTTTACATTATTAATTATTAGAAATATTACAAGGCTAATGTTCTTAATATTATTAATTACTAATGTAGCAGTTACGATTAGTACTTCAAATCGCTTTTAATTATTAAAGTAATGAACTGCCCAAGAAGCAGATTATTATCAGAATGACCAGAGAAAAAGTGTTAATTCAATCGTTTGTTGTGACTTGCATCCGCATCCAGTCCAAATATTTTTTCAATCCTGTCAAAATTGGTATGGCAATTATTTCTGGCAATTCGTATTTATGATGAGTGAGTATTTCCTTTTCGACAGAATTGTACAAATCTTTGATAGTTTTTATCTGGCATATCCATTCAATGGTATTTTCTATTTTACCTTCCCAGCGATAGATACTGGTTACCGGACCGATAACCTGAACGCAGGCGGCTAATCCTTTTTCTACCAGAATATGGGCAATTTTTTCAGCTTCTTCTTTCGTATCAGTGGTAGTAATAATTTGCAGATAAACATCCTTTTTCATTTTTTAATACTCCTATAATTTCATTAGTAGAATTTAATTTGATAAAACCAATTTGGCTCCATTTCGTTTTGCTGAAAATTGGCTTCTCCTAATGCCAAACCAATTTCCGACACGCCGCAGGTGGGACTAAATTGGTTTTGGTGCATCTTTTAGATGAAGCGTTTTAAGACTTTTTCGGAGATTTCTAAGAATCGTATTTGGGGAAGAATTCTTTTGTCAGGGAATGGATAACTTTTATTTTACCAAAAGCATTTTCTTACTTCTAATAAAGTTTTTCTTTGAGCTACTTGCAATAATTTGATAAATGTACAAACCGCTAGCAACTGGTATCCCCGTGCTGTTTTGTCCATTCCATTGGATTTGATAATATCCTGGAAATTGATGGGTATTAACTAATTTTACGACCACTTCACCGAGTAAATTATAAATAACAATATTGACATCAGACTCAGTCGGCAGTTGATATTTCAGCATTGTATAAGTATTGAATGGATTGGGATAATTTTGGTAGATCGCAAAGGTTTCAGGAATCAGCAATTTTGAATCAATTGTCACTGCGTCCTTGCCACTGCTTAGCAAAACCGCTTTATTGCCGTAGGCGGAATAACAAAATTTAATATCTGAAACGCCCTTATTAATTACACTGAATTGGAGCAGAATGAGATTGCTTTGACCATCAATCAATCCAGCAATCTGCGACATCCGGATAATATCCAACAGAACGATATTCGCTTCATTATGCTGGAAAACCAATTTATCAGAGCCAACACTTAGGCCAGCAATATTCTGCAACTTTTCAGTAGTTACGGCTTTAGTCAGGGACTTTTCGACCGCTTGATCTTTACTGTCAGCAGTCTTAAAACCATCAAAGCGCAATAAGTCTTGATTATATTGAAATACCAGCTGTGAGCCGGAAAGGTCTAATGACTGTTGACTGACATTGACCTCAACTTCAAAGCTACCATTTTTGGAATTCTGCCAGGGGTCACTGCTAATTTTAGGAACCAGATTGATAGTTGGGCCTGCTATTTTAGGAATATTTTCTTTCTGGTTCTTATTAGCCGATATGTTTGAATTTTTTATCGGTTTATTGTCTTGTTCCTTGAACGGTTTGGCTTTCCCGGAATTCTTAAGGGCGACCTCTTCCTTCAAGATTTTTTTGGCATTAATTGATGACTCGGTAAGCGCTGATATTTTTTCTGGGTCTTGTTCAGATTTAGTGGCAAACATCGCGCTGAGCTTGGATAGTCCAATCGAGTAATTCCACATCCGCGCCAGGGTTACAAAGTCCTCGAAGTCTATTAAGCTGTCTGGTTGTAATTCAAAATAGGGTGGCTCACCGATTGCCGGGCCGATTTCGTAAAGGAAGTCCTGATCGGTCTGGCGCCATTTCTCAGCAAAGATGATCAAATCCTTAATATCTACTGTATCAGAATTATCATAATCGCCCAAATAAGGGATAACAAAATCCCAGGTATAATCGTCGGTTGGTGAGCCTTCCGGATCGCCATCCTGATCACCATCCAGCCCACTGCCGAACTCATCCCTAATTCCCGTACTCAATTTCACCTGAATACTCTCTCTGGCTTTGAAAGGAGATTCAGGGATGAGGAAAAGCTCTTGGTCTAAGTTATTATAATCAGTCGCAAAAGTAATATTATTGGATCTTGTGCCGGTCACGGTAATATTCTCGCTTAAGGAATTGATATTGATATCGCGATCGAAATTAATTTGGATTGTATCCTGCCAGAGGGCAAATACTTTCGGGAATTTATCAACGACGATTGGTCCGGTTTCATTATCAACATGAAAGATTCCAGATTCCCCGACAAGCCCCGTATCATTATCCACTGGAATTAATCGGAATTTGACACTGCTCAGATCAAGATTGGGAATATCTTCTGCAGTAAGCCAGGTAACCGACAAAGTGTCATTTTCCGGCGGCAAATGCTGATACTGGCAATTATAGGAAGCATCCTGCCAATTCTCGCCCGAATCAACTGAATATTGAAATATATAATCCAGAGTATCCTTTTCATCATCATAGGCGATATACTGCAGAACCACATCATTAGTGACTTCATCAACAGGAGCAAATACATCAGGAATAACCGGAATATGGTTATTATCGAGGTGGAAAATATTAGTCGAATCCATTATCCCATTAAGAATATCGTAAGGCAAAATTCTAACTTGAGTATTGAATAAGTCCAGTCCTGCCAGGTCATTTGTCGAATGCCAGGTGTTCGTCCCCGTGTAATGATCCGAACCTATAATGGAAGTATCACCTGATATCGTGGCAAAAAGCCAGTAATTACTATTTTCCGTTCTGTATTCATAATGTAGTGACACCTGACTCAAAGTATCATTGGTGATTTGATAATGTAGGAGTACATCACCGTTCTGCTCTCCGCTAATCTCAGCCAGACTAATCACAGGAATAACATTATCAACTATGATTGTAGTCGTATCGGAAAGACCAATATCATTATCGTGGGGAGTTATTCTGAACTGGATATTTCCCGCAAAATTCGGACAATCTTTATCCGACTGCCAGATAACTCCAGAAGAATAATGATTTTTACTAATGCCGGAAGTATCGCCGGTAATTGTCGCCGGTTTGAAAGCAGCTGACCCTGAGCCGAAATACTCAACCAAAATAGCGAGGGTATCATTCTCGGGATCGCTCAAAGTATAATTAATTTGAATATTTCCGGTTACTAAATCGGGAATTTCAGATATGGCAATTGCAGGAGTCTCGTTATTGTCAAGATGAAAATCCTCTGTCTGATCCGGAACACCAATATGGTTATCCCTTGGCGTTATTCTAAATCTTACTTTAAACAGATCCACTCCCGGTAAATCTATATCCGAACGCCACACTAAACTTCCCGAATAATGACTGCTGTCAATGCCAGTGGTATCTCCTATAATGGATTTTGTACTAAACCAGTTTTTCCCCGAATCTATAGAATATTCACTATTCAAGGAGGTGCTGCCTAAGCTGTCATTTGAAATACGATATTTGATAGTCACATCACCACTTTGTTCTCCTTCTAAATCTTGCAAGGTGATGGACGGAACAATATTATCCAGTAAAATCCATATCGTATCAACTATACCTGTATCGTTATCCATTACCGTCAATGTAAATAGCACCGTATCGGCATAATTCGGTAAATCGGTCAGGGACTCCCAGATTAGATTTCCGGAATAACGGGATCTGTCAATCCCTGCCGTATCTCCTACTATCGTGGCTTTAACAAATGTATATGTCGAGTCAATATAATACTGGGCATAAATTCTTAATGTATCTGATTCATGATCAGCTAAAGTATAATTGATGGATACATCACCACTTTGGAATCCAGTGAGTTCATTGAGCACTATCATCGGAGTCTCGTTATTGTCAAGATGAAAATCCTCTGTCTGATCCGGAACACCAATACGGTTATCCCTTGGCGTTATTCTAAATCTTACTTTAAACAGATCCATTCCCGGTAAATCTATATCCGAACGCCATACTAAACTTCCCGAATAATGACTGCTGTCAATGCCAGTGGTATCTCCGCTGACCGTCGCCAATGACCAAATCTGACCGGAATTAATTGAATACTCTGGACGAATCGCAATAATATCGCCTTCATCATCAGCTATAGAATATTCAAACGATATATCTCCACTCACTTCAGTATCAATAATGGTTTTAATAACAATCGAAGGGACGCCCAAATTATCCAGCAATATTTCGGTCGTGTCCTTCAGACCTGAATCATTGTCCATCGGGGTAATCCGAAAAAGCACATACTGAGCCGCTGTTGGTAAATCAATCAGTGTGTTCCAGATTACGTTACTGGAATAATGGTCATAATCAATCCCGGATGTGTCTCCAGTAACCGTCGCCGGTATCCAGGTTTCAGCCGAGTTATCATAATACTCACATAAAATCGATAGGGTATCATTTTCGGCATCCGCAAGTAAATAGGGGATTTTGATATCACCTTTTTGTTCACCACTAAAAGGAGTAATGCTAATAGCTGGCAAATAGTTATTATCCAGATGAAATGATGCGGTGGTATCGACTATCCCGGTATCATTATCCATTGGAACCAATTTTAATTTAATAGTTGTGAGATCAACACCCGGCAAATCACTTTTACTATCCCATCCCAACACGAGATTGTAATCCGTTATTCCGATTGTATTACCACTAACCGTTGCCTTCGCCCAGCTATTGCCGTTATCAGTGGAGTAATAAAGACGGATGTTTAACGAATCGTGTTCCGTATCAAATAATATGCCATGCAGGGCAACATTGCCCGTTTGTTCGCCGGTTAAATCTTCCAGAGCAACAATCGGCAACTCGTTGTTATCTAAATGAAATATAGCCGTCGAATCGGCAGTTCCACCCGTCCATCTATCCGAAGGAATTATTTTGAAGCGAACATTTTTTGAATCCACTCCTGACAGATCATGCCGGGAATCCCAGATTAGCTCACCCATGTATTTACAGGCATCAAGATTAGTAGCAGCACCAATAACAGTTGCATTATGCCAATCTACGCCGGTCGAGTAATATGACCATAGATCCAAAATATCATCGGTTGTATCTACCAATGTATAGGAAATCTTCACCGAATCTGTGTATTCTTCAAGCGTTTTACTTAAACTCACAGTGATTGACTGAAAATGGTTATTATCCAGAGCGAAAACGTTTGTGATCCCTGGTGTCCCAAGATTATAGGGATCGGCATCTTTTGGGGTAACCTTGAACTTGACTGAAAAATATTCCTGATGGGGAAGGTCAGTCGCCGAATTCCAGATCAATTTACCGGAATACTTGGTTGAACTTATGCCCGTTGTACTGCTACTAACCGTAGCCGCTTGCCAGGTTTGCCCATCATTGACCGAATATTCGGGGATTAATGAGATTACATCGTTTTCTGGATCACTAATTTGATAACAGATAGCTACATCTTCACTCTGTTCACCGAATATATCAGTCAGGACAATTCTGGGATTTACATTGCCATCCTCAGGATAAAAAGAGAAGGACTGCTCATTTGCCTGGTTGCCATATAAATCTCTAATATTGTTACACGTAACCGTAATCTGATTATTAGGATAAGGTAGTTTTTGACCATGAGATAAAAATAATTTGACATTACTATTTAAACTAGCCGCATGGTAAAGCGTAGAAATCTCTATGTCTGAAAGAGCACGATCATAGATTATTACTTCATCAATCATTCCTTCGAATGGACCATAAGTAAATAAATTTCCCAATAAACTACTTGGATGAACGACATATTCACTAGTCAATCCCTCTTTGACAAATTTACCATTTAGATACAGTCTTGGCTTTTTATTATTATAAACAATTACAATATGATTCCAGCCAACTATATCGGTATCATAAACAAGAGTGGAAGTTAAATAATATGAAGAATGCTCGAAAACACTAATACCATTAGTTCCAACTGAAATCCCAGATCCAGCATGACCATATCCATATAGGTTTTGTCCGTGCTCAGGAGCAATTGCGTATCTCTGATTTGACATTCCCGAAGTACCACTACTGCTTTCTGAAGTAGATAAACGAGTATTTAACGGATACACCCATAAACACATTGTAAAAGTATTTGTAGCTGTTTCAAATTTGTAGTTATTAGCATCCATATAGTCATCTATACCATCAAAACTTAGTGACTTTTGGTATTTTCCACTTACCCTTATAGCACCATTAATATTGCCGTAATTTTCATTACCTGATAGGTCATAAACAATATTGCCACTACTTTCATCAAAATTCCAATAAGCAATAGTGTTAGAATAATCATAATCGCCAGAAATTCTGTTTAAATTTAATCCTCCACTTAAAAACCAATTATAGATGTTCCAGGATGAGTTAAATTCTAATCCCTCATCAAAGGTGACAGTAATTAAAGTGTCACCTGTAACACCAGAAGCAGAAAGCATAATCGGTGGGGTACCATCGGCTATCGCTTCACAAATTGTTAGAGTACTCTTCCGCCCATCACTAGCTTCCGCTTTTATCCCGAATTTATAGTACCCATCCGCAAGAGTGGCTAAATACTCTAAATGGGTAGAGTCGAGAGCTACCCAGGCTGATAAAGTATCAATGATGCCGGTTTGATTATCATAATAGAGATTGTAATTATGGGCAAAGGTATGGACATCCCAGCGGAGTTTCACTTTTCCGCCGGATAAAGTTTGAGCTGTAAACCCGGTAACAGGCAATAGTTCTATTTTCTCAGTAAAGAATGGTGAATAATCAACCTTAGCGACAGATCCGCCGGTATCATAAAAATCCCATATTTTGTCCTTAATTTCATTTTCAATGGCCGTACCCCAGTAGTTGTTTTCGGCATTGATGATCCCGGTTGGCTCTGCGGTAGCCCGAATATTATAACCAGTATTGTCGGCAAAGTTATTGTAATTCACTGTCGGCAGCCCAGAAGTCTCGATACCGTCATCACAATTTCTGTAAATATCACAATAGGTGATGATGGGATTAGAAAAAGCATTAATCCCATTTTCCCCATTACTATAAATCTTATTTTGGTCTATGACAATATCGGAATTAGTCTCCACACCATCGCCGGTGTTGTTATTTATTGTGTTATATTTTATAGCTATTGAAGAACTGCCTGCATAAATACCATCACCTAAATTATCGGAAATAGTATTGTTGGCTATATTTGTATATGTATAGGATATGATGCCTCCACTTTTATTATTGCGAATCGAATTGTTCTTCACTTCTGTTCCTGAGGAAGCACCACTAATGCAGACTCCCCAGTTGCTGTTATCGCTAATCTGGTTATTACTTATTTTAATCTGCCCATAACCATAGTCGTAATAGATACCATAACTGCCATTATTAGCAATAATTGAATTGGTAATGGTAGGAGAGCAAGTGCTACTCGTGAAATATATCCCGTGACTTGTATTATTGGACACTATACAAGAATCAACCTGAGGAGATGAAGAAGAGCCTGAAAAACCAACATTATTATTACTAACGGTACAACCGGAAATCCTTCCCAAACCAGAAGAGAAAGAAACACCAGTAGAATTATTTTGAAACTTGCAATTTGAAATTTGAGACGACGAAGATGATGAATACATTCCAGTTCCACTAGTCTTGATAATAGAATTATCTATTACTGAATTAGTTGAACTTAAAAAAATACCAAAATTCTTATTTTTCTCAATCAAAGAATGCCTGATCACTAAAGAAGCGACACTACTGGCGTAAATTCCGTCTGTAGAAGCTTGTAATTTACAATAATCAAAGCTTCCCGAACTGCCAGATGAAAAATTGAATTCCTTCCAGATGCCGGGAGCAGGGTCTGCTACGGAGGTAAAAAGAACTGTATCACCAAGTGCGCCATTGACTATTAAATTTCCATAGACGTTAAAATCATACAATCCGTTGAATCTGACTTCCACTCCCGCCTCAACTGTCAGTGTCACGCCCGCATCAATAGCGGTGTTGCCATAAATGATGTAGGGACTATGGGCTCTGTCCCAGGTCGTGTTTTCAGTGATTACGCCGGAAATATAGGAACCGCATAATCCGGTCAGGGAGACATAAACGTTCGGATTGTCTGGATCGTTGCATGTGATTGTCAGGCTGCCATTGAAGGCGCCAATCGCCGTCGGTGAAAATGCCACGGTCACGATCAGGCTATCGCCTGGCAAGACTGATCCGGATGCTTGATCTGGCACAAATACCGGATTAGAAGAAGTGATATTCGTAATCTTGAGGGTGCTGTCCACACCATCATTATAAATAGTCAACTGCAGATTCTTGTTACTGTCTAATTTTACACTACCAAAATTAAGAGAATTGGTGGAAAGGGAAACGTCGGCTGTTTTATTGCGGTTTAACAGTATGGAAACGGAATTAGAGCTTGTATTTGCCACCACCAAATCCAGATCGCCATCAGAATCTAAATCTGATGAAAAAATTGATCGAGGACAAGATCCGGTAGTGTAATCTGTTTTAGTCCCAAATGTTCCATCACCTTTGTTTAACAGCACTGAAAGGGAAGTTAAACTCCCATTCGCAACAGCTAAATCCTGGTCTCCATCAGAATCTAAATCTGAAGAAAATACCGAATAGGAATTAGCACCAGCTGCGTAGTCTGTTTTAGTTCCAAACGTTCCATCACCTTTGTTTAACAATATTGAAAGTGAGCTTGAACTTCCATTTGCTACAGCCAGGTCTGGATTGCCATCCAAATCAAAATCTGATGAAAAAACTGAAAAGGGATCTAACCCAGTTGTATAGTCTGTTCTTGATCCAAATATTCCATCACCGTTGTTCAACAATATTGAAACATTATTAGAAGCACTGTTAGTTACTGCCAAATCCAGATCACCATCTGAATCAAAATCTGATGAAAATATCGAATAAGGAATGGATCCAGTGGTGTAGTCAGTTTTCGCATTAAACGTACCATCCCCAATGTTTAACAACACTGAAACAGAATTAGAACCATAATTTGCTACCGCCAAATCTAGATCACCATCTGAATCAAAATCTGATGAAAAAACTGAACGAGGATAAGATCCGGTAGCATAGTCTACTTTCGTTTTGAATGTCCCATTGCCATTATTTTTTAATACTGAGATGGAACTAGAATTGAAATTTGCCACTACCAGATCCAGATCACCATCCGAATCTAAATCTACAGAAAAAACCGAATAAGGATTTGAACCAGTTGAGTAGTCTGTTCTTACTCCAAATATCCCATAACCATTATTTATTAAAACTGAGACGGAACTAGAATTGAAATTCGCCGCTACCAGATCCAGATCACCATCCGAATCCAAATCGGCTGAAAAAACCGAATAAGGATCCGATCCGGTAGTATAGTCAGTTTTAGGTTTAAAAACCGCACTTCCACCATCCACCTTTATCGTAAAGGTCCATTCATATGGATTAATTAATGGGTTATTATCAACGGTTTTAATTCCAGTGGTCAGGACTACAGTGACTATTTCGCCAACCGCAAAATCTCTTTCGGGATTAAAGGTGACCGTTTTTGTGCCGCTGTTGTAGCCGTATGTTCCGGTATGCAGTCCGGTCTGGGAAGCGTGGACGACGAAGGTGTTTTCGTTGATTGTGGAGGGATTTATATCGATACCGAGGGTCACGGTGATATTGGCATCTTTGGGAACATTCAATGCATTTTGAGTTGGAGAATGAGCAACAATAGCCTTTCCCTCTGCGGATAAATATACTTTAGCGCTTGGTTCATTCGCCGCATTACTGATTATAGTCAGACTATCAAAATAGGTAACAAAATTATCAGGATTAAAATATACTTCCACGATAGCGCTGTCATCGGCAGGAATAGTAAGATTGGACTGTGAAACCGTGAAAACCGAATTTGAACTTTGAATATCCGATATTGTCAAATCACTTGCCAGACTGGTATTATATATAATCAATTCTAATGTGTCGGTATTACCCACTCCAACTGACTCAAACTCAAGCGTATCCTGAGAAAATGAGATCACTGCTGGCTGAACACCTAAAGAACTTTCATACGCGCCTATATCCGGACGAGAACCTGCCGGATTAGGACGGGGATTGCCATCAATATCAGTGGTCGGTGCATAATACCAGGTACCGTCGATCTCAATAGAATCTATACCGGTGCCGATGCAGGGTGAGTAATCTAACAGATGATAGTTATTGCATAATGTATCAATAAACGATGGATAAAAATTTACATTACCTTCACCTTCCCATCCTCCTAAAATATTACAGTATCTTGCAGTAACAATACCACCTTGATTTTCACTAATTTCATTTGACGATAAACTGTTCCATAAAACAGAATTAATAAGTATAGGTTTTGACATTGCCGAAACATAAAATGTTGTACCTGTCCATTTATGTTCAACTATTATTGAATTTATTATCTGTAAATTTGAGTGATTATTACAACTGATAGGAAGTCCGTCATTTCTGTAGATTATCGAATTTATAATTTTAGGGCTAGAGTAATTATCGCAACTTATTCCGCTTCCCCATGAATCTGAAATATTGTTATAAATTCTTGAATTGACTACTATGGGGTTGGCATTTTGGCAAAATATTCCGGCTCCAAAATTAAAAGCTGAATTGTTAAATATTTTAAGGCGTTCTAAAACTGGTTGTGAACTTTGACAAAATATTCCTCCTCCAAGGGAAGCATAACCATTAATAATACTAAGACCAATTAGTTTTCGTTTATCGGAAGTTCCCATTGCGGTTATTTTAAAAACGCTCTCACTATGATTTCCATCTATGATAGTTTGTGTTATATAAGAAGTATCTCCTGTTGTTATAAAAAGAGAGCCGACAATAATATTATTTTTATCCCAGTTTATATTTTCAACATAAGTACCGGGATAGACTAAGACAGTATCGTCATCTGTTGATGCATCTATCGCTGACTGGATTGATGTGAAATCGCTAGTACCATCTTTTTTGACTGTCAGTAATTGAGGTTTTGGCGTACCAGAGGCCTCATTGGAATACACCCCCTCATTTCCCAATCCATCAACCGCCGATACCCGATAATAGTATGAAGTGCCATTCGTAAGATTCGTATCGGTAAAGGATGATTGAGAAGCATCCACAGAGGCAACTGTATCCGCAACCCCTGAAGGTGCGAATCCCTGTGTTGTACTGCGATAAATATAGTACCGATCTACATTTGGCGCTGTACTCGCTGTCCAGGAAAGAGTAAGTTGAGTGTTTCCGCTTGTGACTGACAAATTACTTGGTGTGTCCGGTGATAACGGCGCTGAACGTGGATTCTCATATGCCCCGATATCCGGTCGCGACCCCGGTGGATTGGGACGGGGATTGCCATCAATATCAGTGGTCGGTTTATAATACCGGGTACCGTCTATTTCAATGGAGTCAATGCCTGTGCCAATGCAGGGGGAGTAATTTATCAATGAGTAATCATTATTTTGAAAGTCATTAAATAGCGGATTCTGCCGAATATTAGTTTCATTAGATGAGTTAAAATTAATACATGAATAGTATACACTAATGGTTCCCCCTTGAATGTTGACAAGTGGATTTTGCAAACCTCCATAATTTTGAATAATCGAGTTTACTATGATAATATGACCATTAATTGTACTTATTATTGAAATTGATTCCCCTACGTTTGAAACTATGGTTGAATTTATTATATCAAGTGCAGTTTCATAACTATGGGTTATTTCGGATGATCCTCTACCTTTGTTATTAATTAGTAGAGAATTGATAATATGAGTAAAGCTGCCAGAATATACTCCTCCTGCATATGTTACTTCAGGAGTATTTATATTTGTAGAATTACAAGAAATCACGCATCTATTAAGTGATGTTTCCATCCCACAAACTGCAACACCTCCACCTCCATAATCAGCATAATTTCTTGATACTACGAGATTATTTAAAAAAACTTTTCCTGTTCCTGTAGTAATTAGTATTCCTCCTCCATATCTATCATTTCCACCTGATCCATTTGCATAACCTTTACTTATTGTAAATCCTTCAACTATACAACCCTTTTGAGAAATAGTCATACATCTCATATTCTGATTCCCATCAATTATAGTTTGCGAGATGTATGATGTGTCCAGAGTTGTCATAAATAATGATCCTACAACAATATTCTTTCCATTAATAATAATATTCCCATCATAAGTACCGGGATAAACTAAGACTGTGTCGCCATCTATCGATGCATCTATCGCTGACTGGATGGAAGTGAAATCGCCGGTGCCATCCTTTTTAACAACAATAGTTTGAGGAGTATCGGCAATCAATTGTCCGACAAAACAAATCGTTGCTATCAAGATGATGGTAGATTTCCTGAATGTTTGTCTTGATTTCGCGATAATCCTACTCATATAAATAATAATAATCCGTTGAAACGGATGATGGGTTATAATGGAAGGTCGGTGAATTCCACCGATAAATCGATGGGTTAAGCTGAACCTGGTCGTACAAGGAATCATGGTAACCCCGCATTTCAATGCGGGGATTAATAGGTATCCCCCATATAGCACGAACCGATTTATCGGTTTTTAACTTCACCATCATCTAATCTCAACTAATGACTTTACCTTATTCATTATTGTAATTGCACTATTGTCGGACTTCCGAAAATAACAGTCATCACAAAATTCAACTTCGGTTGTTCCGCGCTTCAGGGACAGAAAAGACACCCGAATAATCGAACCGGTTCCCGAGAGAACGGTATTACTACCGTCAACCAGCGCCAGATAAACTGTCAACTTTCCACTTATATTATCATAGCTGTCTACCTTAATCAGCTCTTTCCCAGCTAGCATTGAGCCGCTTTCAAGAACTTCATAATCCTGAACACTCAAGTATACTGGATCGAAATTCAAAACAACCGAGATCATACTCAGATCGGCGACCTCCTCAACAACCACATCAACTGAGAAATTCTGATTAATGGTGGTTATCGTCTTCTTATGATAAATCCACAACGCTGGACCCTCAATTGCATTCACATTAAACGTAATCTCACTGGGGCTTTCCTGGACATCATCAACCGAGTACCTAGCTTTTACCTGAAATGAATGATCACCATCATCCAAATAATTAAAAGTAACCGTCTTGCCTGAGCTCCAAACCGACGGCTCGGCATTATCCAGGGCGTACGAAAACTGGCATTCCGAACTGTTGCCAGTCCAGCTAAATGTCACATAATCGTTATTAATTACACTCCCGTTTGCCGGCCCCTGGGTTATAGTCGCCAGCGGCGGCTGATAATCGGGATTAGTTGGATCGAAGGGATTATCGTTAGGATTTTCGCTATTAACCGGAGTTTTGAATACGTCGCAACTATCCAATATAATTACAACAATACCTAGCCTGCTTAATTCATAAATCCATATAAAGTTGTTGATAAAATCCGGTTTTGTTATTTTATACATCGGAATGAAAAAATATCGGTGAAATTGCGAAGTGAGTCAGGAAATATGATCAAGAAGCGGCGTT
>Ga0209606_1003572_pt1 | contig 15497 bp, 10 predicted proteins | sample AD_UKC057_MetaG_FD_184412 | JGI IMG/M metagenome (GOLD analysis project Ga0209606, IMG submission 184412) | Active sludge microbial communities of municipal wastewater-treating anaerobic digesters from USA - AD_UKC057_MetaG (SPAdes) (version 2) | ecosystem: Engineered > Bioreactor > Anaerobic >...
GGAAGACTCCTGTCGTTATAATAGGAATAAACTCCATGGCCGAGTTCGTGAAGAATAGTATTCATCCAATAGGAATCGGGACGTATGTTATCAAGTGTTCTAACATCACCTTCACGGTCGATATCCGTACAGAAAGCGTGCTGGTTCTTCCCGGGTTTCTCATACAGGTCACTCTTTGCCAGGATAGCATCGACATTGAGTCCGATCCCGTCATAGAATGTTGCAGCAAGTTTTACCGGATCCTGGGATGCATAATATTTATCGAAATCTACAGGATAAATTTCGGGAGCTTCCTGGAAATACCTGTTCTGGTAGTGCCATGGACGAAGTTCCGATGTTTTTATCCTGTATTGCTTCGAAAAATATGTATCAATATCATTTTTGAGACTTGCAAAATTATCCCTGGTGAGGTTATCGAGTTCATCCAGTATTGCCGTAACCTCTGCCGGATCCTGTCCCGAGAGTTTCAGGCTCATTTCATGGTAATTGCCAAAGCCGAGTTTTGTGGCGATCAGATTGCGGTGTTTTACAAGTGCAATAATTTCTTTTTCCACTTCCGGCCCGATCATCTTATGAGCTTCCCATGCTGTACGGAGTTCGTCGCTGTTTTTGGAGTTCCTTAAAACATCCTCCACCTGATTGTCCGAAAGTTCTTTTCCGTTGACCTTTGCCCTGAAGTTCAGGTATTTTTTATTGATCTCAGTTTCCATTCTCAACCGTTGTGAGATAAGGGCTGTGTCGACCTGGTTACCAAGATATGCATCATACAGCAGGTCGAGCTGCCGGGCCAGAAGCGGATCCTTTACCGCACCTGATTCCTTTATCTCTTTGAGTTCCTTAAAAGCTGCCGCATCGGTGAACAGCTTTGTATATTCAAAGGAAGCCTTTTCGCTAATCGCCAGATCTTCATCACTTCCTGATATATTGGCGTTCCATGATGTTATACCGGCTTCACGGTAAAGAGGAATGGAAACCTTTTCGAACTCAGAAATGAATTTTTTCATTCTGCTCTCCATCTTTTCCTGTTCTGATGCACAGGAATTCAATATAATAAATACCACTGCACTAATGTTTAGAATAGTTTGTTTTCTCATTTTTCAGAAGGTTTAAGACTTACGAAGGTAATAAAATGCATCTTTTTTCATTATGGTTCGGGTAAAACTTTTAAATTTGAATTTCTTCTCTGATATGCTGAAAAGTCAATGGAAATAATTTTTTATATCGGAGCATTCTTTGCCGGTATCCTGATAGCCTGGCTGATCACAAGATCGGTCATGGTTTCGAGGATTAGGGCTAAAATTGCAGAGATAGAGGATCTTACAAGGAAGAACAGTTTTCTTGAAGCGAATCTCCGGGCGCAGGAAAAGAGCCTTGAAGAGGTAAAGGATGCTATGCTGAATACATTCAAGGCAGCAGCATCGGATGCACTTCTTCAGAATAACCTTCAGTTCATTAATCTGGCAAAGCCTCAGCTGGAAGCCCAGGTGAATGCTTCAAAGAGTGATCTCGAGCAGAAAAAAGTTGCTATAGAGGAGATGCTTAAACCGGTGAAGGAAGCTATTGACAGCTATAAATCGAAGATCGACCAGCTGGAGGTAGGATCGAGCAAGACATTCGGCGAGATCTCGAAAACTCTGGCGGATCTTCAGAAAACCCATAATTCTCTTCAGAAGGAGACAGGCGCTCTTGTCAATGCCCTCCGTAATCCCAGGGTCCGTGGACGGTGGGGCGAGATCGGTCTTAAACGTGTTGTTGAGTTTTCGGGAATGTCAGCCCATTGTGATTTCATGGAACAGGCATACAGGGAAGGAGAAGATTCGACCATGAAGCCGGATATGATAATCAATCTTCCCGGAAACGGACATATAGTAGTCGACTCCAAGCTTCCCCTCGATGCATATCTTGACGCCCTTGAGACAGATGATGAGCAGATCCGGACCCGGCTTTTTGAAAAACATGCCAGGGATCTCCGCGATCATGTGAACAAGCTCAGCAAAAAGCAATACTGGTCCCAGTTTGAGAACACTCCTGATTTTGTTGTTCTCTATATGGAAGTGGAATCGGCATTCAATGTAGCCCTGATGACCGACAAAACCCTTCTGCAGGATGCAATGAATAACAAGATCATCCTCACAACTCCCACAACCCTTATTGTTGTATTGAAGTCTGTCGCAATGTCGTGGCAGCAGCATAACATAACCGAGAATGCCATGCAGATAATGAATGCTGCAATGGAACTGTACAGCAGGGTAAGTGTTTTTGCAGATCATTTTGAGAAAGTAGGGACAGGCTTGAAAACAGCTCTGAAAGGATTCAACGATGCGGCAGGTTCATGGGAAAGCCGTGTTATTCCTGCCGGAAGAAAGCTGGAACAGCTGCAGGCAACTGATAATAAAGGAGTGTTGCCCGGTCTCGATATAATAGACAATCCTGTAAGGGAAATCAGGAAACCTGAAGAATAGGATAATGATATTTATAATGTTTTACCATTCAGAAATATGATCAGACGAATCACTTTGAACTTATTGGCTGTGTCGTTAATTTCCCTCTTCCTGATGATCTACTGCAGCAGCGGCTCCGGGAAAAAAGATACGGCAAAAGTATCTGCAGAGTTGCCTGAATATGACAGCACATACCTTTTCAACGGAAAGGACCTTGATGGATGGGAGATCACAAATTTCGGTCCGCAGGGACCGGTCTATGTCTCAGGCGGATCAATTGTTCTGGGAATGGGAGAAGGATGTACAGGTATAACCTGGAAGAAAGATTTTCCTGAAAAGGATTACATGGTAAGCCTGGAAGCAAGACGCGTACAGGGGAATGATTTTTTCTGCGGAATGACATTCCCCGCAGGTAAGGAGCCCTGTTCCCTGATAGTAGGGGGCTGGGGAGGGACAACAGTGGGATTAAGCAGCATCAATTCGATGGATGCTTCTGAAAACCAGACAACCAACTTTATTGTATTTGAAAAAGAAAGATGGTACAGGATAAGTCTTCTTGTTCATGCCGATACAATAAGGGCGACAATCGACGATAAGGTGGTTGTGAACTATGTGAAAGACAAATTTGATGAACTCTCAATCCGACCGGAAGTGGAGCTTTCAAAGCCCTTCGGTATCGCATCCTGGTATACAACAGCAGAATTAAAGAATATCAGACTGGAAAGGATTGGAAATTAAGAAAAAAATTAACCACGGAGTTGCACTGAGTTTGCACGGAGTTAAACTGTTTTCATAACTCCTTGAGACTCCGTTAAACCCCGTGAAACTCCGTGGTTAAGACTTTGGAACCAATAGCAAATTAGATATGAGAAAGTTTTATTATTTATTTCTGTTAGCTGTTTTCCTGGTCTCATGCAAGACCAGTCAGCTGTCACTGACTGTCGTGGAACCCGCGCCTGTCACTCTTCCACGGGAATTAAAGAAGGTGGGAGTGATAAACCGTAGTATCCCTACCGACCAGACAAAGACACTGGATATAGTTGACAAAGCCCTTTCACTCGAAGGTGCAGACCTCGATAAGGACGGGGCTGAGCAGTGTATTCTGGGACTGACGGATGAGCTTATGAACAACCGCCGGTTTGATGAAGTTAAGAATCTAAGTGATATTGATTTCAGGACCCCGAAGCTGGGAGATATATTTCCTAACCCGCTTTCCTGGGAGATCGTTGATAAGATATGCAAAGAAAGGGGCATCGATGCGATTTTTGCACTTGAGTTTTATGATACCGAAACAAAACTGAATTATTCAACGGGCAAATCAGAAATTAAAACACCCCTTAATATCGCAATCCCGGCAGTCGAACATCGTGCGAACATGGAGACGCTGGTCAAAACAGGATGGAGGATATATCTTCCGGCCGGCAGAGTGATTGCTGATGAATTCAGGCATCTTGAATCAGTTGTATATACCGGTAAGGGAGTCAATCCGCTCGTTGCTGTAGCCGGTCTGGGAAAACGCAAAGACGCAATAAAGGAAGTCAGCAATATGGCTGGTCATGGTTATGCTTTAAGGCTCATTCCTTTTGAGTTACGCGTAATGCGGGATTATTTTGTTAAGGGAAACTACAATTTTAAAATAGCAAAAAGAAAAGCACAAACGGGTAAATGGGATGAAGCCGGATTGTTATGGGAAAAGGAGACAACAAACCCGAAACCTGAGATTGCCGGCAGAGCCTGCCATAATATGGGCATAATCAATGAGATAAACGGGGATGTTGATGCCGCTCTGTCATGGGCACAGAAAGCTTATGAGGATTATAATATAAGAAAATCCCTTGAATATACACGGATCCTTGAGAACCGGTTAATGAAAAGGGAAATACTGAGGGAGCAGGAGCAATAAAAGCTCAGGGCGCAGGGCACAGAGCACAGGGCGCAGGGCACAGGGCGCAGGGCGCAGGGCACAGGGCGGAGGGCGGAGGGCAGAGGGCGGAGGGCGACAGAGTGAATAGCGAAGAGAGATTAACCGAATAGGAACTATAATGAAGAAGATATTCTTCCGCATAACCATATTATTATTTTACGGATCAGTCTGTTGCTATTCAGATCTTTCAGGAAGAAATATTTTAAGTGAACCTCAGGATACCCTTCAGGGAAAACAATTCCTATATAATGGACGTATATGGTGGAATCAACATATAAAGGTTCGCGGTCATGCTTATTACCTTTCCGGTGAATTTCTTCCGGGGAATGTCATAATTAACGGGAACGAGTATAAAGACCTGAAGATCAAATGGGATATCTTCAGCGATGAGGTCGTGCTTTTTGTGAATCCCAAAACGATAATTTTTCTCAATAAGGAGAGGGTTGACAGCTTCACTTTATGTTATGAAAATATAGTGCATTCAGTCAGAAATTTCGGAAGTGATTCAGCAGGTGTTATAAATGGCTATGCCAGTATGCTTTATGAAGGCCCTTCTGCATTTTATGTGAAATTCTTTAAGAAGATTGAACCCCTTGCAGAAGAGAAGAAATATGACAGGTTTTTCCAGGCTCACAGGATGTATATATTTCATAACGGAGAGCTGATGCCCTTTTCAAATAAAAAAGGATTGCTTGATATTCTTGAAGACAGAAAGAACGAATTACAGGTTTTTATAAAAGAAAAAAGGCGAGGCATTTCGCGGAAGGATCCTTTTTCTTTTGTCCCGGTGATAAGGTATTATGACAGTTTAAGAAATAACTTACCCTGACTAGGTGAAAACGGGCCTGACCATATTATTTTTTCTTTTTGTAATTGAACTACCTGCAGGGGCACAGGATAAATATTTAATTGACAGTGATCTTTCCGGACTGGAATTCAGGGAATTTGCAGAAAGGTGCGAAGCTAAATTTCCGGTAAAATTCTTTTACAGGGACGAGTGGATCAGTGATCTGCGGGTTGGAGATATTGAAGACGGAATGACTCTTACAGAGGTTCTCGATCGCCTGTTCAGGGACAGATCCCTTTATTATTATTATGATGATGGAGGAAATATTGTAATCACAAGGGACTATGCAATTAAGCTGGAGCAGAAAAGTACGGACAAAGAGGAGAAATATATTCCGGGCATCGATTACGGGAAGGCAGCAGCAGAATCTCAAAATGCCGGCAATCTTGTAGTTGACATAGGAAATGCTAATGACAAAAACAAAAGCGGGAATGTAATTTTATCGGGTTATATTACAAATACTGATACAAAAGAGCCGGTCGCGGGAGCAACTGTTTATATGCCGAAACTTTCAGTCGGAACTGTCTCGAATGAATTTGGTTTCTACGCCCTGACGGTTCCAAGGGGAAGTTACTCAACCCGTATTTCGTTCATCGGGATGAAAGAACGTCAGGTGGATATAAACCTTTACGGGTCAGGAGAACTGAATATAGATCTTAAGAGCACCCTTGTACCATTAAAGGAGACTGTGATTTCTGCAGACAGGAATGTAACACTTCAGAGATTTGAGGTGGGCGTTGAGAGGATCAATATTGTATCTTTCAAACTGATGCCCACATCAATGGGGGAATCAGATATAATCAGGACTATACTTCTGATACCGGGAGTCAAGTCTGTCGGAGAAGGATCAGCCGGTTTCAATGTAAGAGGAGGTTCTGCCGATCAGAATCTTATATTGCTTTACGGAGCACCGGTATATAACTCTTCTCATTTCTTTGGTTTTTTTCCAGCCGTGAACTCAGATATAATAAAGGATGTGACACTTTATAAAGGCGGTATACCGGGAAAGTACGGAGGAAGGATATCCTCGGTGCTCGATATAGTACCCAGGGAGGGAAACAGGAAAGAGTTTGCAGGAAATGCAGGAATAAGTCCCATTACAACACATATTGTTGTGGAAGGTCCTCTGAAGAAAGATACATGTTATTACCTTCTTGCAGGCAGAACAACCTATTCGAACTGGATACTGGGATTGCTGGAAGATCCCGGATTAAGGAACAGCAGCGCTTCATTTTATGATCTGAATGCCAGGGTAGCATATGATCTGAATAAGAATGATAAAATTGACCTGTCCGCTTATTACAGCTATGACGGCTTCAGATTCAACTCGGATACAATGTATAAATATCATAACAATATATTATCGCTGAAATGGCGTCATTTCTTCAGCAGCAGGCTTTTTTCAGGTCTGACGCTGAATAATAGTTATTACGATTACGATATTTCAGGAACGGATATCCCCGGCGAAGCATTTTCACTTTCTCACAGAATAAACAGTTCAGCCCTGAAAGCAGATATCAACTGGTTCCCGGGGAGCAGGAACGAATTTAATTTCGGCGCTGATCTTATCCGTTATGATGTTCTTCCCGGAGGTATAAGACCATTAGGTGATTCTTCAATTGTTGTTCCGGAGACTATTGAAAGACAAAGAGCACTGGAATCAGCTGTATATTTTGAGGATAAATACATCCTGACAGAACATCTCTCCCTGAACGCAGGAATCAGATTATCATCATGTTTTGCTTTTGGTCCCGGCACTTTCTACGTTTATGATGATAAATATCCAAGGAGCATATCATCCATAACTGATACGGTCAGTTTCGGCAGGTCCCAAAATTACAGGACATACCTCGGGCCTGAGTTCAGATTATCACTTAATTACAGGATGAATGATAACAGTGCCATCAAGATAAATTATAACCGGACCAGGCAATATCTTCATCTACTCTCAAACACCATATCCATTTCACCCACCGATACATGGAAGCTCTGCGATTATTATCTCAAACCGCAGACAGGTGATCAGATCGCTGCAGGGTACTACCGGATGCTTAATCACAATAAGATAGAAGCATCTCTGGAAGTATATTATAAAACAATAACCAATATGGTTGATTATAAGGGGGGAACCAATCTTGTGATGAACAGGTATATCGAAAGAGACCTGATCGATGTTGAAGGGAAAGCTTATGGCCTGGAACTCATGTTAAGGAAGGAGGAGGGAAGGTTCAGATGGAGTGCAGGATATACTTATTCAAGAATACTTGTCCGAAGCACAAGCAGCCTCAGGGAGGAGAAAATAAATTCAGGTAACTGGTTCCCGGCCAATTACGATAAACCCCATGATCTGGTACTTACATTAAATTATTTATATTCACGCCGTATGAGCCTGTCGGCAAGCTATAACTTCAGTTCAGGCCGGCCGGTAACCTATCCGGTTGCAGTATATAAAATAGGTGATATAGTGATGACCCATTTTTCAGAGCGTAATAAGTACAGACTTCCTTACTACTCGCGCTTTGACCTGTCGATGAAGTTCAGCGGAAATCTGAAATCAAAAAAAATCGCTCATCCAAACTGGATATTTTCAATTTATAATCTGCTCGGACGCCAGAATATATACTCAGTCTATTTTAAATATGACAGGAACATTGTAAAAGGTTATATGTTATCGGTTTTTGGCCGACCGATACCATCCCTGACCTTCAATTTCGATTTTTAAATATGAAATACAACACAATTTTAATAGTATTTCTTCTTATTCTGCTTGTAACAGGCTGTGTGATTGAATTTATACCTCAAATAGAGGAGGAACGCAGACTGCTCGTTGTTGAAGGTCTGATAACAGATGAATACAGGACAAACAAAATAAAACTGTCATATTCGGTGCCGGCAGGTAAAATAGTTATATTTCAGCCTGTAAGAGGTTGCCAGGTACGTATCACTGATGAAAAAGGAAATTATCACAGCCTTAAGGAAACATCACCAGGTACATATGTCACGGATTCAACAAAATTCAGAGGACGTGTGAACGGGAAATATTCTCTTGATATCCATACAGGGTATTATAATTATCATACTGACCCTGTGGTAATGAATCCTGTCCCTCCTCTGGATTCTGTATATTATGAAAAAGTTCTGCTGAGTGATCCGGATGCGGAAGGACTGCCGGCGGAGGGTTGCCAGATATATCTTGACAGTTATGATCCTTCAGGCGACTGTCTTTTCTACAGGTGGGATTTCAGGGAAACCTGGGAATTCCGACTGCCTTATAGTGTGGAAAACAGAGTGTGCTGGAAATCAGCAGGTTCTGAAAATATACTGATAAAGAACACATCTGTCTATAATCAGGCCAGAGTTACACGCTTCCCGGTTCATTTTATTTCAAATGAAACGGACAGGCTTGATATAAGGTATAGCATCCTGGTAAATCAGTATTCTCTGAGTGAAGATGAATATACCTATTGGGAAAAGGTAAGGAATGTATCAGCGAATGTCGGGGGATTATATGACATGACGCCTATGGCAATTGAGGGGAATATCCATTGTCAGGAGGAACCTGAGCAACCTGTACTGGGATATTTCAGCGTGTCGGCGGTAAGCAGCACCAGGATATATATTGATGAAAATTTTATGGGTTTGCCGAATTTTTATTCATTCTGTCCGACTGATACGGTTTTTGGATCGGCATCGGTTCCAATACCGGGACTAAATATCTCCCGGTGGATTATAATGGACAGAACGGGTGATCTGCCGCCTTACAGGATACTGACACAATACAGGCAATGCGCTGACTGTACAGTGAACGGATCAAATATACGACCTCCATTCTGGGAAGATTAGCTTTTGGATTAACTTAAAAATGAAACGGAGTATAATATCAGTCCTGGCAGCATTTATCAGCAGTGTGATTTTCATTCAGGCAAATTCATTGCCTGTCGCAGAGACAGATGAATATATCCTCACTAAGCTGAATGATTACTGCACGAGATTCCCGCGGGAAGAAATCTATGTACAGACTGACAGGGATAATTATATTTCCGGTGAAGATATGTGGCTTAACGTAACAGCTGTTGACAGGAAAAGCGGGATGCTTTCCTCATTAAGCCGGATCGCATATTGTGAACTTATTGATCCTGATAATAATCCGGTAATCCGTAAAAGGTTCCTCCTTTTGTCCGGAAAGGGCCCGGGATATCTTTTACTTCCTGATACTATCAGATCGGGTGAATATACCCTCGCAGTCTATACAAACTGGATGAAGAATTTCTTCCCGGAGAACTGTTTCATGAAAAGAATAACAATTTATAATCCCTTCAGAAACAGTCCGTTCAAAACGAAATATTCAGGTGTAAGTATTTCAGACAGGAAGGTTTCAATTAAGTTTTATCCTGAGGGTGGTAGCCTGATCAATGAAGTTCCTTCGAGGGTGGGAGTGAGGATCAATGATCATCTCGGAAAAGGGATTGAGTCTGCTTGTATTATCAGGAATAACGCGGGAGATTCAGTTACGTTTTTCAGAACAGATGAATCGGGTTCAGGCTTATTTGAATTTATGCCGGTTGAAGGTATACGATATGCTGTGTCATGTCGGGGTACTGATGAATTTCTTCCGGATGCTTCAGATTCAGGATGCTCCCTTAAAGCAGAAAGTCCGGGAACTGAAAAAGTCCTCGTTACTGTAATGTGCAAAGAGAAAAAAATGAATTCTACTGAAAGGAGATTCCTTCTTTTCATTCATTCCCACGGCATTAGAACTTATTCCGAATTTTTCAGGATGACTGGTGAAAAGGCTGATATATCAGTTTCACGGGCTTCCCTTTTACCCGGAATAAATCATATAACACTTTTCTCTGAGGAGGGTGTGCCTCTATGTGAGAGGTATATTTTTAACAGGAAAGAAAAGCCGCCGGTCAGGATACTGACAGATAAGGACATTTTCAGCAGAAGAACCATTACTGAACAGGAGTTCGGTCTTTCCGGACTGGGAATCAGGAATTACTCCGGCACAAGCCTTGGGCTTTCCGTCGTTCCTGTAAATTCGGTGACTGATTCACAGGATATTGAAGATTATTTTGTCTTTGGAACGGAATTTGGATTTCTGCCAGACGGATTGCTGAAAAAGAAGATCTGTGATATTGACGATGCCGTCATGGATAATTTTCTTCTGACTGTTGAAAGTAACTGGTTATCATGGGATAAAATATTATCAGGAAATAAAGCTTCTGTGGAATTTCTTCCTGAAAAAGACGGTCATTACATTAGCGGCTTTTTAAAAAAGAGAGATTCTGATGAGTTTATTCGTAATGAAACAGTTTACCTCTCGATACCAGGCAAAACAGCGACATTTCAATATAGTATAACCGACAGTTCGGGATTATTCAGGTTTTTGCTGCCTGCAGTTCATTCCCCGCATGATCTTATAATACAACCTGCTGATCCGGAAGCAGATATGATCATTCAGATGGATAATTCATATGTTCCGCTACAGCCTTCAACAATATCTTACACCGATTCTGTAAGCAGCTCCGGACAAAAGTCATTATCATTTCTGAGCGTGGGTTATCAGATCGATAAGATATATAACATAATACGACACGAAGATCCGGATAACCAAATAAATGTATATAAACCATCAGGCAGGTTCTATGGCTTTCCCGAACAGGAAATTGTAATGGACGATTACATACGGCTTCCGGTTATGCAGGAAATCTTTTTTGAGCTCATTCCCGGTGTAAAGCTCAGATCAAAAAAACCAGGCTATGAGTTACGCGTTTCCAATCCGGTAGATAATACTATTTATGACGATCCTCCACTTGCTCTTATTGATGGGGTGGTTATTAATGACCTATCTGTCCTGGCAGATCTCAATACCGAATCCATCGGCCGGATAGAAACTATCAGAACACCATATCTTACAGGAGGACTTGTCCACTATGGGATAATAAATGTAATTACCCTGAGTGGAAATTTTGAGAATATACCGCTGCCTGACTATGCTGCAAGATTGACTTACAGGACGGCTGATCCGGTCCCGGTTTTCAAAGCACAGGCTTATACAGATAGTAAATCGGCAAGCCGTATACCCGACTTCGGAAATACAATATACTGGAATCCTTCAATCCGTTGTGATGAAAATGGTATTGTTCATACCGGGTTCCGGACTTCGGACCGCCCGGGCGATTATCTTATTACAGTTCAGGGAATCTCGGATGATGGGAAACTGATTTCTGTAAAAAAGATCATCACGGTGGAATAGGATTGCCGGGTCTTCCCTGATGTAATTCTTAAAATGATAATCATCTTATATCCTCGCAATAGTCTTTTAGTTAAATATTTTTTTTAATTTTCCTTGCTGAAACCAACATCAACCTTAACCTCAACCTTAACCTCAACCCTGGCAAAACATGAAACTTTAAGAAAAACCTCACAATGAAAACCAAAATCACACTAGCTCTTCTTCTTATGGCGGGCTTTACAATAACCGCTCAGACCTACCGGCCTGCCTGGGAATCTCTTGACAAGCGTCCGACACCGGCATGGTTTGAAGATTCAAAATTCGGGATATTCATCCATTGGGGCGTCTATTCTGTACCTGCATGGGGGCCAACCGGAGATGATGTCGGTGTTTATGATAAATATTCCGAATGGTACTGGAATAAGCTTCTGAATAAAAGCAGCAAAGTGAACAGGCACTTTGAGGAATTTCACCTCCGTACATACGGGCCTAATTTCAAATACCAGGATTTTGCTCCAATGTTCAAAGCAGAGCTTTTCAGACCTGATGAATGGGCTGATCTGTTCAGGAAATCGGGAGCAAAATATATTGTTCTTACATCGAAGCATCATGAAGGATTCACATTATGGCCCAGCGCCCATAGCTGGAACTGGAACAGCGTGGATATAGGACCTCACCGTGATCTGTGTGGCGACCTCACAGCCTCAGTGAAAAAAGCGGGTTTGCATATGGGCTTTTATTATTCGCTCTATGAGTGGTATAACCCGGTTTATCTTAATGATTTCGAAAATTATGTGGATAACCATATGATCCCCCAGATGAAAGATCTGGTCATGAGATATACTCCTGACATTGTCTGGACTGACGGTGAATGGGATAAGCCAAGCAAAGACTGGAAAAGCGAAGAATTCCTCGCCTGGCTCTATAACGAATCGCCTGTAAAGCAGAGCGTTGTAGTAAATGACAGGTGGGGGAGCGAAACCAGGAGCAAACATGGTGGTGTATATACAACCGAGTACGGACTTGTCCATGGGGGCGAAGGACTTGAATCAGAGGTTTATCACCCCTGGGAGGAATGCCGTGGGATAGGAACGTCTTTCGGATTCAACCGTACCGAGAACCTCGGAAGCTATTCATCAACTGAAGATCTTATTAAAATACTGGTTTCAACCGTGGCTGCAGGAGGCAATCTGCTGCTCGATATTGGTCCGGCTGCAGATGGTTCTATACCCGTAATTATGCAGCAACGCCTTCTTGATATAGGTGAATGGCTCAATGTTAACGGAGAAGCAATTTATGGAACACGTGCATTTATAACGGATAAGAAGCAGGAAGCCATTAATCCTGAAACCAATAAAACAATATTCTTTACGAAAAAAGGAAGGGATGTTTATGTGATTATGCTCAACTGGCCAAAAGGTACAATAAAACTTAATGGTCTCAAAACAACAGGCGGAACCCTGATCAACCTTCTGGGGTCAGCTGAAAAGGTTAAATATTCAGGTTCGGGTGGCGGGTTGTCTGTAACACTTCCACGCCTGGGACCTGATGATTATCAGCCTGCATATGTACTGAAGATCACTAATCTGAAACAATAAAAACTCCATTATTATGAAAAAAATCAACTGTTTCTTCGCTTTTGCACTGGCTCTGACAGTGTTTTCATCATGTAAAACTGAAACACCTGTGGCAGTAACTGTCCCTAAAACAGATATCTCAGAGTATTTCGGACAGTGGACCATCGATATTAAAGGTGGTTCTGTAGGATGGCTTGAAGTCCGTCAGGATGATAATTTTATCAATGCTGATATCCTCTGGGGAGGGGGAAGTGTTCTGCCTGTTTCTAACATTTTCCTGGCCGGTGACAGGACCCTGATGATCCAGAGGTCAAATAATGTAGTAAGAAAAAGGGATGAAAATAATAACCCTGTTGTGACATCAGTAGTGACTGAATGGCTTGAGATAAACCTTAAGGGAGCAGAAGAGTTTGAAGGAATTTTGTTACGTCCGAGGAGGACGGGTCTTGGTGTTGATACAACAACGTTTACAGGAAAGAAGCTTCCGCCGGTTCCGGCTGCGCCCGATATGGCCGCCCTTAAATTCGGCGAACCTGTTACTTTGTTCAACGGAAAGGATCTGACCGGATGGACCCTCATTAATCCTTCCCAGACCAACGGATGGAAAGTTGTTGACGGTGCACTCGTAAATGATCCGGTCCAGAAAGAAGGTGAAGCTCATATTAGCTATGGTAACCTGAGAACAGAAAAGACATTTGAGGATTTCAACCTGAAGCTTGAGGTTAATATTCCTGCCGGAAGCAATAGCGGCGTATACCTCAGGGGTATATATGAAATTCAGGTGATGGATTCATATAAAAGGGAACTTGATCCTCATAATATGGGTGCCGTGTACAGCAGGATCAAACCAACCGTTGCTGCAGAAAAGCCCGCAGGTCAATGGCAGTCAATGGATATGACGCTTTGCAACAGGCATATCACAGTTATTCTTAATGGTGTTAAGATCATTGATAATCAACCAGTATACGGACCAACAGGAGGTGCGATGAGCCCCGATGTTTTTGCTCCCGGTCCCATCTATCTGCAGGGTGATCATGGCAAGGTCGCATACAGGAATATAGTCCTTACACCCATCACCAAATAATATCGTCATGAGCAGAATGACTTCAAAAAAAACCGGCCGCAGGGAGTTTTTAACCACTTCTGCTGCTGCCTTTGCGGGGATAACGGTATTGCCCGGTCATGTAATATCAGGATTCGGACACGTTCCCCCGAGCGATAAGCTGAATATTGCATGCGTGGGCATAGGCGGTATGGGAAGAAGCAACCTTTCAAATATCAAAAATGACAATATAGTCGCTCTTTGTGATGTCGACTGGCGGGAAGCTTCCACACGGGTATTTAAATTATATCCGGCTGCAAAGCAATATAAAGATTACCGTGTGATGCTTGATAAACAGAAAGATATTGAAGCGGTAATTGTTGCAACTTCAGATCATACACATGCTGTTATAAGCATGGAAGCGATGAAGAGGAAGAAACATGTTTTCACACAGAAACCTCTTACACATACCGTATATGAAGCCCGGGCTCTGGCAAAAGCTGCCAGGGAGTACAAGGTTGCCACCCAGATGGGTAACCAGGGACAGGCATCAGACGGACCGCGCAGGCTCAGGGAAATGATATGGGATGGTGTAATTGGTCCGGTGAGAGAGGTGCATGTATGGACCGACAGGCCGAATAATGGATTATTCAAAACTTACTGGCCCCAGGGTGTCCCAAAACCTGCTGACACACCTCCCGTTCCTTCTGAACTCGACTGGGATCTGTTTATCGGACCGGCACCGATGCGTCCATATCATCCTGCTTATCATCCTTTCAGCTGGAGAGGCTGGTGGGACTTCGGAACCGGAGCTCTCGGTGACATTGGCTGTCATTCACTGGATCCAATATTCCGGGCACTTAAATTGAAATACCCGACAAGTATCCAGGCTGTATCAACCCTTGTAAATGAGGAAAGCTATCCTCTGGCCTCAATTGTGAAATACGAATTCCCGGCACGGGGAGATATGCCTCCCGTCACTCTTACATGGTATGACGGGGGAATGCGCCCCATGCAGATACCCGAAATGGAAGAAGGTATGAAAATGGGCGCCGGTGGCACTTTGTATGTCGGAGATAAAGGGAAAATACTCGATGATAAGATACTTCCGGTTTCATTAAGGAATTCTTATACACCTCCAAAAGCTTATATTCCTTCTTCACCGGGACATGAGCAGGAATGGATCAACGCTTGTAAAGGAGGTGCAGCGGCAGGTTCAGATTTCGAATGGGCCGGACCACTGACAGAGACAGTACTTCTCGGGAATATTGCAATAAGGAAAGAGCTGAAAGAAACACTTAGCGGCAGGCTTCTGAAATTCGATCCGGAGAAATTCTGTTTCCCCGATCTCCCTGAAGCTGATAAATTTCTTCATACTCAGTACCGCGAGGGATGGTCACTTTAACAAGTAATGATATCTTTTAAGCC
>Ga0209606_1003590_pt1 | contig 15435 bp, 17 predicted proteins | sample AD_UKC057_MetaG_FD_184412 | JGI IMG/M metagenome (GOLD analysis project Ga0209606, IMG submission 184412) | Active sludge microbial communities of municipal wastewater-treating anaerobic digesters from USA - AD_UKC057_MetaG (SPAdes) (version 2) | ecosystem: Engineered > Bioreactor > Anaerobic >...
GACTTCTTCGGTAGTGTAAAAGGTAGGGGCGGGGATGGCTGGTCCTCCTGGCATCACAGTGTCCATCTGATCAGTCCTCCCCAGGGAGCATAATGGTGATCACTGGTTCCCCATCATCACCCGGCCCACAGGTAGCCCGCAGGGTCGCCGTCTGGTGCTCAGTGATTACCACCCCACCTGATTCAGTCCTCGTTGTAAGGAAATCACATTTGAAATGAATTGTCGATCGGTGCAGTCCCCTGGCCGCCCTGGCCGTGCAGGTGAACATCCAGAGCAGATCCCAGAGCCGGCCCTCGACACTCTGGCAAGGCATCTCCTCGATATTATCGGGAGCAACCAGAGACCAGACTCCCGTGGTTACTGCAATGGGCACGACGATACCAGCCTCATTGCAGATCTTCGCGGGCAGTTCGACAAGAACCCCATCGCGGATTGCATCGGCCCGCGTGTAGGCATGGATCACATCGCCAAAAAATTCGGCGAGGGTGTCGCCGTTCATCAGTCATCCCCCAGCAGCCGGGTGAGCTCGTTGAAAAGCTCTGCTCCGTCGTCTTCCGGGTTGTCGAGAGTGTAGGCGATTCCGATAGGCTCGCCTTTCTCATCGGTGAGGATCTCACGCTTCATGCCAGCACCCCCGCCGGCCTGGTCTCGCTCCTGGTGCGGAAATCCTGGTCCCTGGACACGCCAAGCTTCCAAATAGCCATTTCATAACCACAGTCCGGGCAGTGGATGAAGAGCCACATCCGGCCGGTGTCGGTCTCCCAGCCGGCATCATGGGGATATCCGTGGACCAGGTCACCCCGAAGGTCACGCCCACAGAGGCACCGGGACCGGGCCGGGTCGCAGTGGTCCCGGATCCAATCGGCGACGTCGGGAAAGGGGAGATCGTGAGGGGGCATTTACACCCCTCCCATAAGGTCGCTTGTCATATTCCGCAGGCGGACCGCCTCATGTATCCGGGCCTCGAAGCCGGCCGGGTCGGCAAAGTCGCCGTATATCTTGATTGCGCCGCCCTTTCCTGGCGTCCCGATCTCGATGCTGTCCTGGAAGGGGGAACCCTCCAGGATCTTCTTGACCGTGATAATCTGTGGTTCTGTCATGCCTGCACCCCCTGGCCGGGGAGCGGGTCACAGCACCACGAGATCATATTCTGTTTCTTGGCCTCTGCCCGGCACGCATCCCAGCCTTCCCTTTCAACCTGAATACGATAGACGGTCACAATATCCTCGGCACGGATCCGCATGTCCTGCGCCTTCGCCTGGAGGATGAATGCCTGGTTCTCGAGTTCGACCGCCTGCTCCTGGAGCCGGCAGATCTTGTCAAGATCCCGGGTGGGGATCACGTCGTACACACTCCGGGTCCCGATCATGCCGCCACCTCTGCGACTGATGAAGAGGAAAGGACCGGGACCGCCCCGGTGATCTCCCGCATAATCGAGACATTGGCATACTTCCGCTCCCCTGTGATAGCGCCCTTCACCTGGGCGAGGGGAGAGACGTACTTGATGCCGTTGATCACATACATGACAGCTCTTCCCGAACGGGTAATCCATGCCTTCCCGACAGGCGAGGGATTGCCGGCGGTCTTCATCACGTCGGAGATGTCGAAGATATCGACCGGCCAGTGGTCGAGAAGCCGGGTCACGTCTGACCGGCCTACAACGGCCTGCATGGTCTTGATGTCAATCCGCAGGGTGCCCTCATATTGACGGGCTGCCCCGATGTGTTCAAATGCGTTTGCTTGGTTCATGGTGGTTCTCACCAATATATGATATGGTCCGTTGCGGTCTTATATGGTTGCCACGCGGTGTGAAAGTAATAGCAACAGCATCTTTCGGCCCTTCGGGCTCCCCCACTGCTCGCGTTCGCTCGCTGCGAGGGGTCGCCCTCCGGGTGGTTCTCCGGGGTACTCAAACGCTCCGCTCCGGCGACGCCCTCACTCTCGTTCGGTGGCGGCCTCCGCTTCGCTGGTATGAGTGGAGCGGATGTGTTGACGGCACGACAGGCTTGACTCTCCAGTGCGGGTGCTCCCTGCCGGTCGCACTCACGCCCCAGAGGTCAACCGGCCGGCCTGTATCTAAAGACTCACACCCCCGATGTGATGCCGAAGGCCTCCTTCTCCATTACTGCCTCTCCCTTGGGAGAGGAGGAGCCCGGCCTGAAGGGTGCGGAGAGAGGGGGATACTTGCCTATCCCCCGGCGTGACGCAAGGGCGGGGGAGTGGGACTTCTGGCGACGCATCCGCGGAGCCGAACTGGCCGCAGCGGCCCGAGCGACCGAAGGGAGCGAGTCACTGAGCGTCAACCTGATCCGGGTCAACAGCGACGAGCATGATGCGAAGCACGATGCAAGGAGCGGGATGGAAAAGCTGCCGGCGAGGAGTGGAACGACAAAGCCGGGAGCGTCATCAGGAATTGACCTGGAAGAGAAGCAGGGGCACGTTGCGAGTGAAGCGAAGCGGAAAGAGCATGGTGCCCCGTCACCAGAATACGATTAGCTCCCGGGGCGGCGCCCACGCGGCGGGGGGCGAAGCCCCTCCTTCAAGCGTCAGATAAAACAATCAAAGGGTATTGAGGTCCAGCCTGTACCCTCCTGCAATGACGAAATTGGCGGTTAATGGAAGCGGTCCTGAAACAGAAGAAAATAGGCGGAAATATCCGTGTAATACTACTAAAAAAAATATCAATACTTGGATTAATTAATTTTAAACTCTTCAATTTCCAAATCCTTGAAATAATCTTCTAATTCATTCTTCAATATTTTATACGATAAACAAAGACATGGAGTATCACTGAAAATCTCCTCAGTTACTCCGTATGACATTATTAATTTGTAGAGATTTCCCTCAAATTTTACTTCAAATGGGGGTTTATCCAATCCTTCAAAATCAGGAGTGTCCTTCTTAATTTTTCGTTCAAGCAAGTGTATGATTAAAGTATTGGGTGCTGTTAGAGATTTTAAAAAATAAATACGAATATCTGTAAATGGCCCCATTGGTGGACAGATCTCTAAGAAATTATATTCAACAATGACTAGGTTTGCACCATGGAATATCTCTGAATTTTTCTTAAAAGAAGGAAAATTTCGTCTTATCAAAGATGAATAAATTAATTCAATATTTGAAAAAATGATGGAAATATTATATTCAAACGCCTTTTTTGAATAGACGTTGAAAAGAGAACTGCTCTCATTACGATATCTTAAGTAATCTTTCTTTTCATATATTCTTGTGACATTTTCCCAATTTCTTGCCTTTAAAAATGTATACATTTGTAAAAATATTCTAAAAGGGAATTCTCTATTCCCTAGGCGAATCTCTGGAATTCTATCATTATTTAGTAATCGTTTCTTTACTTGTTGGTGAATTAAATTTCTTTCATTTTCTGGGATATAAGTAATATATGAATCCGGATCATGGAACCCTTTCTTGTTATAAAGATGAGGAGCATTAATAGACCGATATGCTTCAAAGGTCCATAATGGCAAATATTTAAAAAAGCCTTCTTCTATTTCCTTTATTGAATAGGTATCTTTTTCTTCTAAACCTAGTTGGATTTTAAATTTATCAATGAAAGCAATAACATATTCATTAGATAACTTTTCATCAACTCCATGAGCTAAAAGATGATATTGAATGATTGTTTGAATTTTTTCGAAAACAAACTTTTTTCCTTGAGAATACGGTTTTTCAAAAATTGGATTACCACGTATTGTGCTAATTACTTCATACCTTTTTTCTTTAAACTGATCAAAGAAGTTTTCATCAATTAATTTAATTTGGACATCATTTGCATTGATTGATATTGGAAAATGCAAATATTTTGAAGAAGCACTTGAAAACTTTTCATACGCAAAACCAATCTTCCATGAATCCGGAAAGAAAACTGTTTTAACAATTTGAAATCTTGTATCCAATAAAAAATTCAATTGGTCCAAATATTTATGAATAAGAGAAAATTCTTGAGTTTGATCTCCTACTAATGAATTTGACCGTTTTTTTAAGGCCGCATATGCTTCTGCGTTTACCTTAAATTCTTTTTGTAATAGCTCATAATTATCATGCTTAAAGCGATGGTCATTATAGATCTCTTCCCATTGCGAGATATAATCAAGATTTTCCCCATCAATTCGATTTTCTTTATTGAAAGTTAGAACAACACTTTTTTGGATTTCACTTATTCTATTTTGAATTTCTTCATACAATATTTTATTAATATATTTCCAATATGCGATGTTGTTGTGAACATCTACTCCAATTAATAAAACGGGATTTAAAGTTGGCCCATTTGCATAACCAAATAACGATAATGGGCATTGAATTCTTGGTTTATCCTCATTTCGATCTTTAATTTTTTTAACTTGAACTTCAAGCGTGCACAGAGGCATTTTATTTTTGTTGATAATGACAATATATCCATCAATGTCAGGTTTTTTATCCTGCGACTTAAAATCAGATATAATTTTATCGATTTTTTCCCTATCTTTTACTAATAAATATTCTAAAGTAGATATTGCATTTGCCTCACTCTTTTGAGTAGGACTATATGGAGCAGGTAAGGGATCTTTCATATTTATTTAATGATAATCTATAAAACAGGCAAATAAACCTAATCGATTTCAATTCTATTACTTAATAATAAATATTGTGAAAATCCCTATTTTCTCTTTTGTTTAATCGAAATAATTTCTAGATGAAGATAAATATTCCAACAGACAACCGCTGCTAAAATTAACGTAATAGCTCGAGTATTGATATCAAGTCCCGGAAAGAAGCCAGTAATAAGTGCAGTTATTATTATTCCACCAATGATAGCCGTCGTTTTTAGGTTTTCATGGGGTGTTTCTGGCTGCTTTGTCATTATTTTCATCTCATTTTACAATAATCGAATATAATCCAATAATAATCACGCCAATTAAGACAACGCCGATTAATATTGGAAATATCACACTACTTCCGATTGCCGAAAAGAATGCTGGTAATACAACAAAGAATAAAAGAACTACAATGAATATCGCAACTATGAATTGAATTATTGGTTCAATTGATGACATGATCAACAATTTATTTTCAATCGTATCATGTTTGTCAAATCATTTTACTTATATTTTTTCGAATAGATTTCGTTTTAATCTTAATATTCCTCTTTGGAAAATTTTTTACTCACAATTAATGATCTCTAGCAATTTTTTAAAAAAAAAGTTCTATACCCATTAATTAGGTCCAGCCTGCACCTCCTGCACAGGAACAGGCTGCCCGATTTCCAAGGTCGTGAGGCGAACGGACACTGTTTTCTTATGGCTGCGATACAGGTGATAGAGATCCCGGATGAAGAACAGGGGTGGTGCAGGGGTGCACCACCAGCCTTCCCTCTGTGATGCCTCTTGGGAGAGGCAAGAGAAGATAGGAGAGGGAAGATAAAGGAGCCACCGGAGCGGTCAGAACCTTACGCCGGCTTCTCGATTCCCGATCCTTTCATCAGGCCATACTCAATCTCGTAGAACCCCCCGCCCCGGTCCTGGTAGGTGAGGTAGTAATGCGTAAGCCGTTTCTCCTCGGCCTCCTCAATCTGCCGGAGCAGGGTGGCCTGGTTAGTCGAGTCATGCCCGACCAGCACCCACCGGCGGGTCTCGTCGCTCATCTTCCAGGAGCGGGCCGGGACCGCCTCGGGCGGGGTGGTGACGGTTTCATCCTTCGGGTCGAAGAAGGCCACCACCTGCCGGGTCTCGTTCTTCGCCTCGATCTTCTGATTTCTCTGCCAGTACGCGATGAGCGCCGCCATCAAGGCGACGAACATCTCAATGATCTGCACGAGTTGCTGATCCATGTCGGTCTCCTTGCATGATGCGGTCGTGCTCTTCGCGGAGCTTCCCCACCTCCTCGCACATCACGTCATACTTCCCAATCTTCTGGTAGATGACGAACAGTGCCGGATAGATAGGCAACACGGCGGCTAGCACGATCACGATACCATCTGCATCCATCGGTCTCCCTCCCTCGCGGACAACGGGAGCCCTGGCAAAAGGGAATGATGCTGGAAAGGGGAGGAGGGGGCTCCCTATCCCGTTGTCAGAGAACGGCTCACGCCAGAGCGGGCACCGTGTCAGCCCAGGCTTCGATGACGGCAAGAATGGCGTCGTCGCTGTAGGAGGAGACGCGGATCTGGTCCCGGGTGAAAGTCACGTAGTAGGTCTCCCCGGAGGGGTCGTGACACCGCAGAGCGACAGAATAGCTCTCCCGCTCCTGGTCGTTCACCGGGTCGCCACCCATTGCAGCGGTCATCTCGGCGTCAGCCAGGATCTCGCTCTTCATGGTTGCGAAGGCTGCGGTAGACGGTGCACGGACGGTCACGTATCCAACCGTCTTGGCGTCATCATCCTCGTAGATGACACGGGCGTTGTAATACTCCCGGGTCTTGGTGACCGGGTCCATGGTTACACCGCCCACCTCGTAGGAAGTGCACCCGAAGGGGTTGGTGCTGATGACGGAGGCCACCACCGTGTTGAGCGCAGCGGCATCTGCGAACGGGGTAGTCAGTTCTCGAACGGCACTCTTGGTGACGCTCTGTTCAACAAAATCTGCCATGATTGATGCTCCTGCCCTTGATTGAGGGCTGTGAGCAGGTGGGGTGGAGGAGGGTGATAAAGTTTGAGTGGGGTGGGGGAACGGGGGATGAAATGAATTCAAATCCTAATTCTGAAAGAATTGAAAAGAGATAGATTGGAAATGACCTGAATAATAAAAATTCAGCAATTATAAATATTATTTTAAAAAACAATATCAATTTTAAACAATGGCCGCAAATTCATGGAGTAAATCAAAAGTCGAAATATTTAATGTTACTTTTCAGGGAGATGCTGTAAAAAATTTTGAGATTGATGCTAATGATCTCGCCACCTCTTTAATGGGAATTACCGAGGTTATAGAAGAGGCTAATAAAATAATATACGGTGAAGAATTTTCTGAAGCATATGTCAAGGTCAAGAGTGATTTTAAACCTGGTTCTTTTTGGGTTACATTAGCATTAGTTTTAACCTCAACAAATTTTGAAAGCGTTATCAACCTAATTTCTCTATTAGGCTTTTGTGGTGTCGATCTCAATTCATTAATTCAATTTGTAAAGAGAACAAAAGGTCGTAAAATAATTTACGAGACGAAAATATCAGGAGATCAATATCAAATTACTGTTGAGAATGGATCTCAATTATTTTTAATAAACGAAGCGACATTAAAACTAGCGAAAAACAAAAAAATCCGAAAAGGAATGAGCACTTTAGTAAAAGCATTTGAAAATCCAGGAATTTCTGAAATACAATTTTCGAGTCAAGACAATCCGGAAATTGAAACAATACGCAGAGAAGACGCGGAATTTTTCAAGGCTCCTGAAAAAGAGATTGAGGATGAGAAAACAGATGTTGATATTTTCCTTATAACTCGCCCCGATTTTCGAGGTCGACAGAAGGGATGGCGTTGCAGTTTTGGATATACCGATGAGGAAGAAATAGTGCATGATTTCCCTGTTACTATAACAGATAAGGAATTTTTAGAGAGAGTTAGACGAGGGCAGATTATTATTTCTCAAGGGACTAAAATCAAGGCAAAATATAAAAAAACCATTTCTGAACTTGAAAAATTAAGTGTTAGTTGGGAAATAATGGAAGTAATTAGTATTGAGCCTTTAAATAAGCGCGATGCCGATTTATTACAATTCTTTTAATTCGTCCTCGATGGGAATCGAGGAAGTTATCGAATGATTCTTCACTCCTCACGCCATGAAATTTACATACCAAGGCGTTCGCATGGAGGCATCATCACAGGTCCCGGAGGCAGTTCTCAAACTCGTTGAGAGATATGAATATCATCAGGTTATGTATAAAAAGGGGGAATACAACGAGACCCGGTTGCGTAGGGAATTCCTCGATCCTTTCTTTAAAGCCCTTGGGTGGGATGTTGACAATACAAAGGGCTACTCGGAACTCTACAAAGAAGTTACACACGAAGACCCGATCCGAATTCGGGGATCCACAGAATTTATCGATTATTCCTTCCGGATCGGGGGCTCCCGGAAATTCATTGTCGAAGCAAAAAAGCCAGCAGTGAATATCAAGGATGACGCCGGTCCTGCACTCCAGATCCGCCGCTACGCCTGGAATGCCCACCTCCCGCTTTCCATCCTGACCGACTTCGAGGAGTTTGCGGTCTACGATTGCACCAAGAAACCGATGCCCGGCGACAATGCCGCCACCGCCCGGATTGCCTATTTCACCTACAAAGAGTATCCCGAGAAATGGGATTGGATTGCTTCTAAATTCTCACAAGAGAGTATCCTGCAGGGCTCATTCGACAGGTTCGCCACTGAAACGAAGGGAAAGAAAGGGACCGCCACTGTTGACGAAGCCATCCTTGCCGAGATTGAAGAGTGGCGGGACCTGCTGGCGAAGAACATCGCGCTCCGGAATGCGGCTCTCTCCGTTGAAGAGCTGAACGTTGCTGTCCAGAAGACCATCGACCGCATCCTCTTTCTCCGCATCTGCGAGGACCGTGGTATCGAGGAGTATGGATGCCTCCAGAAGTTGCTCGAAGGACAGGACTTGTATCAGCGTCTCCTCTCCCAGTTCCACCGTGCCGATACCCGCTATAATTCCGGCCTCTTTCACTTCAACGAAGAGCCTGGATGGGAAGAGATGCCGGACAAGCTTACCCCCGGCCTTGTCATCGACGACGCGGTCCTGAAGAAGATCATCAAGCGGCTGTATTACCCGGAGAGCCCTTATGAGTTCTCGGTCATCTCTCCGGTCATCCTCGGCCAGGTCTACGAGCAGTTCCTGGGAAAAGTCATCCGGCTTACTGCCGGCCACCAGGCAAAGGTTGAATACAAGCCGGAGGTAAAGAAGGCCGGCGGGGTCTACTACACCCCGCAGTATATCGTGGACTACATTGTCAACCACACTGTCGGAGAATTGGTGAAGGACAAGACACCCCGCGACGTTGCGAAGATCCGGGTCCTCGACCCTGCCTGCGGATCCGGCTCCTTTCTCCTCGGTGCATACCAGTTCCTCCTCGACTGGCACCTCACCTGGTATATCCACAACTTGGTGCCGGTCATTGCCGACAAGTCCATGACCTCGCCCGAAGTTCAAGCCCTCCTGCCCGAGCCTATTCTGAGAGCAGTGAAGAAGAAATCAGCAGGGGATACCTCCCTCCCCATCTACAAAACGGCAAACGGAAGCACGTCCCGGGTGCGGAGCGATTGGAAACTGACGATTGCCGAACGGAAGCGGATCCTGCTGAACAACATCTACGGCGTAGACATCGACACCCAGGCAGTCGAGGTGACCAAGCTCTCGCTGCTCCTGAAGGTGCTTGAAGAGGAGAGCCAGGAGAACGTCTCGAAGCAGCTCAAGCTCTTTGAAGAGCGGGCATTGCCGAGCCTCCACCAGAACATCAAGTGCGGGAACTCGCTCATCGGGACCGACATCTACACCGATGTACAGGCGACCCTGGACGACATGGAGACGGTGAAGCGGATCAATGCCTTCGATTGGGACCGGGCATTCCCGGAGATCATGCAGAGGGGTGGGTTCGATGCGGTTATCGGGAATCCGCCGTATGTGAGGCAAGAGTCGATCAAGGAGCAGAAGGGGTATTTCCAGAAACGCTATGCGACCTATCAAGGGACAGCCGATCTCTACGTATATTTTATTGAGAAGGGAATTTCCCTCCTACGAAAAGGGGGTCTTTTCTCTTACATCGTCGCCAACAAGTGGATGCGGGCAAATTACGGAAAACCGCTCCGAACATGGCTGAAAGGGAAATGCATTGAAGAGATCGTCGACTTTGGAGATCTCCCTGTATTTACGACCGCCACGACCTACCCCTGTATTATCCGGGTGAAGAATGATGGGCCGGGAATCTCTTTCCACGCGGTATCCGTTGAAAATCTCTCATTTACAAATTTGAGCGATTTTGTGTCACAACATAGCCATTCTATTGAGATAAAAAATCTTGATGATAGTGGCTGGACACTCGCAGATCCAAAATCGCAGGGCTTATTGAAGAAGATTCAGATTGCAGGCATTCCTCTCGGGAAATATGTTGAGGGGAAAATTTTCTATGGGATTAAAACTGGCTTGAACAAAGCCTTTGTCATTGACGAAAAGACTCGAAAGAAATTGATTCAGGAAGATCCAAAAAGCGCAGAGATAATTAAACCGTTTTTGGTGGGAAAGGACGTGAAGCGATATCAGCCACTGGATAATAAGGATAGATACCTTATTTTCACTCGGCATGGAATCGAGATTTCAAAATATCCCGCCATTTTAGAATATTTAAAGCAATTTAAAAAAGAACTGATGCCAAAGCCTAAAGATTTTGTCGGGGATTCATGGTCGGGACGAAAACCAGGAGATTATGAATGGTATGAAATTCAGGATACTATCGATTATTATCAAGAATTTGAAAAACAAAAAATTATTTACCCAGAAATATGTAGTAAGCCCGAATTTACCTTTGATGGTTCTTTTTATTATACCAATAATAAATGTTTTCTGATTACTTTAAATGATAAATATCTCCTGGGAATCCTGAACAGCAAATTGGATTATTTTCTTTTTAAGCAGATGCTCCCAAAATTACAAGGGGGCTTTTTTATGCCAGCTTCGGTCATTTTAAAGGAATTTCCCATCCGCACCATCAACTTCTCCGACCCCGCCGACAAGGTCCGCCACGACAAGATGGTCGCCCTTGTCGAGCGGATGCTTGCCCTCCACAAGAAACGGGCAGAAGTGAAGCTCGACCACGAGAAGAATCTTATCGAAGGGCAGATCGAGGCCACCGACAAGCAGATCGATGCCCTGGTTTATGAGCTGTACGGGCTGACGGAAGAGGAGATCAGGATCGTGGAGGGGGCGGGGAAATGAACAAAGAGTCCACGCCTCCGGCGCCGGTCACAGTGTCCCGAATACTGTTCTACCAGTCGGAGGATGGGACCAGCCGGATCGAGGTCAGGCTCGAGGAAGGGACCGTCTGGCTCCCCCAGGCGCTGATCGCGGAGCTGTATCAGACAACCAAGCAGAACATCAGCCTTCACATCCGGAACATCTTCGATGATGGTGAGTTGCAGCCGGAAGCAACTGTCAAGGAATACTTGACAGTTCAACATGAAGGGTCGCGGGCTGTCCAACGCAGAGTGGCGTATTACAACCTCGACATGATCCTCGCCATCGGTTATCGGGTCCGTTCCCACCGGGGCACCCAGTTCAGGGTATGGGCGACCGAACGGCTGCGGGAGTACCTGGTCAAGGGATTTGTCCTGGACGACATCAGGTTGAAGGAAGGCAAGAGCATCGGTGCCGATTACTTCGACGAACTGCTCGAACGCATCCGGGACATCCGGGCATCGGAGAAACGCTTCTACCAGAAGATACGTGACATCTACCGGCTCGCCATCGATTACGACCCGAAGGCAGACACCACTCTTGCGTTCTTCAAAACCGTACAGAATAAACTCCACTGGGCGATCACCGGTCACACTGCTGCTGAACTTATTGCAGAACGGGTAAATGCACGAAAACCGAACATGGGGCTCACGAGCTGGAAAGGTGCGAAGGTCCGAAAAGGGGATGTCACAGTCGCGAAAAATTACCTCAACGAGGAGGAGATACGGAACCTGAACCGCATCATCACCATGTACCTCGATTATGCAGAGGTCCAGGCCGAACGCAAACAACCGATCTACATGAAGGACTGGGTCCAGAAACTTGATGCATTCCTTCAGTTCAACGAACGGGAGATATTGACAGGGTCCGGCCAGGTCTCAATGGAAGTCGCGAAGAAGCTCGCGCTTGAAGAGTATGTGAAATTTTCCCGGCGACGGCTTAAAGAGGATGATGAGGAGGCAGAAGCAGAGTTCGAGAGGACCGTGAAAGAATTGGAGAAGGGGGAGGAAGAATAACTCACTCCATGTTTCCCTCTTAATTTTACATCGTGTAGAAAAAAGCGAGTCCTTTATAAAAATTAGTCAGATTTCTCCTTGACTATTTCTTCAATTTCCTTTTTTATCTCTTCTTTTGTCACAATCATGACCCTAATCGGATTCAGATCATCGTGTAAATAATTGCATTTCTTCTCAATTTTTTCAAGACTCTCTGCAACTTTAGAGATAGGATTTCCTGGTGGTGGCATTTCGCCAAAAAGTGTAAAATCAATGATAAATTTTTGAGTGTAGGCCTTTTTCAGATTATTCTTATATTTCACGTTTATTGTAATGGGATTCTCAATTTTCTTTTGATAATCTGATGGCATCCATGTCAAATAGAGTTTGATTTTCTGATGCGGTGGAAAATAAGCAATGCCATTTTTGAATAATCCCGTTTGTGAAAGGTAACGGTTATGAATAATCTCAAAATCTGGCACGGCTTCAAATTTTACATCCTCTGCAGTTCCTGATCCTACATTTTCAATAATTAGATTCATTGTTAAATTATCAAAGGGATCCAGTTCTGTCATGAGAGAGATCAGGGGTTGTGCCAATTTCCATGATAATATTGCATACACGGTTGTTGCTATTGCGGTAACGCAAAGGAAAAGAAGCGAGAGTGTTTGATAAATGTCCATATCCAGTGAATGCTCTGGTGGTTATTTAAATTTTGACCGTGATATTTTAAAAATAATGTCCTATTAGTTCTTATTATCCTTCCACCTCCTCCCTCCCCACAAACACCGCTGCTTTCCTTGCCCTCCCCTCCAACACATCCATCACTCTCACCAGCGGCGACGTGTACAGGAACGGCTCAATCCAAATGTTCATCGCCTTCCCCGATGCCGACCGCTTCGCCACTCCCACCTGAGTACGATTTGCCAGCAGCAGGACCGGCACGGCCTCGCCGTCCAGGACGCCGACCACATCGACGAGTGGAATGCAAAAGCCCCGGGTGTCCAGGTCGGATCGAATCACCAGGTCATCGCCCTCGATGTAGAGCCGGCCGCACTTCTCGAAAGGCGAATCTGTATATTCCGTCACTTTCCAGCGGGATAGGTCGACCGGCTTCTCTTGCAATTCCGGCTCACTCTCCAACGTGGTCGAAAGGGGTTCGGTCAGGATCCGGGGAGGAGAGCTCCCCACCTGGATCTCTCCCGCTGTCACTTCCTCCCCCGTGAAGAACCGGACGAGCCGGTCCCAGCTCTTAAGTATCACGTCGAGCACGGTACCGCCTCCCGGATGAGCAAGGTCTGTCCTGGTCGGACCGTTTTGGATTGCTTCCTGTTCCGGTAGTAGTGCCGGTTGTACTTTCGTATGTTGTCCGGGTGAGCTGCCCGGTATGCTTTCTGCCGGGCAATCTCCTTCTCCCGGTGAGCGAGGTAATACCGCTTCCACTTCGGCAAGGCCTTCCGCTTCTCCTCGCCGATCATCGTAATCAGCCCGGCGATGGTCACGGTCCGGCGTTCCCGGCCGCTGGCATCCGCAGGCGGATGAAAGAGGATCTGCATAGCCCGCAGGTCGTAGACGAGCATCATGGCCTGCCCTCCGTGAGAGCCGAGATCTCCGATTCGACCAGGTAGAGCTGATCGGAAAGTTGCGTTATCCTCTCCTGGATGATGACCCGCCGCTTCTCCAACTTCTCCAACCTGGTCGCCGGGTCGGAGATGCAGAGCAGGCACCTTGATGGTGTCATCCGCTCACCTCCCCGTGTCCCTGGGCCTGCACGGCCCGCTGATAGCAATACTCGCAGAGCGCTGTCCCGGTCCCGTGGTCGATATACACCGCCTTGTCCAGCCCGCAGATGGTGCAGCGGCCCACGCTTGCCTTCAGGCGTTCCATCCGGGTAACATCGAACGTGCCGGGAAGAATGGTCGCGTGCCGCTGGGCCCGCTTCTTTGCGCCCTGGTAACAGTTCTTGCAGATCCGCCGGGCGGTCTTGTCCTCCCGCCCCCGGCGCTCCTCGGTCAGCTTCTCGACATAGAAGGACCAGGTACTCCCGCACACATAGCAGGGAGTCTTCTCTGGGATGTCGAGCGGCTTGAAGTCCCGGGCATTGATCTTCGGTCGTGCGCCGGATGGCTTCGCGTCACTTCCAGGAATTTCTGGTGTTGAAGCGTTCTGTTGAACTGGAAACGGGCCACTTTCTGGGACGGCTTCCGTAATTGCGGGAGAGTTATTGAGATCTGGCGCTGGCACTTCAATAATTCCAGAATTACAGTCACATGCAGATGCACATGCACCCCCCTCTTTTGGTTGCTGTGTTTCTGGAGATTTGTTGAAGTGATCATGAGTACATAATAATTTATTGTTATTATCAGGGGTATTTTCAGAATCAGGCTCGTTTAATCCATTTCCAAATACTTCAACACTTGATGCGTCTCGATGGAAATCATCGGGATTTTTTGAAGTCTTTGAAGTGTCATCACCATCATTGTCAAGCCAGACCGCACCACCTGCACACCACGATGCAAAGATCTCGCGGTCGAAGGTATAGGCGTTGGTCCTCCTCCGCATCGAGACACCGCAGGTCTCGTCATCGGTCACGACCGTCCGGTCACAGTAGGAGATTGCGGGACACTTCTCCAGGAGACCGGAGTAGACCTTGCCGTGGGTGACGTGCCCGTGGATGCACTTGTGGATGTTCCCGCTGGTAAGGCCGGAGGCCTTTTGGAGCATCGGGACTGTGAACTCGGGCCACTGGTGACGCTGGATGACCGCAAGCAGGTCGGCCTCACGCTTGGTCAGCTTGGTCTCCTGCCCCCCGGCGGTCCCGTTCAGCAGGCCATAGAGCCGGGTCGCTTCCTGGAAGTCCTCGAGCGTTGCAGTCAGGCAGACCACCGACCCGGCACGCTGCTGCTCCCGCTGCATGAACCGGAGCACGGTGTTAGACTTGATTAGGTCCAGCAGCATCTCCGGGTTCCGGCGGTTCGCAGCAGCCTGGAACCTGATCCGGGCGGAGAACGGGATCACGACGTGAAACCGCTGCTGCCCGATGATCTCCCACATCGCCCGGCAGACCTGCGTCTCGGGCCGGTCCTCGTCAATGCAGACCGGGAGAGCCTGGTCCCGGACCAGGATGCGGGCCAGCACCCGGGCATCCTGCTCTTCGGAATCATCGATCCAGCAGGTCAGCATCCGGTTGAAGACCTGGTCATCGCCGGCGCCTTCGACCTTCGCCACCCACCAGATGCACCGCTCCGGGATGGTGCAGAACTGCGGCCTGCGGTCCTTGCTGACGGTCCGGTAAATGAACGGCTTACGGAAGGAGGTGGTGACCCCCTTCAGGATCTCGGCCATATCCTCGGAGAGGGCACGGTCGTCGAGCACAATCACGCTGCCCGGCTGCAGGTCTTCCAGGTAGAAGAGGGCCTTGTTGCTCATCGCCCCCTCCAGCCGCAGCCGCTCCGGGACCTGTCGGAGCATGGTCGCAAAGGTGTGGCTCTTGCCCTTCCCGCTCT
>Ga0209606_1003596_pt1 | contig 15418 bp, 12 predicted proteins | sample AD_UKC057_MetaG_FD_184412 | JGI IMG/M metagenome (GOLD analysis project Ga0209606, IMG submission 184412) | Active sludge microbial communities of municipal wastewater-treating anaerobic digesters from USA - AD_UKC057_MetaG (SPAdes) (version 2) | ecosystem: Engineered > Bioreactor > Anaerobic >...
CCTCCGACCTCCTACCCGCAGATCGGGCCGAATAACCATAAGCCGAGAAGGGACTGCGGCATCCCGCTCAATCTGGAACACTTTGGCAAGCTGCTTCCCTTGTTCATGGGTTCGGACTTGAATTGCAGGGCGGTGGAGATTTTCGGGGCGGCAAGTAGACTCTATCTTCGCAGTTTACGGGGTGTTGACGCCGACCCTGAGGCCGCCGTCCTGGACCTCATCACCTGCGGAGAGCTTCTGTCAGGATTCTACGACTACAACGAGGCGGATCTTTGTGACCACACTCTCCGCCATATTATGCACACAATTGAGAGAGACTTACCGAACGGCAAGACTATAGTCAAAGCACTTAAGGGACGTCTGCGTCAGATAAAGAGACGCTATGTCATCACCATCATGCGTCTGCTAACGGACAACTTCTTTGCAGAGACAGAAGCTAGTGAGCCTTTTGCAGCACTGAAGCCGGACAACGTCTCCAAACGTATTGCGGCTTCGTATGACCTGAGGAGCTTGTATGTCCACACGGGGGCCCGGTTTGGCCTATGGATGATGCCGCATGGCTGGCTGATGAATGAAATCATGCTTGGGAGACCTGTGCTGGAGGGGCAGAGGAAGTTGTCAAAGGCTCTCGTTCTCACTCCCACTTACATTGGACTGGAGAGAATCATGCGATATTGCCTCCTCCGGTTCTTGCATCTCAATCTCACGCCAATAGACACATGTCTCGACGGGCCCGGACTGGTTCATTCGTAGAATCTTGAGGCGCCACCGTCGGCTGGGGCTACGCCGGGCGCGGCGGGATCACCATGCCCGCCGCAGGCCGGGCAGGCCGAAGCGAAGCGCAGGCCAGGGTGGCGGCGGGGTGAGAATCGAGCCCTGAAAGGGCGAAGTGACAGGGCGCGGACGGTTGTCGAAATGGCGATGTAGCGGGGCGCGGGTGGTGGTCGTTTCGTCGGTGTTTCACGACGTATGCCGCCCCGATGGGGCTGCGCGGGTTGCGGGCCTAGCACCCAGGCCTGCGGCCTGGGCTGTATTATTACGGGCCTTCGGCCCTGGAGGCGGCTGGGGGCGGGCGCGATCCCGGACGCGCGCCCGCCCATCTTTCCGGAGCAGCCGGGGCGCTGAAGGATACATTGGCATGTCAAAAGGGGGCGAGAAACAGCGTCGTGAAGCGGGTGCTTTTCGTGTCCGGCCGGGGTCCAAATGGGGTCGGCCGCGGGTCAAATGCGGTCGCGCGGGGTGCAAAATGCGGTCGGCCAGGCGTCAAAACGGGCCCGGCCGCGCAAGCCACCGGAACCCCAGCGTTCCGCAGAGAAGACCCGAAGGGTCGAAAGCAATTAGCCGGGGGCGTAAGCCCCCGGAACGCGTGGGAGAAGGGGAAGAGACCCGAAGGGTCGAAAGAAGGCGTTCCGGGACGGGTGGTTCTTTCGCCCCGTTGGGGCTGATTACACTCTCACTCGCTTTCCGGGGGCTTACGCCCCCGGCTACATGCTGGCGTCCCCTCGGGACTTCCCGGGCAGGCTGCGAGGGCCGCTTCCCGCGATGCCCTTACGGCCTGCCCGCCGCAGGCGGGGCACACTACAAGCGCGCGTTCAGGCGCACCAGGGGCGCGGGCGTTTGGCGGCCTGGGCGATCTGGTCGCGGGCGATCTGGCAGTCGGAGGCGATCTGGAAGTCGAACATGCCGGCCAGGATGAAGTCGGCCCCGTTGTGGTAGGCGTAGTGGAAGGCGTCTTGCGGGGGGATGGCGCCGGCGGCCATCACCTTGAAGGCGATCCAGGGCTTGGCGACGGTCTTCATGAAGGCGGCGGTCTGGTCGGGGTTGCTGCACCAGTAGCCGGGGACCTCGGCATAGTCGCCCTTCATGTTTTCGGGCTTGGGGGCGCTGGGGTAGCGCAGGTGGTGGAAGGTCTTGACGTAGAAGTCGACGGGCAGCTTGTGCTTCTCGCAGTGCTCGACGACGAACAGCTCGTGGCAGGCGACGCCCGCGGGCAGGCCGGCGGCGCGGATGGTCTCGAGCATGTCGGCGATCTGGGGGCCGGCGCCCTTCTTGACCATCTCGCCGGCGATCATGCCGGGCACGTACAGGGCGTCGACGCCCTGGTCGACCAGCTTGGGCACCACGCGGACATAATGCGAGGGCTCGGTGACGCGCCCGTCCTCGTCGAGCCACGGGGCGACGACCCAGCGGAGCTTGCCGCCGCCGGCGCGGTGCCGCTTGAAGAGGGCGGCGATCTTGGCGTCCTGGTGGGTGACGAAGGTGTTGATGCCGTTGGCCTCGGCCGTCGCGAAGGTCTCGAGGATCTTCTCGTCGCTGTTGTAGGCCCGCGAGAGGTCGTCGACGTAGCGGAGGTCGCGGCTGTGCATGTAGAAGGTGATGTGGTTGGTGCCCAGCATGAGCCGGCTGAGTTCGAGCTTGCCGATCTTTCCCGTGGGCAGCGGCTGGGCGGGCCTGGCGGAGGGGTCGGCGACCTTGCCGGGCTCGGCCGGGGCGGCGTCCCGGGCGGGGGCGACCGTGGCGGCTGCCCCCCCTGCCGCGGCGGCGGCACAGACGTACGAAAGGAACCCCCGCCGGTCCAGGTCGTCTCGCTCAGAGTGCATTACGTATCTCCTGTCTGCCATGACAAAGAAATCAGTCCCGCCATTCTATCCTGCCGGCCCGCAACAAGGGGCATCTACTTTTGCCGCCCCTCGCCCGGACGCCGGCGGAAGGAGGAATCGCGTTTTCGGCCGGGCGCGCAACTTCCGCGTTGCCAACGACGTGCGCCGGGACACGCGGGCGAACCGGAGGCTCCACTGTCCCATTTCGGCGTCCGATGTCCCGTTCCTGCGCCTACATTTAGGATTATTACAATCTTTCTCATATTTCCTATTTAGTCATAATTACCTGAAAACGAAAGAGATAAGAACACTGCATCCCGTCCTGGAGGCAACTGCGATTTCCGCAGAAATGGGACATTGGGCCCCCAAAGCAGCACCCCCGGGCACTGATCCCGGGGGCGCGAGGGTCTTCAATGGTCAATGGGCAATGGTCAATGACTACCCGTGCCACTCGGTCTTGTCGACGGTGGTCTGGGGATCCGGGGTGACGACGACGGGCACGTCCTGCTCGGCGACGGCGGCCAGGTCTTTCTCGCTGGGGCGGCCCAGGAAGACCAGCCGCTTCATGGGGCACTTGGTGAAGGCGACCTCGACGTCGTGGAACTTGGCGGGGTCGTACTTGTCGTAGTCGACGCTGGGGATGTTGTCGGTGACCTTGATCAGTCCGGCGGTGGCCCGCTCGCAGGCCTTGCAGCCCATGCAGCCGACCTTGCAGACGGCCTTGACGTCCTTGCCGAAGTCCTTGTTGGAGCAGGCGACGACGAGCATCCGCTCGGCCTTGAAGGGGACCATGGTGATGACGTGCCTGGGGCAGGCCCGCTCGCAGGCCCCGCAGCCGGTGCACTTGTCGTAGTCCACTCTGGCCAGGCCGTCGACGACGTGGATGGCGTCGAAGGAGCAGGAGCGTTCGCAGTCGCCCATGCCCATGCAGCCGTAGGTGCAGCCCTGCACGCCGGCGACGAGGTTGGCGGCAGCGCAGGTGCGCTCGCCCTGGTACGGGTTTCGTTTGAGTCGCTGCTCGGTGGAGGCCCCGCAGTGGACGACCGCGCGGAAGGGCCAGCTCTGCTGGACCTCGACACCCATGATGCGGGCGAGCGTCTCGGCACAGGCGCCTCCGCCGACGGTGCACTTGTTGACCGCGACCTCGCCGTTGAACACGCCGGCGGCGTAGTCGTTGCATCCGACGTATCCGCAGCCGCCGCAGTTGGCCCCGGGCAGGGCGGCCTGCAACTGTTCGAGCTTGGGGTCGACGTGGACGTGGAAGGCCTTGTTGGCCCAGCCCAGGACGTAGCCGGCCAGCACCGTCAGCAGGAGCATCGTCGAGCCGGCCAGGATGATCAGAATGAGCATAGCGGTATCCGTGTTCTCGCGTCGTTACTTGGCGTCTTGGTTGGCGGCCCGGGCGGCCGGGTTGGGCTGGCCGGCGGCGTCGGGGCTGGCGACCAGTCGGGTCGCGGTGTTCTCGGCGGGCTTGGCGAAAAGGTCGGCCAGCTTGCGGTCCATGCCCAGCAGGCCCATGAACGCGAGGGCCAGGATGCCGGTGATGACCAGCGTGATGCCCGGGCCGCGGAGGGCCCTGGGCACGTCGGCGTGGTCAAGCTCCTCGCGGATGCCGGCCATGATGACGATGGCGATGGTGAAGCCCAGCCCGGCGGTGATGGCGTAGATCATCGTGTGGTCCAGGCGCCAGAGGGCGTCCCTGGCGACCTCGGGCCCGATGTGCTTGGCCACCTCCAGGCAGACGAAGAGGATCAGGCAGTTGGTGGTGATCAGCGGCAGGAAGACGCCGAAGGCCTTGTACAGCGGCGGGAAGAACTTGCGGACGTACATCTCGACGAGCTGGACGGCCGAGGCGATCAGGAAGATGTACACCACGTAGTTGAGGATGGACAGGTCCACCAGCGTGGTCGAGCCGGGATAGACCAGGTTGTAGATCGCCTGGGACAGCGGCGCCCCGGGCGAGGTGATGTAGTAGGTGACGGTCCAGCTCAGGCTGGCGGCCACCGTGACCACGAACATGACGGCCATGCCCATGCCGAAGGCCATGTCCACCCGCCGGCTGACCCCGATGAAGGGGCACAGGCCGACGAAGTAGTGGAAGATCATGTTGTTGATGAGGGCCGTGCTGACGGCCATCAGGATGATGATCCGCAGATAGTCGAGCATGTGTTACTTCTCCCGCACGGGGGCGACTTGGCGCTTTCGCCCCAGGAGGTTGAACAGGGCCCCGAAAGGCCACATGGGCTTGGCCTGCTTGTCGGTCAGGTGGTTGACCAGTGCCAGCAGCAGGCCCAGCGTGAGGAAGGCGCCCGGGGCCGCCGCCAGCACGCCCCAGGCGGGCCAGGAGTCGCCCAGCACGCTCATGCCGCCCCAGGTGCCCTTGCCCAGGATCTCGCGGGTGGAGGCGATGGCGAGCAGGCCCAGCGTGTGCCCGCCGGCCTGGCCCAGGGCGTCGCCGATCGCCGGCACCAGGCCCTGCTTGGAGAAGCAGATCTCGCAGCGGGCGATGATGATGCAGTTGACGATGATCAGCGGGATGTAGGGCCCGAGCTGCTTGCTCATGTCGTAGAGGAAGGCGGCGACGAGCCGGTCGGCGATGGTGACGAAGACCGCGATGGTCAGCGTGAAGACCAGGATCCGCAGGTGCGGCTTGAGCAGATGGCGGATCTGGCTGATCAGGATCGCCGAGCAGACCAGCACGAAGGTCACCGCGCCGGCCATCGTCAATGCGCTGGCTACGCTGTAGGTGACCGCCAGCGTGGGGCAGATGCCCAGGATCTGGCGGAAGGTCGGGTTCTCGCTGAACAGCCCGTTGGTGAACCGCTGGCCGACAGTGGGTAGTGCGTTGGCCATGTTAGTTGCCTCCCGAGACAGGCTGCCCGGCGGCCGCCCGCGCCCGCAGGGCGGGCTTGACCTTGGCCATCGCGTCGTTGACGATCGCCGCGACCGACTCGGACGAGATCGTCGCGCCCGTCAGGGCCTTCACCTCGTGCAGGCTGTCGGTCTTCTCGGGCGTCACCTTCAGGGGCTGATCGGTCCGCAGCCGCCTGAGCTCGCCGCCCACGACCTTGCCCTTGTTGAACGGATCCTGGTACTCGGGCGTGGCGATGCGGTCGCCGTAGCCGGGCGATTCCTTGTGGTCCAGCACGTACAGCCCGGTGATCAGGCTGACATCCTCACTGACGCCGATGAGCACTTCGATGCGATCGGCGAAGCCCTGCCCGGCGGCCTGGATGACCCAGCCCACCTGTCTGCCCTTTTCGTCGCGGGCGTAGTAGATGGTGCTGCCGGCCTCGCGGAGCATGACCTGGTCGGGCGAGACCTTCATCAGGTCCGGCTGGACGGCGTGCGGCACCAGGGCGGGGATCCGCGAGAGGGCCTCGTTGAGCTTGTTCTGGTAGATGACCGGGCCCAGGCCCATCTGGACGCCGGCCAGGGCGGCCCCGAAGGCCAGCCCCAGCACGATCACCAGCCAGGCGTCTGCTATGTATTTCTTCATGGTCTGCTTTCCGTCGCCGTCATTTCTTCGCCGGCTTCCAGGGCCCGCCCACGGGCGTGGGGATGGTCCAGCGGTTGATCAGCGGGACCACGGCGTTCATGATCAGCACCGCGAACATGACGCCCTCGGGGTAGTTGGTGAACACGCGGATGAGCACCACCAGTCCGCCCAGGGCCGCGCCGAAGATCCACTTGCCCGGGGGCGTCAGCGGGCTGGAGACCGGATCGGTGGCGATGTAGAACGCACCGAACAGCAGCGCCCCGCTCAGCAGGTGGTGGGCCACCGTCCACGCGTTGGCCGGGTACATCAGGTTGCCGATGCCCCCGAACAGCGCCACCGACAGGATGGCGGCCACCGGGATCTCCCACGAGGCCGTCCGTCGCACGCACAGGTAGATTCCGCCGACCAGGCAGGCCACCGCGCTGACCTCGCCCAGCGAGCCGTTGTGGTTGCCGATGAACAGCACCCACAGGTCGGCGAAGGCGGTGTGGGTCTTGGCGGCCGAGAGCGGCGTGGCCTGGCTGACCACGTCGAAGGCCGAGCCGATATACGCCTTGGCCCCCATGGCGGGGAAGGACATCATCACGAACGCCCGCCCCACCATCGCCGGGTTGAAGATGTTCTGCCCGAGCCCGCCGAAGCACGCCTTGCCCAGTCCGATGGCGGTCATCCCGCCGATGAGGGCCACGTACCACGGGGCGGACCACGGCAGGGACAGGCCCAGGATCACGCCGGTGACGGCGGCCGAGCCGTCGTCCAGGGCGGCCCGCCGGCCCCGCATGGCCGCGAACAGCCACTCGAAGGCCAGACAGGACGCGACGCAAATGCCCACCTGCATCAGGGCGTACAAGCGGAAGACGGCGATCGCCGCCACCAGCACGGGCGCCAGGGCGATCAGCACGTCCAGCATCATCCGCCGCGTGCTCAGCGAGCGGCTGTGCACGTGCGGACCCGGCGAGACGTGCAGCACGACCGGGGCTGAAGGTTCACTCTCGATTACCTGTTCCATGAGTAGCTTCTTCTCGTTGTCTTCCAGTCCGGACCCTTGGGGCCGGCCCTTCGGGCCGCAATCCTATCGCGGCAGCTTGGCCTTTCCCGTGCGGATGAGCTGCGCCAGGGGAATGCCCGCCGGGCAGACGTACGCGCAGCAGCCGCACTCCATGCAGGCCATCAGATGGTACTTTCGGCAGAGGTCCCAGTCCTCGGCCCGCGAGGCCAGGGCCAGCTTGGTCGGCACGAGGTTCAGCGGGCAGACGTCCACGCACCGCCCGCAGCGAACGCAGGCGGTCTCCTGGGCCGCCCGCACGTCCTCCTCGGTCAGGACGGTGATCCCGCTGGTGCCCTTGGTCACCGGCGCGTCCAGGTCGCCCAGGGCCTGGCCCATCATGGGCCCGCCGGCCACGGCCCGCGCCGTCCGGCTCCTGAACCCGCCGCAGTGGTCGATCAACTCGCGGTAGCTCACGCCGATGGGCGTCAGCAGGTTGGCCGGGCGGGCGATGCCCGCGCCGCTGACGGTGACCACGCGATGCGTCAGCGGCTTGCCCCGCAGCACGGCCCGCGCGACGGCGGCCGCCGTGGCCACGTTCATCACGACCACGCCCACGTCCAGGGGCAGCCCGCCGGTGGGCACGGTCCGGCCCAGCAGGGCCAGGATCGTCTGCTTCTCGCCGCCCATGGGGTACTTGGTGTGCAGGACGGCCACCTGCACGCCGGTGCCCTCGGCGGCCTGGCTGAGTTTCTCGATGGCCTGGGGCTTGTTGTCCTCGATGGCGATGTAGATCTGGCGGGCGCCGGCGGCGTGGGCGGCCAGCAACGCCCCCGCCAGGATCGGCTGGGGGGCCTCGAGCATCAGGCGGTAGTCGGCGGTGAGGTACGGTTCGCACTCGCAGCCGTTAACAAGGATGACGTCGATGGGCTTGGCCGGGTTGCGGACGAGCTTGACGTGTGTGGGGAAGGCCGCCCCGCCCTGGCCCACGATGCCCGCCTCGCGGACGGCGGACACGATCGCCTTGGGGTCGCGGCTTTCGAGGTCCTTCAGCGACCAGTCGCCTCCGTAGAGGTCGTCCCACAGGGCCTGCCCGCTGAGCTGCTCGCCCTCTGCGACGATGGGCAGGGTCTTGACGTGCCGCGCGTTGGGCAGCGTGGTCACCGAGTCCTTCTGCACCACGCCGCTGATCGACGCGTGGATGGGGGCCGACACGAACGCATCGGCGTTGGCGATCTGCTGGCCGAGGGCCACCTTCTCCTTCATCTTGACCGTCGGCTGGCAGGGCGCCCCGGTATGCTGCAGCAGGGGCAGGACCACTTGCGCCGGCGGCGGAAGAATCTCGATGGGACAGTTGGCGGCGTACTGTTTTCCCTCCGGCGGATGAACGCCTCGCCGGAACGTGCCCTTGCCGGGGATTGCGGAGACTGTCGAGGATGACATAGGCTGCTCGTCTATTCGTGGATCACTGACTCGTCGATTCGTGGATTCGCCGCTCTCGCCCGCGCCGCCCCGCCAGCCGACTCAGCAGGCCCGCCGCGAGCATGCCCACCAGCAGGCCGCCCATGCCGCCGACGGCCGGGCTGTCGCGGTGCGGCCAGAGGATCGGCAGAACGCCCAGCCCCACCAGGGCCAGCACGCCCGGCATCAGGAACGCCCAGACGCTGCCCAGCACGAGCCTCCAGCCGGCCGGGCCGCCTTCGGGATGCTCGCCCGTCACAGCCGGGCAGCGACCGCATCCGATCGAGCATGCAGGCTTGCGTTCTGAATTCTCCTGGTCCATCGCTCCGCGTCCCGTCACTCACTGCTCCAAGAGGCACACCGCCTCCACCTGAGCGAAAAATAAACCACCACTATAAGTACGACGATTGGCCTTGTAAAGCCTTTTCGATCGTTACTTGTTTCACAGCCTTCCGCTTGGCCGTCTTCATCCAGCCCAGGCCCCGCCCCGCAACCCGGCGGTCATTCCGAAAGACCTTCGACTTTGCTCGTGGGTGCCAGTACAATACGCGCGGAGACGAATCATGGACAATAACAGGTACGGCGGACATATAGAAGCCACGCCCGGCATCTGTGGCGGCAGGCCCAGAGTGGAGGGGCATCGCATCACCGTCCAGGATATCGCCGTCTGGTCCGATCTGATGGGCATGAGCCCTGACGAAATCGCCTCGGAATACAGCCTGAGTCTTGGCCAGGTCCACGCCGCCTTGGCCTACTACTTCGACCACGTGCAGGAGATCCAGGAACGGATTCGCAAAGATGATGCCTTCGCGGAAGAAGTCAGGCGGCGCACCCCCTCGCTGTTGAAACAGAGACTGCGGAAACAGAAGAGTGGAGCCAAGCGTTAGGTTCTACACCGATGAGCACATCTCTCACGCCGTGGCGATCTACCTGCGCCAAAGAGGTGTGGATGTCGTCACCGCTGTCGACGCGGGTCTTCTGGGCGCGATAGACGAGGCTCACCTGTCCTACGCGTGGAAGCACCGTCGCGTGTTGGTTACCAGAGACTCCGACTTCCTCGGACTGAACGCCGCCGGACACAAGCACGCAGGAATCGCCTTCGTTCCGCGAGCCATTTCCATTGGGGCCGTTCTTCGTGGATTGCTGATCATCCACACCGTTTACTCGGCGAGAGAGATGCGCGGGCGGGTCGAGTTCGTGACATAGAAACGTCTGGAAAGGTCGGGCCTTGAATGGGAACCTCTCAACTCCGGTACGAATCTGATAGCCGTGAGCGGATGACATTCCCCCGGACTGTTACTGCTTCATCGCGCCAGCGGACAGAGCTTCCCAATCCCCACAAGGGTATTGCCAGACGAGCAATTGTCGTTCCTGCACCGTCTGTCTGGACGATGTGCCGAAACCACCAGGTCGCTCGCGTCCCGAGGCAGAAGAGAGTGAGGCTACCATGTTTGCGTGCCTTAACGTCCTGCTGTTCATGACCGCCCCGCTCCTGGCTGCCGAGCCGGCCACCGCAGCGTCGGCTGGGCCGATCGACATCGGGTCGCGGCGCGAGCTGTTCGTCGACCGGTTGTTGATCGACCGGCTGGACGGAGCCCGGCTCGTGCTGCACCACCCCCAGCCGCGAGAGGTCGTGCTGAAGCTCGACCAGCCGTGGGAAGGCATCTACAGCGGCTACGAGACGATTCTCAAGGACGGCGAGACGTATCGCTTCTACTATCGCGGCATGCCGGAGGCCAGGCACACGGAGGACGTCGAGGTCACCTGCGTGGCCGAGAGCCGCGACGGCATCCACTGGACGCGCCCCAAGCTCGGCCTGTACGAGGTCCAGGGCGCCAGGGACAACAACGTGGTCCTCGCCCGCCACCGGGCGTGCCACAATTTCGCGCCGTTCGTGGACGCCAACCCCGCCGCCCCCGCCGACCAGCGTTACAAGGCCCTCGGCGGGTCCGGCAAGCCGGGGCTCATCGCGATGGTCTCCGCCGACGGCCTGCACTGGCGCGAACTCCAGAAGGAACCCGTGCTCACCAAGGGCGCCTTCGACTCCCAGAACAACGCCTTCTGGTCCGAGAGCGAGAAATGCTACGTGTGCTACTTCCGCGTCTTTCGCGGCGGGACGCGCTGGATCGCCCGCAGCACGTCCGACGACTTCATCCACTGGAGCGAGCCGGTCGACCTGGAACTGGACTCCAAGCCGCGACAGCACCTCTACACGGGGCAGATCCACCCATACGTCCGCGCGCCGCACATCTACATCGGCCTGCCCACGCGGTTCCTGCCCGGGCGTCGCGTGCTCAGCGACGAACAGGCCAGCCAGGTCGGCACGCCGAAGAAATGGAACTTCGTCAACGACTGCACCGACATCGTGCTGGCCTCCGCCCGCGGCGGGGACGACTTCAAGCGGACGTTCCTGGAGGCGTTCATTCGCCCCGGGCCGGACCTGCGAAACTGGACCTCTCGGGCCAATTACGCCGCCCGCGGCATCGTCCAGACGGACGAAAACGAACTGTCGCTCTACGTCAAGCACAACGGGGCCTACCCGAGCATCCACATCCGGCGGTACACGCTGAGGCCCGACGCCTTCGTCTCGGTGGCCGGACCCTTCGATGGCGGCGAGATGGTCACCAAGCCGCTCGTCTTCGCCGGGCGGCGGCTGACGATCAACTGCTCCACCTCCGCAGCCGGCTCGGTTCGCGTGGAGTTGCAGACGCCCGACGGCAAGGCGATCGAGGGCTTCGCCCTGGCCGACTGCCCGGAGATCACCGGCGACCAACTCGAGCGGACGGTAAGCTGGAAGTCCGGCGGCGACGTCGGTGCGCTGGCTGGCAAGGGCGTGCGGCTGCGATTCGTCCTGAAAGACGCCGACCTGTTCAGTCTGCGCTTCGGCGACCAGGAACCGTAACGCTTCCTCCGGCAATGGCGCCCTCCGATTCTCCGTTGGACACGATGGATCAGGTGAGATTATGCGTGTCCTCGTTCGCGTGCTGACCATTCTCGTAGCCGTCTCCGTCTCCCCGTCGTCGCTTCAGGCGGCGCCGCCCCCTGGCATCGGCGTGCTGCTCGACTATGCGGGCAGCCAGCGAATGGACGTGGAGTCCGAGCTGGCGTGCGACCTGGCGCGGGAGTGGCTCCAGGCGCGGGTGATCCTGCCCGCCGCCGGCGGGACGTTCGCCGACGAGCGGGGCCAGGCCGTGCGGCTGGCGGATTTCGCGGCCATCTGGTGCTATCGGCCCGAATCCAAGCCCGGCGGACCGCTGAGCGACAAGGCCGTGCTCGACGCCCTCAGGCAATGGGTGCAGGCCGGCGGCGGACTGCTGCTGGGCGGGCAGACCGCCGACCTGCTCGCGCCGCTGGGGCTGGGAGCGACTGCGACCAAGCCCGTCACCTTCGGCCACGACCGGGCGCAGGCCGGCCTGGCGCCGGTGCGCAAGACGCACGCCGCCTGGCGCGGCGCGGACGTGAGCGCCGGCGTGCTGTGGTTCCCCGAGGCGGCGTTCTCCGCGTATGCCGACCTCAAGCCGCCCGCGCCGGCCGGGGCGCAGGCCCCGCTGATCCTGGCCCGCACGCCCGGCGGGGCGAGCAACCCGCTGGCGGAGTTCCCGGCCGGCAAGGGACGAGTCGTCCTGGCCGCCTGGCGGCTGGGGCGCCTGTGGGACCACGCGCCCGCCCAGTCCCGCGACAACTACCGTGCGCTCACGGCCAACCTGTTGACGTACCTGGGCGATCGACAGGCCTGGCTTGATCTCGCCGCCCCGACGGCTGAGCCGCCCGAACCGCCCGTCTCCGCCCGCGACTGGGAAGGCCTGGACCTGGCTGTGCGAGACCTGGTCTCGACGTTCGGCCCGCGATACCCGCGCGGGGCCGAGTTCCTCCAGCGCCTGGAGGCACTGAAGAAGGAACACGACCAACTCGTGAACCAACTCCCCGCCGCCAATGCCCACGGAAGGCCTTCCGTGGGCTTTCCGCCCGCTCATGCCCAGGATCTTTCCGCCCGCTTCGCGGCGCTGCGCGACGAGGCCCTGCTGGCCAATCCGCTCCTGCCGGCCAAGCTCCTGCTGGTCAAGAGAGGCGAGGGCAATCTCGGCCTGCCCGCCAACTACCTCAGCAATTCCAGCCTCAAGCCCACCGGCTACGACAACGAGATCGCCCTCCTCTCGCCCGCGGGCCCGGGCGGCAAGATGACCACGCTCTACCGCCCCGCCGATGGGCGATTCGTCGGCGACGTGGACCTGCACTTCGACGCGAAGCGGCTGTTGTTCTCCATGCCCGCGCCCGGCGGGCGGTGGCAGGTCCACGAGATCGGCACCGACGGCCAGCACCTGCGCGAGATCGAGACGATCCGCCAGGCGGACGTGGACAACTACGACGCCTGCTACATGCCGGACGAGTCGATCGTCTTCTGCTCCACCGCCTGCTTCACCGGCGTGCCGTGCGTCAACGGCTCGGGCCACGTCTGCAACCTCTACCGCCGCTACCGCGACGGGCGCGTCCGCCAACTCACCGTGGAGCAGGACCACGACTGGTGCCCGACGCCCCTGCCCAACGGGCGGCTGCTCTATCTCCGCTGGGAATACGTGGACATCCCGCACGCGTTCAGCCGCATCCTCTTCCACGCCAACCCCGACGGCACGGAGCAGTTGGAGTACTACGGCAGCGGGTCGTACTGGCCGGCGTCGATGTTCTTCGCCCGCCCCCTGCCCGCGCAGAGCACCCGCGTCGTCGCCGTCGTCGGCGGGCACCACGAGCTGCCGCGGATGGGCGACCTGGTGGTCTTCGACCCGGCCCGCGGGCGCGGCGGCCCCCAAGGGGCCATCCAGCTCATCGGCGCCCGCGGGCGGGCCGTCCTGCCCCGAGCGCTCGACCTGCCCATCGCCCAGAGCTGGCCCAAGTTCCTCCACCCCTTCCCGCTCAGCGACCGCCATTTCCTCGTCTCGTGCAAGCCGGCCGCCGATCGGCCCTGGGGCCTGTACCTCGCAGACACGTTCGACAACCTCGTGCTCGTCCACGAGACCAAGGGCTACGCCCTGCTCGAGCCGCTCCCGCTTCGCCCCGCGCCGCGCCCGCCGGTCATCCCCGACAAGATCGACCCCGCCCGCCGCGACGCCGAGGTCGCCATCGCCGACATCTACGCCGGGCCCGCGCTGGCCTGCGTGCCCCGCGGCACGATCAAGGCCATCCGCGTCATCAGCTACCAGTTCGCCTACCAGGGCATGGGCGCCGAGCCGTACAGCATCGGGCTGGACGGGCCGTGGGATCCCAAGCTCGTGCTGGGCACGGTTCCGGTCCACGCGGACGGGTCGGCCCGCTTCCGCATCCCCGCCTGCACGCCGGTGGCCTTCCAGCCGCTGGACGCCGACGGGGCGGCCGTCCAGCTCATGCGGAGCTGGATGACCGCCATGCCGGGCGAGAGCGTCTCGTGCACCGGCTGCCACGAGCCGCAGAACACCGCCCCGCCGGTGAAGCCGACGCTGGCGTCCGCCCAGCCGCCGGCCGAGCCGGCGCCCTTCTACGGACCCACGCGGGGCTTCTCGTTCCGCAACGAGGTCCAGCCCGTGCTCGACCGCCACTGCACCCGCTGCCACGACGGCAAGCCGCGGAGCGACGGCCGCACCCTCCCCTGCCTGCTGGACGGCCCGCCCGTGCCCACGCTGGACAACAAGAACGGGTACAATCTCGCTTCGAAGTTCTCGCCCTCGTACTACCAGCTCCGCCGCCACGTCCGCACGCCCACCAAGGAGAGCGACATGGCCGTCCTCCGCCCGTGGGAGTTCCACGCCAGCCAGACGCGGCTGGTGCAGAGGCTCCGCAAGGGGCACCACGGCGTGAAGCTCGACAAGGAATCGTGGGACCGCCTGCTGACGTGGATCGACCTGAACGCGCCGTTCTACGGCTCGTGGACGGAGTTGCGAGGCGCCGAGATCGGCCCGCACGTCCGCAAGCAGTGGCAGCGCCGGCGCGAGATGCGACGCCTCTACACCGGCATGGAAGACGACTTCGAGCCGCCCGCGGACGCGGCGTGGCATGGGCGTCCCGCCCATGCGTCGCAGGGCCGTCCCGGCCCTGCTTCCACCGGCGAGACGCCGGTGGGACACACGGGCAAGATGCCCGTGCCACAGCAAGAGGTCGCCTGCCCGGACTGGCCCTTCGACGCCGCCCAGGCCGCCCGCCGCCAGCAAGGCGACACCAAGCGCGCGGTCCAGCAGCGCATCCGGCTCGCGCCGGGCGTCGAACTGGAACTGGTCCGCGTACCGGCCGGCGAGTTCGTGATGGGCTCTCCGGACGGCCCGCCGGACCAGCGCCCGCCCAGCCGCCAGAAGATCGCCCGCGACTTCTGGATGGGACGCTTCGAGATCACCAACGAGCAGTTCGCCCTGTTCGACGCGTCGCACGAGAGCGGCATCGAGTTCGGCGACTACATCCAGTTCAGCCCGGGCGAGCGCGGCTGGACGCTGAGCCGCCCCCGCCAGCCGGTGGTCCGCGTGAGCTGGCGGCAGGCGAAGGCCTTCTGCGACTGGCTCTCGCGCCGCACGGGCCGGCGCTTCGACCTGCCCACCGAGGCTCAGTGGGAATACGCCTGCCGCGCCGGCACGGATGGCCCGGCGTGGCACGGCCCGCCCGGCGCGGACTTCTCCGCGTACGCGAACCTCGCCGACGCCTCGCTGGCGGCGATCGACCCGTTCGGCTGGGGCGGGCGCACACAGGTGTTGCCGGCGTGGCGCCCCGCCGAGACGCGAGTAGACGACGGTCGGCGCGTGTCGGCCTGCGTGGGCAGCTACCGCCCCAACGCCTGGGGCCTGCACGACATGCTGGGCAACGCCGCCGAGTGGACCCGCTCCGCGTGCCGCGCGTATCCGTATCGCGACGACGAGCAAC
>Ga0209606_1003597_pt1 | contig 15413 bp, 10 predicted proteins | sample AD_UKC057_MetaG_FD_184412 | JGI IMG/M metagenome (GOLD analysis project Ga0209606, IMG submission 184412) | Active sludge microbial communities of municipal wastewater-treating anaerobic digesters from USA - AD_UKC057_MetaG (SPAdes) (version 2) | ecosystem: Engineered > Bioreactor > Anaerobic >...
CGGCACGCCTGCCGCGCGCGCCCTGAGCACCGCCGGCGAACTCGCCTCCACCTCGCACGGATTCAGCACGATCGCCTGCACGCCCTGCGCGATCAGGGTCTCGACCTGCTGCACCTGGCGCTCGGGAGAACGCTGCGCGTCATTGACGATCAGCCGGACCCCCAGCTCATCGGCGCGCTCCTGCATCGCGTCGTGGAGCGTGACGATAAATTCGTTCGCCCTATTCAGCAGCGACACGCCGATCACCGCCTGCCGTTCCTGCGTCCCCGTCTGCTGCGGCCGCCCGCAGCCGCACAACACCGCCAGTGCCAGCCACATCATCTTTTTCATCGCTTGCTCCCTGTCGCATGCCATATGCCAGTCCTTGCAGCCTCCAGAAATATCTTCGCCGCCGCCCATTTTTCAACAAGAACACTGTTTGAGTAGCGCCCAATGAGCGCACCCTTGTTTTCAGAGCGCTCCATTATTACTGGTCTGCGGACCGTATTCCAATCCGCGGACCGTATTCCAATTGCAAGGATTGCGGCACATCTATGTACCGGAGCGAATACAGCACGCCCCAGCGATACTGGACCTCGTACGGCCAAGAAACGTGTCCCGCGAAGTCGAAGTCGACTTTGCGATCATCCGTCTCTGCTTTACCGAGCGAGCAACGCACGCGCTTTCTCAAGCACATTCTCGACCGTAAAGCCGAATTGCTTGGCCAGTTCTTTGTAAGGCCCGGAAGCGCCGAAGGTGTCGAGCGTCACCATCTCGTACTTGGGCCCCGCGTAGCGTTCCCAGCCGAACGCACAACCGGCCTCAATCACCAGACGACGCTTGCAGTCGGGATCGATGATCCGTTCACGGTAGGTCTTGTTCTGCTTCTCGAACAGCTCCCACGACGGCATGCTTACGACGCGCACGTTCTTGCCTTCGATCTGCTTCGCCGCATCCAGCGCCAGTTCGACTTCCGACCCGGTCGCGATCATCGTCAAGTCGGGCGTCCCCTCTCCGCTTTGCCACAAGGTATATGCGCCCTTTTCGACGTTTGCTGCGGAAGGATGTTTCGTGCGGTCGATCACCTTCATGTTTTGGCGCGTCAGCAGCAGGGCGGTTGGACCTTTCTTGTTCTTCAGCGCGACAACCCACGCGGCGGCGGTCTCGGTCGGATCGGCCGGGCGGATCACCGTGACGTTCGGCATGCAACGCAACGCCGCAAGCTGTTCAACCGGCTCGTGGGTCGGCCCGTCTTCACCGACATAGAAGCTGTCGTGCGTATACACAAAGATCACGGGCAGGCCCATCAGCGCCGCGAGGCGCATCGCCGGACGACAGTAATCGCTGAACACGAAGAAAGTCCCGCCGAAGATGCGGAAACCGCCGTGCACCTGGATGCCGTTCATGATCGCGGCCATCGCCAGCTCGCGGATACCGAAATGGAAATTGCGTCCCGCGAAGTCGCCCGGCGCGACAGCTCCCAGATCCTTGAGCCAGGTCATGTTGCTGGGCGCCAGGTCGGCCGATCCGCCGACGAGCTGCGGCAGCACCTTGGCCAGCGCGTTGAGCACGACGCCGGACGCGCTGCGCGTCGCGACCGGCTTGGCAGGATCAAAGGCAGGCAGCGCGCTCTCGATGTCGGCGGGGATCAGGTCCTCCTGCATCGCCTTCCATGTCTCCGCCAGACCGGGATTGGCCTTGGCCCACTCCTTGAACACGCGCTTCCACTTGCCCTGCATGCGTTTGGTTTTCGAGGCACGCTCCTGAAACAGCGTCGTGACCTCCTGCGGCACATAGAAAGCCTTTTCGGGGTCGAACCCGAGCGCGGTCTTGGTCAGCTTGACCTCCTCCTCGCCGAGCGGTGCGCCATGCGCCTCGTGCGAATCCTGCTTGTTGGGGCTGCCCTTGCCGATATGGGTCTTGCAGATGATCAGCACCGGCTTGCCGGTCAGCTTGGTCGCTTTACGGATCGCGCGGTCGATCTGGTCGAAGTCATGCCCGTCGATCTCCAGCACATGCCAGTTGTAGGCCTGGAAGCGTTTTTTGGCATCGTCGCTGAGCGCGAGATCGGTGTGGCCCTCGATCGTGATGCCGTTGCTGTCGTAAAAGAGCACGAACTTGTCAAGTTTCAGGTGGCCGGCGAGCGAGCACGCCTCATGGCTGATGCCCTCCTCCAGATCGCCATCGCCGCAAAAAACCCATGTGCGGTGGTCCACCACCGGCTCGCTGCCGACGACGTTGAAACGCGCCGCCGCCATGCGTTCAGCGATCGCCATGCCGATCGCCGTGGCAATCCCTTGACCGAGTGGCCCAGTCGTTGTCTCGACACCGGCAGTGTGACCATATTCCGGATGTCCCGGCGTACGGCTGCCCACTTGTCGGAAGCGCGCCAGCTCCTCGAGGGGCAGGTCATAGCCGGCAAGGTGCAGCAAGCTGTAAAGCAGCATCGAGCCATGACCGCCGGAGAGTACGAAGCGATCGCGGTCCGGCCATTGGGCGTCAGCCGGGTTCTGCCTCAGGTATTTGAGCCACAGCACGGCCGCGATGTCGGCAAGCCCCATCGGCGCCCCCGGGTGGCCCGATTTGGCGGCTTGCACGCCGTCCATCGCGAGACAGCGGATTGTGTTGGCGGTCAGCGCCAGCATCTCGTTCGTCACTTTCATAAATCTCTGGACTCCTCTATCAAACGTCGTTCATACAGGGGAAAAGGATGATTTTGTCACAAAGGCATCGCTGTGTCAAAGACAAGCCCGCCTCCGCCAACAACCACGGGACCATGCGTGATTCAGGGCACAAGCGGTTGACCGAAGAGTTCGCCGGTGAACGAACCCAGCAAAGCGGTGAGCGCATCCAGATCAGCCTCGGCGGCGGATGCACCGACCTGATGCTTCATCATGACGCGCACCGTCTCTTTCAGGTTCGTCTGGCTGCCGTCATGCAGATAAGGCGCGGTCAACGCGATGTTTCGCAGCAACGGCACCTTGAAGCGTTTAGCGTCAGCCGGGTTTTTGCTGAAGGCAGCCAGCCCGGCATCGCCCTCTGTCAACGCGCGTCCGGCAAAATAATCGGCCTTCAGGTCTGCGTACTCAAACGAGAGCCCGCCCAAAGCCGGCCCCGCGTGGCAGGTGGCGCAACGGTGAGCGCCGAACAAGGCATAGCCGCGCTTCTCCTGCTCGGAGAGCGCCGCCGAGTCCCCGGCGAGGAACTTATCGAACCGCGCGTTCGGTGTGATCAGGCGCCGTTCAAATTCCGCGATCGCGTCGCACAGCGTCGCCTCGCAGAACCCTTGCGGATAGACAGTCGTGAACGCGGTCTTCAAGGCCGCATCCTGCTCGAACTTCGCGACGATCTCCGCCCAATCCTTACTGGCCATCTCAACCGGATTCAACGGCGGTCCGCCGGCCTGTGCGGCAAGATGTTCAGCACGACCGTCCCAGAACTGGCGCATGTTGAAGAGCGCATTAAAGACAGTCGGCGCATTCACGCCACCCTTCAGTCCCCCGACGCCGACGGAGAAGGGCAGGTTGTCGGTTCCCCCTTTGTCAAACGCATGACAGGAGGCGCACGACACGGTGTTGTCTGCTGAGAAGCGGGTGTCATGATAGAGGCGTTCCCCCAGCGCGGCCTTGGCTGCGTCATAAGGCAGAGCCTGCGGCACGGGATGCACATCCGCAGCAGCCGCGTCTCCAAGGCCCCATCCGGACAACCAAGCCCCCCAAACCTGACCCACCCACGCATTGAGGATCTGCCGCTCGCTGGCATTCAACGTGGTACCCCAGTGCGCCAACCGGTACTGGATGGGCGGCATCGTGCCGTCGGCGACGGTGCGCCGCAACTTGATCAGACGGCCCAGCGGGACCTCCTCTGCCTCTTTCTGCCCGACTGTCGCCGCATCGCCCAGATGGCCGACATCATAAAGGTCCCAATGCCGGATCCCTTCGCGGACATCCTTACGCACCAAGCTGCCGGGACCGGGCAGCATGGCGTAAAACGGCAACGGCTTGCGGCTGTCGTGGCAGGCCAGGCACTTGGCCTCGAGAATCTCGCACGCCGCCGCGCGCACAGCCACGCGCTCGGTTGGGACAGATCGGGAACGCTGGCGCATCGCCCACAAGGCCGCGTTGACCGCAATGGCGGCCGCAACGCACGCGACAGCCCCCATGAGAACCTTTTTGTTTATCATGCCTGTAGTATATACGAACAGCGTGATGCGCGCAAGGCGGCCCCGACCCGAAAGAGGCGTTTGGCGTTAGGATTTGGCCTAATTCTTACCGCCCCCCTGGGTCTCGATGTCCAATATCGCATTGTTCGGCGTCGTAGCACATCCGTCGTAAGAGATCATGTAGGGCACGGTCCGGTATTCGCTGACACGCCGCAGTTTGTCAAGCACCTCGGCGATCGAATCCACGGCCGAGTTACACGCTTCAATCTGCTCGCGTTCTTTGTCCGATGTCGCGCGCGTCCGCAACATCTGCAGATGGGCACTCAACACCGTGGTCGGCTGGCCGATGTGATGGCAAGCCGCCGCAACGCTCTGGATCATCACGCGGTGTCGCTCAGCCTCCAGCAACTCCTTCTGTTGAGCCTCCAACTCATTCTTCATGCGGCGGGTGACCCTGAGCTGGTGCTCCAGATGGAGCACTTTGCGCCGCAACTCCTCAAGGACGGTGTTGAGATATCCCTCGATGGCCTTGAGGTCGTCCTCGGAATTCAGCAGCGAGATCGCTTCGGGCAATTCGCCTTCCGCAATTTCTTTGAGATAGTGGCGCAGTTTGACGATATTTTCCGGATACTTGTACAGGATCGCGTAGCCGCACACCGCCAGCACCACCGTCATGACGATGACCACGATCTTGGAGATCTGTGCATAGTGGTCGCCGGGCAAATAGGTCGACACCGTCACATAGCCGATCAAAAGCATCGGCAGCACGGACATCAAAACCGCCGCCACCATGGTTTGATAACGAGCCCCCCGGGATGCCAAAGACATTTTTTGTTTGATGCGCGTCATTGAACCGACCCCCATCCCCGCCTCTCTTGCCTACATCACACTTATCGCGCTGTTACAATAGCAAAAACCGCCGCCGAAACAACTCCGGACAGCGGCATCATAAAAAAACAGCCGTCAAGAAAACGATGTTCCCTTGCGCAGGTGCGCAGACAACCCGTCCGCTGCATCGTCTCCGGCTCAGTCGTGTTCCAACCAGACCAGTGCGCTGATCCTTCCCTTTCGCCGATACAACGCCTTGAAGATCGGGAAACACCCATACAGTCTCGCCGGTTCCGCGTCGAATCCCGCCGCGCGCAACGACTCGCCCGAGAAAACCAGCAGGGAGGCGGAACCGCTGAACCGTTCGCCGTCGAGCAGCCGTCCGATGTACGTCACCTTCCCCTTGGCCCCCACCTTGCCGGTCACCGCCCCGTAAACTTCCGGCCTTGTCTGCACATCGCGCGGGTCGAACGCAAGCACGCCGACGGGGATGTCCACCGTATACGCGCCGGCAAAGTCCGCCGCTTGGCCAGCCGCCACCGTGCGGGCCAGCAGTCCCAACGTACCAGCGCGCCCGTGTAGGATGCCGTCCGGCTCCAGCGTCACCGGCCACGTCCGGCCGCCGCTCCCGGTCAGCACCGCCAGAAAGGCGCCGTCATCCAGAACGGAGACCCACGTGCCGCGCCAGGACTCCTTGGCCGCCGCCGTCTCGATCTTCGCCGTGATCTTCCCGGTTGAACTGACCTTGATCTCAACAACCCCGGCCAGAGCATCAAGATGAAGGTCTGCGGCCGCCACCCCGTCAGACGTCTGAAACACCACGCCCCGAAACGTCTTGCCGCGCACATACCCCGGCACCTTCTGCACGTTCAGCGTGAAGACCAGCGATGCTTCGCCGGCGTCGTTCGCCGCGCGGACCGTCACCGCATACGCCCCTTCACGACGGCTCTTCCCGCTGATCCTCCCGGTCGTTGCATCGATCGAAAAACCTGACGGCAGGCCGCTCGCGGAATAGGCAACCGGCGACGCGGACTGAACCGTCATCGCGATCTCGGCGGAGGTGTTGACCAACACGGCACGCGTAGCGCCCGACGCAGGCGATGGCGGCATGAAGACGGGGGGCCGGCCGTCTTCGGCCTCGAGCACCGTCACGGTCTGAACGACGACCCCCTCGGCGGCATCACCCGAACGCCGCTCAAGGGTCACCGAAAACGTGCGCACGACCGGTTCGCGCCAGCGGCCGTCATTGTAAAGCGGAATGGAGAACGTTTTGCTGGCACTATCGCCGTCAGACCACCTCAACGTGCCTGACAGGCCTTTGAAATCCTGGCCGGCGCTGGCTGAGCCATCCACCGTGGCGTACCGGAACCGCTGGCCGCCGGCCGCGCCTCCGGTACGGGTCACTGTGACCATGACCGTCCCGTCATCTTCGGACACGGTCTGCGCCGCCACACTGAATCCCACCGTTCCCGGCGCAACCGGGCCGTCATCGCCGCCCGCGTCGCCAAGCGCCCCGCGCACCACCGTGTAAAAGCCGGGCGAGGCCCCGTTCACGCCGCGCGCCACAAACTGCCGCACGATCCGCCCTGCCGGGTCATGCACCGCAACAGTCGGAAAACTCAACGACCCGCTGGCACTGCGGTAACCGGCCGTGAGAGTCTGCCACTGGGCCGATGAGAGTTTGCTGCGGTCCAGCATCACGAGAAACATCGGGTTCTGAACGAGGAAAGAGCGCCAAGCCGCCGTCTGCAACACATTTTTATCCCAAGCCTTGGAGTAGCCGCAGGTGACAAAATCGACACACGCGACCAACAACGGTTTGTTCTGCAGCCTGGCCTGTTTTTTTGCCGCCGCCAGTTGCATGGTCCACGCATTCGGCGCGACGGCGTTCGGATCGGTCCCGACCGCAGGCCCCGCCAAAACCGGCATCGTGATTGACAACACCATTCCCAGCATGCCCAACCGAGTCACCATCTCGCCTCCTGTTCGAGACGCGCCGATCCGTTTACTGCGCCCCGTTGAATGTATAGCATTTCACTTTACTAACGCGCCGTCAAGCAGCTACCTTCGTTCAATCACCTTTTTCCGGTCCACGCCCAACCGGTTGCGTTTGGTTGTAGACGGGCAGATAGACATGCACCCCAACCCGTCAAAGACAAAACGGCGTAATCGGTTGGCGTAATCGGTTGGTGGCCGGGGTTCGCGAAGGTTCTGTGTTCCGGGTGAAAAGGGAAGCAGGCGAGTCGGGCGCGCGGGCGTCCTCGCCTGCAACAACGTTTCGTGTAAAAGGCTGGGCGCGTATTCATTGAGCGCCAGACCGCGCATCTGAATCGCACGCGACCTTTCTCGGTGCGGGCGGGGACGCCCGCGCTCCCGACTACGCTTCGCGCAAAACACGCACTGAACGCGCATCCCCCGGCCACCAACCGATTACCTGCAATTGCGGTTCACGCCGCCTGAAGGGTTTGCTAAGCTGGCGCCGTTCGGGGTTGTATCATCCTGTCAATCCCATTCAAGGAGCTTTTGCCATGCACGACCACCGTCATCATCCACGCGTGTTATCGTTCATCGTCTGCCTCGCGGCCTCTCTCTGCGCCGCAGCCGCGCCTGATCGACTCGCTATCAGCCCCAACGGGCGCTATCTCATCGATGGTGGCGGACATCCTTTCTTTTATCTCGCCGACACCGCTTGGGAACTTTTTCACCGGCTGAATGAAGTCGAGGCCGACCACTACCTCACGCGGCGTGCCGAGCAGGGCTTCACCGTGATCCAGTGCGTGCTGCTGGCCGAGTTCGACGGGCTGCGCACGCCCAACGCCAACGGTGATCTTCCCTTCATCAACGGCGACCCCTCGCGTCCCAACGAAGCCTATTTCCGCCACGCCGACCGGCTGATCGACCGCATGCGCGACCTTGGTCTGACGGCCGGCCTGCTACCCACCTGGGGGGACAAATGGAACAAGAAATGGGGCGACGGTCCCGAAGTCTTCACCCCGTCCACCGCACGCGCGTACGGCGAATTTCTTGGGCACCGCTATCGGTCGCGTCCGGTGATCTGGATTCTGGGCGGCGACCGGCCCGTAGAAAATGACTCCCACCGCGCCATCCTCACCGCGATGGCTGAAGGCTTGCGCACCGGCGATGGCGGAACACACCTCATGACGTTTCACCCGTGCGGCCAGCAGCAGTCGTCGCACTACTTCCACGACGCGACATGGCTGGCTTTCAACATGTCGCAAACCGGCCATGCCCGCAACGCCAAAAATTTCGAGTTCATCGCGCGCGACTATGCGCGGGCCCCTGTCAAACCCTGCCTGGACGGCGAACCGGGATACGAAGACCACCCCAACGGATTCAAGGCCGAAAACGGCTGGCTCGGGCCGCACGACGCGCGTCGCAGCGCCTACTGGGCCGTGTTCTCGGGCGCGTGCGGCCACACTTACGGCTGCCACGCGGTCTGGCAAATGTGGCAGCCCGGACGCACGCCCAAGAACGCTCCGCTCACCTCGTGGCGCGAGGCACTCGACCTTCCCGGCGCCAATCAGATGCGCCACCTGCGCACGCTCATCGAATCCAAGCCCTATCTGACGCGCATTCCCGACCAAGCTCTGCTGACTCGCGGCCCCAAAGAGCCATGGCAGCACATCGCGGTCACCAGCGACCGTACGCCTGGGGCGAAAAACGCCACCTGCCTGATGGCCTATTTTCCGCACCACGCCGAAGCCGCGTTCGACACGTCGGTCCTGGATGCGCCCCGTCTGCGCGTGGCCTGGTTCGACCCGCGCACCGGCGCGACGCACGACACCGGCATCCGGCCCAACACCGGCACGCTGTCGCTCGCGCCGCCGTCCCATCTGCATCCGATCGACTGGGTGCTCGTGCTCACGGCCGAACCGTGAACCCGCGCGCGAGAGGCGTGCCGATCACTCGATGTTCTGGACCTGTTCGCGCACGGCCTCAAGCCCGGCTTTGAAATCGATCACACGGCGCGAAATCGCCGCATCATTGGCCTTTGAGCCGGTCGTATTGATCTCCCGGAACAACTCTTGGCAGAGAAAGTCCAGCGTACGTCCGCACGCCCCGCCGGCGTCGAAAACCTTGGTCACCTGCGCGAAATGGCTGGCGAGCCTCGTCAGTTCTTCGCTCACGTCGCACCGATCGGCAAACACCGCCACCTCGCGCGCGATCAGGGCGGGGTCCGTCAGTTGGACGGCACCAAGCAGATCGGACAGCCGCCGTTCCAGCACCGCTTTGTAGGCGGCCGGCACCGCCGGCGCTAACGCCGCGATCTCGCGGCTCAGTGCTTCGAGTGCGGCAAAGCGGGCACGCAGATCCCGCTCCAACGCGCCGCCCTCGCGCAGCCGCATCGCATCCAGCTTCTCGAGGGCGGCCTGCACGGCCCGCTCCATCAGCGGCCAAACATCAAGCGGATCATCCGGCAGCACGCACGGGCGCAGCAGATCCGGCAGCCGTAGCAATGAGGAGGCCGTCAGATCATCGGCGAGCCCCAGCGCTTGCGCCGCAGCGCGCACGGCGCCGAGTTGCGTCGTGAGGCGCGCAAGATCCAGCGCGTCGGCTGCGCCGGCTTGTCCGGACGCCGTCACGGTCACCACACCCTTCACATACCCGCGGGCCACGCGCAGGTGCACCAGCGCCTGAACCTTAGAATCAAGGCTGGTCAGTTCCCGCGGCAACGAGACCGAACAGTCGAACTGTTTGCGGTTAACCGTGCTCAACTCCACCACCACCTTCACGGCACCGTCGACGGCCTCACCCCGCCCGAACCCCGTCATGCTCTTCACGGCCATGCTCTCACACGTTCCTCTCTTGTCATCCCAAACCCCTAAACGCCTAACTTCCCCTGCACCGCCCAGCAGATCAGCGTGCCTGCGATCGCGCCCAGATACGCCGGATAGACCACGCACAGCACCGGCAGCCGCAGCATCCCGACATCACGCCGAGCGACCACGTGGAAAACCAACGGCACACCGACCGCCACCGCGATCACGCAGAGATCCACGCGCGTCTTGGGATACTCATCCCACAGGTTCGTAAGCAACACCCAGAGCAGAGCTGCGGCCACCGCTGCGAATCCGCAGAACCACCGCCCGCCCATTCGCCCGCGCAACGGCGTCAGAAGCTGCTGCAGCCCGAACACCCAAGTGCCTAGCACAAAACCGCCCCAGAAGATCCAATGGCTCAACGCATCGTCCAAATAACGGACCGACGCGAAAAGCTCGGGCAGCTTCGCCTGGCTGCCCCGGTAAAAGCTCTCCATGCGGTTGGCCGGATCATGCATACCCATGCCGCAGGCGATGAAGTACACCGTCAAGACCATCAGCACCTCGACCGCACGACTCGGCCGCCCCTGCGCCACCGTCCGCACCAGCAGCCAGAACAGGACCCCGACCGCCGGCGCGAAGACAAACATGGAAAGCGCCTCGCGGATGCGCAGGATATCGCCGAACGGCCGCATCTGCCAGGCTGGCGGACACATCCTGCTTGCCCCGGCCAGCAGGCAGACCACACCGAACAGCGCGAATAGCCCCAGCAACTGAGTCAATGTTTCATGATCTGTACGTTCGCAAACCGTCACGTGCGCTCCTATTCCTTCGTAGGGTCCCGGCTTGTAAAAGAGACGACACGCGATGCGGTCATGCGTGTGACATTCAGCCGATAGGCACCGGCTCGCGCCGTCAAGGCCGCCAGTTCTTCCGTCGACCGCAGCGGCGTGCCGTTAATGTGAGTCACCAGTTCGTAAGGCCGCAGCCCGGCCGTCACCGCCGCGCCGCCGGGCTCGACTGCGCACACCACCAACCCCGGCGCATCAGGTCCGAGCCCCAGATAGTCGCGCACATCCTGGGTGAGCGCGCACAGCGTCACCCCGGCTCCCTTCCACACTTGGGCCGGAGCATTCACGTAAGAGAGCGGGGCCTCGGCAATGGCCAGAACGTTTGAACGCCGCGATCCGTCCGGCAACAGGAAGCGCGCAGTGACCGTGCTGCCGACACCGAGCGCGCCGAGCGCCGCGTTGAACGGTGTCACCGCCGGCGGCCAGGGTGTCGGCAGCCGGCTGAAATACTGCGGCGGAATTTCGTCGAGCTGATCCCAAGGGAAACGCTCCTCGCCGCCGCTGTCGTTCTCTTCCAGCCAGACGGACAACGGACAAACGCTGCCTTCCGGCGTGAGGGTATGCAGCACCCAACCGGATTGTATTCCGGCCACAGCCGCCGGAGAGCCTTTCGCAACCGACGCGACGATGGCCCCGAAACGTCCGCCGTCCGTCGCGCCGAGCATCGAGCGGGCTTCAGCCAACTCGCGCGTCAGCGGCTGTAAATCCATCCCGAGCCAGCCCGACACATCCTCCTTGTCGGACGGCAGCGGCTTGAGCGCAGGATTCACCTCCGAGGCAGGCGCATGGGCGAACGCGGCCAACATCGCCGCAGGAATCAGCAACGTCTCGCAATCATCCGAGTCATACCCGCCGCCGCCGATCGCATTCGCCGGACGGATCACAGGCGCGGGCGCATACAGCGGCGCAGCCGCCGGATCGCCGAGCGGAAAAATAAACACGCCGGATTCTGATGCGCGATCATGGCTGACGAGCGATGCCCCGATCGCTTCTTGCACCGGATAGTCCCGCCAAGCCGGCGTCGGTGCCGTCAGAAACACCGGCAGCGCGTGGATATCCAAGCGGCCGCGGCCCTCCGGCGCAACGACCACGGCAACCGCCGCACGCCTGGCGGCGGCACCCGGCACGATCGCCGGCAGGGGCGACGCCTGCGCCGCCGGCAGATCCGCCGCGAACAGCTCGACCTGACGGTAGGCATGCGCGAACGTCGCGCGCACCGCATTGGAGGGCGACAGGTACGCGGTAATGGTTTCAAGGCGGGCCAGACAACTCGGCGGCGCGTACACCAGCAACCGCGAAGACGTCGCACGGAAGGCAAAGGTATGCCGGACTGTCGCGTCGTTGTCTGCTTCATCCGAAGCGCGGAACCGGTAGCGGACATACCTGCTGAAGTCGTCATCGCCGGCACGTGCCTTTTTGGGCGACCGGAAGGCCAACGTGACCGGCACGATGAACCGCGCGGCCGCGGCCACTGCGGGGGCCGCGAGATCCGCGTCCGGCGCGACCGAAACCGCACCCTGCGGAACAAACGGCTCACCCGAACCGTCAAAAGAAAAACCGACCGGGCGCAGACGCGCGTCAAGCAACAGTGCCGGTGATGCAACAACCGCCCCCGGCACGAGGCGCGCGGGTGCGCCCGACGGCGGCTCAGCCCTTGCAGGCGCGAGCAGACGATTGCGAATCATCGCCTGCGGATTCGCGGAGGCCGCATAGGCCGGCTTGCCGGCGGCCATCTTGAGCGGTGCATGGGGCGCACCCGCCACTCTGAGCAGCATCGCCTTACGGTCCGGAAAACGTCGTTCAATCGTCGCAGGACGGTCGCCCACCGTCACGCCCGCGATTTGCGCCGCCGGAAGGAAGAAATCTTCCGTCACCACCCATTCCGGGGCCACAAAATACCCCGGCGCGAAATGCGAGCGCTGCGTCTTGGCGTACATGTCCAACGAATCGCCATGATAGCCGCCGCAGTTCGGACAGCGCTCGCCACTGATTTGGAGATTCGGCTCGCCCGGCTCACCCGCCCGCAACCGGTACGCGACCAGCACGGTCGCGGCATCACAGGCAGCCGGAAGCCCGCCGCGTCCCGCTCGGCTGCTGGCGCAACCGGCCGCCAGCCCCAGTGTTACGGCCATCGACACCCGCAGCACACGACCCACGCCGGTGCCGTATCCCCCGTGTACCTTTTTCAGGGAACACTCTGTATCTTTCATGTGCGGACTCCATTTAGTGGTTGTAGATGCCATTCGTCCTCATCTTCCTGCGCCCCCTCAATAAACTCGTTCAAAATCACGCGAAAAATCCAAGCTGAGCTCCCGCGGACGACCGTTGCGCAGAATGCGGACCGACACCCGCGGTTCAGCGCCATCGGACGTGACGCGGCGGTGAACATCGTCCAGCGCGTCCAGCGAGGTAATCTCGTGGCCCGCGATCGACAGGATGATGTCGTGCCGCTGCATGCCCGCGCGCTCGGCATTGCCCGGACTGGTCACGCCGAACACATACACGCCGGCCTTGCGACGCAAGAACAGGACCGGCGTTTCAAACTGATTGATTGACTTGGCGGAAAAATTCCATCGCTTGAAGGCACGTTCCTCGCCCTCGACGCGGCCTTTCGCACGCGGCGACAGGGTAAGCGCGAGCTTTTCGCCGCCGCGGACAATCTCAAGGGCGATCGCTTCCGATTCCGGCAAGAGCGCAATGCGCCGGCGCAGGTCGGGCAGCGCTTCTTCGGTCAAGCCGTTCGCAGGCACACCGTTGATCCGCATGATGCGGTCCTGCGGCATCACACCGGCGCGGCGCGCCGGCGAATCCGGCGCCGTGCCCGCAACGATCACGCCGTTGGAAGCGGCGAAATAGATGTTATGCTCGAAATCGCGCAAGGGCTGCAAGTCCAGCCCACACCACGACCAGTTGACCTTGCCGTCGCGGCGCAACAGGTCGATCACGACCCGCGCCTCATCAGCCGGAATGGCAAAACCGAAATTCGCCCCGGGCAACATGGTCCCCAAAGCGTTGATCCCGATGACCTGACCGCGCAGATTAACCAGCGGACCGCCCGAATTTCCAGGGCCGATGGCCGTGTCGGTCTGGATCCAGTGCGTGTATTCCGAGTGGCCGCCCAGATAGCGGCGCGCACACGAGATCGCGCCGACCGTCACAGAGCGGTTCAAGCCCCACGGCGCCCCCATGGCGATCACGAAATCACCTTCCGCAAGGTCGTCCGACGTGCCGAACGCCGCGCAGGGCACCTGCTCGCCCGCCGGCAGCCGCAGCCGGCAGAGCGCAAGATCCGACGATTTATCCGAACCCAGCAGCTCCGCATCGAAATGGCGTCCGTCCGTCAGAAGACAACGGATGGAGGCGGCCTTGTCCACCACGTGCCAATTCGTCACGAACTCGCCGTTGGTGTCGATCAGAAACGCCGAGCCGGAGACCGACTCGGTCAGCCGGCGGCCATCGCTGGTATCGACGCGCTCGCATTTCACATACAGGACGGCGGCCTGAACCTTCTCACGAGCCGCCGCGATCGCGGCCGTGACATCGACTCCCGATCCGGGCATCACGGCGTGCGCAATACCGACCCAGAACCATCCCGCCCACACCATCATTCGTCTCATCTGCATCTCACAATCCCAACGGAACCGAGCCCTTGAGCGCCGCGCCCTGTTCCACATTCAGCACCGCACGGATCTGTTCGCCCCGCTCGTCATGCCGGCCCTCATACGGAATCTGCCAAACCGTCCGGCCGCCCGGCGCGAGATCAACCGGCATCTCGACCGTCTCGAGCCTGACGTTCTTCGGCGCGGACAGCGTCACGCGGCCTTTCAAGCCGTGCGCGAGCGGCGCGACCACAACCACGCGGCAAACGCCGCGCTCTTTCTGCTCGTTCACCGACACATTCAGATTGGGCGCGAGCGCCTCCGGCACATAGGAGAGTGTCGGCACCTGCGCATAGCCCATGGCGTTCATCATCGTGCGCATGCGGTAGGCGGAGTCCTGCATCAGGCACACGCGACGGTCCATCGCCGGAATCGGCGTGGTGTAGATGCGCAGCTCGCCACCGATGCTCGTCAACACCTCTTCGCGCCAGTCCCCCACCACATCGGCGACCAGCACCACGCTGCCTTCAATACGCTCACTCACCACGCCGCCGTCATAATCAAGGGCGCGCCCGCGTATCAGCTCGCGCTGCAGGTCGGCGTCCCACCACGCGCTCGGCACGCCGAAACTGAAATCCACCGCCTTGCCCGATTTCAGCACGCGGCCGTCCGCTGAAAACAGCCACCGGTTCTCCGTCAGCTTGTGCCCGTCGGCATCCGCGCCATAGATTTCCAATCCGGGCTGCGTCGGATCCAGATCGCTGCACATGCCGCAACTGTGCACATGCCGCGTGGGCTCCTGCAACTGCCAAATGACGGTGCCCGTCGCTGGGTCCAGAAGATGGATGCCGCCCTCCTTGCTCTGCCGCGTTTCAATGATGTACGCCAGCTCCATGCCGGGGCGCGCGGGATCGATGTCGCCGTAATAGTGCGCGTCGGGATGCCCCTTGCCGGTACACCAGAGCGGCGCACCGTCGTCGTCCAGCGTCACCGAGCCCAGAATCACCTCATCCCGTCCGTCGCCGTCCACGTCCGCGCAAAGGCAGTTGTGCGCACCCTGCCCCTGATAACGGCCGGACAGCTCTTCGTTCGAATAGGACCAGAGCCGGTGCAGCGCACCGTCTTTGAACTGCCAGGCGTCGGCCAGCATCAGATTGTAGGTGCCGCGCAGCGCAAGCAGGCAGGGCGTCCGTCCATCCAGATAGGCCACGAC
>Ga0209606_1003615_pt1 | contig 15354 bp, 15 predicted proteins | sample AD_UKC057_MetaG_FD_184412 | JGI IMG/M metagenome (GOLD analysis project Ga0209606, IMG submission 184412) | Active sludge microbial communities of municipal wastewater-treating anaerobic digesters from USA - AD_UKC057_MetaG (SPAdes) (version 2) | ecosystem: Engineered > Bioreactor > Anaerobic >...
GTCCTGGCCATGGCTGGCATGGACTTCGGATCGGTACTGCTGGCGACCTGCGTCTCTTCGGCGGCGGCGTGCCTGCTCATGGGCTTTCTCGCCAATTACCCCATCGCGCTGGCGCCGGGCATGGGCGAAAATTTCCTGTTTACCTTCACCGTGTGCATGGCCATGGGTTTTTCCTGGCAGTCGGGCCTGACCATCGTGTTGTTCTCCGGACTGTTATTCACCGCGCTGTCTCTGTTCAAGTTCCGGGAAAAAATCATGGATGTCTTTCCCCTGTGTCTGAAAAATGCCATCGGCCCCGCTATCGGTCTGTTTATAGCCTTTGTCGGCCTGCAGTGGAGCGGTATTATTGTCCTTGACAGCGCCACCATGGTCGCTTTGGGTAATATGAAACATGCCGCGCCGCTGATTGCCATTGCGGGCTTCTTTTTAATTGCGGTGCTGATGGCCTACAAGGTGAACGGCGGCATCCTGATTGGCATTCTGTTCACCACCGGGCTTGGACTGTTGTTCGGCGTCATTCCCCGGACCCTGCCGGAGTTCACCTGGTCCACGGAAACCTTTTTTAACCTGGGATTCAGCGAATTGTGGGCACGCTGGCAGGACGCGCTGCTGGCCATCGGCCTGTTTTTCTTTCTGGACCTGTTCGACACGGTGGGTACGCTGGTCGGCGTGAGTAACCAGGCCGGGCTTATGACCGAAGACGGTAAACTGCCCCGTGCGGGCCGGGCTTTTCTCTCCGACGCGCTGGGCACCTGCATTGGCGCCTTGTGCGGCACCTCCACGGTCACCAGTTACATTGAAAGCGCCACAGGCGTCGCCGCGGGCGCGCGCACCGGCCTGGCGGCCATCATCACCGGCCTATGTTTCTTCGCGGCCATTTTGTTCGCGCCGGTGATCGCCCTGGTTGGCACGAATGTCGCCCCGGCCTATTACGAATCATTGGGCATTCAGGGCGCCCTCGTGCCCATGTATCCCGCCGTGGCGCCCGCCCTTATTGCCGTGGGCTTTCTTATGCTCGCGCCTCTGGGCAAAATCAAGTGGGAGGATATTACCGAAAGCCTGCCCGCCTTTCTCACCATTGCCATGATGGTGCTCGGGTACGGCATTACGGAAGGCATCGCGGCCGGATGTATCTCTTTCGCCGTCATCAAGACGGCGGCGGGCCGCCGCCGGGAAGTGCATCCCATCATGTACGGTACCGCTGTCGCGTTTTTGTTGCGGTATGTATTTTTGAAATAACCGGGAACGATCCGGGACCTGTTCCCGGGGACAAAGCGTCTTCTAAAAAAAACACAGACTCCCGCGATTTGCGGAGAGTCTGCGTAGCCATGCTTGTTGTCTTATCGGCTTACATACCGTCGGGGGACAACTCAATGATGTGCCAGCCAGCCTCTTCCTTTTTCAGCGTCAATTCCACACTGACGGATCCGGGAGGGCCTGACAGGTCAATGGGATACACCGTGGCGGTGCCGTCTTCCTTCATGGTGATTTCCATGTCATCCAGGAATACTTCGCCGTCATCGGCATACCCGGCATCTATCGCCGTTTGCAGCATATCACGGCCCTCTTCCTTGCCGCCGACTTCCGGATGGTAAAAATCATCCGAGAAGGTGGTCATCAGCAAGTCCAAGTCTTTAGTTTCCAGCGCGGTTTTCAAGGTGGTCACGGTCGAGCGGATCATATCCTCGTCCGTCATCTGCTTGCCCAGGCCGGCGCAACCAGCAACAACAACGCTTACGAGACACATCATCATGGCCGTCCATCCATACTTCATGTTTAATCTCCTTAAATTGTAGCCAACTATATCGTTTAACCTTCGACACAAAGAGAAGCGTTTCACTCACCAAAGGGTCTAATATGACCTTGTAACGGTCCGTCTGGTTTCACCGCTCCGATAGCCGCCCCCGGGATGGTAAATGAAACCCGTTCCGCCTGAATGGTCCTGTTTTCGGTTCAGTACCCCCCAAAATCGGTTCACGAATTGTGTCCCAGGTGCTGATGCGGTCGCGGACCTGTTGCGGTCCAGGCCCCGGTATGGTATCATAAGCGGGTCGGTTCGTGTATGTTACTCCAATGCATATGCGCTAAGAGGGAATCCGGTTGAATTCCGGAGCTGCCCCGCAGCGGTAAACAGGAACGAATGGCGCAAGAAACGCACTGGCTACTCTCGGAGAGTGGTTGGGAAGCGGCGCCCGTAGGTGGCTTTTACGCCTTGCCTGTAAGCCCGAAGACCTGCCGATAGTGGCTTGTAGTTCAGTGCGCTTCGCGGAAATATGTCTTTCACGCGTTTTCGGACGGAGCGCCGAACCTGTTGCGACGGGCAACAGAAAGCGGAGCGCCCTCCATGGTCAGTCTGTTTTTCCCCCGCCGCACAGCAGAGATGCTGTGTTGCATTTTCTTTACGGCGGTTGTACCTGCCGTTGCCGACGCTGAAGACCCCTGGGCCGATGTGGTGGTTTCCAGCAATGCCCTGGACCCCGTGTCGGGATTTACCACCGTGGAGCATGTGCTGGGCGAACCGGTCGGCGGCAGTGTGTACGCGGCAAGCAACAGCAAAACCTGTTCCGTCGGCCGCCCCGGTCCCGAACCAGGCAGTTACCTCCTGCTCCAATTCAATACGCCTATCGAGGACCATCCTGACAACCTGATGGGCTACGATTTCATTGTCTATAGCAACAGTTTCTGGGCGGGCGGCGACCCCTACCGCAAGTGGTGCGAACCTGCGTTAATCGAAATCAGCGAGGACGTCAACGCCAACGGCGTCCCGGACGACCCCTGGTATGTCATCCCGGGGAGCAGGAACCTGGACCGGGGCGTACTCCCACAGGGCATCCCCAATCCCAACCCGCCGCTGGCCGGCAATGTGCTGAACCCGAATACCAACGGCAAGGAGTATGATTGGGGCTATGCCGAACTCACCCCGACCCTCCAGAAATATCTCGACAGCTTCATGCGCCCCGATGATCCGTTTACGGTGGGCTTGACGGACCGCAGCGGGGGCGGCGATGCCTTTGATATCCGATGGGCCGTGCCCGTGGACGAAACCGGTGTTTCGGAAGGCATTTCGCGGTTCCATTTTTTGCGCATTTCAGCGTTCATCAATATGACCGACAGCGTGCTGGGGTACGTTTCCCCCGAAATCAACGGTGTGTCCACCGTGGCCCGGGATGTGGATACCGATGGGGACGGCATCCTCGATGATTATGAGATGCGTGTGGCCGATACCGACCCGGAACGGCCGGAAAACACGGTGCTTGCCCTTGAAATACCCCCGGAATACGGCGGCAGCCCTGCGGGCACGCTGCTGGGCGAAGCCGCCGACGCGCAGGGTAATGCCATTGCCCTGGTTTCCCAGGGAATTCGATCCGGCCTGCGTAGTTACAATTGCAGGGTGGATATTGCCGACGTGGAAGACCCCGCTCCCGGAACGGATATCCCGGGCCTGCTGAAAAGCGGCGCGATACGCAATTATTTAAGCAGTGAATCCGACTTCGAAGCGGCGCAAGTGCAGGATGCCCGACTGACCCTCGCTTACACGAGCAGCGAAATAGCTGGACTGGATGAAGCCGGGATGCAACCCTTCCGTTATGACGGTTCGCAGTTTACCCGGGACGGCATCACCTCGGTGACCCGTGATATGGAAATTAACCAGGTAACCTTCCGCAGCCGCTACGCGGGTCTTTTTGTCCTGGCCTCGGTTGCGGGCGACGGGGATATCTCCGGCGACAGCGGCGTCGTAATGCTGCGTGCGGAACCGTCCGCGGGGGTGGTGGGCGAACCGGGCGATGTGGTGTCCTTCACCAGTGACCCCATTCTGCTTGAGGATGAAAGTCTCGTTCCGGACGGTACGTTGTTTACCGTGGCCGCAACGCTGGGTTCCATCGTCAGTCCGGATGCGGATGGCGATGTCCCCGGTATCCAGACGGCTTCCTTGGACGGCGTCATCGCCTTCCAGTGGAGGGGCGGCGCCGTGGCCGGGCTTGCCGAAGTGACCGCCATTTCCCTGGATGGCATTCTTCATGGCCGTTACGCCTATTCCCTGGTCCCCGGACCCGCCACAAGCCCTGTGGAGATTTTCACGGCCCGGCCCAATCAAACCGCGCCGGGGCCCGTGGCCTTTATCACCAGCCCCATTTACGACGCCTTCGGTAACGTCCTGACCGGCGAACAAACCGTTACCCTGGCAGTGGAAAACGGTGCGCCCGCCGGGCAGGATGCCCGCCCGGACCTGCCTGGCCACCAGGTCGCCCTTGCAAACGGGTGCGCCCCATTCAGCGTGCGCGTGGAAACGGATAACAAGCACGACACGGCCACCGTGTTTATCTATCTGTATGCCGACCCGCAAGAGACCGCGCTGGTCGGGTCTGCCTCTTTCGTTTTTGAGGCAGTGCCCATGCCGCTTGGGGGAGCGGCATTGCTTGCGCTACTGTTACCGCTGGTGGCGGGAATGATGCTGCGACGCCATGCCGGCAACCGGAGGCCCGCGCCATGAACAAATATGCATGTCGGCGCAATGCCTTTACCCTGATTGAACTGCTCGTGGTCATTGCCATCATCGGCATACTCGCCGCACTGCTGTTGCCCGCCCTGTCGCGCGCCCGGGCCCACGCCCGCAATACCCACTGTATCAACAACCTGCGCCAGCTGTTTCTGGCCAACACCATGTATGCCGCCGAGCATAACGGACATTACCTGCCTGCGGCGGCGGACATGTATGACTTCATGCTGCCCGGCGCCGATCCGGATAGTTTCGGGGGGCGCAAACGCTGGCACGGCGGTCGTGAAACACCCAATCCCTCCACCCCTTTCGATCCGCGCTACGGCCCGATATTTGACTATGTGCCCGACGGCCGCGTGAAGGAATGTCCCCTCTTTTCCGAATTCAAGAAACATGGAGATGCCCAGAATGTCTTTGAAGGCGGCGCAGGCGGTTACGGCTACAACATGGCCTATGTCGGATCCCAGTTAAGCATCGTGGAAGAGCCCGTGCGCGCCGTGCGCCTGGGCATGAAGGATATCGCCATCGCGAACCCGTCGCAGACCCTGATGTTCGCCGACGCCGCCATTCCCCAGGACGGGCATATCCTGGAATACAGTTTCATTGAACCGCCCAAAATGGTCTCCCATGACTACCCGCGCGGACGCCCCGGCGATTACTTCCTGTCCCCCTCCCTCCACTTCCGCCATTTCGGGCGGGTCAATGTCGTCTGGTGCGACGGGCATATCTCCAGTGAGGCCTGGGAATGGGCGCCCGAAGAAAACGCCTACGGCGAGCGCAACCGCCGCTGGAGCGTCGGCTGGTTCGGCCCGGAAAACAATTTCTATTTCGATAACGCCCCCAAGAAAGACTATAACGAACTGGTTGCGGTGAACTAGCGCGAATCGCCGGGATGCAAGAAAGTCGGAACACGTCGGGCGCTGGCGGAACATGACTTTATCCCCCCCAACTTCAGACTTCCTGACCTCGACAGGGTTTTGACGTGGTTTTCCGGAAAACAGTATGGCACAAAAGTTTGACGCAAAAGACCGTAAAGAAGGGACAGACTACCAAATAGCAAGCATGAAAAACACGATTATACGCTGTACTCAGGGGCTATTTGGCAGTCAGTTCCTTCTTTACTCAGTCTATGTGTTTTCACAAAAAGTGCCATTGTATATTCCGACGAGTTCAGGAAGTCTGAACTTTTTTTCCTGTATAATTAGCATCTCTCATCATCTTTGTGCAAAGGAGGATAACCCGTGACCCTGATTAAAGCAATCATCCTGGGTATTGTGGAAGGCGCGACAGAATTCCTGCCCGTAAGCAGTACGGGCCACCTGATTCTCTTGGAGCAGTGGCTGCCTTTGAAAGGCAGCCCCGGATTTGCGGAAACCTTCATGATCGTCATTCAACTTCCGGCGATTTTTGCCGTGATGCTGTATTTCCGGGAACGCCTTTTCCCCTTTCACCGGGATGCGGACTTTCTGGCGACCTGCCGGCTGTGGATAAAAATTATTGTCGCCTTTTATCCCGCCGCCCTGCTGGGTGTGCTTTTGGGCGACACGATTGAGGCATGGTTCTTTAATCCCTTCAGTATTGCGGTGGCGCTTATTGCCGGGGGGCTCGCCCTGCTCTACCTGGAATCCGCCCCGCGGGCGGCGCGTTTTGAACACGTGGCCGACATCGGCATGGGCGTGGCGTTCGCCATCGGCGTCTTTCAATGCCTTGCCATGATACCCGGCACGTCGCGCTCCGCCGCCACCATCATCGGCGCCATAATCCTCGGAGCAAGCCGTCCCGCGGCGGCCGAGTTTTCCTTTTTTCTGGCGGTGCCGACCATGCTCGGCGCCACCGCCTACAAAACCTTTAAAACCGGCCTGGACCTCAGCCTGGGTGAATGGGCCCTAATCGCGGTGGGCGGGATTACGGCCTTTCTGACGGCGTATCTCGTGGTTGCTGCGTTTATGAATTATATCAGCCGGAATAGTTTCAAGCCCTTTGGAAAATATCGCATCGCCTTGGGCGTGTTTATTCTGCTGTTGCTCCTCGCGGGCGGATTGTAAGCGAAAGCCCGCTTTCGAGGCATTGAATGCTTGCGCCCTGCTCAGGTAAAATACGCGTTCAGGAGGCGGCGGTGCGCTGCGCAAAAGAGGATTGTTGTTTTTCCCTAGTGTGGAACCAACGCCGCCGCTGCCATTGGGTTCCCTGTACTTCAGTAAGGATATTTTGTGTCAGATCGAATCAGCGTCATTGTCATGCAATATGTATGCCTGCTCTTCTCCTTGAGCGTGCACGAAGGCGCCCACGCCGCCATGGCCAACTATTGGGGCGATCCGACTGCGCGCCTGATGGGACGCATGACCCTCAATCCCATCAAGCATGCCGACCTGATGGGCACCGTTATCCTGCCCTTGTTTGCCATGATTACCGGAATCCGATTTCTGTTTGGCTGGGCAAAGCCGGTGCCCTTTAATCCGCGTAATTTGACGGACCGGAAACGGGGCCCCGTATTTATCGCGCTGGCCGGGCCCGGCTCGAATTTCCTGCTGTTGTGCTTTTCCGTTGCCCTGCTGCGCGCCATGGCGTTTCTGCCGGAATCAGGACTCCTGGACCAGTTCATCATGATCGTGCTGTACCTGGTCATGATAAACGCGGTGTTGCTCTTGTTCAATCTGATACCGCTACCCCCGCTGGACGGCCATCATGTGCTCGAGTATTTCCTGCCCTATGAAATGAAGCGAAGCTTTGAAAAAATCGGCCCCTACAGCGTGCTGATTCTGTTTTTCCTCGTGTTTTACCTGCACATCCTGGACGTGCCGATGAACCTTTTGTTCAGAGGAGCCCTCCTCTGCGCCTTCTATGGAACCCCCGTGTGGGAAAGCCTGGCCTCCAACAGCGTGGGAGGATGACCCTTCCTATCGCATTTCCTGGCCGCCCGTGACATTGATGGCCTGGCCGGTCATGTAGCCCGCGGCATCGCTGGCAAGAAATACCACCACGTTCGTCACGTCCCGGTATTCACAAGGCCGTTTCATGGGTACCTGGTCAATGTATTTCTGGCGTACCGCCGCTTCGCTGATGCCCTGATTCTTGGCATACTGCTTGAACAGGCTGTTTACCCATAGCGGCGAATTGAGCAGGTTGCCTGGACACACCGCGTTCACGCGCACCCCCTGTTCCGCGAACTCCAAGGCGAGGCTCTGCGTTAGTCCGATACCGCCGAACTTTGACGCAGCATAGGCGGCGTTCTTGAAGCTGCCCTTTTTCCCCGATTTCGAGTTGATCTGGATGATGGCGCCGCTTCTCTGGGGCAGCATGACCCGAGCCGCTTCCCGCGCGCACAGGAAATAGCCGGTCAGGTCAACCTCGAGCACCTTGCGCCAGGCCGATGCCTCCAGCGTAATCGAATCGCCCGAAATCAGGATGCCCGCGTTGCAGACCATGATATCCAGCCGCCCGAGGCGCGCCGCGGCCGCATCCACCGCCTCGCGCACCCTTTCGGCATTCGTCACATCCACGCTGTCACAGGAGACCGGGAGGCCCGTGCGCCCGCTGATTTCACGGGCCGTCGTTTCGGCCGCTTCCCGGTTGATGTCCCAGATGACGACCTCGCAGCCTTCTTCCGCCAGATGTCCGGAAATGGACGCGCCCAGCCCCTGGGCGCCGCCCGTTACGATCGCTTTCTTTCCTTTAAGAATGTCCATAATCACAAAACTCCTTCATAATCTCCCGGATGGTTGTTGTCACGACTATTGAACGTGGAATCGCACGAAAGGTGCCCGGTTGCGGCTGGCGATACCCGTACATCCGCAATGATCAAAGCGGTCCGGGGTGCATTAGGCCGACCGGACAATACTGTCAAACCAATCCCGCTCCACCGTGGGGATCGCGCCTATGGCGTTTTCCACCGCCGCGGGATCCAGTGTGTCGAAAAGGGCCCGGCCCTCCGACATCACCGCCACGGCGTAGCGCATGCCCTCCCGTTCCGCTTCATCATACAGGGAGGGCCGCTTCTCCATGGCCGTGGCAATATCCTTCATGACCGAAGCGCCCGTTTCCAGCAGGCTCCGCTGTGAGAGCAATACCAACAGGGCGACAATGTTTTCGATAAAATGTTCGTACCGCCGTGTGCCCAGTTCGGCAAATCCGGCCGCCGCGCATGTTCGGAGTTCGGGCTCTTCCACAGAACAGGGTTCCTGGGCACGGATGACATCCACCAAGTCCCGTTCCAGGGAGCGTGTCGCTTCAAAGGCCTGAATGACCTGCTTGCCGGCATCCACCGCCCGGGGAAGGTGGCGTCCAAAACGCACCAGGGATTTGAGTGTGGCGGCCGTGAGCGGCGCCAGGCGCAAAGGCGCGTCAAGCAGGGCCATCAGTCTCTCAAAGGCTTCATCCTGAAAACACCGCTCCTCCCAATCCGGGTAGATATGCCGAAGCCCGAAATCATGGAGAGCGGTAACGGTGGTGTCCGGCAACCCGTCAAACGCGCGGTACCGCCGGATGTTGTCCAGCGCATACCGCGCCGCCAGGGAATCCCGCAAGAAGGAAGCCACGGCCTTTTCCAGGGCGTTATCGCCGGATTTCGAAGGTCTCATGCATATTCTCCGCATGGCTCCATTCATGCGCCACTCCCGTGACGGAGGCCCAGGCCGGACCTTGCCGGCACCACGCCAATATTTGTTCGAGCGGGTTCCTGGCGCCTTCGAACCGGGCCTCAACGCTGCCGTCCGCGCGGTTTCTTATCCAGCCGGTCAACCCCAGGCCGACCGCTTCGGCGCGTGCGGCATACCGAAAACCAACACCTTGTACCCGGCCCGACACAACGACATGCAGGACATCAAACACCGAATTCTTCCCGGTAACTCAACAGTCTTTCCCGGAATTCCGGCATGGCAAGGGCAATCACCGCTTTGCAGGCGTTCATGGCGTATTCCTTGTCCACATTTTCGATGCTCGGCTGGAGCAGCGTAATCAGGCTGGCCTGGCCAAGTTCCGTCATCAGCTCAAACACGAGTTCCGTGACGTTTTCATTGTTCACTCGCAGCAGCTCCTGGAATACGGCCATGGCCGTCGGGTCGCCCCCTTGCAGCAGGGCCTGGGCGTTACGCGCGCGGTAACTGAGGTTTTCCTCCGTGGGGTCTTCGCGCCGGGAGAGGCGGTTGCGCAGGTACTGCGTGGCTTCATAATCCCCGTGCCGGGCCAGCAGCAACGCCACTTCCGGCGACAGGGTTGGATAGTTCTTGAAAATATCCTTCAATTCTTCAACGCCCACCGGGTCGTTCAGGTTAAACAGGACCTCCACAAGCCGGAACCGGACCACGCCCTCCGCTTCCAGCAGGCGGAACTTCAGATCTTCCACTAATGCGGCGTCGCCCAACCGGGTCATGCCGAAAATAGCGGCCTTCCCTTTATCCGCGTGCAGTTCAAAAATCATTTTCATCAACCCGGGAAGGATATCCCGAACACCGAGACGGGCGAGCGCGCGCGCCGCCGGTGTGGACAGTTGGACCGCCCGGTCCTGGAACATGCTTCGCAACAGGATAACGCCGTTCTGATAGCCGCACAGTCCCGCCAGGCTCGCTGCCTTGACCCGGGCGTTGCGGTTGCCGCTGTCCAGGCCCTGGCCTAAAAGGGCTTCCGAAACGGTGTCGCCCACCAGGTAAAGCGCTCCGGCGGCTCCCAACTGTGTCTCGATATCGTTGGATTCCGCCAAGTTGCGCAAATAATTATGCGCATCTTCATCGTTCGAAAGGGCGAGCATGGTTGCCGCCTGTATTTTCAAGCCTTGGTTGTCATCCGACTCGCCGTAAATCTCCCGGGCACGGGCCCACGCGCGCTGTACGACCCGCTGGTGCTCCGCTTTCAGCACCTGGGAATCCAACGCCTGGGTATGACGTTTTTCGACAAGGCCTCCCTGTACTTCAAGGCTTTCAATCGAGTCCATCATGTACGGGACGATGTCGCCCTTTTGATTCATCAGAATAAGACGGTCCTGGCGTAGCTCCAGCAGTTTCAGGTTCGGATCGCGGGCGCCCGAATCCTTGAGCACCACCGTCAGCATGGTGGGTGTCCCTGCAATTGTCTGCAGCGATGTGGGCGCTTCCGTGCCGGTTATCGGGATACTGGCGCCTTCCGCAGCCATCACCATGGCGGAGGCAAGAACCGCTGGAAGCACAATCGCGAAAAATACCTGTTTCATAGGTAATACTCCTGGGTTGCAACTGGATATTCTGCCCGCCGCCTTCACCGCGGCAATTACGGCACCACAGAATTCTAACTGTTCACGGGGTATCCGTTTCAAGACGGTACGAACCGTTGTTCAATACCGGCCTTGCATGCGGTCCCAAACTGGCAAAAGTTCCGGGCTTACGCCGGCGTCTCCGCCCGCCCGGGAGCGGGAAAGACCGGAAGCCCGGGTCAATAAAGCGTCAGAAAAGCCGTCCCGGGCCCCGGTTCTTACGGCATGCCCTTCCCTTTAAAGTTTTTTTTGGGTCCCTTGTTCACGCGGACCGAAACATTATTGGAAGTATCTTCAGGGGCTTGCCGGTCCATGGCGCTTTCGGCGTCACGGCCGCCCTCGCCGTAGCGCGTCAGGAGAAGTTCCCCGTCGGGACTGGTCATCTTGACAATGCCCATGGGCCGGATGGTTCTATTTACCCAGACCTCTGTTTTTAACAGGCCTTGTGAAATGACGAAATGTTCGGCTTCCATATCGCCCGCCGGCGTGGTGATCTTTTCCATCCCGGTAGAAGTCCGGTCGCCTTCCGTGACCCCGTCTTTTCCCGAGGCCAGAATATCGGGTGCCAGGCTCTGCGGCGGTTCCGTCCCTTCCCGTACCAGAATTTCATGCACATTCTGGGCATCGGAGGCCGGCCCTGTCAACAACAGCCGGTAAATGACGGGAAAACCGATTTCAGGCACCACCTCGGTTTCGAGATAATACCCCGTTTTGCCGCCCACCTCTTTTTGCCCGACAATGGCCTGCCGCATGAACAATTTATTTCCCGTCTTGGCATCCTTCAGTTCGTACCAGGCATACACCCCGACTTCCGGATCGACCAAAGCCCCGGACATGATATCGGACAGCACGCCCTCTGCCGCCGCAACAGAAACAACGGAGAGGACGGCAACGCATGTCAATACAATTCGCATGAGACAAAACCTCCTGACACATTCAAAGCATCCATAACGACCGATAGTATAGCATAACCGCGCGGGGCGTGCGTTTCGAACACGCCTTCAGGATATCGTGCATGAAAACCGACACCGTCAAACCGCCGATTTGACCACCTTTTGGATACTGTGTTATCATCGTGCATCCTCATGGGCGATTAGCTCAGCTGGTTAGAGCGCTGTCTTCACACGGCAGAGGTCGCAGGTTCGAGCCCCGCATCGCCCACCATTCAAAAAATCCTGAAATATCAGGCAAAACCGATGTTTACCGGGTCAGCCCGTGCAACGTAACCTTAACCGAAACGTAACATTGTTACGAATTTATGGAAAGGATGGTTGTCATGACCCAAAAGAAAGTTGCACGGGGAAGTTCCCTTCCAAAGATGCGCCGCCTGGAACGTCCCTGGGGAAAACACAACGCCTACGTCACCTTGAGCGGGGTGCGCGACTACCTGGGTGAATATGGAGCGGGCAGGCGTCATCCTCCCCGGGTTCAGGCGCTGCAACTGGTCCACAAGCACCGCGTCCAGCACCGGACTGGTGACGCCGCCGTGATGCAGGCGCAACGCCTCTTCCGGGGGGCAGATACGTCCACCCCGCTTCCACCGCATAGCGGAGAAAGGGGCGTTGGACGGAGGATTGCCCGGAACCGAGGGTCATATTCTTTCTCCGGCGTCCTTACCCGTCATTTCAACAACATGTCCAGTAAAATTCCCTTCAAGATAAGACTGTGTCTGTCTAAACGTAAAAAAAGTAACAAGGCTTAGACAGAAAATAACTTCTTAATTTTCAATATCATGAAACAACACATACGAAAATCTATGACTAATTCTCTGTCTAATGGATTTCTTTTTTTATTGATTTAGACAGAGACCATTTGACCCATCGGTTTGCTCCCACAGCTCTAATCGTTCCGTCTCGCTTCATTTCCTGGAGAAGATTTCGAACAAAGATTCCCTTCTGCCTGTCATTAAAAGCTTCCGAGAGTTTATCCAGAAGAAGACGATCAATATCTGCCCGTTTTGCTTCTCCAAATGTCTCCAAGTAGCGTGTAATAAGATTTTTATAGTGTTCCTTTTCCAAGGGCAAGTTTCGGATGTAGTCAACCTTGGATTCCGTAATGGCGGCGATTTCGGCGGAGACAAAAAGATTCGGCCGCCGCCCTTCGACAAGTTTCTTTTTCTTTAATGTATTGAATTCCTCATCGCTCAAAGATTTTTTCTTTTGAACCTTGTCGAGGGCGATAACCTCTGGAAGGGTCAGGTCCGTTTTCGTCATCAATATCCGGGTATAGCGTTCATCTAAAATCCTTCCCGGAATGCGAACTTCGACCCGGCGGGGGGAGCTTAAATCGAAATCCGGCATCGGAAAATTCCGTTCCCGCTGCACCCGGAACATGCGCCTGATACCGCTGCCGATGGTGTCAATCATATTGAAATTCACCATGGCATCAGCGAGCATCCGATTCCGGTAATACGCAGGCGGAGCGTCCCGGTGGATAACCTCTTCCACGCTGCCGGGCAGGAAATCGCCGAGATTTGTGAAGAGCAACACGTCTTCCAACTCGACAAGAGTAATGCGGCCGCCAAGCGTGTAGTTCTGGTGGGCAATGCAGTTGTGGAGGGTCTCGCGAATCACCCAGGGATCGTACTGGGTGACTTCCCTCGGAAACAGGCCTTCATTCGGCATATGGCGATAGGTGAGGTTGCGCACCTTGCTGAAGACCTGTTCAACCGCCAGAATCAGGGGCGGGTCGAAATGCTGATAGTCCTTGTCGTTCCCCTGGGCGTCTTTCAATACCCAGGTGATACGCGCCACGGCAGGCGCCAGAAAACGCTCCGCAGTCGCCCGGCCCAGCAGGATAAGCGCGGTCCGCGTGATCTGCCCGTCAACGCATACTTTCACCTTGTTCAAAAAGGTGGGCATATCCCAGGCATCCATCTCATTTGCCAAATGGGAATGTTTCTTCCTGTATTCCTCCCGGGCGAAGGCGACGGCGGCCGGTTCGAGATCTTCCACGCGGGCGCCCTCACAAATACCGGAGGACCAGTCCTCGCGCTGTTTCTGGCTGCGTATCTGCTCTATTTCCGCAAGGTTCAACGCCACCAAAGATTCCCCGTCGCGGCCGTAGAAATGGCCTTTCCATGCCGTGGGAATACCGGCGGTATCTGAAACAGCAACACCCGGCCGTCCGATGTCACAATCTCATGAATCTCTTCAAACGTAATCCGTTGCCCGGTTCCATTCGCCACCTCATTCTTAAGACTGTCGAGGGAAGGTCGGTCCTGGCGGTACCGGGTACCTACAATTCGGCGTGGTTTGTTGGACACGCCAAAAACCAGCCAACCGTGTTTTTTCTTCTTAAGATTCGTCCCATTACTTAATGCCGAGAAGTACTTCCCCATCTTATCAAGATCATAACTTCTTTTTGCCTCCTTGAATTCAACCTATTCCGTTTCAGCGGGGAGGGCCATAAGATCCTTTAACAGCGTTGCCAGTTCACCTTGGGTCATCAATTTAATTCCTGACAGTATTCCTGCATAGATTCATTATAGCGATATCTTCTCTTGATAGGCTTGTTCGCCTCCACCACATAGCGGAGGAAGGGGCGTTGGACGGATGATTGTTCGGAACCGAGGGTCATCGTCTTTCCCATGGTTTTTCTTATCGGCCCATAGGCCCCAAAAAAACAGGAACTATAAAGCGTTCGCCCCGAAAAAAAGGGACTGCTCCCACCGCATATTATACAACACTATCTGTTTCCATAGATGCATTGATGTATGTTTTTGTCTTTGGAATTGACGGCGCCTGGTGGTGGGAGCTGTCCCCAATTTTTTCGGTCCTGTGCGCTATGCCCGCAAAAAATTTGGGACAGCCACCGACATGCTTCCGGGTTATATACACTATCAATGGACTTGTAGCACGCCGGTGGCAGTCCTGTTTTTGGCTCAGTCTTTGTTGTTTTTATACTGGGTTGCGGGGAATGCCCGCGTTAAAACACACCGCCGATGACACCCTGAACAAGCCCCGTGTCTGCCCGGTAAGTAAGTCTTCCCCTTAAAGTGGACGAAGTCCGGGTACCGGATGAACTCCCATCGGGATGCGTTTTCGGGGGAAATCCCAACCTGCGATGTCGCTTGGCTTAAGTGCGGGCAAATTTCCTGAATCCCTGACCGGGATTCCGGCATTAACCGTGTCGGACACCGGTAAATCCTTTAATCGACATGTGTGTATAATGACGAGAATTATTTTGGAAATGCATGTACCCGCGAAGCGTCGCTTCTCGACCTTGATCGTGTGCCGGATTATACCGGCCATACCGATACGAAAAGGACCGAAAGGACTTAAGAGGGTGTACGGAAAGTCGAGATTACTTCACGTTGTTCGCAATGACGGCTACATGGATACACTGTCATTGCGAGCAGATTACCCCGTCGTGCCGGCGTTTATTTTTAAAGAAACATGGTCATGATTTTCGAGTAGGAGAGGAATACGATTGCTTATCAGCCTACTATTATTCATCGTCATTGCGAGGTACGAAGCAATCTGGTTTACACCAAGCCCGTTTAACGATGAGATTGCTTCGTGCCTCCTAAGAAACGCAACTCGTTACTCGAACACTTTCAATAAGATAGGAAATCAATTGTTTGCCCTTAAACGATTGGGATTAAGCCCGATTTCGATACCGATACCGATACCGA
>Ga0209606_1003620_pt1 | contig 15347 bp, 31 predicted proteins | sample AD_UKC057_MetaG_FD_184412 | JGI IMG/M metagenome (GOLD analysis project Ga0209606, IMG submission 184412) | Active sludge microbial communities of municipal wastewater-treating anaerobic digesters from USA - AD_UKC057_MetaG (SPAdes) (version 2) | ecosystem: Engineered > Bioreactor > Anaerobic >...
AAGACAGTGCCGCCAAAGAGTTGGCAAGACAGGCATATGACCATTCGTTTGTACAGTTGGGATTTGCAGACGAACTAAAGAATGATCTTCAGGCGTGTATTGATTGGTGCAAAGGCTATGGGATTGACATAAATTCGCCAGAATTTAAAGAGAGATTCAGGCCAATGTGGGTTGAGTGGTCTAAAGTAGCCAAGGCTGTTGCTCAGGATAAATTGGTTTGGGTTAAGCGTGCAGATTCATTGGCCAAAAAATTACAAGCACAGAACATAATTCCGACATTTTGTGATGTTCGTTACGACTATGAAATTGATTACATTTATGAAAATGGTGGTGAGGTCATTTTTATAAAACGACCAGGATTTGAACCAAGAAATCAGGAAGAATCAGATAGCTTTAAAATTATCGACGAACGATTTGCAGGTTTACAAAAAACAAACACAATTCTAAACGACACTTCGATCAAAAATCTCGGTGAGAATGTGTTCAATTTGCTTGTAAATCGAGGGTTTTTTGATAGAATAGATACACTTTAACACACACCCGTTTTTGAAAGGATTGTCATCATGTTCACACTCACAACAGAACAACTTTCGTCACTTGATAAATTTGTTCATGAATATATTCAGGCAGAAAATGCGGCAACTGGTTCTCGTTACGATGCAAATGCAAATGTAACAAATAAAAATGTAATTACTCTGTTAGGAGAAATGGTAAAACCAATTTTCCTACAGTATAATAGATACTCAAGATTCAACCAAATGGAGAAAGATTTTGGTAAAGATATTGCAGTAAACTATATTGATGATATAAACAAACATAGAATTTACCAACACGACGAAACTCATAGTTGCACCCCATATTGCCTAAGTATATCAATATATCCATTCTTACAAAATGGTTCAAGATGTATTGGTGGTATTACTGAAGCACCAAAACATCTATCATCGTTCTGTGGTGGTATGATTAATCTAATGAATCAACTTGCGGCATCAGTTGCCGGTGCGGTTGCAGTACCAGCAATGCTTGTTGCATTTGATCATTTTGCCAAAAAAGATTACGGCAAAGATTATTTAGAAACACATCGACATGAAATAAGGCAAGAGTTGGAGCACCTTATCTATTATCTTAATGAGCCGTCAAGCGGTCGTTCCGGGCAATCTATATTTTGGAACGTAAGTTTATTTGATCGAGAATATATCAATGGTCTTTACGGCGACTTTGTTTTCCCAGATGATATGACCAAAGTAGACGTAGAATCATTGATGAGATTGCAAAAATTCTTTTTGTCATGGTTCAATAAAGAAAGACAGCGTTCACTTCTCACATTTCCTGTCATTACAGCGGCAATGGTTTATGATAAAAATAAACAAATTGTAGATCAAGATTTTAAAAACACAGTTTGTAAAGAACTATCAGAAGGAAACGGGTTCTTTGTTTACCTTTCAGATAGTATTGAAAGCCTCTCGTCGTGCTGCCGCTTGAGAAATGAAATAAAAAATGAATTCTCATTTACACTAGGAAATGTAGGAGAAATGACAGGTTCCGTTAATGTAATTACAATTAACATGAACAGATTCATTCAAGATACATCAAGACTATCCAAAGAATTACATTTAGATTTTTCGGATTTGTTGATTTCAGAACTCAGAAAGTTCGTACAAAGAATACACAAGTATCACAGATCAATCAGGAATATCTATGAATCTATACGTGATCTGAAAATGTATCCTGCACATGATGCCCATTTCATAGAAATGAATCGACAATTCTCAACGATTGGTATTAATGGTCTTGTGGAAGGTGCCGAATTTCTTGGATATGAAATATCTCCAAATGAAAATTACATGAATTTCTGTGCAACAATTCTTCAAACAATCGCCGAAGAAAACAAGAAAGCAAAAGAAATTTATGGTTGTATGTTCAATACTGAATTTGTTCCCGGTGAAAACGCAGGGTATAAACTTGCTCAGTGGGATAAACGCGATGGCTATGTTGTTCCAAGAGAATGTTACAATTCATATTTTTACAGAGTAGAAGATGATGGGTTATCTGTAATTGAAAAAGCAAAAATGCATGGCAAGCTAGTAACACAGCATTTAGACGGTGGTAGTGCTGTCCATTACAACATGGATAGTTATATGACCGCCGAGCAATATTCAAAATTCCTTGATATCAATGCATATGTTGGTGTAAATTACTTCTGCACAAACGTCTTGATCACCTGCTGCGAAGAAGAATCATGTGGATTTATCAACAAGAACACAGAACATCATTGTGTTAAGTGTGGAAGTAAGAATATTTCACATGCAACCAGAATCATTGGCTTCTTAAAGAAGATCAAAAACTTTTCACAAGCCAGACAGGAAGAAGCCGCGCTTCGTTATTATCACAAAGACAAACCATGAAATACTTAACTGAACAGATCGTATTTCAGGAAATTCCAAGTGAAATTTCACTGGCCTTTGAAATCACAAATTGTCCTAGAAGATGTCCGGGGTGTCATACCCCGGAGCTTCAGGGCGATTGTGGTGAAGTGTTGACCATACAAAAATTTGATCAAATCTGTGAAAAGTATGCATCTTATGATGGTAAATATATGTTTGGGTGTGTTCTTTTTCTGGGTGGTGAACAGCATCCAGAAATAAATGATTTTCTTGAACATTGTCGCAAAAATGGCTTTAAAACTGCCCTTTACACCGGAGCGAATTCTGTTGATATAAATGTTTTAAAAAATCTTGATTATGTGAAGCTAGGGGAGTATAATGAAGCTCTAGGTGCTCTGGGGCAACCTACCTCAAATCAAGTATTATTTCAACTTCAGAGAATAAAGTGAGTAAACAAAATGATTGATATGAACCCAATTGTTTCAGATTTCAGAGTTATTACAAAGAAAATTATCGAAATTGAAATGGCACATCCAGACGCAAAACTTCCAAAATGTGCAGACGAAGGAAGCTCTGGGTTTGATCTTTGCTCAGTGGAAAGTGTTGTGATTGAACCTGGTGAACGAAGAATTGTTTCAACTGGTCTGAAATGGAACCCAAATGATAATACACTTGAAATGCAAATAAGACCTCGTTCTGGCCTTGCTGCAAAATATGGTATAACTGTGTTAAATGCACCTGGGACGATAGACGCAAGCTACAGGGGCATTATCGGTGTGATTCTATACAATACATCAGATCAGGCATACCAGATACCTGTTGGCGAACGCATAGCACAGGCAGTTATTGCAAAAGTTGAAAAGGGATTCGAATTCGAAGTTGTTAAAAAGGTTTCAGAATCTGAACGTGGCGAAGGTGGATTTGGTTCAACTGGTAAAATGTAATGATGTATTTCCGCGACAAGTCATTCTGTAATAAAGCCGATTGCATCCATGCTGAAGATTGTCCTTATTATTTTTCTGAAAAATTGAAGAAATGTGCCGAAAAGGTCAATTTACCCGTATCTTTTTTTGAACCAGAATGTTATCGACCAAAGAAAGCAGGTTCTTCTGATGTTACCCCCAATTGATACACATCTTTGTAATCGCTGCAAGAGATTAACCACCGTTTGGTGTTTTACAATTGCCGATGGTCAAATGCTTCAGCTTTGTAAAGAATGTATTGTAGATTTCGCACATGAAACTATGTCAACAATGAATGAAACTACGGCAAATAAATTTTTGACAAAAGTGTTGACATCCGAAAATTGATATGGTATCATCGTATTATCATCAAATGTGATGAAATATTAAATCAGATGGAGTAAACAAAATGGAAGATATCTACACAACCCTGAAGCTCAAAAAGCTGACCAAGCCTATTGAAGAAATGACCGACAAAGAAGCAAGGGCTGCTCTGAAAGACACACAGGGCAACATTACCAAGATTTGTAAGCACATCGACAAGCTTACGGCACAGATCGCAGCGGCTGAATTGAAAGAAATGACCAAAGCTGCCGCCAAACAGGGTGTGGTCAAAGCCAGTAACAAAGAAACTGGAAAGTTGACACCGACCGCAAAAACTGCTAAAAAGTAATCAAACAATTCTCTGTTTCCTGCAAGGTGGTCATGGAGATTTGTTTTTGGATTGTGCTGCCAGTCCTTGTGTGGCACAATCTTCTGGATGGGCTGCGAAGATGGTGGTTTCGCGGCAGACTGTAAATCTGCTCCCTTACGGGTAAACGTCGCTGGTTCGAATCCAGCCCCATCCATAGATTCATTGATAATAATATTTGAGTGACAAACCTTTTTGTATATCATTTTCCCTAAAATTTGAGAGACAAATTGGTAATTTGTGGGCGACCTGGTTTCGACGGGCAGTTGAAACTCATCTTGCATCGGGTAGTTGATCGAAAGGCTACCTTAAAAATCGGTCAGGCATAAAAAGCCAACGAAGAATCATACAACGCTGTAGCAGCCTAATAAGCCGCCAAAGCCATCCTATCAAATAGTGGTTGCGTCGATCTGATTAGGGTGTAACATAACAGCAACTAGATATCCCAACGATAGTGTTCTGTAGATGGGTATTGAAACTTAATGAACTGCTGGTAAATACAGGAATGTTATCTTTTAATCCTGTTTACCATAAGACAACAAAAAAGATAACGATGTAGATGGATGAGTGTAAATTTGTTCGGACAGGGGTTCGATTCCCCTCGCCTACACCGATGCCGAGTACAGTTCTTCATGGGAGAGTATTCCGGTAGTCCTCCCCTACCGAATGGAAAGATGTCTGAGTGGTTTAAAGAGTAGGTTTGCTAAACCTATGTGCCGAAAGGTACCGTGAGTTCGAATCTCACTCTTTCCGATGTGTATTTGTGAAAGGTTGGCTTAGAAGCAGCCATCCTCTAAGGAGTCGGGCAATTGCCATAAGGAACGAGAAAATTTAGGCAAAGGTAATGTTTCTAGGGCATTATCAAACAGTCCACGGTAGTAATCAGTGAAATCCCACTTCAAGTAAACTGGTTATTATCAAAAAGAACTGGCTGTGGAATTTCTCACGGTGATATTGTTAAAATTTATCACTGTTCTTTTGGTGTGGGTCGAGGTAAGTCAGCATTGCTGATACATAGCACCCCGTAACTGGTAAGGCTTTGATCACCCGTTTGGCGTAATAGCACATCACAAATACTAAGCTCAAGAGAGCTGTTATTCAGCTCGTGTGGTGTTTGTCTACCTTGAGCTTCCATGCTAGTATGGCGAAATTGGCAGACGCACAAGACTCAAAATCTTGCGGTAGCAATACTGTGTCGGTTCGACCCCGACTATTAGCATTGTGTGATCGCTGGCTGTGCCGGGTCACATAGAGTTCAGAAAGCTTGAGAATGATGTGATTCTGTACGGTTACGACATTCTTATTGCTAGGTGGATTCGCTGGTGTAGATACCATTTGAACTGTGAAGCAGTGGTATTGGCACCAGTCTTAGGGGATTAGTTCAGTTGGTGGAACGTCAGACTTTGATTCTGAATGTCGTTGGTTCGAATCCAGCATCCCCTATTGTGAATATTAGATATTTCTTTGGCTGTTTCTTTAGTCTAGTGTTTACATTTTTGTGTGGTAAAGAAACTCCCGACACCGGGGTATAACTCAGTTGGTAGAGTGCATGGTTTGGGGCCATGATGTCGCTGGTTCAAGTCCAGCTATCCCGATTGTTGATGTGGATGTGTCTGCTACTCTTGATCTACATCTACGTTCCAACCCAAGGTACGAGCAAAGCTTTGTGTAAGAGTAGCATTAAACTAAGGGAATTATGAAAAGATCAACACTCAGAAGTAAACAAAAATCAGAGTTCAAAAGAATGGTCGAGAAGTTTCCTGGTCGAAGTATAAAAGAATGGGCACTGTGCTTCGGCGTTAAAGATGCTATGATACGCAACTGGATTAAATCTATTGACACGAAAGGAATTACAAACTAATGGGATTTTCATCATTTTCTGAACATGCAAAGAGAATAATCGAAGCTGTTAAAAATAACGTCGATGATGATGATGCCAGAGAAGTCATCTACAAAGAATTTGTAGATATCTTTGGTGACATGGATTTTGACAATCTTGAAGAAATTGAAGGCATTGATCGTGTTATGGACAAGATCATTGCTGATTTAAACGAAGCTTCTGATGACGTTGAAATGGATGAAGAAGTCGATGAAGAAGATGACTGGGAAGATGATGAAGAAGTCGATGAAGATTTTGATGACGATTATCAAGATGACGATGAAGATTATTGACAATCATCAAAAATGGTGCTATTCTGAATGTCTTGAATCCCTCTGATTTTTACCTCTCATGATAAGTGCCAGCCAATAACTGGCACTTTTTTTTATAATAATGAAAAATAAAATAATTTTCTGTCAAGATTGCCATCATTCTCGTTGTATTCGTGGAAAAATCACAACATATTACTGTATGATTAAACCAAATTTACCAGTAGTTGCTGCGAAATCCACCTGCAAGAGAGCCAAACCCAAACAATATCTTTTTTAATTGTCAAAATTTTTATTGACATTTGTTAATGCTGATGTTATAATTAATAACATCGGAGGTAAGGTATATGATTAAAATTTTGAAAATGGATGAACAGTGTGAAGATCGCTGTATTATTGGTATGTTAGATGACGGCATGGGCATCGTCTATGATGGTGATGTATTTGATTGCGGTCAGGTTTCGCTATTCAACTTTTGCCCTGCTTGTGGCCAGGAATTGGAAATTAGACAAACAAAAACTGAAAGTGGAGTGAGGTTTATAAAAATATGATACACAAATGTTTCGTTGGAACTCGTTGGCATCTTCTTTCGCAGTTTGGATATGTTCAAAAAAATTCAAGCGATATGTTTTTGTTTTTGCATAACAATTCATATACGACTGGTGCAAATATCGCAGAATTCAATACCGATACTGCACCAGAAATAACCATTGGTGAACTTTTAAATAGGCTTAAAGAACAGCACACAACGCCAATAAAGCATATGTTTCACAATCATATTTCCATGTTCCAGAAACACAACACACCAGAAGTTCAACAAAAAATCATGACATGGGCCAATATGATTGTAAATTGTGTTAAGAACGGTCACAAAGTTTTAATTGCTGGTAATGGTGGTTCTGCTGCCGATGCTCAACATTTTGCTGCTGAACTTGTGGTGAGATTCAAAAAGAATCGACAGGGAATTCCAGCCATTGCATTAACCACCGACACAAGCATTTTGACGGCCCTTGTTAATGACTTTGGTATGCTCCACATGTTTTCACGCCAAGTCGATACGTTTGGCGAAAATGGGGATGTTTTCATCGCAATATCAACATCTGGGAACAGCGAAAATATACTTGAGGCAATCGAATCAGCAAATAGCAATCTTTTAAATGTGATTGTGCTAACAGGTAAAGATGGTGGCGAAGTAAAGCACATGGTATCTGAAGATGAAATTCTTATAGTCGATGAAAAGGAAACCGGAAGAATACAGGAATTTCATGAGTTTGTATTACATGCCATTGCAGAACTTGTTGAAATTCAATTTGAAGAAAAGGTTGAGAAATGATATGCCTGGTGAAAAAACTGCCAGAATAAAAGCCGACCGAATTGCCGAAATGCTCAGAATGTTGAAAAAACATCCCCTTCTTACCAATAGAGAACTTAGCAAAATGTTCAGTGTCAATATCAACACAATTGCTATGTGGAAAAGAAAAGCAAATGAAAATCAGTAATCAAAAGAAACTTGAAAATGTAATTGATGAGGCCAAGAAAATAATTGAACTTGCAAAAATTGCCATTGATGAGATAAAAGAACATCAAAAATGGCAGAAAGAACACGCATGGTATGTATCTGAACCATGTCAATCAAGAAAATACGCCAGAGTTAAACGACAATCAATGGAACTTCAAGAACATCTTATAGTTTTAAGAGGTAATAGAAAAAATGGAAGAAATTAAAACAAAAGGAACAATTACCAAAAAAAGAACTCATTGAAATGGGTTTTGTGTTTGGTTCTTAAATTAAATTATGCAACGAGAAATTTTATTTCGGGCGAAATATCAACAATCTGAAGATGTGAATGATTTGAAATGGGTTTATGGTCATCTGTGTTTGGATTCTCACCTATATCGAAGTTCATTACCAGCTATTCAAACTGTTCCAAATCCATATGAGATATCTCAATCAAAAATTCTTTATACAATTCATCACCCAGAAACAATCAGTCAATTTATTGGTTGCAATGACATAAACGGTAATAAAATTTTTGAAGGCGATATTCTCCGAGATGAAAATGGAAACACCGGTTTTGTAGTTTTCATCAATGGTTCATTTGAAATAGAACAAATCACAGGAATACAATCAGACTGGTACAATTCATTCTATGACCCAGATGGTCGTAGTTTTTCGTGGAATGAGCTTGAAATAATCGGAAATATACACGACAAAAAGGATAAACAATAATGGAAGAAATTAAACAAGAACATCCATCACAGATACAGGTATCTTTTTCAAGATGTCAATCTTCACATCCAGTTTCATTTTATGGTTCAGATATTGGTTGTAACTCTTACATAATGCTGGAAATCAGAACCAGTGTTAAAACCAGAAAACTATCAAACGACTATTATTTTGCCGACAAAATCATTCTTCGTGCAAGGTTGTCACCAAATCAGTTCGCAGAACTGCTTACAACCATGAATACAATGGGTGGAGTTCCTGCCACGCTTGAATATTTCTATCATAATGGATTACAAGAAGGTAGAATTCCAGAACCAATCCATAAAGATAAAGTTGAAATATTCAAAAAGGAAATCGAGCTTGATGCTCAACAGGTTTTTGTGTCAATAAATGACTTGACAAAAGAGATAAATGATCTTAAAATAAGCAATAAACAAAAGGATAATCTTGTTAAGAAGATTAATGGCCTGAAATCACTTTTCATCAGCGGAATTCCTTTTATCATTGATCAGGCACAAGAACAGGTCGATAAAATTGTGACTGCCGGTAAAAGCGTGATTGATTCCTTTTATACAGGTGTCATAAGCAGGCTTGGAATCGAAGCATTGAAAGATGCTATTAAGGTAAAGATGATAACTAAGGGGGATTCGGTAGATGATAATAATTAAAAAGAGTCCTACCGCAGATTCAAGATGCTGCGATGCCAAGAATGTAAGCAAGGAAACTTTAATTGAATCAACCAGATTCCACATACGAGATGTTTTCCGATCAATGGATTTTTTATGTCAACTAGTCGAAAATGCTGGGTTTGAACACGATAGACATAAACTTGAAACGATGGATGCTTTTCACAAAGCATTTACCGGTGGTTTCATTGATGAAACATGGTGGAACGAACACAAGAAAGAGCGACACCATTTACCAGAAAATCTTGAAGATGTAAATCTGGTTGATGTTCTGGAGCATATTGCTGATTGTGTAACTGCTGGAATGGCAAGAAGTGGCAAAGTAAGACCATTGACAATCAGTAATGAAAAACTACAGAAAGCATTTCAGAACACTGTGAATTTGTTGATCAGAAACATTAAAGTCGAGGATTGATTATTATGAAAATGGTAAAAGGAAGAATCATTTTACAAGACGCTACGAGCTTTACACCAAATTACAATTTCATTGATTATATTGACATGGATTGTAATAAAGTTTCAATACCATTAAAAACTGTGATCAGATTATATGAAGGTGCTAGATACAAGTTTGTAAAAGATGGTGTTGATTGGGGTAAATTCTGTGATGCAATGTTTAAAACGGATGACAACACATGAGTGGTGGTAGCTATGATTATCTTTGTTACAAAGATGTATTTGAACTTGAATCACAACGCGAACATATCGTTCGTATGAGAGATCGCCTTATTGAACTTGGTCATTTGGATGCTGCCAAAGAAACTGAAAGTATTCTTTTGGTTCTTGATTCATTTAAGGTCAGGATGGTGTCCAGATTAGAGCGATTAAAAGCAGTTTGGCAAGCTGTAGAATGGTTAGATTCTGGTGATTCTGGAAAAGACTGCGTTGATGACGCTATAAAAGAATATCAGGAGAAGTGATTTATGGAAGATTTTATTTGTTTCATATTGATGTGTATTGGTGTGTTATTTCTGATTGCTGTGTTTGATGCCGGTATTGACGCAGTGGATAAGAAAGATGATCTGATAAACAGAGCAATCCAGAACAAACTTGGTCAGTACTATATTATAAACAACAAACAGGTTTTTAAGTTCAATGTTGAAATGGTTGGTGAAGTGAAGTGATTTTCGTTTACACGATAAAAGACATTTTCATTCTGTTAATTCTTGGCTTCTGGGTATTTATCCTCTTGTATTCTTTATGTTTAGATGTTTACAGGAAGTGGAGAAAAAGAAAATGAACACAACAATAGAACAGGCCAATAAACAACTCTATGATTGGTAAAATGATCATGTTGAATGTGGGATGATTATGTGTTTATTATACGCTCTTAAACTATTAAAAAGACACGGTGGTAAACTAATAATTAGCTTTCAACCAAACCTTCATTTTATGGTTTGTGTTAATGGTAAAATATTACACGGAACCAACAGAGGAACCAAGGGATGGAGAATTGAAGAATTGGATGCAGCCGCGCTTGCAACATGGTTTAAAAGCGGTTTAATGAAAACCAGATAGGGTGTGTCAAAATAATTGTTGACAAAGATTAAATAAAATGTTAATCTTGTGAGGAAGATTTTAAACAAAGGAATATAATAATGAAAAATGGTGAATCTCTGGTCAAAGAAGGTTCTTCCCTTTTAATCAAACCGAACACAGAAGCTAAGAGCTTTTTGTGGATGTATATACCAAAATATCCATTTTATGGAGTTAAACGCATAATACATTGTGGGAGTTTAAATGAAACACTTTATTAAATTATTTTTGTGCTTATCGTTATTTTCAATTGGCTGTAATAATCCAATACCATGTCACTACATTTGATGGTGAACTTGATGAACTGATTAAAAAATTGCTTCTAATCAGGTCAAAGAAATCTGTATTGGTCGATGCTATTAGAACGGAGAATAAATTATAATATGATAGAAATGATTAAAATGTGTAACTTGGCTGCGATTGCAGGTATCTTGCTTGGATGTGCTGTCCATATCGGACAAATCGCAGCAGAACTAAAAGAACTGAACACGATACTGAAATCATGGGAAATCAGAATAGAGCAGATACATAAACCATAAAGGAATATAAAAACTATGATATACAACTCAAAACATCTGACTGATAAAATTCTTGATCTGCTTAACGATGCGAAAGACTCGGACTTAACGTTCATTGATACATTTGGAGCATTAACTGTTGCTAGAATGGTTCATGAACGAACATTTAACAAATTACAAGACAGTCGTATAAAAGTCAATAAATGTGTTATTAAAAATAAAAGGAAAATCAGAATAGAACAGATACATAAACCATAACATTTTATAACAAAATGTAATAAAGGCTTGCAATTGCAAGCCTTTTGTGTTAAGATAATCTTATACAAATGAAAGGGAAATTCTAATGATCATTGATGTGGCCATATGCACCAAAGCACACGAATGTCAATTTCTTACTTTAGTTGAAGGTAAAAAATATGATGTTTCTAAATGTGAAGATGGTGGACTTTTGATATTCATCAAAGATGGGTGGTTTAAACTGATAGAGTGGTCAGAGAATTTAACCATTCTTGAGGATTAGTTAATGTTTTACCAAACCAGAAAGGCTTAAAAATAAATGTCAAAAACAGAATCAATTAACTGTGATAACTGTGGTAAAGAGTTGATCTGTGATACACAATATCCTCATGTGTATGCACTTGAGTTAAAAGCAATTGATGTCAACAAACGATCTAGTGGTGGTATTTATGCTGTTGTTGTAAGACCACCACTAGATGGAACTAAACATTTCTGTAATAAGAAATGTTTGCGGGAGTTTTTGGATGGATTTTAAAATCATAATAATCTTAACAATTCTCATCTTCATAACTGCCTGTGAAAAGAAAGGTAATTATGTTGATGTTGGGCCTGCACTTGTCGATGAAAATCTCTTACCAAAAAGCAAATGATCAAATTAAATAAATGGAAGATCGGGATTTCCGCACGCAATAGGAAAGAATGTTTTGTAGGAATGTCATATGTAGAAAACTGGTTGTGTTAAAAATAACCGAATCTTAAAAGGAGCAAATAAAATGGATAGACAAATTATATTCCGAGGGAAACGTATCGGCGATGGCAAGTGGATTGAAGGATACTTAGTCGAAAGATTGCCACCAAAACACTGCGTGACGCCTAAAGATTACGAACCGGAGCCGAGCGAATGGTATATCGTAGAAACTGGATTCGCAGACTGGGACATGCCGCGTCCATTAAATATTACAAAGGTGGATGGGAACACGGTTGGACAATTCACTGGATTAGTAGACCGGAACGGAACAAAGATTTTTGAAGGCGATCTTCTTGAGCGGAAATACCGATCAATGAATATAAGAGGGCAAATGTCAGACCATTGCGACCGAGAGGTTGTTAGCTTTGGCAGATGCGAGCTTACGATTGACGATATTGATCTTGTTACTTACTGTTGGATGCTTGGGAATGAGCCTCTTGAAGATGATGATCTCGCCCTATGCACTTCTGAACCCTTATGGTGGCTAGCGTCGGGTAGTCTGCAATATACTGTCTGCGGGAACATTCACGACAACCCGGACTTAGTTGATGAAAATCTTCTAACAAAGGATAAATTAAAATGATCGAATTAAATTATTTATATATTGATCAATTTGGTAACACTTATTATGTTAAAGGAAACATAGACAGACCACCGGGCGTTGTCAGATACAATAAAATATTAAACCAGTGGGTGTGTGAATCTAATGATTCATATAAATTAAGATCACCACACACAAAAGAAATGGAAGATGATTTGAAAAAGTGTTATTTGTGTCTTGGACAAAACAAATGAAAAGTAAAAAATGGTCAAGACGGAGATCAAAGAGCAAATACATAAATTTGTTTGGTAAAATACCAAAATTAAATAAAATTTTCCCTCAATTAATTGCTTATGAAATTTGTTCAATTCAACCATTATCACAAGAAGATTTCTTTAACAAAATGGAAGAACGAAAAACATATTATGCAAAAATTGCAAAGTTTGGTTCATTTTATCCATCGTGGCTGTCACCACTTATTTTTGACGGTAAAGAATTTATACCAGCACAGCAATTTATAAACTGGTTTGGCAGGGATAAAATATTAAAATCGAAGCGCCAAATTTATTTAAAAATGCGAGGTATTTTATAAATGATTGAGCATTGGCAGTTAAAACAAAGACAAAGCTTACCACTTGAAGGCAAGATTTTATTTTCACAAAAACGAATTAAAGAATTTTATGAAAAGCTTGAAGGACAAATAAAATGATTAAGTTAATGAAAGGTGATTGTCTGGAAAGAATGAAAGAAATTCCTGATGGCAGCGTTGACCTGACAGTCACTTCGCCGCCGTATGATAATCTGAGAACTTATAACAATACCTTACAATGGAATGAATCAATCTGGAAGCAGGTGTTAAAAGAGCTTTTCAGGGTTACTAAGCAAGGTGGCGTTGTTGTGTGGGTTGTTGGTGATGCTACTATTAAAGGAAGCGAAACAGGCACAAGTTTTAAGCAGGCGTTGTGGGCTATGGAGTGTGGGTTTAATCTACATGATACTATGATTTATGAAAAAGCTCAGGCGTGTTTTGGTAGCAATCTCTGCTATCTGCAGAGCTTTGAGTATATGTTCGTTTTTGCCAAAGACAAGCCCAAAACAATAAACTTTATACGCGACCGCAAAAACGTGAGGGGCAATGTCACGGAAAGCACGGTTTCAAAAGGCATGAATACAAACGGCATTTCAGGGGCAAGAATACCCAAAACTGCAAAAGAGTTTGGTAAAAGAAAAAATATTTGGAAGTATGGCGTTGGCGGCGGGAACACAGGACACCCTGCGCCATTTCCCGAACAATTAGCCAATGACCACATAATATCATGGTCGAACGAAGGCGATACCGTTTTCGACCCGTTTATGGGTTCGGGTACGACTGGTAAAATGGCGGTATTAAACGGTAGGAACTTTATCGGTATTGAAGTTGTGAAAGAATATTTTCAAATTGCTAAAGAACGAATTGTAAAACAACACAATTCTTTAAAAGCAAAGCAAATCCAGATACTCCAATTAAAATCGACATTATATGATCAAATTAAATAAATTCAAGACAGGCATCTCAAGACGGAATAGAATACCATTATATTTCGGATTGAGTTATGTACACAATTGGGATTCTCCAAATGTTTTGTTGCGTGGTATTGTGAGATCGCCATTGTTTACAAGAGAAGCTGTACAAATAAGTCCAATTCTGGAACCAATGAGTAAGAGCTTCTACATTGATTACATAAATTTGTTAAAAGATAAAATCATTAAATCAAGACGTGAAATTTATAGAAAGATGAGAGATATTCTATGAAAGAACCAAAATCAATCCAGTTGTATGAATGAACAGGAGAAATTAAATGATTGATGTTAAATTAGTTAAGTGTGTTTTAAAAATGACAGAGATTTTCAATAAAAAGAATATTGAATATAAACTTAATGAATCTTATTGTGCATTAAGAAATCTTCTTTCTTTTAACATTAAAATCAATGACAAATATAAAACAATTTCAACAACTTATGAATTTATAGAAGGTTGTGGATGGATTACATTTTAAGGAGTTAAAAACATGAGCGTAAGAACAACTGCCGACGAAAAAAGAGATGAAGCAAAAGAACATATTAATGATGCATTGAAGTGTTTAACTGAAATTATTGATGATGAAATCTGGGGATATGAAGATTACAACGAAGATTACAAGGATAAACTTGAGAATTCAATGAATCTTCTACGTAAAATAAGAAGAATGTTATAAAAGCAAAAGGAGCAAATTAAATGATCGACGTATTTGAACAGATTAAACCATTGCTTTCTTTCAACACCCCTGATGATTTCTATTTTCTTCAGGTATTCCAGAGAAGAAAAGATATGGCCAATGGAGCCAAGAAGAACACTATTATTATCAAGGATTATTACATCCACTCAATGGAATACTTTGAAAAGAAGTACCCAGAGATAAAAGCTCTGTGTGAATTCTATGGTGCAAGAGCTGGATTGCGTTTGAATAAGCGATCATTCCAGAAATGCACATTTAGAACTATGTTGAACATTACTGCACAGATAATGCAGGAAGATTTTCATTCAACTAAACAAGCTTTCAGTAAAGCTGCTGGACAATGCCACAATGACCCTGTTAAAAAGTGGATTGTGGATATTGATGAGAAAGATCAGACGCTTGTAAACGTCGTTT
>Ga0209606_1003633_pt1 | contig 15311 bp, 8 predicted proteins | sample AD_UKC057_MetaG_FD_184412 | JGI IMG/M metagenome (GOLD analysis project Ga0209606, IMG submission 184412) | Active sludge microbial communities of municipal wastewater-treating anaerobic digesters from USA - AD_UKC057_MetaG (SPAdes) (version 2) | ecosystem: Engineered > Bioreactor > Anaerobic >...
CAAGGAAACTCTCAGTTATTCTTCTGCACTCATCAATAAGAATATTCGTATCAATAGCATCAAAGTATTTTTCTTTCAGAATGGCACTGTCGAGGTTTGTAAGAACGATGCGGGCATGAGTCTCTTTAAGCTCCATTCCCAGCGAAAAGCGCGAATAGGGAAGGTATTCAATGACCTGAGCCTTTCTTCCGCCGGTTGAATCCTCAAATCCCCTTTCGGAAATCAGTCCAATCTGAACCATATCTTTTATATTACTGCTGACAGTCGTTATGCTGAGGTTTAAAATACGCGAAATATCAAGTTTCGTAACTCTTTTCTTTTCCTGAATAACTCTGAATATTTTTTTGCGGTTATTGTTTTTTACAACTTTCTGATAAAATGAATCAAGATCTAACAAAGCAAACTTCCATTATTATTAAATATTCAGAAAATACCGCATAAATTTCAAAAACAGGCGGTATATATCGTCCGTATTGCATCAAACCGTCGTAAATCTCTAAAAAAATGAATAACGATTCTCACAAAACACGACGAGAAAAACATCAATAATCAATATGTCAAGGAAAAGAAACTTTATTAAATGATTTTTAATAGACTTTTAAATACCAGTTTAATATGTTTGTTGAGTTGAGAATACCAAGAACCATAAGGATGGAAATATGGATATCAAAAAAATCACCTATTTATCGGCTCCAAATTGTTACGAACTCACCATAGGCAAACAGAAAATGATCGTCGCGACCGATTTCGGTCCCAGAATAATGCACCTCTCGATTGACGGAGGGGAAAACATGCTTTTCAATGACGAGGCTGAAAAATTCAAAAGCGGTGACTGGAAAATCTACGGAGGTCATAGACTCTGGGTTTCGCCTGAAAACCGCTGGGATCTTGATCCGAACAATGAAAAATGCGATGTTATACTCGGTGAAAACAGCATAACCGTAAAGAAACTTAACAAAAACACTGATCTCGAAAAAACAATTACCGTAACTGAAAAGAATCAGCGTTTCAACGTAACTCACACAATAACAAACAAGGGACAGTTTCTTTTCGCCGGAGCAATCTGGGCACTCACCTGCTTTAAACCTAAAGGAACAATTTTTGTTCCATGGGCATCACATGGAAGCTTCAAGATGAGCAAAATCATCTATTGGAACCAGTGGACCGACAAAAAAACCAACGTCAACAGTTCTCAGTTCTCTCAGAACGATGATTACTTCATGATTAACATAAACGGTGAAACCAGCAAAATCGGTTCAGCAGCCTATGACGGTTATGTCGGAATAACAACAGACAATTATACTTTTATAAAGAAATTCGACAGAGTAAACACAAATGATTATCCGGATGACAACTGTGCGGTTGAATGCTTTACATGCGCAGACTTTGTTGAACTTGAAACATTGAGTCCAAATGTTGTATTTGCTCCGGAAGTTACATATTCTCATACGGAAGAATGGTTTCTTTTCGGATCAAAAGTAAATGTTTCGGATAAAAAAGCAATCGATCAGATGATCAGATAATCGAAATGAATCACGCCATTTCAGCGTGATTCATTCTTTTTTTTATTAAACTAAGTTATATAAAAAAGAATTGCAGTTTTCATGTTATAGTAGGCTGTGACATTATTGAGGTCAGGCGTAATGAAATCAGTTCCACTAATTCTCATCGCTGTAATATATCTCGCTTACATAAGTCTCGGGCTTCCTGACGGTATTTTCGGCGTAGCATGGCCCGGCATCAGGCTCGACATAAAACTTCCGCTCGAATACGCCGGAATCATTACGACACTGCTTATAATATGCAGTGCTACATCAAGTTTTTTCAGCGGTGCGGTAGTACAACGTATAGGTACAGGAAAACTGATTCTTTTCAGCTGTTTTCTTACAGCATCCGCGCTTTTCGGTTATTCTATAATGCCGTCCGCTTTGTGGATTTTTATTTTCGCACTGCCTCTCGGCTTCGGTCAGGGAGCAGTTGATTCCGGATTAAACCACTATGTCGCGAATAATCTGTCATCACGTCACATGAACTGGCTTCACTGCTGCTGGGGCATCGGTGCGGCAACAGGGCCGTTTATTTTCAGCGCACTCACAACAGCCGGAAAATCATGGCGCTCATCATATACTGCAATATCAATCATCCAGTTTACGCTTCTCATTTTTTTCATATTCACCATTTCTCTCTGGAAAACAGAAAAAAGAAACAAAACCGAATCAACACGCCATGAAACCATGAAAGCTTATTTAAAACTGTTCACATCGCGCGCGCCATTGCTTGCGATGCTTGTATTTTTCGTCTATACCGGACTCGAATTCTGTGCAGGCCTTTGGGCGAACAGTATGTTTATCGAATCCAGGGGAATACCGAAGGCTACAGCCGGAACATGGATAGGAATGTTTTATTTTTCTCTTACAGCAATGCGCTTCGTCTCAGGTTTTATCGTCGATCGAATCGGAAATAAAAACATGATACGCGCCGGACTCATTCTTGCCGCATGCGGCATTTCACTTTTATTCTTCAAAACAAGTCCCGCACTTTCAATAGCCGGTATGATTATAACTGGTGCAGGATTCGCACCTATTTATCCATGTATGATGCACGAAACGCCGAAACGCGTTTCAAAAAACATGTCGCACCTTCTGCTCGGATGCGAAGTAGCATCGGCGAATTTCGGAGTAATGCTTTTAACTACCGGCACAGGTAAATTCATTGCAGCCACGTCTCTCGAACTGCTTGTTCCGATTATGCTCGCGTTTGCTTTTATTCTGATATTCGCGTCGGAATCGTTGAATAGAACGAAACTATCAACAACTGATTAATATTGGGGGTTCATTTATGTTTCGATTTACGACTAACATCTCACTTCTCGCAATGGTTTTTATATAGTGAAAACTCAGCACCATAAAAAAATAAATATCTTTACTTAACAAAAAGAAACTCATTACTTAGAGCTTCTTTTTAATATTATTTTCTAGTTATTATTTCTTAGCTGCTTTCACCTTTTCTAATTCGACAACAGCATCATCATAATTTTTTTTAGCTTTTAACTGGTTTTGAGATGCAGAATCTTTTTTCGATATAGCCTTTGCAACTTTTTGCTCGCCGGTCTTTATTTTTTTATCGCAAGCTTTTAATTTGCTGTTAAAATTTCTCATATCTGCTTTTTCTTTATCGTCTATTATTTTCATTTCAGACCTAGCTTGCATAGCTTCTTCTTTATCTTTTGATTTCGATTGTTTCTCCAGTATTGTTTTAGCTGCTTTGTTCTCTTTTTCTCTCCGCATTATCTCAGCATAAATTCTTTTTTCGTCACTTTTGCCTTCATTTATCATTTCATTCCCGGCTTTAATTTCAGCGTCTGCTTCTGAAACTTTTTTATCAGCATTATCTAAAGCTGTTTTATTTTTAACAACTGCATTCTCGGCACGCTTTATATCGGCATCTTTTTTATCCGCAGAAACATTTGATGATTCATTTTTTTTTGGAGAATTTTCTTCTCCCGAAATAAAAGATGATGAAAAAATTGCAAATACGGAAATTGCTGCAACAATAGAAAAAATTCTTTTCATAAAAAACTCCAATTTTATAATTAATTTATGTTACTTGTAAATTGGCTTTTATGCAAGGATTAAACATGTTAAATTTTATTTAATTATGATATAATCGGTTATTGATTTTGTCTTATGAACTGTTAGCATTTGAACATTTTTTTACATTAAGCGATAAAACAAAAGTGCTGTAACAGCAACACCGCACCAGCAAAACTGAATCCGAAAGTATTAGCAATCCAGTGCAGTCCGAAATTAGATTCCGGAAATACTGCTACGCTTCTCAATGAATTGATAACAGAAATGAATTAAACATATACATTTCGGCTTATTTCTCTAAACGCATGTAACCGTTCTTCCTGATTTTTTTACTCTATACATCGCTTCATCCGCCTTCTGAATAAGAGATTCGCTGTCACTTCCATTTGAAGGGAAAATTGAGATACCGATGCTTGCCCCGACGCTGACGCTGTTGCCGCCGATAATTACCGGTTCTGTGATTATATCTTTAATTCTTCGGGCGATGAGTTCAGCTCCGGAACCGAAATTTATTTCTCCCGTAACGATAACAAATTCATCTCCGCCGACGCGTGCGACTATGTCGGACTCTCTAACGATTCCGCTTAACCGCTCGGCAATTTCTTTCAGCAGCAGATCGCCGGCATCGTGACCGTACGTGTCATTGACCGGTTTGAATCCGTCAAGATCGATATAGATCACCGCGAATGCAGTCTTGTTTCTTGAAGCGAGAGCAATGGTTTTATCCAGAAAATCGACGAGGAGCCTCCTGTTTGCAAGACCGGTAAGCACATCATGATGGGCCAATGTGAAGTGTTCAATACTTCTTTCAAAAATCTCTTTCTGATTCTTGAGTAGGCGTTCGATTATCCTCGGTATGCTGAAAATAAGAATTCCGATCATGATAATATACACGGTCCGGTAAACCTGCCCGAGCAAATCACCGCAGATCAGTTTGTCTGCAATTGACCGGTCAAAGTACGGATAAGCAGCCGCGAAAAGAATATTCATCGCGGCTACAGTTATAATAGTGGAATAAACTATGAGCTTTCTATCATGGCGGAGCGCTGCAAGAAAAAGAATCACTGGATAAATTAGAAGTGTTGCAGTAGTGACAGGAGTGAGCGCTGAATTAAAATATGTGTCGAGACCATTGTAAAATGTAAGCAATAAAATATCTATAGTGACGGAGATATACCGTATCCAGATATAGTTTTTCTTTTTCAGGATGAAAACAGCAAGAACACCGTTGTATATGAGGCAGCTTCCGAGAAGCATCATTCCCACAAATCCGATAATATCTTTCTCCGCGATGAATTTAACAAATGCGAGTAAAAAGAGAATCCCATAAAGAGGCCAGTGGAAATTAAGTGCGAATTGTTCAGCTCTGTAAGCTTCGTCATCATACATTTTATTGTATATATTCATGTTCTTCCCTTCATTTGAAATATACCTCTTCCGTAGAGTGCTTTCAATCAAAAATACACTTTACCATAAATCGTCCGGTACCTGTTGATTGTTTTGTAATATAGAGAGACAGCATTTTAAATATTGAAGCCCTCATCATCATTTTAATTTATTTTAAGCATAAAAAAACCCTACCTGAAAAACAGGTAGGGTTTTTAATAATATGGTCAAGCCTCACGACTGATTAGTAATGGTAGGCTGAATACGTTACCGCACTTACACCGCCATCCTATCGACCTCGTAGTCTTCGAGGAGTCTTCAGGGGGGTTAAACCCCCGGGGAGATCTCATCTTGGAGTAGATTTCCCGCTTAGATGCTTTCAGCGGTTATTCCTTCCGAACATAGCTACTCGGCTGTACCGCTGGCGCGATAACCGATGTACCAGAGGTTCGTCCATTCCGGTCCTCTCGTACTAGGAACAGATCTCCTCAAATCTCCAACGCCTGTAGAGGATAGGGACCAAACTGTCTCACGACGTTTTGAACCCAACTCGCGTTCCGCTTTAATTGGCGAACAGCCAAACCCTTGGGACCTTCTCCAGCCCCAGGATGCGGAGAGTCGACATCGAGGTGCCAAACAGTGCCGTCGATATGAACTCTTGGGCACTATCAGCCTGTTATCCCCGGCGTACCTTTTATCCGTTGAGCGATGGCCCTTCCACTCGGGACCACCGGATCACTAACCCCAACTTTCGTTTCTGCTCGACTTGTTTGTCTCGCAGTCAAGCTCCCTTATGCGTTTACACTCTGCGCACGATTTCCGTCCGTGCTGAGGGAACCTTTGGGCGCCTCCGTTACTCTTTAGGAGGCGACCGCCCCAGTCAAACTGCCCGCCAGACATTGTCCTGATCCCGGATAACGGGTATCAGTTAGTAATCCAACAAAGTAAGGGTGGTATTTCAACAACGACTCCATCGAGACTGGCGTCCCAACTTCAAAGTCTCCCACCTATCCTACACATACGTTGCCAAATCACAGTGTCAGGGTACAGTAAAGGTGCACGGGGTCTTCCCGTCCAACTACAGGTAGTCAGCATCTTCACTAACATTACAATTTCACCGAGCCTCTTGTTGAGACAGTGACCAAGTCGTTACACCATTCGTGCAGGTCAGAACTTACCTGACAAGGAATTTCGCTACCTTAGGACCGTCATAGTTACGGCCGCCGTTTACTGGGGCTTCAATTCAAAGCTTCGCATGATAAATCACGCTAACCTCTCCTTTTAACCTTCCAGCACCGGGCAGGTGTCAGACCCTATACTTTATCTTACGATTTTGCAGAGCCCTGTGTTTTTGCTAAACAGTCGCTTGGCCCATTTCTCTGCGACCTCTTCATGCTCCATATGTTCTACTTCACACTAAAAAGGCGTCCCTTTTCCCGAAGTTACGGGACTAATTTGCCGAGTTCCTTAACAAGAGTTATCTCGAGCGCCTTAGGTTATTCACCCCACCCACCTGTGTCGGTTTGTAGTACGGTCGGTCTGCTTCGCGTTTAGAAGTTTTTCTTGGCAGCCTAGAATCATGACCTTCACTCGGTTGCCCGAGCTCCCCTATTGCCTCAGCCATAAGACATCCGGATTTACCTGGACATCAAGCCTACACTAAGAACAGAGTAATCCAACACTCTGCGCCATTATCTTTCTGCGTCACTCCATCACGATTACCTCCGCAAACCGGTGCAGGAATATTAACCTGCTTCCCATCGACTACGCTGTTAAGCCTCGTCTTAGGGGCCGACTAACTCTGAGATGATTAGCATTGCCCAGAAAACCTTGGGTTTTCGGCGAATATGTTTTTCACACATTTTATCGTTACTCATTCCGGCATTCTCTCTTCTGTACAGTCCAGTCGTCCTCACGATCAACCTTCATCCCGGTACAGAATGCTCCCCTACCACTCATTGCTGAGTCCAAAGCTTCGGTAGTATGTTTAGCCCCAATCATTTTTGGCGCAGAATCACTCGACCAGTGAGCTATTACGCACTCTTTGAAGGAATGGCTGCTTCTAAGCCAACCTCCTGGCTGTCTGTGTGATTCCACATCCTTCCTCACTTAACATACATTTTGGGACCTTAGCTGTTGGTCCGGGTTGTTTCCCTCTCGACCACGAATATTATCACCCGCAGTCTGACTCCCGTGCTCTCACGTTGTCGCATTCGAAGTTTGATAGAGTTTGGTAGATTGGTAAACCCCCTAGCTCTTTCAGTGCTCTACCTCAACAACGAAACACACGAGGCTAGCCCTAAAGCTATTTCGGGGAGAACCAGCTATTTCCAAGTTTGTTTGGCCTTTCACCCCTATCCACAGTTCATCCGAGGCTTTTTCAACAGACACCGGTTCGGTCCTCCACAGGGTCTTACCCCTGCTTCAACCTGACCGTGGATAGATCACTTGGTTTCGGGTCTACTTAATATAACTATCGCCCTATTCAGACTCGGTTTCCCTTCGGCTCCGTGATTTCTATCACTTAACCTCGCTATATTAAAGTAAGTCGCCGGATCATTCTACAAAAGGCACGCAGTCAGGCATACATTGCTGCATAGCCCTCCTACTCCTTGTAAGCATACGGTTTCAGGTTCTATTTCACTCCGCTCACAGCGGTTCTTTTCGCCTTTCCCTCACGGTACTTGTTCACTATCGGTCACTGACTAGTATTTAGCCTTTCGAGGTGGTCCTCGAGAATTCCCACAGGGTTTCACGTGCCCCGCGGTACTCAGGTGCCGCTCTTGCAAGATATCTGCTTTTCACTTACGGGGGTATCACCCTCTTTGCCCCTCTTCCCAGCAGGTTCAGTTAAACAGATATTTTGTAACTTGCAGCACAATTTGCAGATTGTGCTCAAACGGTCCTATTACCCCGACGTTACAACGGCTGCAGCCTTTAACGTAGACATCGGTTTGGGCTCTTCCCCTTTCGCTCGCCACTACTTAGGGAATCGATCTCTCTTTCTTTTCCTCCGGGTACTTAGATGTTTCAGTTCCCCGGGTCTAGCTTCCGCTACCTATTTATTCAGTAGACGGATATACAGGTTTTACCTGTATGGGTTTGCCCATTCGGTCATCCCTGGATCAACGGATGCTTACTCCTCCCCAAGGCTTATCGCAGTTTGCCACGACCTTCATCGCCTGTCAGTGCCAAGGCATCCACCGTACGCCCTTATTCGCTTGACCATATTATTTTATACATAACATTTCTGTTATATATGGTTCTCCTAGGCGCTCTTTTCGTTTTGTAAAGATGCTTTCTAATTTTTTAAGTTTATCTCTAAACTTAACCATTGTTTTCAAAGATCTGGTTCTTATGGAACCATATAGTTCAACATATCTCTATGTTAAGCTATATGGTCCCACATTTGCTTCGTGATTTCTCACTTATGTGGAGGTGATCAGGATCGAACTGACGACCTACTGCTTGCAAGGCAGTTGCTCTCCCAGCTGAGCTACACCCCCAAACTTGGGCCTGAGTGGGATCGAACCACCGACCTTACGATTATCAGTCGTACGCTCTAGCCATCTGAGCTACAGGCCCGCTCAATGACTCTTTCAAAACTGAGTAGTATCTAAAAAATAAGCCATCCTTGGTTTCTATCCTTTTAAAGGAGGTGATCCAGCCGCACCTTCCGATACGGCTACCTTGTTACGACTTCACCCTCTTCACCGACATTACCTTAGTAACCTTCCCCCTTACGGTTAGATCAGCCACTTCGGGTACTGTCAACTCAGATGGTGTGACGGGCGGTGTGTACAAGGCCCGGGAACGTATTCACCGCAGCATTCTGATCTGCGATTACTAGCGATTCCAGCTTCATGCAGGCGAGTTGCAGCCTGCAATCCGAACTGAGAACGGTTTTTTGAGATTAGCTTCGCCTCGCGGCTTCGCAACCCTTTGTACCGCCCATTGTAGCACGTGTGTAGCCCTGGACATAAGGGCCGTGATGATCTGACGTCATCCCCACCTTCCTCCGGTTTATCACCGACAGTTCCCTCAGAGTGCCCAGCATTACCTGGTAGCAACAGAGAGTAGGGGTTGCGCTCGTTGCGGGACTTAACCCAACATCTCACGACACGAGCTGACGACGACCATGCAGCACCTCTGTACATGTTCCGAAGAAAAGGTACATCTCTGTACCGGTCATGCACAGTTCAAGCCCAGGTAAGGTTTCTCGCGTATCATCGAATTAAACCACATGCTCCACCGCTTGTGCGGGCCCCCGTCAATTTCTTTGAGTTTCACTCTTGCGAGCGTACTCCCCAGGCGGCATACTTACTGCGTTAGCGACGGCACTAGAGATTAAATCTCTAACACCTAGTATGCAACGTTTACGGTGTGGACTACCGGGGTATCTAATCCCGTTTGATCCCCACACTTTCGCACTTCAGCGTCAGTCATAGGCCAGAAGGCCGCCTTCGCCACCGGTGTTCTTCCCAATATCTACGCATTTCACCGCTACACTGGGAATTCCGCCTTCCTCTCCCTGACTCAAGAATACCAGTATCGAATGCAGTTTGGAGGTTGAGCCTCCAGATTTCACACCCGACTTAATATCCCGCCTGAATGCCCTTTACGCCCAATAATTCCGAACAACGCTTGCATCATACGTATTACCGCGGCTGCTGGCACGTATTTAGCCGATGCTTTAGGCAGGTACCGTCATTTATTCTTCCCTGCTTACTGAACTTTACAATCCGAAAACCTTCATCATTCACGCGGCGTCGCTGGATCAGACTTTCGTCCATTGTCCAAGATTCTTAACTGCTGCCTCCCGTAGGAGTCTGGGCCGTGTCTCAGTCCCAATGTGTCCGTTCACCCTCTCAGGCCGGATACCTATCGTCGCCTTGGTGGGCATTTACCCCGCCAACTAGCTAATAGGCCGCAGGCTCATCTCCGAGCGATTTAATTCCTTTAAAGTATGATATTTCAACCATACTCTTTATTCGGTATTAGCCAACCTTTCGGTTGGTTGTCCCCATCTCGAAGGAAGATTACCCACGTGTTACTCACCCGTGCGCCACTAACTTTTCAAAGCAAGCTCTAAAAAGTCCGTTCGACTTGCATGTTTAAGACGCGCCGCCAGCGTTCGTTCTGAGCCAGAATCAAACTCTCCGTTATAGTTTATCTCTAAACCTTAGAGTTTGTTCAAAGCTTTTAATTACTTTATTATTTACTTATTTGGATTTTTCTCAAAGAATATCTTTCGATTATCTTCGAGGGCTTATTTTTTTTGTCAATACTACCCAGTTTTCAAAGAACCATTAAGCAGTTTCTCGATCACTCAAAACCGCTTCAAATACCGTTTTTGTTTCAACGATATCCTTACTATTTCAACACCCTTTTTCTGTCAATCTTTTTTGGAAGATTTTTCAGCAGAGACGATTAAAAGATTGCTCTCGAAACCGCCGTCTCAAGCGAGTACTCTGACAATAAATATCTTACCCCCACTTTCGTCAACTTTTTTCCTAAATATTTTTTAAAAAAAATTTTTAAAAATTTAAAAGGGCGTTTCACGCCCTTTACCCGATTTTGTCCGGTCACCGGACTTGTTGACAAAGGCTGTCGCCTTTGTAATCCGATTTCGCGTGGTGTCACGCAATAACATCAAAAGGGACAGGGCTTCAGTCGCCAGCCCTGTCCCTTTTGAAATCCCTACCCGGCTTTTTTACGCTTCGATTTTCGCACCGCTTTCAGCGGATTGCGAAAGCTCCGCTTATAATGTATTCGGCTTCGCCGAATGATTTAGGTTCTTTTTCTATTCATTCATCTTTTGCCGAAGTGCTTTGCGCACTTTGGAATTTTTTATTTTCATTCATCTTGAAATATCATTACGCGAGTTTCCGCACGGCGCTTGCACACGAAGTGCATTAGCGAGGCGCGACCAGGATGGCGATCGCGCCGAGAAGCGGAAACTGACGAGACGCTTTTATCCAAACCTCCTGTTTGCGAGGGAAGCGTCTCGCTTGTCGGGATCGTTCCGACTTCCCGAGAGAAGAGCTTCAGCTCTTAGCGGGACAACGCAGGCGTTATCTCGGAGTTTGCGGTGTGAAGTCGAATTTAAGTCATTACCGAAGCAGATACGCGCAGTGCACACGATGTGCACTGCAAATCGCTTGTTGTCGTCATCCATGCCGACTTGAAGCGATTTGTTGCCGGAATCCTTCCGGCCATAAGGCGCGCCCAAGGATGGGTTACGCGCCACAAAGTCTGCTGAGAAATAAATACTCTATTCATATCAACGATATATTCTCGCTCAGTATACGCGTAAATTATTCTGGTCTAGTTTTCCCAACTATATACTTACCAATTATATTATTCCTTAATTTTTTTTCCAATAAAATAGCTGGCTGTTATAAATACACTTACAATGCAAATACCAATTAACCGCTCCGGGAATTCCTGATTTATAGACCTCATCGAACGTGAGCCTGACAACCTATATGGCGAATCACATCCAAGTTTCGCCGAAAAAAGATACAATACAACAAGTAACAGGACGACCCAGCAATATATCCAAATAAAACGCCCCACTTTTCCATTCTCATTCATTTTATATTATCATTATGCATTATGTTTGCTTCGCTCAATATACGCGTAATTTTTTCTTTGGCAAGAAATCATATCGATAACTGCATCCCTACTTTCCGATAAGTATATCTTTATGTATCTCCATTTCTTTCTTTAAAATTGAATTTACCATTTTATTCAAATCTATTTTCTTCAGCAATGCCGCGTTCTTATAAAAATCTTTAATCGATTTATCAAGATAAATCGGCAGTTCAATTTGTTCGGCAGGTGTATAATATTTTCCTTTTTCTGCTTTAGCGAAATTGTATTCTTTTTTCATTTTAATCACCTCGAAGCCTCATAATAATCTTTTGTTTCAACTTTAGTTGCTTTTCTTGCAGATACCCGGCTTGTACCATGATTACTCTTTAGCATTATTATGCTTTGACTTCAGCAGTCGCAAATCAATCTACAGGATGCGTATATATTTTCTTTTTAGGCAGACGACTCTTGCCGCGCAGAAGTATGTAAAACATATCTTTCCGGCTTTTCAGATCTTCCCGAATTGAAGGATCAAACACAGACATACTTTTTGTGCTGACTTGCACAAGAAAAAATGAAGATGCCTCGACAACCGAATATGACCAATAATATTCGTTTTTTCCATCAATAAATAACATTAAAGACTCGCCAATATTGTTATAGAAATTTGCAAAAAATGAATGGTAATATTTCATAGGAATCTCTAATTCTATTTCCATATATAAATCGTCTAAACCCCGAAGGTAATAAACAACTCTCGATACATATTTTTTTTCTATACTGCTGCCAACAAATGTATCCGCGATTATTATTCTATCACCGTAAACGTATGTGTCTTCATATTTAGCTTTTTTTTCTTTTAACTTTATTACTATATCATCATAAGATATCTTTTTCATATCTATATCGAAATATTTATCCGGCAGAACATTTTGTTCGGCTCTAAGATTAATACCTGCAACACATAAAAGTAAGATAAATTTAAAAATATTTTTTTTCATAGCTGTACTCCATAATCCTGAATCAGACAGTATAATGCATCCATCTTTGCTAATCTGTGATTTCTTTCAGCAAACTCATAGCTCATTCCGGCTCCATTGCCGTATTCTGTATTTGCTCCATGTCCGTTCTCAATATATCTTAATCCGCCTGCATACCGCTTTCCCTTACTGCTCCCGACGCCGTTTAACTTTCCGCCTTTGCTATATCCGTCCAAAATAATCACAGCTGTATGAAGAATTATACTCCGTTTTCTTACCGTCAAGCCCCTTTATCGTGCGCTTTTACTTTACATTTACTCAATAATCATACTTTCCTTTGACTGAACCATAAGATATTTTCTTGAATTATTCATTTTGCTCTATATCATTTCAGAGGCACTAACTCATGAAAAAACCTATACATAAGACAAGCGCTTCTTCCATTAACTCCAGCGGTTCAAAATCACTGATTCCGGTTTCCATAGTTTATTTCCTGGGAGCATTCAACGACAATTTCTATAAACAGGCGGCAATGCTTATAGCAGTAAGCTCGGGATTAACTCAGAATCAGGGATATGCGGTAACGATTTTCACTCTTCCTTTTCTTCTTTTTGCCGCGCCGGCGGGATGGCTCGCCGACAGAATACAGAAAAGAAAAGTGATAATTATTTCAAAGTGGGCTGAACTTTTTGCGATGCTTTCAGGCGCTGCCGGACTGATTACCGGCTCATGGCCGCTGATTTTTATAATGCTCGCGATAATGGCAACCCAGACAACCGTATTCAGCCCGGCAGTAAACGGATATCTCCCGGATCTTTTTCCTGAAGAAAAAATCGTACGCGTCAACGGCATATTAAGAATGATTGTAACGACGGCGATTCTTTCAGGAATTGCACTAGCAGGTCCGGCTCTTGACTCAAGAGTTTTCGGGAAAGGAGAGCACACAGCAGGATTCGTTGTAATAATGATTGCAATAATAGGCATCATATTCAGTTATTTTATACCAGGAAGACCGAACACTCCGACTCATAATCCTTTTCCATGGAAAGGCCCCTTAGAAACACTGAAAATTCTAATAAACCTCAGAAAAGACAAACTTCTTTTCTTTGTTATCATATGTGATGTTTTCATCTGGTTCTCAGGCTCTCTGCAGATTCTTCTGCTGAATCCACTCGGTCTAAACGAGTTCCATTTAACAAAAACATCAACCAGTTTGATAATCGCAACCGAACTCCTGGGTCTTGCATTCGGCGGAATCGTAAGCTCGATATTCGCCAAGGGTCCCCGCTGGTACAGAGTCATCATCCCTGCTGGATTTATTTTGTCATTTTCCATGATATTGATTCCTTTCGTCAAAGCCATACCAATATTTCATATAGTCGCCGCATCCATGGGTTTCGCGACAGGTCTTTTTATGATTCCGCTTGAAAGTTTTATACAGATCAGACCGGCATCCGGACTCAAAGGTACAGTTTGGGCTTCAGCCAATTTCGCCGCATTCGGAGGAATAATGCTGTCAGGATTTCTCGCAAACAAGCTGGATGTGCACTTTCTTCCTTCGCAGTCATTCCTGTACTGGGGAATTTTTTCCGCATTAGCAACTTCCGCAATCAGTATATATATAATCAGGAGCAAACTCAGATGATATGGAAACTTGCCGCTAAGATCGCCCTGGCAATTATACATATTCGTTATAGAATCACAATCAATGGAATGGATGAAATAAAGGCCAAAGGAAATCATGGAATATTATTTCTTGCGAATCATCCGGGGCTGATTGATCCGGTGATTCTTACATTGATACTAAAAAAATATTTCAATCCGAGAATTCTCGCTGACAGCGACAGAATCGATATTCCCGTCATCAGTTCGTTCCTTAGAAACATGAGGGTAATTCCCATGCCTGATCCGGCTGTATACGGAAAAGCCGTCAAGGAAGAAGTAATCCATGCACTGCTCGAATGCGCGGCAGCTCTAGATTCACAAGACAATGTCCTCGTTTATCCAGCCGGACGAATATACAGGTCGAAAATGGAAGCTATAGGCGGAAACAGTTCAGTTGAAACAATACTTAAAAACTGCAGCCGTCCGAGAATAGTTCTCATTTCAACAAAAGGAATATGGGGAAGCTCTTTTTCCAGAGCTTCAGGCTTGCCCCCTCTTCTCAGCAAAGCCATGATGTCAGGTGTAATATCTGCAATTAAATCATTCATAATTTTTATGCCAAAAAGAAACGTCTCAATCACCTTATACGAACCCGAAAATTTTCCGTTGGATGCAAACAAAACAGAAATAAACGCGTATCTTGAAAGTTTTTACAACAGAGAAGCTGAATCCAACACCTATGTTCCGTACACAATCTGGGAAAAAGGCGGAACCAGAATCCTTCCTGAAGTAATAACAAGCAGACATCATTACGGCAGTTATGTAATTCCTGAATCTGTTAAGACATCTGTCATTTCAAAACTCTCAGAAATTTCAGGCATTTCAGCCGAAAACATCAGCGAAAAAAGCAGTTTATCATCGGATCTCGGCATCGACAGTCTTTCTAAAATTGAAATTATCAGCTGGATTGAATTTGAAACCGGATATCCCGTTACGGATCCTGAAAGCATAATTACTGTATCCGATATATTTGAATCCGCAGTCGGGAAATTTTCAGGGACGGAATTTATTCAATCAAAACAGGTTAATCCTAAATGGTTCAAAAAAAAGCGCACCGGCAAAGTAATTGTTCCGGACGGCAGATTCATTCAGG